>Ga0325414_1000116_pt1 | contig 48221 bp, 24 predicted proteins | sample PopdelMetagenome_8_FD_206183 | JGI IMG/M metagenome (GOLD analysis project Ga0325414, IMG submission 206183) | Populus deltoides microbial communities from Bellville, Georgia, United States - Leaf-PdKOR-R3 | ecosystem: Host-associated > Plants > Phyllosphere > Phylloplane/Leaf | place: USA... | reverse complement strand
CTGACATTCATCATAAGAAGGATCATGGAATCATTAGGGTTGGTGGCAATTTAATTTCTGTGCTAATTAATCGTTCACTTTCTGGGGCAGCATAACGTCATAACAAGATCGGTTCAACTACATGATTTGATTCATTCGTAAGGACTTGGGTTCTTTCTCTTTTGTACTAATTATGCAATGACAGATGAAAGAGAAACAACCACAGAATACTAAAAGAATAAGCTATTATCAAATGAAATTGAATAGATGGTCACTCATACAGAACCCCTGTATCTTACAGTGACTTACAAATCGTACTATTTGCCGCTTTGTTGCACTTCTCAATGATGTCGGAGTTAACAGTCACCCTTACAAGTGCCAAAAAGATTATGTCTGGAGCTGACTATTCCTTTTTTTTTTTTTCCCTACAAATGCTAGGATGTTGGCCTGTCTGGATTCTGGAGTTCAGTTGCACTTCCTTCTGATTTACACGGGCACTCTTTTGCCCCGATTTCGATCAAAAAACTGCCCATAATGAAATACATAATTAGATCAGCTTCTAATGGTGAAGTGTTCGTGAACAATGAATGTATATAAATGAAATTGAGAATTTTATGTATCAATAAATTCAGCTGATTCCAGCGCCAGCCAGCAGAAGTACAATTGTGCGACTGCTCCAACCAATTTTTCTAATACAATTTGTCCATTCTGTGAGCCTCCCTACCTAATCAATTTTTTTTTTCAAAGGAAAGCCTTTAATAGAAGTGGCAGGCTAAAAATCTAATTCATTGCACTTGTCATTCAAGTAAGCATGTCAATACTTCCTAACATCAATCCAGCAACCTTTCATCATGTTTCCTCAATTATCAAATTCCACCCGTTCTAAAATCTTTCATCTCGGTTCATCAATCATTAAATTCCACACATCTCCCTCCACTTGCTATGATCTGAACCAGGGATTTACATGAATGCTATTTCAACCTTTTACAAATCTAGTTGATGCCCAAGAGAAATTTTGCCAGGTACACTTATCCTTGGCCACTCCATGCAGACATAAATTCCAACCTTCTTAGCATATAAGATCAAGTCTCAATGAAAGTTATGTTACTAGCAAAGACATGGCAGAGCCAACAAAAACAATGAAAATTGTGCTAAATTCCACTCGTTAAGTATTTGCAAAATAAAAAGTTCGCAACAATAAATAAATAGTCCATGTTCCATTTTAGACAAAAAGGGAAAACAATCAATAAAGATCAAAAGTACATAAAATAGAAGGTTAGAAACAAGCATGCAGCTAACCTAGCCACAAATGAAGGAAAGAGTAAAGGGTGTACCAGTAAAGCCAAGGGGTGACAAATGGACAAAAGTTGTTTAAGCGAATAATCATTCTTTTATGGAATCAATAATATAACCAATTCACCAGAAAACATGCCAAAAGAAAAAATTAGCAAAAATGAAATACGTCAACTCCCTAGTGAGGTTGGCTGTTCTACCTTTAGAACTACCATGATTCGTTCCGCGTGATATTTTAGCATAATAAGGGATAATCAGGATTTTCTATCACAATTTTTCAAACTTATTCGTTAGATGCACTAAATGACATCAATCAGTTCTGTATGTTCCTAATGTCCATTGCAAACAGGCATGATGTCCAAGCCAAGAAAAGACATAGAACAGTTTAAAGACTAACTCATACGATAAGATAAGAACGTATTATCTACAAGGATGGAAGTCTAAAAACAGTTTTTTTATTTCAGTTCCAAAGTAAACATACCGATCTCACAAAAGGCTGTTGGAACACCCATCCAAGAATTGGTATCTTCTGAATGAAAACTGCCAGTGTTGGCCAGAAACCACTGTACAAAATTCCCATCAGCATCTTCAACGGGATGAAGCAAGCAGATTAACTATAAACCAATTAGATAAATATTCAACAGACCTGAAGAGAACAATGAAACCATATGCTTCCAAAATCATGCCAATCACTGGCCATCCTATGACCACAAAGAAGAAGCCAGCACCAAATGAAATAGTTCCCTGCATAACCAGCAAAGCAAACGTGGTGTAAAGTGAGCATGAAATACAGCAGCTGATGCAGGGTTCACATATGCACAAAGAAACAGATAGATTAACTACCTTAAAATTCTGGCGTTTCATGAAGAATTGCATGGTAGACTTTGGTCCAATAGTGAGACTGACTCCAGAGATGAAAAGGATCTGGTCAAGTACCGCAGAGAAAGAACCAGCGTTAAAATGATATATCATAGCACAAGCAAAACAGAGCTGATGGTGAATACGTACATGCATGGCATGGCACTTACATTTCCCATGGCAAGAAATCCCTTGTCAAAGAAGAAGACAATTCCCAAGAATGAGAAAAATACGCCAAATCCAGTCAAGCCTAACCCAATCTCTGTTTCATTTCACAAAAAATAAGAGGTACAAGACTTTAGATAGAACAAAAAGCATACCAAATTAACACAACAAAAATACTAATCTTTTTTCTGTCATTCTTTTTCCTATGGACAAGTAATTCATGCTCGAAGTAACAAAAAAAAATGCCATTATTCACAGGAACACAGAGTCAACATAAGGCAATAGCTATGAGCATAAGATACATAGAGTAATCAACCGTATGAATTGTCATTGCAAAGCTTCAGCATTGCTTAAGACTCCTCAAACAGTTAAGCTTGCCAAATTTTCATCAAACCACAGAGACACTAATATATAACATAAATTTCCCACATAAGGTTCCTCAGGTCCAATGTTCATCATCAAGACTACCGAGACAATTCTAAAAAGGGCAACCGTAACAAGTTACTACAAGCCTAATACAATTTCTCAAACTCATTAGTAACAATAACACGCTAACGCAACTAATTAAACAGCTTCACCGCAGTACTAAACAGAATCATCTACGCTAATAATAGCTTTCTCTCTAACTTTCAACAAATTTCAAGTCAAAACAGGCACAAATTAGCTTTAAAAAAAATCCAAAAAAAAAGGCCGCCATGCAAATAGCATGTATAAAGAAAGAAGATCAAATTTCACTCACTTTTACGGTCATTCAATTCAAAGGAAACCATCGTTAAAGCTGTTGGTGGATTCTTCACGTACTAATCACTTTAACTGGAAAAAAAAACAAGAAGCAAAATCAGATCCAATTAAGATCAAATTATGCAGAGTTAGCTTCAATTAGGGATTTGATTGAAAAAAATGAATCACACGAGATCTGCATACGCTAGAATCGTAAATTTTGTGTTACCCGGTAAATCAGGTACAGAGAAAGAGACAGAACACGAAAGAGATCTTCTAGACTGATCTATCTGCAATAGAAAGAGAAATTATATCGAAACGATTATCCATTTCACCGATTAAAAGAAGATAAAACAGTGTGAGAGAGAGAATGGATCGAAAGAAGCTGTGTTTGGATGCTGATAAAACAAAGACGGCCTAAGTTTATCTTTCTGATTTTCTTTTTGTTTTTCTCGGCAACCAAACAGAAACTAAACTGAGAGAGGGGGAGGGTGACCTGAGATTTGAGAGCAGCGCAGAGGAGGAGCAGGAAAGGAAATGAAGCGAGAGAGAGAGAGCGTGTCAGTTAGTTATTATTCTCTTGTTATATAATATAGACAGAAGAAGATCATTTTTGTTCTATTTTGTTTTCTTATGAAAATATTTTTCAAGAATATTATCCATTTATATTTATTTTATTAGTTAGCTGCCCTGGCTAAGTATTTGATTATTCGTTGGTGAGTGATGTCGTTTGGCCAATAAAAATCGGAGTTTTCCTCTTTCCTTTTTTTTTTTTTTAACTTCTTGTTGAAGGAGTTTAGTTTATACTTTTGAAATCAGGAACGGCTCGAGAGGTCAACTCGAGATCTAATTAATTTAAAGCTTGAATTGAACTGATTTTTAAAAAAAATAATAAAAAAAAATTAGGTATGACTCAGTAAAATCCGGTCAAAAACTTGATTGTAATCTGTTAATTTTTGTTTTTTTTACTAAAACGACGTCATTTTGATTTAAAAAAATTAATCTGGTGATCTTATAAAAACCCGAAACTTGAGCCTTGAACCAGACCGGGTTTAAAAACTATGATTCAGATAGACAAGGACGAGTTGACTCGATATGATAACTTGTGGATTAATATAATAGTTGATACTGCGAGAGCATTATTTTTTAAAATATTTTATATTTAAAAATAAATTAAAATGATATAATTTTATTTTTAATTTTTTTTACATAATTATATCAAAATAATATTAAAAAGATTAATTCAAAAAAAATCAAATTTTATAAAAAAAATACGGTCCAGCCAAGTAACCAAACAGGCCATGTACAACCTTTTCATTTGTCTCCAAGGGTGTAGCGTAATGGTAAAGGGTTTGAGATCTGCACAGCAGGTCTAGAGTTCGAGTCAGGGCATGCACCTCTTGTAAGAGTCTGGGATAGCCGGGGTTTTACTCCCTCACCTGGACCCACAAAGTGCGCTTTACAGAGGTGAAGTTTCCTCGAATCCAAAAAAAAAAATATTTTAACCTTTAAAATTTAATAATTCCAGTTCACCTCTTATACTTTCCAAAGCGTTATAATCTAGTCCTTGAATGTGTATTTTATTGCATAATGATTTAACTCATATGCACGTCATTTAGGTGAAGCTAAACATTGAGATACCGTCAGTTGAAATAGATTAATGGATTTAAATGATGTCCCTCAGATATGGGAGAATAAATATTACCTTATAAATTTTTATCTATTTCTTGATTTGATTTAATATAAAACTTGATTTAATTTACAGAAACTCAATTTAATCTGTTAAATTAATCTAGAAAATCTATAAATTATAGTTTGATCTATATTAAATTTTAAATTGAACAAAAAAAATAAAAAAACATTAATATGTTAAACTTTTTAGAAAAAAAAATCAAAATTTTGGTTATAAATTATCTTATCGGTTACAGTTCACATTAGGAATTTTTTAGAATTATATGTATAAAGGGTGTTTGAGATAATAGTAGTGTATGTTCTTTAAAATGTTTTTCTTTTAAAATATATCAAAATAATATTTTTTATTTTATTTTTAAATTTTTTTTTAATATTAGTATATAAAAACAAACTAAAAATATATATAAAAAATCTTAAATAAATTTTTTTAAATAAAACACCATTTCAAAATGGTATTCAAAATGAGGTAGGTTACGCTAAAGATCACGGGCATTGAATTCACAAATGTTGTAAATTGCTACTCATTTTTATTATATTGTAGACAGATGAGAAAAATATTTAATCAATATGAATGCAATTAAAAAAATGCAATAATTATAATAGAATTTACTCGCTGGACTTTTGCTTACCAATTTGATCCCATCTTCGTGATGCAATGGAGAAAACCAAATCTGTTCATATAGCATAAAATCATTGGGTAGCCATGGTGGTTGTTGGTTGTGGTGCCATGCCACCATCCATGAAAATGCTAGTGATGATCAGTGCCATTGTTGTAGCAGATGGTGCTGCTTTGCGAAAAACAATTCGTGTATTTTGACGTTGATATTTACCTTCGAGTTCCTAACTGGACATGGTGATACAGAAACAAAAAAAACATGATAATGGATTTGAATCCGACATCTAAAGAAAAATAATAAAACAATCTGTTCTTACTTCAACAGAATGGTATGCAGAGACCATCATGAGAACCAAGAAAATGGTGTGGCTAGCAGATTCAAGAATTACCCGTGTGCTTGCAAGAAACACGAACGCTTGCGTACGTGCAGCAACAACTGCAGACTCCATTTCTTGTAGCGCGGATGCCCTTAGACCCAATGTTTTCAGCAAGAGCTTGGAGGATAGCATGGCTTCAAATCATCCCTCACCAACTTACTTATTAGGGATTACAATTTATAGATACTTACTATATTCAATCCATCCAATCCAAATGAGTGTATATTTTTTTGGACTTGAAAGATTGCAAGTAGAATATAGATACTGTTAATTTCGATCTGAAACGTTTCGAATCTAACCTGAAATATATATTTATATTATATAAATATATTTGTAAAATATTTAGATTTTTTTAATACAATATGGTATATACACACCTTAATATTGAAATAAAACACACATATATAATATTTATCATTTAATATTATACATATTTCAAATATACATTTACTATTTTTTTATTAATTAATAAATAATAATAAATGACGAACACTCAAAAACTAATTAATGATTTTAAAATATTTAAATTTTTTATATAATAAATAATAAATACGATATCAAAATCAAGAAATTGGAAGCACTCGTGTACATTGTCATCCTACTTACCATCAAATATGTCACATTTCTCAAAAGAAACGTTATTATCCCCCTTGCTCGCCCCACCACCTGGGAATCTACCAATTTATTCATTGCCCTCGTTTTTATTTCCTGCAATAAGTTTCTCTACAGATTTTCCTTCTGTGTTTCTCTTTGCATCTACATCATCCACATTGCCAGAAAGAATATAATTCCCAAGTTCACTAAAACGCAAATGGGGCCTCTTTAAAACCCTCCAATCCCCGCTAGAATCTGTCAAGTCTTCACTTTTTGCTTCAAGGGATTTTGGTACAGCAGTTGCTTGTTCATCACCACCATTTTTGGAATGATCTGGTTTATTTTGAGGAAATGGTAGTTTCAATCTCCCTGGGTTAAGATGTTCAGGGAGAATACTATGGCCAAGCTCGCCGATGTAGTTTGAGGCATCTTTGTTCCCTGTACTTGGTTTATTTAGAGTTCGGTGAAGGTGGTGGCTATGGAGCTTGGCTGGTTTATATAGCAGTCACATGTCACATACTTTTATACGCTATATACCATTTCTAATAAATAAATCATGGTTTAAGGATGTCGAAACCTAAATTAGAAATCAAAATACTAACTCTCAATCTCAAATGAGTCAAAATTCCAAATGAGTTGGCATCCGATTCGCAGTATTTACATCGCTTTGTGGCTTAGAAGAAAGTTAGGAAAGTGTTTTTGGTAGGAATTTCCTTGTTAGATATGAATACAAGTTGAAAATTTAACCAATCTGGATAGGTAACAGCTTGTATTATCAAGTCTAAGCAGTGTCCTTAAAATTTTTAATTTTTTTTAAATTAATATTTTTTAATATTTTTAAAACGCTTTAATACACTAATATCAAAAATAATTTTTTTAAAATAAAAAAATATTATTCTAATATATTTTAAATAAAAAACACTTTAAAAAACAACCACAAATAATTTTTTTAAAATAAAAAAATATTATTCTAATATATTTTAAATAAAAAACACTTTAAAAAACAACCACAACCACTCTCAAACATGCCCTTAGAGACAGTATAGAAAAGTGCTTCATAATTTTTTTATGTTTTTTGAATTATTCTCATATGTTGATATTAACAATAATTTTTAAAAAATGAAAAAAATATTGTAATTAATTTCCAAGCAAAAGATATTTTAAAAAACAATGATATTCCATCTCAAACACCATCTTAGGCAAAGATTATTGTGAAAAAACAGTCTGCCTTCTGTGCATAGCAAATATGGAGTGTGAAATGCCACTAAAATATCTAATATAAAAAAAACTGTAATCAATTTATCGATTTAAAATGCATATGCGAATGGCCATGTCAATTATAATTGTTATCAATGAGGAACTACATTAAGAAAAAAAATAGCTATTTTTTGATTTACTGCGACAAAATGATACATTTAAATAGCATGATATGTATAAGGAAAAGGGGACATTTTTTTCTCATTACACCATATGGACTTCTAAAAGAGAGTAAGAAATGATACTTGGGCAAACAGGGTAAAGAATATCTTTAAAGGAAAGAACAAAATTAACCCCACATTAGTTTTCAAAAGGCAGGAAAGACATCGGGAACCAGGTACCTGGTAACCCATGTTACTAATCTTTGTCAAGCCTCGAGCGGGGAAAACCCAGATAACCCGGGCATGATTGAAAGGCACACTGACCGGGTGAACGAAAGAAGCAGGAAAGGATTCTCAAATGTGTAAAACAATTCTTCCAAGTTGTATTTATTTTTTGATTCTGACAATGGACTTGTCTTCTCTTCAGTCCAACAAGTCCTGCCAAAAGAATTCTTCCCACAAAAATTCCTGAATAACAAAGATTGTTGCAGCACGCCTTTAATATCTAACAGATATGATTTTAAGAAACATCAACATCTTCACAATAGTTGTACCTCTCTAATGTAAAACAAATTCAGTGAAGCTTTAGGTAGGGAGTAGAGGCCGTCTTTCATCCTCTCCTGCATGACGAGTTGTCTGGACAGAGCAAAAACGTGGTAAGTTTGAGAACAGTTAATACTATCTAAATTATGGTAACTACAGATACACACCTCTACATGTGCTGCTGCTGCCAAATCTAGGAACGAATCTTTTGACCTGAACAGTAATAATATATAATGTACTTCATTATTGGAACGGAGAAGATAAACTAAATCAGAAGTATTTTCTTGGAACTCTTTTCCATCCTCATCCAAGAATATAAAAAAAAAATCGCATTAAGCAACTAAATCAGGTTCCCTCGAGGCATATCCAATTTAAAGCTGTTCACGGGTAATTTTTTCAAATTGCAGGAAGAACAACTTAAATTATCCAAAGCTATTTCTTACACTTTGGCCACTTGGAGTGAGTGTGTGTGTGTGTGTGTGTGAAAGAGAGAGAGAGAGAACATACTTGAGTTTCTCAGGAACATCCCTCAGTTCCGTTATTCCATTCTGCTGTTCGTCCTTGACTTTTGCAAGTGGTGAAAAGAACTGGATGACAAATGAAGCCAAAGAAATGAGGGTACTCAATTTTTTATAAAAAAAAGTTTCACACAATCCAAAAAATTTCCTTTCAATTATCTTTATAAATCACCTGGTGCATTGAGATGAACACAATAGAAATTCCTAACATAAAGTTTATGGTCAAAGTATGACCAAACAACGCAGCAGATGCAATGCCAGTGAAGATTGTTGCGACTGTTGAAGAGTACTTCTTCAGGATTGTATCTGAAAATATCCAAATGACATCACTATCCATGTGTTGCTAATGATATTTTTATGCCATCGCTCACAGAAGCACATATAGGTCAGATGAAACTCCAAATATGAACTTAAGACATGTAGACATCGAAATCATTTCATGCAAAGGGGCATTAGGGGTGAAAAGAACCTGCATATTTGAAGAAAAAAGAAGACAAAATTCCTTGGGCTGCATTGTTAAATATTAGAAGCATGGTAGCTTTTGAATGTCCTTCCAGGATGTTAAAGCTACTGGGTCCTGAAAACATTGAATATTAAAATGTCAGGGGACACAACCATAAGTTTAGCATAAGCATCCCATGAAACAAAACTACCTAGAACATAGGCAATGGGCATTTGATCATCTCAAGAAAATATTATTACTAGAAAATGTTTTGCATTACTTTTGAACATAATAACAATTCAATCAAAGATTCTTAGAGTGTAGGTGCCAACTGTAGATGCCATCATATTAGGATTTTATCAATCATTCCAATCCCTATTAACAGTAAAGAAATTTAAATCTTCACAGCAGTTCTTATGTTCCAAATATTCAAAACTGAAAAATCCGTCATAAAAACTTCTCATCAATGTCACAAGTAAAACTAGTTAAAGGAGTAAAAAAAGCTGTCCAAAATAAATCAATAAAACGCAAACCCATTAATGGCATAACCTGCAACACCTGATATTAGAACTCAAGCATTGCTCTCAATGTAATCATAACTTCCTTGAAAATTAAATTTAAGTAATAGATTTCTTCCATACCTTTGACCACGACAGTTCCCAGTATTGCTAAAAAGTTGAATATAGCACCATATCCATATAAAAATACATTCTGGAAGCAAAAGAATTAGAGTCAATGTTAGGATGACTTATTGAGATTTAATTCTTTCAAAATCCAAATATCAATTTTGAAGTTCACAATGCAGCTTCAACTCAGGGCAGAAGCAGATTGACCCAATCGTTAAATAATGGAGTCATGCACTACCAACTCAAAGTCCTTTAGAAGTCAAGAGCATGTGCTTGACACCTGCTAGGGAGGTCCTCCCTAGATTAAAGGTAACAAATACTATACTTCATATTGGAATCTATATAAACAATCATAATCACCATTTGATGGTCATCACAAGTGAAACCGTAAATAACATGACACTCTCAAAACTGTTTTAATGCTCAACATAAAAAACCAAATTCCTCAACCATGACATATCACCTGTAGGTATATGCTTGTGTCATATTGGCTCTTCATAGCATATTCATTAAATACAGAGGCCATAGATGGAACGGTCACCTGTAAAATTCCAAAAATCAGCCTCCAACATGAAAAAAAAGAAAAGGAAAAAAGAGGAACATGACAAGATTTTACATACAGATAGTCACTTTTAACAGAATCTGCTTTCATAACCAGCACTTCATGCCATTGAACAAAAAGTAATTACTATCCTCAGCATTATGATACTTGAATTCACTTACAAAGATCAATGTGTAGATGTATGCACCCGTTGCAACTGGAAGGCCCATAGCGCTAGTACCTTCAGGTAAAGAGCGCAACTGATTTACACTTATTCCGATGAGCAACAAAGCAAGAGCTTCCCACTGTTAAGAGACCCACAAGTCAGTCCTATATTTCCCAAGAAAATGGCATGGAAAAGTGGTCATATGTGAACCTAAAACATGGAATAACCTGAATTATGGAAAACCGACGTCTCATTATGAATTTCAGTAAAACAGCAATTACCAAAACCTGCAAGTTCACAGAAAGAAACAAAATTTAACCAAAGTAGAAGTTCATGATCTAAAACATAAATGTGAGCTTGTATTCCCTTCTAAAAATAACATGAGCATTTCTATATAAAAATTCTGGTAAAGAGAGAAGCAGCATCCCAGTTCAGCATATCTAGGCATAATTTATCCACAAATGAAGTTCTTATTACACCTCATCCAAGCCCTAGGTGAAAAGAATCGAATATGATTAATTTCATTAATTTTAGCATCCAAGTAAAACTATTTCTGTGAGATGAAAATCCTTTGTTTCGGTTTACTAATTTATCAATGTGTTCTACTTCAATTTTCGAAGATGTTTTCTTAGAGCATGCTGTTTCAGTGGAAAGTGAGTATCCAATACTGAGAGTACAGGACCAGAAACTGCTCACGGTCATTTAAAAGTCACTATATATATATATATATTAGGAAACTTAAAAATATCTGGCACTCCGAACCAAAAGTTGATTTGTCAGTTAAATGTTGAACAGCTTCGAAGCATTTTATCTGTAGTTTGTGAGTCTTCTTCACCTATATTTAAATTCAAGATCATTATTGGATAGTGGAAACTGAAAAAATGTTACAAGTCCACCAAAGCTGGAAGCATTAGTGTTTATCAGGGGAAGATCACGAAGCTAACAACCAATATAACTTAGCTTCTAATAATCAGAAATATGCATCATAGAATACCTTCAAATTGCTCAGCATCTTCACAGTTGCTGGGTTGAAATATAACTGCAAAACAAAGAATAAATTACAAGTTAAGGGGTGTATGAGAACAAAATAATGCTTCATTCTACGTCTGAATAGATTTTAAAATAAATAAATAAAAGTAATATCATTTCCACTCTTATTTTAGCATAGTTTCTGAGTAATCTTGTGTGCAAGCCCCACTGTTCACAGCTTCCTGGATTTATAGTTTCTGATGCCCCTCAAGGCATAAAAATAGAAGCTGGAAGAACTCCTAAGCAGATAAGAAGTTTCTAGATTTACCTTCGGTATAAAATCATCAAAAGCAATTTATCCCGGTCAAAGGAAGCAAATGCATTGATTTTCGTAATTGAACACAAAAGTTTAGACTTTGCATTATTCTGGTGGGACAAATTCTTCTCTCAACTTAACCAAATTAAAAATTCTGGATCTTCTTTATCATATTGATAGTTTACTTGCATTCATTCCCTAGAGTAAGCAACTAGGACAATTAGCCTTTCACAAAGAAGAGCAAGCCAATGCTGGCACAATATTCTTTGGTCCTTTTTGGTAATACTGTTTCCGCAGAATCCATCATATTTTATAATTATGTGTCATAGGATCCAACTAACAATTGTGTTTGGTTGACAGCCCATGAATCCAAACCCTACACATAATATCCTAGAGTCTGTGTTCTTTATGAGGTCACATATGATGCAAATACACAACATGCATTGAGAAAATATACAAGGTACGGTCTGCCAGACCCAGCCACAACCCATATGCACATCATGTTTTCTTAAGGCCCTCCCAGTCCAATCAGCAACTTGTTTATCTCACCCATATATTTACCATGGTCAGGGAAGGCTGGGATAAGTTTCCCATTTACCTCCTCAATCACCATCCCTATAAGCAATTGCATCTCAGTAGTTGCCCCCATGCATGGTATTGAGCCATTGACACAAATATGGTAGCAAATTGAAATACAGTAGAGTACAAAATGTGGACAGAATAGATAGGAAGAGATTACAAAAGAATTATACCTGCATGATGAATTTCAGATAGTTATTGATAGCATAAAGTAGAGCTGGAACTGCAAGAAGAACATTGTTACGAGCTGCCTGTAAAAAAGATAATGCATGGCCAGATTTAAGGCTGTCAAACATAACATTGAAAATCTTTTGTTTAAATGTGCAACCCTTCTGAGAAAAAGATGATACCTGTACAAATGTGGAGATTGATAGAAGGGGCTTCTCTCCAACTTTCTGATGCCTCGCCTGCATAATTAACCAAAACTTTACATCATCAGCTAGAAAATGAATACACATAAGAGGCATAACAAGAATCTTTTGTTCAAGAGTCTTTCTAGTTTTCATGAAAACACTAAGATTTAAAGAAATGCTATAAGCAAACACAAAAACAAATCGGGATAAAAACTAAAACGTGAAAAATAACTATAGAGTATAAATCATCGAAGTCAAGATCTCTCCTTATTTCCAAGCTCCATTCCACTTATGGATATTGATTTACATATCAATACTCAGTTGGAGATCAAATATAACATGTATTAGGCATGAAAATTGGAGAAAATCCAATTCTTTGGCAATGTCAGGTATATATAATTATATAGTGACTGTCTCAGCATTCAAACCTAAACACTTTGAAGCCACAAGCATAAAACTATAACTACTGCACTATGCAATGTCCATTTGCTTTACATTAGGCCATGGTAGGATGACAAAGAAAAAATTGGAATCAGGCATACACTTAAATGACTAGAAAAGAACGTAAAATGTACCTGGAACAAAAGCATGACAATTGCGAACAGAACCTTCGCAGCCTCTATCAAGAAGTTAACGCTAAGCGGGCTAAAATTGAACTTCCCATCCACCTTGGACATATAAACCAAAATTGGCTGGCAATAAAAGCAAATCAAACATGTTAAGAAATCAAAGAAACAAGAAGACAAAAACATGTCAAGGAATCAGAGTAACAAGAAGACAGTTGAGGCAAAAATCAAATTAGTTATTATTGCACACCTAAACAAAACAATACCACAACAGATATTTGAATGAACTATATCAACAACGAAGTCACTGATATTCACTTAGTCAATCAGCAAAGCACAATTCTAAATGTAAACATAGAAAAGTAGCAAACGGATCTATAAGATAGCTTACCCATCCCAATTTCCAACAAACTATATTCAAATGAACTCAAATTAGAGAAGAGAGAGAGAAATCATGAAGGCAACTAATCACCTGTAAACCAACTAGGACACAATCGCCAACAACCAAAAGCACATTAAGGGCACGCTGCTTTGATGAAACCCTGATCTTATGCCGGTCATAAGCCTTGGAATATGTTCTAGAATTTGGAGAAACCAATTTCGAATGGCACACACTGCATTCTAACGTGCCGTTCTTCATTGGCTTCCTCCTCGCTGCTCACACTTCCACACTTCACAAAATTAAATCTACACAGAAAAAAAAGGTTAAAAAAAAGTTAATAACCCACAAGGAACACTCATTAATTATTACTATCAATTGCTAATTAAACATTTAACACTTGATTGTTGAAGTTACGGATTCAAAGCATATATCAACAACTAAGGAAATTAAAATTCTCTGTTCCATAAAGAAATTAACCAAATTTATTAACATAAACATAATTTCACAGTTAATAGCTAATCTTTGTTCAAATCATGCCCAAATTTCAACTCTTGATACATAATTTACTTGAAATTGTTAAAAATAATACATGGATTTATAGCTAAAATTCTCCCTGGTCCAATAAATCATAAGAAAGTAATTGAATTTATTAAGATAAACAGAATCCAAACCAGATCCAAACAGTACATTAAGAATCATCAGATCCTGCACCTTCAAAGTCCAAAACTATCACTTCGTTATCTAAACAAAGAAAACAGCAAACAAATCACTTTGATCTCACCTGAATCACAATCTCAACAATTCATCTGCCAATAGTACCCTCGGCCGCCGGTGAGATCTCCGATCAGATCCACAGCTCCTCCAAAATTGAATCCAATTCTCTCGCCGGGGGAGATTCGAATTGAATTCGGCAGACAAAAATGAGAAATGGAATTCTCTCTTAAAAGAAACTCGAAACGGTTAGAGCATTAAAAGAGCTGGTGCTTAAATAAAAGCAACGGAAATCAATACGTTAATCTCACCTAAATCAATCTCTTAAAAACTCATTCACCGACGGTGAAATCTCCGGTCAGATCCACTGCTACGCGGATATCCAATTTAATTCTCTCGGCGAGAGAGATTTGAATTCTCTCTAGAAAGAAAGTTACGGATTATTATGAGAGAGGGAGGTGCGATTCAGAAGAATATGCATGCACTTTATTATTATTGCTTCGGATTTACAACAAAACACACGGTGTTTGGTGTGTTTGGGTTTTGGTTAATGGAAAACGACTTCAATGAAAGGTGACAGACCAATCACGTGTCAGATTTGCGTGTGAAGAAGTGAAGTCAAAGTAAATGAATGCTGCTTTATGGTGGTGTGTTTGGCCAATTATATTCGAGTGTTAGATTGGTGATGGAAGTGTTGGGGTGGTGGTGTGTGACTTTAGCACAACCATTATTCATTCTTATAAGTTATATGGGATTCACTAATTCTTATATGATTGTTTTTACTGTAGAAAGCATTATCACATCAGTTTAATTATTATGATATCAATTTATGTATTAATAAAAATTAATTTTATGCTTTTTTTTATTTCATGATATTTACAAATCATCTTATCAATGTACCTATCATTTGACAATAAATTATAAATATATTATACTTTTGTTTATTTCATGATATTTATAAATATATTATGGTTTTTAGATTTAATATATTTTATTCAATTTTTTATAAGGTAAGAAAGTTAATATATTGACGTCCACCTTGGTTTTTATTAGGTTCTAAATCTTATTGAAATTATTTTCAAATAAATCTTATTTAACAAGAATAAATTATAGATTAATCCTTATATTCTTACAACGTTAATTAAATATTCCCTCTGGTTTCAAAAATATTTAATTAATCTTTATGGTTTAAAATCTATTTGGAACATGATTATTTTCACCTATTTCATAATATTTTTTCATTTATTTTCATAAATAAAAAATAGATAATATGGAAACATGGATAAAGAAACAAGATATTTTAAAAACAAAAAAAAATATTAAATTAAGCATGATCAACATTAATTGATTAATTTTTAAATTACAAGAACTAATTATTTTATTTTATAAAACTAAAAACATTAATTTTTAATTTTATCATTTAAAAATGATATTTATTTAATACAACAAAAGTAACAAAATTAAAATCCCAAACCCATGTCATGTCATATTACAATTACAATTACATAAAAAAAAACTAAAAGTGGTGGTGATTTTCCTTTAGATCTGCTTGCTAGACAAATGTTTTGTGGTTTTTATAGTTCTTGAAGTCTTTTTTATTTATTTTAGTTACTGATTTTTCTTTTTATTTTATTCTTGCACAATATGTTATTTCAGATTCAAGCAAGAGAAATTATTTTGATTTGCTTGGTGTAAGGTTTTTGAAATGTTAAAAAAAATTAAAATTACAAGGATCTAATATGATATCTGGGCTAAAATAAAGTTTTTCTTTTCTTGTTTCACTGTTCAAATCATGCCTTCTTTTACATTTTTTTTTTTGTCTTCAGAATTGTTTTGATTTTCATTTTGGTCCTTTTAGTTTTTATAATTTTTATTTTAGTTCAAAATTTTATTTTATTTATTTTTCAGCCTTTAAATTTAAGAGAGAAGATAGAATGTCATCAAAAAATCATAGTTTTCAAACCCGGTCCTATTCAAGGCATCTAATAAAAATTTGTTTTAGATACTATTACAAAATAAAATACTATTTATGAAAAAAAATTTTTAGATTTTAGTAACTATATAAACTAGTATCTAATAAAAATAGTAATTATAAGATATACCTAAATTATGAATATATAAAAGCATCATTGGAGTGGAACTTTTTTAAAAAGCCATCAGAGAGAATATTCAAAATTTATAATGGTAGATGAATTAAATAATCTTTAAATTAATATTGATATATTTTATTCAATTTTTTATAAGGTAAGAAAGTTAATATTGAAATTAAATAATCTTTAAATTAATATTGAAATTATTTTCAAATAAATCTTATTTAACAAGAATAAATTATAAATTAATCCCTATATTCTTACAACGTTAATTAAATAGTCCCTCTAGCTTCAAAAATATTTAATTAATCTTTATGATTTTAAATCTATTTGGAACATGATTACTTTCACCTATTTCATAATATTTTTTCATTTATTTTCATAAATAAAAAATAGATAATATGGAAACAGGGATAAAGAAACAAGATATTTTAAAAACAAGATATTTTATTCAATTTTTTATAAGGTAAGAAAGTTAATATTGAAATTAAATAATCTTTAAATTAATATTGAAATTATTTTCAAATAAATCTTATTTAACAAGAATAAATTATAAATTAATCCCTATATTCTTACAACGTTAATTAAATAGTCCCTCTAGCTTCAAAAATATTTAATTAATCTTTATGATTTTAAATCTATTTGGAACATGATTACTTTCACCTATTTCATAATATTTTTTCATTTATTTTCATAAATAAAAAATAGATAATATGGAAACAGGGATAAATAAACAAGATATTTTAAAAACAAAAAAAATATTAAATTAAGCATGATCAACATTAATCAACTAATTAATTGATTAATTTTTAAATTACAATGACTATTTATTTCATTTTATAAAACTAAAAACATTAATTTTTAATTTTCTCATTTAGCAATGATATTTATTTAACACAACAAAAGAAATAAAATTAAAATCCCAAACCCAATTCATGTCATATTACAATTACAATTACATTAGAAAAAAACTAAAAGTGATGGTGATTTTCCTTTAGATCCGCTTCGCTAGACCAATGTTTTTTGGTTTTTGAAGTCTTTTTTTTTATTTTAGTCATTAATTATTTATGAATTTTATCCTTGCAATGTTATTTCAGATTCAAGCAAAAGAAATTATTTTGATTTGTTTAGTATAAGGTTTTTGAGGTGTCAAAAAAATATTTTGACATTCGTTTAATGCTCAATTTTACAAAATATATTTGATTTTGTTGCTTTAAAAAAAAATTTAAAATTGCAAGGATCTAATTTGATTTTTGGGCTAAAATAAAGTTTTTCTTTTCTTGTGTCACTGTTCAAATCATGCCTTCTTTTGCATTTTTTTTTCCTTTCAAAATTGTTTTGATTTTCATTTTGGTCCTTTTAGTTTTTACAATTTTCATTTTGATCCAAAACTTTATTTTATATTATTTTATTTTATGGTCTTTGAATTTTAGAGAGGAGAGAGAGTGTTATAGAAAAATGTCAAATGAGAGAGAAAATTGATGATTGATCAAATTTCAAGGTGTTAATAGTTTCATTTGACAAAAAGAGTTTCATTTAAGTGTTTTTGCTTTTAAACTTTATATAAAAAGTAGATGAAGGTTGACAAGGAAATTTTTCTCATCTTAATTTTGTATTGTTGGGCCAATTTATAAGTATTTTGAGTTGATATATTAATTTTTTTAGGTTATAAAAGTGTTTATTAGATGTTTTTATGTGAAAATAAACCGAAAATAATTGTTTTGGTAAAAAAAAACATGGTTCAATTTTCTGACCAACTCTCTGGTGATTGAAAACTAAGCATTCAATGAAGCATTGCTTAGTTTTTTTAAGGAGGTCATCATTCTTTAAGTCAAGCAAAGAAAAAGGAAAAGGCTAAGTACGCGGAACTATCCTTGCAGACCCACGCGCGTGGATTTTTTATTTTATAAGACATGCATATTAGCCTATGTAGTCTTAGGCGCTCAGTGGCCTTAACATTTTCCACCTCTTTAATTTAAATTTCAATTCAATAAAATGAATTAATTAAAATTATATTTTGAATATTATTTTATTAAATATCTTTCATGCCTTACTTCATTTTATGTAAGATTATAATATTTTTTTATAATATTTATAAATGTTATTTTTATACAACCCTTTATGAGTTTTTTTCTTTAAATTTTATTTGGTCACTTTCTTGTGAATGTCTATTATTGATAAAATAATTCAAACAAACTCGTATATAACTCAAATCACATGTTTCGCGAGTTAGGCTAAGTTTAATCAAGTTGATCTAGAACATTGTTATCTTAATATTAAAAAAAAAAAAAGTTAAACAGCACCATCTTTTTTTCTTCCATATAAATTGAAATTCATTCAAATAAGTTAGTTAAAAATATATTTGGAGTGTAATTTAAGAAAATACTTTTTTTTCAAATTAGATTATGACGTTGTTTTTATAATATTAACAAATGGTCTTTCTATATAACCTTCAATAATTTATTTATTTATTTTTATCTTTAATTTTTTTAAGTGAATGTCTATTTTAAGTGTCTCATAACTAAATGAAAGATGTGTTATGAGAAAAATTATTCATTAAACTCAAGTAATTCAATGACTTCGGTCAATAGTTTAATGGGTTAACTAGGCTGACTTGTTTCGATCTAAAATGTGGTTCTCTTAATAAATTGTTTTTAAATAAGGTGAAACAAAGTTGTCTTGGAGTTTTTTTTTTCAAGTCAAATCATATCTTGAAATTTTTTAATTGAAACTCATTTAAATAAGTTCATTTAAAGTGTATTTGGGATATTATTTAATAAACTATAGTTCAATTTTTACTTTGTTTTTAAGATAATAACATATTTTTGTAATATTAATAAGTGCTCTTTTTATATGGCTCTTCATGATGTTTTTTCTTAAATTTTATTCAATTGATTTTCTTTGCATGTTTATTTTTATTATCATATAATTAAATAAAAATTTTGATTTTAAAAAATAAAGCTATTAAACTTAACCGGATATATGACCTATGTAATGGGTTAACTCGGGTTGATAAAAAATATTATCGCTTTAATTATTTTTTTAACTCAAACGAAGGTGGCTTGAAATTTTTTTAAGTCAAATCAACTTTTGAATGGGATAACCGAGTTGCAATTGGATCCGCTAGATCAAACAGAATACATCAGGACAACTCTAACATGATTCAACTTAAAACCCATGCAATGCAATTAGAAAAGTCATAAAGTCAAGTCAAATTAATAATAAGAAAGTATGCTAGTAAGTTGTTTTTTCTAATTCGATTTTAAATTTTACTTTTTATAAAAAAAAAATTGACTTACAATTTAATGAAAAATTAAATAGCACAACACAACATGAGATCGTGTTTTTTTTTAATCTTCATCTATTTCTCAATATCTTGGTTTTTTTATTATCATAAACAACTCTTTTTAGTATTTACTAGTTTATTGGTCCACACTCTGCCACGGGCTGGACCAAGTTTTTTAAAGTGAAAAAGAGCACTAAGAGCATGAGGATTTTTTTGACAATGCTATTAAATTCGGGCAAGCATGTAAATTTTGAAATCCCTTGACCTGACTTCTAAAAAGAGCACTAAGAGCATGAGGATTTTTTTGACAATGCTATTAAATCCGGACAAGCATGTAAATTTTGAAATCCCTTGACCTGACTTCTTATCTAGCCCGAGTTTCCAATTAAACCATATAAGAGCTAAACTGATATGAATTGATTGATTTAATGGGTTTAAAGAAAACTCGAATGATTGGTAAAAGTATGGATCAACTTATAAAAAAACCAAGAACATTTTTTTTAAAGTATCGAGACAGTAGCATATTGGATGACACTGGTCACATGCGACTCAATTCATGAACTTAGTCGGGTTTAATAATTTTTTAAAAAATAATTTTGACTTAATTATGTGATAAAAATTAAATGCTTGCAATTTCAAGTATCAATCCTACAATAGATATTTGTTCAAGACCATGATAACCTTAAACAAAATAGAAAAACCATTCACGAAGTCTATTTCCTAATCAATTCAATATCAATGGATGAAATAAAAAAAATAGTTTTTTAATTATTATCAACAATAGGTAAAAGATCAAATTGTCTCTAAGATGATGATTAAGCCCTTGAACTCAAGCTTTAAAAGTGAGTGATTTTAAATAAAAAAAAACCGTAGACTCAAGTTAGGTATTGTTTTGAATTTATAGGCATTATATCAACTTAAATTTGCAAAACAACAATAAAAAAGATAGTAGTAACCTCGACAATTGTAAAATGGTTAATTCACAACAATTAAAGTATGAAAGCCATTGTATAAAAAATCAGTAAACTTACTTCTTCGACCTGTACTAATTGATCCATGTGATTCTAAACCTAAGTTAATATTTCAAATTCACAACACTTGAAATTGAAGATTCAGGTTCAATTAAGAATTTTAATTGTTAACCAATTTAAATGATGAAATTGGAAAAACAAATCTCAAATTAAAAAACTAACCAAAGCAAAACAAAAAACGAAGAAGAAAAGAATGAGCATCAAATATGGAAGGAGAGAAAAATGAAGGGGTGAAATTGAAAAAGAAAACAAATTAAAAATTATTTTAAATAAAAAAATCAAAAGAATGAAGACCAAATTTGATTTATAAAAAAAATTAAAGGAGGATGCAATTGAAAACAAAATAAAATTTGTGAAATGAATTAAAATAGAACAAATAGAAATAAAAAAAATAAAGGAAAAATTCAAAAGAAAAATAAAATTAAAGGGTTGATATGAAAATGTGGAGGGCCAAACATGAATTTCTAGAAGGAAAGAAAAAAGAAAAAGGCTATTGGCAACGCATTAGAGGTCCGACGACTACACGTATCGCACAAGGAAAGAAAAGAGGCCAATATGAATTGAATGACACGACATGATAATATTTTTGACCACCATATTCAACCGTATATGCTGCTTGAAAGGGGTGGAACGATTAACGCGTTGATGCATGCAATATATACATCAAATGCTTATTGCATCTTTTTATTTAAAAACAAATAATACTTTAACCTTAGGACTCAAACATTATTACAAAAAAAAAAACCATTTGAAATTATGAATTAACTTATCAAGTCAAGCTTTTAAAAATTTAAATTCAAAGGTAATGGAGTAATTATATTATAGCAAAAATATGAAATGCCTCAAAAGACTCTAAACCTTTAAATGATTATTTATTTTTAAGGGTAAAAAAATTATTTTATTGTGCAAAAACATAATGAAAAGATTTAAATATACTTTAACAATTAAAAACTAACAAATAAATAAATAAAAAGATCGTTTTACCTTTTAAAAGTCAATTTATTAAGAGTTTTTTCAAGAGCAAAATCATTAATTCATTATTATAATTTACACTAATATATATATATATATATAATGATTTTTTCATATATTTTAGCTTTATCTTTAATTATCTTATATGATTAAAAACAATACAAATTTTTATCATTTAAAAATTTTCTTAGTTTTAAAAAAACATTAACCCGCGTATTTTTTTCTTGTTAAAATTACCTTTTGATCCGGCCCAGTACGATCTCTTTAAGCTGAACACCGAAGAGAAGAGAGCACGACATCGTTTTAGTCAAATTTCTATAATCTGTGTTTTTTTTTTTTTTAACTACTTCAAAGTTAAAACCCTATAATACTTTTTTTTAGTCAGACTTCTCAATATTTTTTTTTTTAATTTTTTTTCTCTCCCAGGTTTCTCTATCTTTCTCGGGAAAATCATTCAAGTCACATCGATCTCGTTGGATTTCATTGGAAACAGAAGGTACATCTCTGAGATTCTTGCTTTATCTTTATCTGGGCTACTCAATTTTAGTTTACTGATGCAAATTTAGTTCTTAAAGAAACTAGGATTTTCCTCTTTTCCCTTGCTTGGTTCCTGGTAAAAGGTGGGAAAAAGAAGAAAAATAGAAAAGGAGCTGACTTTCTTGATGTTGGAGTCCTAAATTGAAATGGGATTTTTTTTTCTGGAAAATTTTGGTGAATGTATTGTTTGTTTTGGATGATCTTGTTGTCTAGATTGAGTTTCCTGGTAGAGAACAGAAGGGGTTTCTTGCTGATGTAATGGCACTTGCATTTATCTATAGTCTACAAAACGTGTGGCCTTTCTCAATACTGAAAGTTGATGATTTGAAAGCATCTAATGAAATAGTTAGGAAGCTTTCTATACCAGAAAACACGAAAAGATTTGTTTTTGCAGTTCGCGATCCGAAATCTCAATCTGTGATTTATATACTCTGTGCTCAAAATTTATCTGAGAGGTCGGCTGTAGACGTTGAGTGCCTTGTTAGGGAGGTTCGACCAGATGCTGTAGTGGCTCAGGTGGGTCATTCGGCGTTGGTTGATATTCAAACTGAAGAGAGTGAATTAGGAAATATTGTTGATGAGCTAGTTCCCACTTCGTCATTTGGAGTGATTAAAAGATGCTTTTTAGAAAAGATTAATAAGGAAAAGTATGAAGATGTGGCTGGCAACTTGGTTTTGAGAGAAATGTTTGGGACTAGTTTTCACGGGCATATCCTGGCTGCCAGGAGGGTGGCCAAGGAGGTCGGTTCATCTTTTTTGGTGCTGGAAACATCATCCATTGATACAGTTATCGGGGACATTAATTCGAGTGAAGCTGACACAGGGAGCAAATTTCATGCTTTTGTTAGTAGTTTAGTGCCACAGAATGTGGGTTCGATTGCTTTGCAAAGTTCAAAGAGGTTTAGTCTTGATGATAATGTTCAGTCACGGATGGTGAAGTTGTTATCTTCTTATATGGATGTGTCATTGTGGAAGTTGAGTCCATCAAGTTCTGTTTCAGAGTCAGGATTAAAAGAAATTCAGCCAGGAAACACTTTCCAGGTGCCACCATTCGCCCAATCTGTTTATCCATTACTCCTGGATCTACATAATATATTTATTGATCTCCCATTCATTGGGAGGGCTTTAGCCTTTGCACAGAAAATGCTAGATGATGTAAACAGGGGGGAAGCTGTGGATACCCAAATTATATCTGAAGTGCACACCTTCCGAGTTGCTGTTGAGGGCCTGAGAATTGCCCTTAACAGTGCCGGTCGATTGCCCATTAAAGAAGCGGGGAAGCCCAACAAGACTAAAGTTGAGTTTTCAGAGCTTCAAGTTCAGGACAAGTCATATGCACTCATTGCACAGGCCCTTCAAAGCCAGACTAGGGAGTTCAAGACTATAGTAGCCGTGGTGGATGCTAGTGGCTTAGCAGGTATTAGGAAACATTGGAACACTTCTGTTCCTCCAGAAGTGAAGGATTTGGTTGGGAAGCTTGTCACTAACTGTGAAAGTGATGGAGAAGTTCCTAATCATGATGAAAAGAGACGGTTACTTTCTAACAAACCTATGGTGGCAGTTGGAGCTGGGGCAACAGCAATTTTTGGAGCTTCGTCTCTTTCCAAAGTTGTTCATGCATCGACCTTCATGAAGGTTGTTACATTTAAATTTCCTACTGCCCTTAAGCTTTTGCTGATCCAAACTCAAAAGATAATGGCAATATCTATGGGCAAGACTCTTGGTCCAACAAAACTGCTGGCCCCTGGACTGGCCAATTCTGGAGCCAATGCAACATCTGCGTTGAAAGCAGCTGTTTCTGCTGAGAAAATCCGGACAGTGGTCCACAGTGTTATAGCCTCTGCTGAGAAAACCAGTTTTTCAACTATGAGAACAGCTTTCTATGAAATAATGAGAAAACGGCAGGTGCAACCTATTGGTGTCCTACCTTGGGCAGCATTTGGTTGCAGTGTTGCAACTTGCTCAGCATTGCTCATGTATGGAGATGGGATTGAATGTGCTGTTGAATCTCTTCCTGCAGCCCCGTCAATTGCCAGTTTGGGTCGTGGGATTCAAAGTTTGCACCAGGCATCTCAAGTAGTTGTGCAGACAGATGGCACCAGAATACAAACATCTATAGAGTCTTTGATGAAAAGGTTGAGGAAAGTAAAGATGCAATAAAGGAGGACTCGCATCTTTTATTTTGTTGTATACAAGCTGATACTGCTCAAAAGTTATTAGTACTGGAATTTAGAGAAATCTTCTGTATATAAATAGAAAGCAGGAGGGGCGATTTGTATTGTCATGGATGTTGATCTTTATTTGAAGTCAATTTTCTAAAGGGTTCTTTACAATGCTGCCTGGTAAACATTTTACAATTGTTCCCTCTCCCTGCTTCCCTCTCCCTTTATCTCTATGTTTAACTCCATTTGACAATTTCGCATAGGTATTACTTGAGATTGCATTGTTAATTCTGACGCAGTCGAGATTGGCTTTCTTTGCTCTCAAGCAATGGCTGCCATTGTTATGAATAGCAGGCTACTTGCTAGAAGCTCTTCTTCGGTTTCACAGTCCTTGATTCCATCTTCTCTCCATTGTTTGAGTAATTTAAATGATAACTGAAAGTTTTCGAATCCTATGATGAAGCCAAGCACATTAACTATAAACCAAAAAACCAAAAGACCAAAAGAGGAGATGGTTTCAGTGTATCCCTCCTCAGTCCTCACACATCATTATTTATTAGAATATTATTTTGTTTTGTTTTTTTTTTTCAATTAATTTTTTTTCATCCTTTAATATTTTTTTTCTTTGATTTTTTTTTCAATCAATATTTTTTTGTTTAATTTTATCATTTAATATTATTATTTTTTTCTATTTAGTTATCACACTTTTATGACATGGATTCCAAGTTTGACGGGTTAAACCAGTTGACTCAGATTTTTTTTTAATTATTTTTTTTTCAATTTAGTTTTTTAATATTAATTTTAAACTTTATAATTTATTTTGTTTATTTTTTTATAAAGTTATCTTGGTGTTATGACCCAAGAATTAACTATAAACTAAAAGAGGATGGAGTTTTACTATACCCATCACAAAACACTATTCATTGGAATAGTACTTTGCTTTGCTTTTTTTTTTTCTATGATTTTTTTTCAATCAATATTTTTTTTGTTTAATTTCATCTTTTAATATTAGATTTTTTTTTCTATTTAGTTATCACACTCTCGTGAAATGGATTTCAGGTTTGATGGGTTCACCTAGTTTGGCGGGTTAACTCGGTTGGCTCAGATTTTTTTTTTTTCCTAATTTTTTTTAATTTCATCATTTCATATTGATTTGATTGATAATTACACTTCATGATTTGTTTTGTTTACTTTTCATTAGGTTATCCTGATCTCATGACTCGATAATAGTGCTTAACATGTTAATCTGAGTTGACTTGGGTTGTTTTTTGCGTCTTTCATTTAATTGATTTTTTTCAATTTTATCATTCAATATTGAGTCAATTAGAAATTAAGTTTCATAATTTGTTTTGATTTGCTTTCATATGAGAATATTTTGGTCTCATGATCAAGATCACGGGTTTTGACATTTTAACCCTAGTTAAAACAAGTTATTTTTTTTTCTAAGAGGTTATATTGGTCTCATGACCTAGGTCACAAGTCCTTCAACATTAGACTTGCTTTTTGTTGGGCTGTTCTTGTTTTATGACCCGGGTCGCGAATTTGACGGGTTAACTTAATTAACTCATTTTTCTCTTTTTTTTAATTGATTTTTTTTTAATTTCATCAATTAATATTATGTTTGATTGATAATTGAGCTTCATGATTTGTTTTAGTTTTTTTTATTAGGTTATCTTGGTCTTATAACCCAAGAATAGTTCTTAACGATTAACTCAAGTTGACTTAACTTATTTTTTATGCTATTTTTTAATTAAGATTTTAAAATTTTTTATCGTTCAACATTAGTCCGACATGAGAGATTGAGAATCGAGCCTTATAAGCTGTTTTGATTTTCTATTTATAGGGTTATCTCAGTGTCAAGACCAAAGTCATCGATTTGACAAGTTAACTTGAGTTGAATCAAGTTATTTTATTAATTTTTTTTATAAGGTTATCTTGGTTTGTTGACCCAGATTATGAGTTTGGTGGATTAACTCGGGTTGTTTTTTATATTATTTTTTTTAATCTCATCTTTCAATATTGAGCTGGTTAGGGATTAAATTTCATATTTTGTTTTGAATTGTTTTTCATGGAGTTATCTTGGTCTTATAACCCGAGTTGCAAGTTTGGCATGTTAACTCGGGTTGTTTTTTAGTTTTTTTTTAATTGATTTTTTTTTTCAGTTTCATCATTCAATATTGAGCTGGTTGGGGATTGAATTTCATATTTTGTTTTGAATTGTTTTTCATGGAGTTATCTTGGTCTTATAACCTGAGTTGCAAGTTTGGCATGTTAACTCAGGTTGTTTTTTAGTTTTTTTTTAATTGATTTTTTTTCAATTTCATCATTGAATATTGAGTTGATTGAAAATTAAGCTTTATAATTTATTTTGATTTACTTTCTATAGGGTTATTATAGTCTCATAACCCGGAAAATGAATTTAACACGTTAACCCGGGTTGTCCCAGATCAATCTAATATGTTGTTATTTTAATATTAAGAAAAGATATCATCTTGAATTTTGTTTAGTCAAATATTATTTTCACGGGTTGTATGTGTTGTTTTTAAACTAATAAAATCAATCGGGTTATATCGAATAAACACTCACATGATTTAATTTTTTTCCACTAAAAAAATAAACATAAACAACATTTAAATATTTTTTTTACATTCAAGAAAATTTTAACTTAAACCAAAGCATAACAAGAGTGAATAATCTAGTTTATTTTATAGTTATTTTGGGAGGCTAGAAAATTCTGCTAGATGTGCAGAGTGCAGACTATTTCCTTAATATTAATTACTGATCACAAAGATCACTTTATGTCCAGTCATAAGCTGCTAGAATTTGAACCGCCATGGTTTATAATTATTTTTGGAGATCTGAAAGTATGAATCCTTACCAGTTGCAGTGACAAACTACTGTTTATTGGGAGAAATGGCAAATTAGAGAGCTAGCCATATTTACTTGAATGATTCTTGAACTTTTCTTGGGCCATCTGAGACAGCCTATGATAGATTTCCAAAAATTTATTTATGCGGCCTTCTGTCTCAAAGAATTTGGCAAGAAACGATCGGTAGAATTTTATAAAAATTTTACTTTTTAAAATTTAATTTATAGTTTAATAGATGTTATTAAACTGGCTGGATTCATCAACTTAGAATCTAGTTAAATTCATCAATTTATAAAAAATCTAGTTCTCGTCTAAAACTTGGCTTAAACTAGGTTAAAAAAATTAAATAAAAATTGATCTAGTTAAATAAAAAATCCGGTAAATTAACTCGTAATTCAATCATCTTCGTAATTCAATCATCTTAATTAAAATTTAATTTGATTGTTAAAGTTGTTTTTCTTAAAGCAATGACATTTTTTTTTTTAAATTGTGAAATAATTCACCCGAGTAAAATGACATTTTATTTTCTTTTTAAAATTTTTTAGATAGTGAAATAATTCCCTAGTAAACTTTGATTTAAACTTGAACTTGAAGATCTTGAAATAGTTAACTTGAAGTTAATAATTAGTACTCTCATTCAATTTTCTATTATAATCATTGCACATGTAACTGTTTTTATTGTATAAAGGCTAATTTATTTTTATATTTTAAAAATATTTTTTTTAAAAATAATTTTTTTAATTTTTTTATTTCAAATTAATTGTTCTTTGATAATTTCATATTATTTTAATATATTAATATCAAAAATAAATTTTAAAAAATAAAAAATATTATTTCGATACAACACAGTCGCGATACTCTCAATCATACAAAGTATTTTGTCAAAAAACTTTACATGAAATCAAGACAACACACAAGCAATTCATTCTATCAATCTGGAATTGCATTACAAAAACGTGAAAAATAAACAAATTCTGGAGCTAACTCAGAATCTATTATTATAAGTAATTAATTATACATGCATCAGCCAGCGTTAATTTGATTCCAATCACACCTTAGAATCCAACCTCTGTGCTTCTTTTCCTGCGCCATCCTTCAGCACAGCTCGGGCTGGAAGGACTTTCTTGAAGATGGATAAGAAACAATTCACTTCGAGATCAAGCTCATCATCATCATCCATCTTAGACTTCTTCTCATCCATTCTCTTCAATTTATCGTTGTGTAAACTTCGCAACACATATGCTTCAGCTAGACAGTACCCATGAGTTGCCATGGCCTAAGAAAATGTTCCAGGCGTCTTTGTTGAGAGACCAGTGGAAACGAACTAGGGTGATGATGAGCTGAGAGGCTTTGTTTGGGTCATTTTATAAGGGTCTTTTGGCTTGGGGAGGAAGGAAGTCGTGTGCTGTTTAGTGGTTCAAATGGAATTATTGTAAGCCTTGAAAGTGAAATATTTGTAATCTTTTGGTGGACAATGCCATGGCAGCGTAGAAACTTTGTGGAAATGGACAATAAAAAAAACAGGGGATGTAAGAAACCCTTGTGTTTAATTATTGGTGATTACGTGTGCCTTGGTGACCAAGTGACTAGCTAAGTAATTATTTCCAACACACCCTTGGACTTGTATGTGTTATACATACTTAATACATGAACTCCTAACCAATCACCGAAGGTAACCTCAACTTATAATTACTCTGTTTTAGAGAAAGCTGCCAACTCTTGGTGAAGCCGTCTTCTAGGAAAGATTGCTTGCATTCTGATGAAGTTGGACTGGGCTTTCCACGATTGCAATCTTGTGCTCCAAGCTCTAGAATGCTCTAGAATGCAATCTTGGGCTTCTTCTAGGTTTATAATTCCATTATAGTCGTTCAAATTGGCCATGACACAATCATTGAAGAAATGAGTGTATAGCACTTGAAGATAAAATGGAGAATCTTTCATTTTGTAGGGGTGATCGTCGTTTGTTCTTTGAAGATCATGCAATTATTTATCTCGTCTTGCATCTTGATCTTTTTTGACAAGGAGCTTGCGTGCGAGATCAAGAGGAAGATTAATAACACAAGCCACTTATGTGAATATGACTTGCTAAGGAATGCTGTTTATAGCAAGATAAACTCCTTGAGAGAGTTGGAGTAGGAATGTTCTTGTGCCTACTACTTTGCATGTTGTGCTATCTTATTCCTTAAAGGAACTGAAGTTGTTTTTGTATAATTCGTAAAGCTAGATAGTTGTGTTTTTTGTGAAGGGAGTGAAAAAATCTGAAGCTGTTGTTGCATAAATACAACAACATCGTTGAGCATTTTCACCTGATAGATGATTTGTTGGAGAATTGAAGAAGTTGGAGTACCTATAATAGAAAGATTAGTTATTCTCTCATATTTTGAAGTTTTCAAGTCGTTATCTATTAAAAGAATTTTTGGTGATGAGGAGTAAAACAAGAAGGAACTAGTTTTTGTTCAATTTTTTATAGACGATGCCACTAATAAAGCCATAAAAACTTTAGAATTGGATTGAGTTTTTTGAGACCGCGATCTTGGATTGGTGGAGTGATGGGCTTGGTCATAAGTCTCGTGAGAACTTCAATTGTCTAAATATTTACTTAATAACCCGAGATATTTATAAACCTTACTTCTATAATCTTACTTATGGAGTGTGATGTAATAATAAAAGAAATCTAAAAATTTAAGTTGTAGATTGTTAAGTATTGCCATAACATTGATAAAAAAAATTAGTAGTTATTGGTTGTGGTGGCTCGCTGTTTTAATGGTGGAGAAGTGGGTGAGGAGCAAGTTCTCTTTCAGGTGACATGCGGGTAACCATGGACGGGAAATGAGGTGCCTTGCTCTACACAGAGAATTTTGCGTGTGTTAGTGGATGGTTTGTGATATTGTTAAAACTTTTTATAATTAAAAATAAGGTTGGTACTTGGGTTGAGACCCAAATAACATGGTGGAAAACCCATTTGGGCTTTGTGAGAGTGAGCCCGTTTATAGGATTTGTAAATATGTGTTGTTAACCCAAGTACTTTCAATTTTAATATATATAAGTTGGATTTATGAAATTATTATTTTATATTTATAGTAATGTTAGATCTTATCTTGTATTGGTGTAAATATTTTACATGACATATGATTGGTTAATTATTTATTTTATTCTTAAATATATTTGGATAAATGATTTAATAACTAAATAAATCTTAATTTAATTATATATTATCTTCTTGGCCATAAGTATTTTTTTTTATGATGAGTATAAAAAATATTTTTTTAATTATTTTTTTATTGGTGAAGAAGTTGCTATTTTAAATTATTTAAAATAAAAATAAAATATTCTTAATACTCATATAAAATTTTCAATCCCAACATCACTAGCTTTTAGCCAGACCAAAGCTAGTGATGTTGGGATTGAAGTTGGTCTCTAGCAGGTTTTTATATGGTTTGGTATCAAAATTGAGATCAGATATTTTCATGTCTACTACTTAAGGCCAGTTATTAAACTCTCCTGACCACAATTTGGACAAGCACAAGTGGCTAGAATTTCAGTTCGAAACTCAATTTTAGACCCGGTGTTAACCGAGTCAGTTTTTTAATTTATACCAGTTTGTTTTAATGTAAAAAAAACACGTTGAATAATTTTGTATATTTTTTTTTATTATATTTTGATGTTTAAGATTTGATATTTATTATTATGATTTTTCTTTTTTACTTTTCTCCTTGAATCTTTTATGAAAGTTTTATTGTTTTTGATTTCACCATTCAATCTAAGTTTATAATATTGGCAGTAGTTTATCTTCTGCATTGAATTGTTATTTTTTTCCTGTTTTATTTGTTGTTAATATTATAATTTTTTAATGATAATATTAAATTAATCAGGTTTATTAAATTCATTAGAGCCAATTATCTGTATATTATATATTTTTTAATTTTTAAAAAATATTTATCTCCTTTTAATATTTTTATTCTAAGAAAAAATATATCGCAAGTCACCTAGCGTAACTAGTTTTAGAGGGTACTCAGCAGTATGGTAGCGGTTGCTTTTCAAATAACTTTTTGTGTTGAAATACATATCAATGATTTTTTTTATTTTTTAAAAATTATTTTTATATTAACATATCAAAATGATACCAAATATACAAACTATATTAAATTTTAACACAATAAAAAAATTAAATTTTTTAAAAATACGGTTTTACCGCGTTCCCAAAGATGATGACTATGAACATATCATCTTATACCATCTTATGTCACATACTCATTTAAAGCTTGACACATGTAAGATTCACTCTGATGCAACCTCTGGTCAATTATTTTATGTTTAGTGCTTTGTGACATCAACAATGTCATGTTACTGATTGAAACATTGGTCCACTACCTTTAATTTCTTTCATGGCAAGACTTTTCCCCCATGCGCCCTCAGGTCAATGACGAAGAATTGTAGGGTTCTTGGTTATTTCTTCTGGTCGAGAAGTCTGTGCCGTGTAACAATCTATTCATCTCGTTGTTGATCAACAAGAAAGGAACTTGATAGAAATAGACCCTTGAGATTACTATCCTATCCATCAAAATCCTTCTATCCTCCCTGCAATTCCTTCAAAATTATGTGTTACATTGATTTTCTTCTCAATTGAAGTAAGTTAGACTGGATTGCCTAAATATGATGAATTAATAAAGCGTTGGATTTGCAAAATTATTTACACAGTTTAATTTGTTGATTTGATACATCTTCAAACTGTGAATTAACACTGCATTAGTAACCAAGAACTTAGAAGGTGAATTGACAGAAAAGAAGAAGAAGCTAGTACTAGACCACTAACTTTACACATAATCCACGAACCTAACTCACAGGTCACAACAATTTCCTTCATTATTGCTCACTAATATGTTATTACTGAAAAGAGTAAATTTCTGATCACTCTATTTCTGAGATGGCTGCCAACTCTTGGTGAAGACGTCTCGCTGGCATGCGGCCTGCACTTGTTCTCTTAGGGACAGAGGAGCTAAAAGGATCAGGAGGCTTTGTTAAGTTTTCTCCTTCCCCTTCAAGCATTTGGACAGCAGTTTTCATGGAAGGACGCTCTGCTGGGTTCCACTGAATGCACCATAGCCCCACAATTGCTAGTTTCTTTGCAATTTTAGCATCTTCTTCTCCATCGATATGAAACCGCAGGTCTTCTTCCTTTTCTAAGAGATTATAAATCCATTCCGGGAAGTATATCTGGTCGCCATTTTCTGCTGTATCATCGACGTTCTTCCTTCCTCCAACCATTTCCAACACTAACATCCCAAAGCTGTAAACATCTGATTTATAGGAAACATTCCCGAAGTTCCTCGAGAACACTTCTGGGGCAATGTAGCCAACAGTCCCCCTAGCAGTCGTCATGGAAATAGCACTTTTATCCTTGGAACACAACTTAGCCATCCCAAAATCGGCGATTTTGGGATTGAATTCGTTGTCAAGCAGGATATTCTGTGGTTTGATATCAAAATGGAGGATTCTTTGATCACACCCCTGGTGAAGATATTCAATCCCCTTGGCTATGCCTAGAGCAACACGATTCAACCTTTCCCAGCCAAGGAAATGGTTCCTTGAGTCTGCTGAGGATATGAACTTCTGTAATGAGTCATTTGGCAAGTACTCATAAACTAGAGCTCGTCTAAATCCATCAGCACAGAAACCGATCAAGCGAACAACATTGACATGGTGGATCCTTGCCATTGTTCCCACTTCATTGATGAATTCCTCCCCTTTTCCTATGGAATTATTGAGGAGCTTCACAGCTACAGCAATTTCATTGGTTAGCTTTCCTTTGAACACGGTTCCATAAGCTCCTTGGCCCAATTCATCACTGAATTGATTTGTGATCCTCTTGAGATCAGCATAGGAGTACCTAGTGGGATTCAGTGACCTGTAATCATCCAAAAACATTTCAACCCTGGCTTGATATTCTCTTTGTGTTTTATCGTTGCTATACGCGCGGTAGAGTGCAATAATCACTATTGCAAAAAGGAAGAATCCTAAAATCACACCTGCATATCAACATTCTGAGTCAGGAAACTCTTTTTTTTTGGGAAGTAATGTATTGAACCAAGTGTAAAATTGAGATGGAGATTGGAGCAGACTACTAACCAGTAATCAGTAGCTTTCGCCGCACATCTGTAAGGGATTGAATACTTATTAGCTTCTCCCTTTTAGGCAATTGGTAAAATCATGAAAGCAACAAAAACGAAAAGAGTTTAATTTGAAAAAAAAAGAAGAAAGATAGAAAAGCATACCTTTAGTGTGCGGAAGAATGCTGTAGCATTCAGTTTCAGAAGATCCACAAGTTGGATTGGACCAAGACATAGTAAGAATATAATTTTCTGCATGCAACATGGTATGTGGAATTCCATGACTGTTGTACATCTTGGTACAAGATAACAAATCAGAGTCACTGATGGTGGTACTTGGGTCAACGACATAAACTTCATGGTTAAAAGTACTCAGACATGGGATTTTATGTGTGAGCCCAAGGGCGGAGCAAGAATTTTTCTTGCCTTGGGCTGCCAAGCAGATATATATAAATTATTTTTCAAGATCAATTATTAACTTATATATATAAGTTTTTCAAGTTAATAATAAAGTTTTAATTCAAATTTAAAGTATATAAAATTTAAAAAAAATAAAAAAAATTACAATATCAAAGTTGCACCCTTCCATATTTTGTGGAATAAAATTCATCAATGGTCGAATCTGAATAAATATCTTCAGCAAACTCTCGTTTAATGTAAATCATCATAAAATATGCTAAAAACTCATATTTTAGTTTATTGTGAAAACACAGTTTTAACATGTTTTATTGCTGAAAATACTAGTTTTATGGTGGCAATAAAAATAAACAAAGTCAAAATAAGACAAATCAACTTGTCAATCAAATGATAGTGCCGTCATTTATTTATTTTAACTAATCCTTGACATAATTCAGAAATGATAGACATATTCTAAAAGTTCTTATAATGAATCACATCAATCTAATAATGTTATATTCGAGATCTCAAATAATACATCTCATGTTAATTGAAATTTTCATGATAAAATTTATTAGCAAGTTAGCAAATAGCATCAACTTTAAATGATTTAAAGTTGTCCTTAAATTATAAAGCAGAACTAAGTACAAGGAGTTTCCCGATTAATATTTATCTTTCTTATTTTATAAGAAAATTTATTGTAAAAGCTGATAAATTACAGGATAAAATAATTAAATTTTAATAAATATTTTAACAAGATTTAGTTAATGGATGTCACGAGAAAATTGGTTAGTTTTTAAAATTTTAACCGAATCAAGATTAATATATTTAATAACATCTTGCTTTTAATACCATAATATATATCGACTAAAATCTTTTAGTTGTGAAATCCAAAATAAATTTATATTTTTTAAAATATTAAAGATAAAGGAAAGAATATAATTTAATTATTTTTAATGAAGATATTCTTATCAATTTGTTGGATAAAAGATAGATTATTTATATAAAAATTAATAAAAAAATTCAGTATTTCAACTAGGTTTTTACTGAGTTATGCATTTTGGTCTTTTACTAAGAATCATTTTGTAATCTTAAATAATATTAGATGGGATTACCAATGTCAAATCGGTTTTTTTTATGAGAATACATTTATTAAAATTTAATTGAGATCCATTAGAGCACTAAAACAATTTTTTTCAGAACTTATTAATTGTTGCATTTAATTACTGCATTTGTGTGTAAATTAGAATTTTAAACACTAAAGATTAGGATTTATTTTTTTACCTGGACTACAGCCCTCCTCAGCCTTGTACATCCCTCCGCCTCTGTGTGAGCCCAGACCTTTTCTCATTAGAAGAACAATTGAACAAGGTCCAATCATACAGCAACTCCCAATCCTCATTAATTTGGAACTGAGAAGCCCCTAAACTGAAGTTTGAACGTTGCCCTAGAAAGCAACCTTGAGGACCCCTTGCATAAATAAGTTGATGTCTATAGTCAATTCTTTCGATGTGGAGACTCAATCCAGTTGGCAGCTTAAGCACTGTGTTGTTGTCCTCCGAGCAGGATAGATCAAAACCACAGTGGTCTGGTTGTTTGTCCATGATGCGGAAAGGAAATCGGATGTCAGGGCCACGGTTTCCACATGATCCTGTGCAGTTCAAGCTTGCTCCATGGCCTGCAAGGAAGACAATGAAAAAGAAGAACAAACACGTAACCATTTCTGATGAATAATTCATAATCTCCACACTCCTCTTACGATTTTATCTGCATGTGCTGATATAGTTTTGGTCTTCCAGAAAACTCATGTAGTCCTTGGATGGGCGAGTCCTTTACAGTACTGTAGTACACGCGTCCTTGCATGAGAATTTATTTACTCCATCGATCTAGTGTGATGCTCCTCCCTTTGACATTCCTCCACTCACAAACATGTGGGATCCAATAATTCCGTTTTATTTAGATGTGAGCATTATTTCAAACGGTTTGGTTTGGATAAAAAAAAATATATATAACCGAAGCTTTTTTTTAAAAAAATTTTAGTTCAAACGGTTTGGTTTAGATAAAAAAAATATATAACAGAACCAAGTTTTGCTATTTTTTTTTTGAATTGAATCAAATAAAAGAACCAAATTAATTGGTTTAGTTTGATTTGTTTTAATTTTTTTTTTTGAGTTAATAGACCTTTGAGCAATTTTGACAAGTTTTAGAGGCAGTTGTTTACCCGGCCTCATCATATTTTATAAAAGAAATAATTTTTTTTAAATTAAGTTTTTGTGTTTCTGGATTGTTTTAATGTACTGATATCAAAAATAAAATTTTAAAATTAAAAAATTATTTTGATACATTTTCAAGCAAAAAATTACTTTGAAAAACAATCACTATCACAATACTAAATACTTTCTTAATTTAATGAGTTTTGAGCTTATAACATATTTTTAGTTTCTAATATGTTTTTTTTTATTTGGTTTGGTTTGATTCAGATTGATATAATTTGGTTTGGATTGATTTTTAAAAAAGATTTAAAATTGAAACTCAAATGAAACGTTTTTAATTTTTCTAACAAAATTTTTTTAAAAACTATTTATTTCAGTTAATTTTGGGTCAATTTCTATGATTAATGTTCTCATCCCTAATAATAATAATCTCTCTATTTACATAGTATTCACATTGTATATGGTATTATGTTTATTTTGGAAACCTAGAATTAGCAGAAAACTGGATTCTATCAAGTGAATTTTAATTACTCTTAATGCTTATGTCAAAGGATTGTTTTTTTTTTTGTCAAATTAGCATAGTAAACATAAAAATTTAAAGGAATAACACCGTTTAAGAAAGATTTAACAAAATAACTTATTTTCAACTTGTCACACTTCAAAAGTATGATATTTACTAAATGTCGTTATTCCAACACGTGGCAAGTAGTTGTTATTCTTCAGAATAGCGACATTTAGTAAATGTTGTTATTCTAAAGCGTGACAATATGAAACTCCAATTTACTAGCCGATCGGTTTGATCTAGTTATATTAACCGGTCAATTATTCCATACAAAAATGATAATTTTATAATTTTTTTCTTTCAAATATGTTTTATGAGTTAAAATATACATCTCTGTCCAATTTGTAGACTAAAAAATCTCAAAAAGGTATTGTAGTTGGGCTTACGATACGAGTGATTCTAGGTAGTCAGATGTGAGTTTGCCATAACTAAATGAGGATCTACTCCGAACAAATTACATGGATGGCCTAGCAGATATTATATTTATGGACTAGTGAGATATGTGTCTAGGCTCAAGACGAGGTCTAGTCATGCCAGACCAGAATAACAACTCAAAAGGGTCATAACTTTTGATTCGATCGTTGGATTGTGCTCAAATTTTTATAGGATTTTTTCGAGGCCATTTTACCTAGGTTAACCTTACTGTGCTACGTGAACCATTAGATCTTTGGACATAAAAAATCTCACCGAGGACCCTTGGTTTTGATAATTTTGTAATTTTCCTTATTATTTTCGAAACCGGTGTCACTAACCATTATGAACCGGTCGATCGGTTGAGCATGACAACTATCTTGTCATGCTTCAGAAGCATAACATTTGCTTCAGAAGCGCGATATCTACTAAATGTCGTTATTCTGAAGTGTGACAACTATTTTTTCGTGCTTTGGAATAGCGACATTTAGTAAATGTTGTGTTTCTAAAGGGTGATAAGGTGAAAGTGTGCTATTTCACAAATTTGTTTTTACATTTGTGTCATTTCATCATTTATTTTAATTTGTGTGCTAATTTCCTAATTTATCCTATGCCAGAAAGGACATGGAGTTGTGATGAATGCAAAATCCTCAACAAGAAATAACTAAGAAGTGTATAATTCATCGTCATTGACACGAGGGTGGTTGAGGGGAAAAGTCTTGCTATGTGAACCAAGGTTGTCAATTACATTCCGTTCTATTTGGAATGACTGGTATATCTTGTTTCAATTACAAAAACAAAACAAACTGGAACATATTTCATCTCCCTCAGAATCTCAGCTTGTTTGAAAAATTTAGCCCAAATTCTAGTTAGAATGTTCAAGTTCCATTCCGGACAAGAGGCAAGAAAAATATTTTCTCATCGTCAGTGTAAAAAAGGGGGAATCCAAATGCATATACATGTTCCAAATCGGCGATTATGAAAAATTATATTATTTATGTACCCAAAATCCAAATCAATACAAAAGAAGCCGTGTCCTGTTGACTTGCTCAAGATACTGCGAAACAAGAAAGAAAAAGTCCAGATTATTTTCATTGGACTAGAGGTTACACGAGATTGTAGCTTACCTCTGCGAAACTTCAAATGAGGACCAATGTTCCATTCTATCATTTCATTTTTCTTTGTTCATGTGCTATTCGGATAGTTGTATACTTATAAGACCTGTTATAAGAGTTGACCTGAATATAAACTCAAATTAATTCTTTTTTTAATCAATGAATCACTGGTTGACCTACCAATCCAGTTCTTATAATATTGGATAATTAGATTGTTTGTTGGAAAAAAAATAGGTGTAATATAAGATTAAAACAATAATACAAAGTAAAAATCTTAAGAACAAAAAGAAAACTGAGAGAAAGATATACTTTTATTAAATGTTTTTCTTTAAGCTCTATTAGTTATTCTCTTTTTTTTGTACTACTTAAGAATGTGAATTACAAGCTTTTTATAAACATAAAGTCATAGACAATCAAATAATTAAACTAATACAAGGAAATCCTAATATGATCAGGAATTCTATTCTGCCAACTGAATTGGTTGACCGTTTCTCAACCAGTCGACCCCTTCAACTTATTTCACTTGGTTGCTCTCTCAACCGGTCAACATGTTCCTAACTAGTCAATAGGTTCGACTAATTTTTAGAAATCAGTTTACTTTCAACATCCCCTCTTAAACTTGATTTCTTCATAACTCCCAATATATCTCTCATCTTGATAAAAATATCATATTTGAGTGGCTTTATGAAGATATTCGTGACTTGGTCTTGTGTCTTCATATACTTGAGTTCAACTTCCTTGTTTGTAATGCAATCTCGTAGGTAATGAAATCTTATGTCAATAAGGTTATTTATATCATGAAATACTAGATCCTTTGTTAATGCAATAACTAATGAGTTGTCCACATAAATTTCAGTAGACCTCTCTTGTGGCATTTATAGTTCTTTTAATAATCTTCTTAGCTAGATGAAATGATAAACACATGATGTAATAGCTATATATTCAGTTTCGCATGTTAACAAAGTGACTATAGATTGCTTCTTTAAACTCCATGTGAATATGGTGTCTCCCATGTAGAAAACAAAATTCATAGTGCTCTTTTTATCATCCATATCTCTAGCCCAATCACTATCATTATACCCCATAATCAAAGCTATTAGAATAATCATAGAACAAGTCAAAATCAACAGTACCTTTGATATACCAAAGAATATTCTTTAATAGTTGGTGTCTTCATAAATCTACTCACGAATCCCACTCCGAAAAGAATATCTGAATGAGTGCATGTCAAATATCTCAAACTCTCAACTAAGCTCTTGAAGGTTGTAGAGTTTATCTTCTCTCCTTCATCATTCTTTGATATCTTTACTCCATACTCAATCGGAGCATTTACTATTGCACAATCCTACATCTTGAACTTTTTAAGAACCTCCATTGCAAACTTTTCTTGATTCACAAAGGTTTCATCTTCTTCTTATTTGATTTCAATCCCTAGGTAGTAGGATATGAGACCAATATTTGTCATTCAAACTCCTTTATCATTACTTGATTGAAGTCTCTAAACATCTTTGGATTATTTCATGCAAAAATCAAGTCATCCATATACAAATATACAATAAAAGTATCACCATTCTATTTGATCTTTACATAGATAGCATGCTCATAGGGACATTTAACAAATCCATTCTTTAAGAAATAGCCATCAATGCGACTATACCAAGCCCTTTGGGCTTGCTTCAATCCATACAAGGTTTTGTTCAACTTTAATAATTAGCTTCATGTCCCTTCACTTCATATCCCATAGGTTGCTCAATGTAGACCTCCTCCTTAAGAAAGCCCTTTAGAAAGGTTGATTTGAAATTCATTTGATAAATTCTCCATCTATGTTAGGCAATGATGGCAATGATTAATCGAATAGTCTTCAATTTAGCATCTGGAGCAAATACTTTATCATAGTTAATCTTATACTTTTGACTATAGCCTTTTGCCACTAACTTTCCCTTATACCTTTCTACTTCTTCTTTGACATTCTTCTTTTCTTTATAGATCTACTTGACACCTATTGGTTTCTTTCCTCTTGGTCAAGGAACCAATTTCAATATGTCATTCTTCTCAATTGATGCAATCTCCTTATCCATAACAATTCTTCACTTTTCATCATTTATTGCTTCTTCAAATAGTATAGGATCACATGTAGCAAGGTGATAATAAAAGAGAAGGAGAAGTTGAGCTCATTGGTGTTTACAAAGGTGTAATAATAGGTTTTTGATGATCTTTATATCTTTCCTCATCTTCATTAAACTCAATATCTCTACTAATCATCATCTTTCTTTTATTAGGGTTGTAAAACTTTATCTTTTGGTCTTTTGGTCATAACCCACAAAAATCATCCTTTTGTTCTTGTTATCTAGCTCGGTTCTTACTTAATCATCTACATGAATATAGTCAATGCTTCCAAACACTTTCAAGTGAGTAGTACTTTGTTTTCTTCCATTCCATGCTTCTTATGGAGTCATGTCATTTAAGGTTTTAGTAGGACACCTATTTGACAAGTAGATAGCACAATATACAGCTTCAACCTAAAAATCTTTAGGCATCTTCTTGGTTTTGAGTATGCTTATTGCCATATCAAGGATGCTTCTATTATTTCTCTCCAGCACACCATTTTATTGTGGGGATCTAGACACCGTTAGGAATCTCTTATGTCATGATCTTCACAAAACTTATTAAAATTATTAGAAAAAGATTCACCCCTTATCCATCCTAAATGATTTTTTAGAATAACCACTTTCTTTTCCAACTAATGCCTTAAACTTCTTAAAATAACTAAACATATTAAACTTTTTTTTAAGAAGTATACCCAAGTTTTTCTACTATAATCATCAATAAAAAGTAGAAAATATGTATTTTTATCAAACGAATATGGTTTGATAGGACCACAAACTTCAACATGTATTTCTTGTAGGGGTTGATTTGCTCTTGATGTAGACTCTTTCAGAAAACTCTTGTGAAATTGTTTGCCCACTAAACACCCTTCAGACAACTGATTTAGATGTATAATGGATGGTAGACCCTTCAACATCTCTTTTTGTACCATCATCTTCAAGCTATCAAAGTTTACATGTCTAAGTCTCATTTACCAAAGCCAAGTCTCATACTTCACACGTGCATTTAGGCACATCTATACTTCACACATGTTTAGCAAGAACATTCTATTCTTTTTCGTGACTACCTTTGCAATCATAGCTCATTTAGCGTCAAGTAATGTCAAAGCATAATCTTTCATCTTAATCTCATACCTCTTCTCTAACAATTATCCTAAGCTCCATATGTTGTTTTTTACCGTTAGTATATAATAGACATCACCAATATCGTGCCTTCCTCGTGGGGGCACGACATCATGACAATACTTTCTAGGCGACGTTCTAGAATGGTCTTTGGTTTGATAAAGGAGTCGTCACCTGGTATTATGGTTACTAAGAACTCTAACTGATCTTTCAGAGATTTGAGGTAAATGATTGGTTATATAAAGAGAAGGTATTAACACCTTTAATAAGCTATACCTGAGGTGGGCTAATTTTTTTTTTCTTTTTGTTTGTTGTGGTCTGATGATGTTTCTATCAGCTTACTATGGTGAGTTTGCTATGATGAACAAACTCTAATTTTCGAGGTCAAGAACTTAGTCTGGAATGGTGAAATGTTTTCAATTGTCGTTGAGGTTTTTTTCAGGATAAACTTTGAATTTTTTGCTATCGCATCATTTCAAATAATATTTTAGATAAAATTCATTGCAGTTTTTTTATCCTTAAATTATAAATGAATGAGTTGTATTATTCCCAATAATATTTTGGATATTAACTTCATACAGATGTTTAATCCTTATATTAAATTGAGTAATAAAAAATTATTATCCCTATTAATATTTTGGATATTAACTCTATTTAGGTTTTTTTATCCTTGTATTAAAAGTGTAACTTTTTTGTATTTTTTAAATATAGGCCAAAATCCTTTGAAATTTTACAAACATGTTATAAAATACATGCGATATATTTTTTAAAACAAGCCAAAATATTTTAGATTTTTTTAAAAAAATACTCAAATAATTTTTGCCATATGCAAGGAAAAAAAATGTTTTTTTTTTTAATCTTTTTAATATTTTCATTAGGTTTTATTTGGCAAAAACCTATTTTTCTTAAAACCAAAACTGTCAAAATAGGTCTAAGGGGTGTTTGCCAAACACATCCTTAAACCAAAAAAACCTTTAGCATAAACATTTCCAGCCAAACATGGTCTTAACATTTTGACCTGATTTTGACGTGACTGGGTTGACTTGAAATTTTTGGTTTGACCATAAACCAAACAAAAAAAAAATACTAGTTTGACCCAAAAACTAAACCAAAACTAAAACTAAAACTTAAAACGAATCAAACTTAAAAAAAAAACATACAAAACACAAAAATCTTTGACCAAAAATGGATCGAACATAAAAAAATTAAGAACACAAAGAATATCTAAGGCAAATCTAGCAACATGGATCCTAACTCAGACTAGATACAATCAAAACAAAGATATAGACATGTTGAAAATCATACAATGATCCATAATCTAGCATCCGTTCACTTTGATTATCAAACAATCAATATGATTTTTTCAAAATGAGTTTCAATTCAAAACCGAAACTCTAGGATTAAAACCACTAGAAACTTGTTATTAATGCAAATAAACCCTAGATTTTTTACTAGTCACATTACCTGAATGGTTTGGTGAAAATAATTGAACCAAAAATGTTTCAAATCATGAGGTTAAAATAATGTTCTTTCCAAGAACCAGAAGAACAGCACTTTAAACCCAACCACTGTCTAGAAAAATAAACCCAACAATAGTTAAGCCTCTAAAACTGATTTTGTTTACCTCTAAAACATGTTTTCTTCATTTTAACAAGTCACACTATCATAACCTAACATGTTTGAATTGAAAAAAAAAACTAAAAATAACATCAAAACATCCAAATCATGCAAGTGGTTCCAATCTTCAAAAATGTCAACTTAAAATAGCCTATATATATATATATATATATATATATATATATATATATATATATATATATATATATATATTGGATTCAAAATTGATATCTTGACACTCAAAAAAATTTAAACAAAAACCAAGAACTTATAACATGCATTAACAAGCCCTAAAAAGACATCAAACACCTACTGTTATATTTAGCATAATACAAAAACCATTTTATTTTATCAAAATCAATCACAAACATATTATATTAGCATCTAATAACATCAACAACAACTTCAAACAAGATTTAAATAATAACAACAAATATTTTATGTATTAATTTAAATCAAAACTAAAGAATATCATAACACTAAAGTAAGTTCGAAAACATCTTTAAACATGTAAAATAAGCTAGAGGTGTTCCTCATGGACATCATCTACTAGGTTAGTGAAGGATTATACCTTCCCAAAACTCATAATAGTGGTTGTTGCACTTTGGTTTCTTATTTTTCAAGCTTGTTACTTTTTCTTAAAGTTAAGGAAATCCTTGCGATAGGCTTTTAAACCTTTACACTTAGAGTTTCTTTATCAATCTTTTCCACACCTCTTTCTCTATTTCTTCATTTTCCTCTCTTATTTCATCCCTCATTATTTGACTGATTTTCAGGTGGTATTTATAGGGTTTCAAGCTAAAAATTTTATGGATTTAATTAAAGATTGATCCTCATTCATCAAAGTTTGGTTCTCTTATCAAAATAGAAGAGTTTTAGGTATGTCTTACACCTGTGAGCTTTGTACCTATTCTAGTTTTACAATGGTGATATTACAACAAGCTTGGCTTTTGGAGATTTTGATGGTTTTCCTAAACTTGGAGACCAAGGAGCTTGTTTCTATCCTTTTGATCTTGAGAGAAACATGACCAACCTTTGATAATAACCCGCTGAGAAATCTTGAAGTGTGAACACATGAAAAAGATTAATGGTTTTGAGAAATGAGTATTGCAGCCATTGATGAACGAGTTACCAATTTTTGAGGCTTCATCGGTGTAACGCCAATGTAAACAACATCGGAGACCAGCTGATCTTGGTTGAGGAGAAACATACTTTTTGTTTGGATCCATTCTTACTCAATTTAGAGGTTTGTAACTCCATATTCATTCATTTAAAAGTGCCAACTCGATCAGCCTAGAATTTGAAAATGCAGTATTGACTGATCGGGGGACAAGATGTTGTTGAGTTCGTTGATGAAAATGAGATGTAAACATTTAACGAGAGTAGCTAATCTTTGTAGATAGGGTGTTTCTCAGGTGAATGGTGGTTGTTACAGTCTCAACGATGGTCGGAAACACCACATTTATTTGCTTGAAGGTGCCAAAACTGCCGAAGAAGAAAATAATAGTGGCTAAACGACATGTTATCTAGATTAAACCCTAAAATTATGATTTTTAATTTGGGATTTGACAAACTTAAATTTAGTCTTTGTTCTTCCAATTTCTTTTAATCGCACCCATAATTGTCTCTCATCCTTTAATTGCATACAATTTCAGCCATGTCAAACTCAATAGTCAACCTCAAAGTTGATTTCCTACTTCATTTTAGTCCTAGGTTATGAAATTGTGCATTTTGGCTCTCGGTTGATCAACAAACTTTCAATTTCTTTAATTTGGCCTTTGATTTAATCAATTTCAAACCCTTACATTCACAAGTTTTTTTTTGTTTGGTCTTGAGTTTTGGATTTTCTTCAATCAAGTCCTTAATTACTCATCAAACTTCAATATTTATGCAATTAAGCCCTTCATTTGACCAAATTAACTCTTTAAAATTGCAATTCGACCCTAGACTTTAATTTCTTCTAAATAAAGCCTAAATTGACTTCAAAAATCAATTTTTCTTGCAATTAAATTAAATTCGCCTTGCTAATAAGGCCTTTATAAGTCAAAATTGGACTGTCAAATTTTTTAATCTTGTGTATTTTGATCTTCCTCAACCAGTCTTTGGAAATTTCTGGGCATTCTCCATGTTTTCATCACTAATAGATTTTTTTATTTTCTTTAATATTTTTTTATTTTTATATTTTTTTTCTTTTTCTTTGCATGTTTATTTTGGTTCTAAAAATGGGTAACAACAACCAATAAGTTGATGACTTTCATATTTCAATTTAATCAAAATCATACATTTTCCTTTGATGGCAACATTTGAATGATCCGCAAAGGTGACATTACCTCTAATTGATCCATCAAGCTCTAAGAACTTGTTTTTGTCTCTACACATGTGGTTTTTGGCTCCATTGTCTAAATACCACATGTTCTATTTGTCTTGCATTCTCTCATTATGCACTAGTAGTAGGGTGGCTTCCTTCTTTTCTTTTATCACTAGATTTGCATTCTCCTCAACCCTCTTGGTTGGACTATAGCAATCCCTAACATAATGACCTATTTTTTTTTTTTTTTTTTACCATTATAGCATTTAACTTTTGATTTGTCAAACCTAGGTCTCGTATTGCCACTGTCAGTGTAACTAGTCGACCAATTCGTTTCATGCAGAGGCTGTCATAGCCTCCTCCTCTAAATTTTCATCTTGTTCCACTTCCTTTGGTTTGTTCATGTCCTCTACCCTTTTGAAAATATCCGGAACCATTTTGCTTTGAAAAAAATGCTTGTGCACCCGCATCCTTTTGAATCTTATTGACTCTTTTCTCACTGGCTTGTAATTTTCCCATGAGACCTTGTATTGAAAGAACATCTATATTTTATGACTCTTTTATCGTGACCACCATATAATGAAACTTTTTTTTACAGCGAATGTATGATCTTCTCTACCACACGTGTCTTTTCCATCTTCTCATCATATCTCTTTATTTGATATATATGGTTAATACTCTTGCAAATTATTCTGAAATAATCTCTGATTCAAGTATATGTAACTTTTCAAAGTCATCACATAGTTTTTATAGACATACCTTTTTTATATTGTCAACTTCCTGGTTTGATTCTTTTAAAATTTCTCATGCTTGCTTAGCAGTGGTTATATTAGCCACTATCTCAAAAAATGGCATCATCTAGACATTAATGGATGATTGTTGGTGCTTATTGATCCTTACTTCGAGCTTTTTACACGATCTCTCTTTGGACTGAAGTCAATGTTGCTCCATCTATAGGCTCCTCAAAGCCTTTTTCAACCGTCTCCGATACATCTTGGAAACTTAGCCAAACTTTTACTCGAATACACCAAGTTCCATAGTTGTCCTTTATCAACCTAGGACATTGAAGTGGGAAGTTTGGATTGACCATGTCAAATAATCAAACATAAGATCTAATACCACTTGTTGGAAGAAAGATGAGTGTGGCATAAGATCAAAATAGTAATGCAAAATCAACTACTCAAGAAGAAGATTGAAATGAAGGTATTCTTTTATATATTAAGTGTTTCTCTCTAAGCTCTCTTAGTTATTCTTTCTTTTTTGTACTACTTAATAATATTGAATTACAAGTCTTTTTATAGGTATAAAGTCCTAGACAATCAAGGAATTAAATTGATACAAGAAAATCTTAATCTGAACAGAAATTGTATTTTGCCGACTAAATTGGTCTACTGTTTCTCAACCAATCGACCGCTTGAACTTATTCAACCTAGTTGCTGTAACATCCTCAAATTATAATGTCATGAAATCTCAAATATTTCTTTACAAATGTCAAGTATTGAATAATATGTCTAAGATTATGCAATTTGTTTTTTGAAAATTTCAGCAGAGTTTCCTCTATTTTTATTGGTACCAAGTTATCGACAACACTTCTATTATATGTCATTACAACTTTCATCTTAATCCAATCATCTTGGATCACATCTCATTCATCAATTAATCTCTCAATACTTATACTTATCAATATATTCAAGTCTCATAATATCAATTAATAAGTCAACATAAAAGAATTACTAAAACAAATTGAAAGATAAATAATTTCATCACTAAAGAGTAATAAATGCTAACTAATTACATATAAGCATTTAAACTAAATGAATACAATATTAAGATTAAGAGTCATATTGTCTTAAAACATCTAATGTATTCTACTACTTTATCTTATCATTTTGAAAATGATTTAGCCATACTAATATCTATACATATATATAATACATCTATTACATGCTACACATCTTCTATTTGATTTTTACAACACAAAGGTTTTCAAGAAAATAAAGACATATAAATATTACATTCCAAAATGATAATTCATAAACAGAAAAATCCTACATCTAACGATTTGCATCACCTCGTGGTGTACCTGTTTCAACAATAACCACATTAATTAATTTACTCAATAACTTAGTCATATATTAATTATTTTACTCTTAACCTTTAAAATTTAATACTTCTAACAGTAATTAACAGTGCAATTGAAAAGTGAACAGTTCTAAAGCTCTCTGGAAAATACTGACGGAATTTTTCGTTGGTGATTCCCTTTGTAATAGACATGATGAACAATGTTAACAATTTATTAACTGTTTTACCAACAAAATTACTGATGAAAATTTCTGTCAGTAATTCCGTTTGTATAAATGACACGCCATCGTATTTTTTGGCTTTGTTTTAATTTTTTTTCCCTCAGTATATACCTAGAAAATATTTTCATCAGTAAAATCCGTTGGTAATTTACCAATAAAATATTATTGATGCTCTAAGAAAAATATCAGGCTCGCTGGATGTCGTTGTTTGTGGTATTGACAGTTGATGACTTTTCTTTTTTTTGACTTTTCAAAGTTAATGATTCTGACATTTCAAAGGAGGTGGGAAATTATCTTCTTCTGTGAAGTAGTGTTGAATGGTGGATCAATAACTCACTGTCTGCTTTGCTACTACTCCTATCCGATGACTCTGACATTTCTAAGGACGACCAGGTAGCGGTTTTCTCCTTCACCTTTCATTGCATTATCAGTAGCTTCCACTCCGAAATTCAAAAGTTTTTGTTGGAGAAAAAAGAAAGGAGATAGAAAAGCAGGACTTGAAGAATAATTTTTGCAAAAATTGTGTATACACTGTGTATCACTTCAGCCTTCCCCATGTTTAGAGGAATGAACGTCCTTTTTGCTTGCTACATAGCTTTTCTTTTACAGCTATTAGTCTTCCAAACTTGCCATTCTAGCAACATCACTGCT
>Ga0325414_1000114_pt1 | contig 48336 bp, 27 predicted proteins | sample PopdelMetagenome_8_FD_206183 | JGI IMG/M metagenome (GOLD analysis project Ga0325414, IMG submission 206183) | Populus deltoides microbial communities from Bellville, Georgia, United States - Leaf-PdKOR-R3 | ecosystem: Host-associated > Plants > Phyllosphere > Phylloplane/Leaf | place: USA... | reverse complement strand
TTTAATTACAGCATGTCAATAGATAATTACAGAAAAATAAGTAAATTTATGTTATTCAATATAGAAATTCTAGTATTTAGTTACTGAGAATTTTGTTACAACAAACCTCAGCATTCTAATTTTTGTAATATTACAGCGATGTATAAAAATAAATCCTCATGCTAAGATTTCCCTATATGATTAACTGGATGAAGAATTTTAAAGTGGCTTAAAATGCAGGGGTTGATTTGACCGAATGTGTAAACAAAAGGGACCCTAATTGATTTTTAGCCCCCCTTTTTTATTATTATTTTTTCTGGTTAAGAGGTGGAATTCGGTGCCTATGAAGAAAGTACAGATTCAATGATTTGGGATGCAGTTTTGGGTGGTTGGTGGGTCCCTTTTCTATGATTGGATTCATTTATCAAATTCAGGGTCCTTTTCCACTTCTTCGTTTGACCTCTATATATCCAAACTGCAAAGGCTTTTTTTCCCCCTTCTTCTTCTTTTTGATTTGCAAAGAAGGATATTCTAAATAAAAATAGAAAGATTTGGAATATCTTCTGGGTTGGGATTACTTTTACTTTCTCCTCTCTTATAATAATATACTTGGATGTGAGTGTTATTAAATTATACTACGGCCCGAATTTACTAGCTGTTGTTACAAAAATTTAGATGGGAGATGATTTGGTTAAATTTAAATAATTTGATCAAATTATAATTTGATTTTTTTAAAATAATATTTTTTAATTTTTTTAAATAAAAGATATTGTTTGTTTTTTTTATTACATTTGAAGACAAGAACTAAAAAGACAACATCTAGAGAGAGGGGTATGATAATGTCAATGCAACACTATAAAATCTAGTTGTTAAATCTGGTTCAAGAGTTGACCTGATTAAATGACTAGGTCTTAGGTCATACAAGTTGACCCGGATCAATCTAAAAAAAAAAAACATTTGAGATTTAACATCCCATGTATACAAGTTTTGAAATAATGCATATTGATATAGGCTATAAAAAAAAATATGAGACATTTCGAGTTTGTTTGGCAGTGTGGTTGCGGGTGTTTTTCAAATAACTTTTCGTGCCAAAATGCATGCCAATGATTTTTTTTATTTTTTAAAAATTATTTTTAACATCAACACTTCAAAACGATCTAAAACATACAAAACATATTAATTTTTTTAAAAAAAAATTTTGAATTTTTTGGGAACGCGGTTTGCACCGCATTCCCAAACGATTTCGAAGTATAGCATAATTATCTCATATCGAAAAGTTAAGAAACAATTTATGTGAATGCAAGTTATAAAAAAAATATAATGCTAAGTGTAAATTATTTTTATATTTTTTGGGTTTATTAAAAAAATAAAAAATATTTTTAAAAAATCAAATCTAACCCAAGTTATGCCGAGTCACACGAGTTTCGAGTTGACATGCGGTTCACCTGGTTTTGACTGGACCAATTGCATCTTCAAGTTTTTTTGGTTTGAAACCCAGCTAAAACCTTGGGTTACATGAGTCTCAGGTCAACCCGCCGGGCCAGATCGAGTTTCATAACTATGTTATGAAACACAAAAATAACTGCTACTGTATTTCCAAAAAAACACACCCTTGAAGGACTCATAGGATGGAGGCGGCCACATATTATAGCTGTGCATAACAGGTATTTGCCACCATCATTTTCAAGCTCATCTCAGGTGGTTATGAAAGTTAATCCATGGTGTACTAGCTGTCAACACAAAAACCAGAAATCTAATAAATATATCAGATACAATCTCCACGGCATATTGGGTTACAATACAAGCACACAAACTGATAGTTAAGGTCAACTGTTAAATGTGATAAGCTCTAGCTTTTTTGAGCCCTACAAGAATTAAAATAGGTTAATGATAATATTTACAAGGATATCACTTGGGAGAAGAACAGACAAGTTCATCTCCTCTACAAATTCAAAAGAAAGAAAGTAGAGGAACAATCTTGGAGCTCTGATACTCATCATCAATCTCAAGTTTGTTCGTCAACTTTTGCGAGTCATGGTACCGAAACCATGGCCACTTGCTGTTATTTATTGGAACACTTCTACCATACCTCGTTGAACTACAAACAAACAGAAACTCCAGGTTAAAGCAGTTGTTCTGCAGATTTCATCAGCATTACAAAAAATTTTACACTAGGGTGGTGTATAATTCTATATACACTAACCATTAACAATCTATAGTCTGAATCCTACAACATATGTTAAATCTCATCAATAAAATGCAGGCTTCACTCACATGTACATGGACATAATCATTAATGGCCAGGCTGTTTTCAAGAAGACTAATGCATGAATCATCCTGCGCGTTGTAGCTAAAGGAATTCAGCTGCATGGAACTGGTGGAGGAGCAGCCTCTACCAGCAGATTAATTGCTTTGGAGCATGTTCATTCTTGCAAATTGTGCTCTCTAATTTCATTTCAATCAATTTAGATACAACCATTTATTGCAATTACCCTCAAATATAGAAGAGAAAATCTTACACAGAATAATTCTTCTGTTCATTCAAAGATAGATGAAGGAATCGCAGGGAACAATCTATTTGAACACTGCCATGTATATGAGACATTCCAAGGATGGTCCTTGAATAGATACTGTTTTGCAGGTAAATCCCACACAAGAACCCCAGTGAATACCCTGAATCAAAGACCAGAACACTCTCTCCAGTAGAGTACTAGGAAAGTAAGACAAAAGCTAGGGAATTTGACATGCACCTGGAGGAGAGAAGTCCGAAACTGGAAAGGTATAGCTGCTCTAGGAAAGTAAACCTGTGATATCATTATGGTAGATGGATAGACAGTACTTGATTAATATGTAGACAAACAAGACAACAAATCATTGTGACGGATGTTCATTAATTGGTTAAGAAGATCAGATTCATTTCACAGATCTTTACTAATTGATTTGACTCAAGCTTGACGGGTGGTTTAAGTAAGTTGTGCGTTCTGTATTCTTTATACTTCTCCCCATGCAAAATTTCTAGAAATGTCATCACTAGCCATTGTCACGGTTTAAATGCATAAAAACAATCTAAAAAGTTTCACTGCTGAATCTATCACCAGAAAATCTGAACAAGGCATTACTCCACAGCGTTATCATGAGTGGACAGCAACAGAACCAGCAGAGTATATTGGCGATGGCAAGCAAAAAATGATCCTCCCTGTAAAAACATTGTGCCATGACATATTCTAGGAATGTGATCGATTTAAGGGACATTCCATGATTAAGCTTACATTCATCATTAATGTCAGTACTTGCAATTGTAAATGCAATCAGGGCAGAGACAATGCAAGGAGGTCACTTTGATTTTAAGAAACAGCTGAAATGATTTTCACCAATATTTGAAGAAGAAACCACCTATATTCCATCGTACATAAACAATCTCCACAGCAGCTAAAATGTAACCACAGTGACTATTTTTTGATATTGGCTAACTACAGATTAACAGCAAATTGAATATATGTTGACAGCATGAAAATTGACAGTCATAAACTCGAATCATCGTCATTATGACAGAAGGAAGGCATAACACTATCAACCGATTTTCCTCTATGCATAATCCTCTTCATGTTCGCTATAGTGTAACCACAATTTAATTAAGGGTAAATAATCTAAGTCGTTAGTTTAACTTTAACATGACTGGAAGTTTCAGATGACAAACAAATAGCGAAGGATATAAATTTGGCACGTTCCTATTCGGTATCGTAATGATATAGTTTAAGGCACTGATTATTAGAACCAGTTCCAAAATTGAGGCTAATCACCTTGCTTTCCCAGATTCAAAAATAGATTTCTTTTTATTTTTTGAAAAAGCAACTGATAAATTATCTATCGACAGATTAGCAACTGAAAACTGCACCTAGATTGAGGCACATAAAATGCTAGCCATGATCATCAAGATAGCTTTTGCAAACCTTGTGTACAATTTAGAGACAGGGCATACCTCTTCAATCAGAGAGAGATGCACAAGTGAAGCCATCACTGATCAGTTGGTTAACTGCATCCCTAAACCTGTAATAATCCTCAACCTTGTTGTAAACTTGATGAGAAATCCGAGCATAGCCAGTAACTGAACCAACTTCTCCATCAAGCGGAGCTCTAAAATAAATAGGAACTTCAACCTGGAAATGCTCTCTCAAATGTGTCCTTAACTTCAAAGAATCCGACTCGCTCGAAATCCCCAAACAAGCTGGCAATCCAACCATAATCATACTCCCACACATCTCCGGCGGAGACCCAAGATTAGTCCCCCAAGCTTTCACCAACATCTCCCCCATCTCAACAACTTTTTCATGATTCCTCTCCTTAATTCCGTCAATCCCACCTTCAAACCTATTAGTAAACTCCAAAACCGCTGGAACAACCAATTGAGCACTATAATCCCTAGTCCCAATCCAAGCACTCTCTACAGCCAATCCATTACCATACTCATGAGACACGACAGGGTGATGCAGATCACCCCCATTGCCCTCCTCTCCTCTCTTCCTGCAATACAAAAAGGCAATAGAAGGAGGGCAAAAAAACCACTTATGCAAATTACTAGTATAAAAATCAGCCCCAATATCTCTCACATCAACATCAACACACCCAATTCCATGAGCAGCATCAACAAAAACCTGATCAACACCTTCCTCTCTACAAATCTTAACTAATTCTTTAACAGGAATAACAACACTTGGCATTGAAGTAACATGATCAATCACAGCCAACCTAACTTTCTTCTTCCCATTTTCTTTCCCTCTCTCTAAAGCCTTTCTAAATTCACTCACGATCTCTTCCTTTGATGTAATAGGGAAAGGTAACTGTACCTCAATAACTTCCCCTCCAGCACGCATCACATAAGCCTGAACAGACTTTTTTACAGCACCATAAGCATAATGCAACATGACAGCAACATCTCCTTTGTTAAATCTCCCTTCAGTAAAACCCCATGCATAGTTCTGTAAAACAATGGCAACAGCAGTGGTGGCATTGTCCACAAGGGAGATTTCATCAACAGAACGAGCGTTTACCAAAGATTTGATGATGGAACGTGAATGAAGGATAGAAGATTTGAGGGTGTTGAAGTAGAAGTGATCAGGCTGGCGGAGGAACTGGAGCTGGAAGCTTTGCTGGGCAGAGATGACAGATTGAGGACAGCTGCCAAAGCTGCCGTTGTTAATCCGAGAGATGGTTTGGTCATGGTGGGAGAACTCTGATTGGATTTCTGAGTCAGAAATGAAAGAAAGTCTTGGTTTCTTGGTGGGGTTGGAGCAGCCATTGAAGGAGTCGTTTTTCTTGCAGTAATTCGAGGAGGAGGAGGAGGAGGAGGAGGAGGAGGAAGCCATGGCATGGAGGAGGACTAATGGAGAGGAAAGTAGAGATGATGTAAAGAGGAAGAGATGAGTGGAGAAAAATAATGTTTTGGTGACATATGGAAAACATAAACTCCACTAATCACTTACGTGCCACCAACCGGTCACCCCACCCCACGTCATCGCCTATTGGAGAATGGAACTAGATTCTCCTTTTGTTCTTGTAACCTTCGATCAAGTTAAACTCCTAGAGTTTACTCCCTACTCATTCATGGTCAATGTTGTGCAAGAAACAACGGGACAATCGTCTTGTTCAACGGTTTTTGATCAGAGCCGTTTGTTTACACGATGAAAACTACAGGATAGAACAAGTTTATTATAGAGATTGGAATATTTTGATCATTAATTTGAAGAAGAAACTCTAATTTCAATGTGGTGACATTTTTGAGATGGGCTTCTACTAGCTGATGATGACAAGCTACTATCTCATTAATTAATTATAGAATTTATTTATAAAGTTGGAAACTTGACGATGATCTCCATCAATGAAACATGTGTCCTTTCCTTTTGTAATGATTCATTGTCGACCACAATGTTTTGGTCTCCTTTTTGTCGTTTCAATATTTATTTTTTTTCACATGTTTTTGTTCCTAACCTCCTTACATTAACATAAAGTTATTAAAACCAAGGTTGGAGTTATAAATGAGTTAACTAAAGTTAACAATTATCAATCCAAAATAATACTATTTAAATTTTTTTAAAGATCTACATTATTTATAAAGAATTAAAAAATAAAATCAAGTTTTAATTGAGTTGGCTAGTTAAATAATCAGCTATAAAAACAAATCACTAAACTAATCGGTGAGTTCAAGTTAAATAACACCATCCAAAACACGAGTTTCATCATGAAAATAATTCATCATATGAGATAAAGGACTCTGGATATACGAAATAATTACTTGCTCTCTTACAATTTGGTCACCATGGTGCAGGCTAAGGTTATTATGCTCACAAATTAAAGTAGGTATCTGTGCTGGTTACAATTTAATCCAATGTGTGGAGGTTATGAAATTGATTAATTTAAGTGATTAAGACTATCAGTTTGCTATTTGTTTATCTAAGTTATGTCCACTTGTTCTCTGCAACTAAACAATTTATAAGATTCTGTGCTCCGTTTGTCTGGATTCTCTACCTTTGCTGACACCGAAAGGCAGCATTGTAAGGAAAAAAAATCTGAGGAAATTTGTTATTTCTTAATTGCCACTGCTTGCCAATTACATGTATGACAACAAATTATGGGCAATCAATTTAATTTTCATCACGCAATCTATCACTTAAACAAAGCTGAAACTATTCTCAGGATCTTTGAGATAGTATTTTCTGTGTTTGATAAGGTTTGTATATATGCAAACTTGATAATTCATGAATGTTGTAATGTTTATGTATCACTTTAGTACTTAATTTCATGCAATTTGTGCTAAAAGGTGGAATTTCTTTTAGTTAGAAGAGAGTTAATACATTGATACTTTTAACATAAATTATAAAGAACAGTTGGATCTTCTCCATTCTTAATTAAGTATAGAGTGAACAAGACAGTTCAACATCAATGGCTTTAGGTCCCAAATAGTATGCAAGGGACAAAACAGTTGTTCCATGCATGGTTTTGGAGTTTCCTTCGGCATTATTGATTGATTTAACCAGCAAGTACAAAAACTTCCTTCGCTGCACCAAACACCCCTATCCTCAAATTATGCCACAAACCCTGAATGTAATTCACAATCAGAAGGAATTTGATCAATGGGACTCCTGTCTTGCCAGAGCAAGACAAGTATAGCTCCCACTAAGGCGACAAGTACAACAACTGGGCTGGAGATACACATCCATGGCAACGCTTAATAGAGGATAATCACTGCAATCTTACTTTTCCGTGCATTGACAAGAGTTATGGCTCTGCTCTGTCTCGAATCCATTCTAAAAGTACAGTCTCTGCCGACTCCAGCCTCTCAGAAGGAGCTGACTCAAAACTCAAATCAGTCATTTGATAAAAATCACACTACTGGACAATAAGGCAATACAAGAATCCAGTCCTGGTGGTCAACCTAGAAAATTTATGGTCTCTATATAAAAGACCAGCGGATAGCTAATTTGCCACAACATAATTTCAACCTTCATGGGTAACCTATTGCTATTTTACTTTGTCATAAGCAGCTATATTCTGGGGTTCACATTCAGGGCTAAAAAGGCGGACCAGCAGAGCAGAAGTTGAACTCCAAGCAATAGCTCCACAAGCAGCCCACCGAAGACTCCTAGGATTTGTAATTCTTGGACCTGCATGAACAGCAGACCGATAAGCATTACAGGTTTGGATGAATACAGACTACTATGAAAAGCTAAAACTATAGCTAATTGTGTGCAAAATTGAAAAACAAACTACACATCTGAAAAACAACAAAATGGAGACATAAAAAGATCTTCTAATTTTTGTCTTAGGATCAATGACGGGCTGAAAAATTAACTTGTAAGCACCAAATCCAAAATGCTTCAGAAAGACATTGTGACTGCAATTCCTCCCCTTATGCAGTTTCCATTGCTTTGATATATCGGATGCTCCTTTTAGTGTTCTATTTTTTCTACTTGTTTCCCAGAACTCTAATATTTTGCACCTACAACTTGGACGTTAAAGCTGTTTTAACAGCACCATGTAATTAACTCAAGATTTACCACAACTCAAACTTCAAATGTTTCAACTCACAATCAACTCAAGATTTCTTTAAAGATCTACATGCTTTATTTCCAGGATATTGCCACTGTTTGACATAGACTTTTAACCCCCTCCTTTGATCTTTTCACAAAATTAATAGGTTTCTAAATCTCGATTCCAACTGAGATGATCATCTATACAACCTTTTGAGCAAGTCATATCAGGCACATCATCTGAAATTCCATGATGCTTTACAGAATAATGGCCTGCGGATGATGACACACTTAATAGATTACATTAGTCAAACAAGATTGTGTCAATAAAATGAGAATACCATATTGTTCAACTCCAACACACACGCAGGAGAAAAAACCCCTCAAATGACACCATTGGTTTCTTAAAGGCGGAACGCCAATTAGATTAAACCCTTCCATTTAAATAACTGCTTAATACCTTCAATGGCTTCATCCAAGAACAAGAAACAGTCCATAAACACTATCATCACGATCAAAATTGTATACATTGTTGCATTCAATTTGATGGCAAATTATGACCTATCTTTCATGTTAGGATGTCAATTCATATGCTTATTTGGAAACAAAGTTCTCAACTTTTTATGCAAGACCCTGACTTTCCAGACCTTCTCAAACCCTACAAGGGACAGGCTTTATGTAACCTCATTTCCAAGACTTGTTCTTCAATGACTTTTTACAATTAGTAACATAACAAACATCTCCAAAAGGAAGATGTAGCATACACAATGGTAAAAGCTATGGTAGTTCGGTTCTTTAACGACCTCAAAAGCATTTTACTGAAACAGAGCAAATGTCAAAAGAACAACGTAATAGGAACAGTAGAACATACCATAATGCAACCTACAGAGAATCCAGAAACCAAATGCTCCTCCAACACTAAAAATTCCAGCTGTTTGCCTCATCAATCTAGAGCAAGGCTTACAATCTGACCTCATCAACTCCCCATCTGAGAACCCACATAAGCGCCTTAATGCCATCTGTAACAAACAGCCAATCCAATTCAATGCCCTTCAAAACCTGCAATATACTAAAAGGTACAAGCTTTTATCACGCTTCAAAAATATTAACTCTCTAGCCCATTGGCGCAAAAATTCAAGAAAATCCCAGACACAAGAACACTTATATGTTCCTTATAAAAAATCCTTACTTGAAATTATTTGGTGGCATAAAAATATTCTTTTCACAAAAAGGAAAACTTTTTGATGTGAGCGATGAACTCCTCCTACTACTTATTCTACCGAGGGAAAAAAGAAAAGAGTACATGTTGCAGCAATATACCTTGCACTAATGCATTTACCTGAATCGAAAGTCAAAAGCAACTGGCTTAAAACACTTGTAAAATAAAAAACAGAATGATGATTCTCTCAGTGTCATTTTGTAGAACAGATGGAGAGCATGTGAATCAATACTCTGATAGCTACAAAACGCATCAAAATAATGGTTAAATCGTTATAAAGATGTGATCTTTACTACCTGGGAACTGAGCAGGGAGTTTGATTGAATTGAATTACGACAAGGGGAAGTTGTATGTTATAAGTTTGGGATTTCTTCTTCCGTGCCGGTCTGAGATAGAGAGGTTAGCAGAATTATGAAAAGGGTCTAGTTGATTCGTTTGTGTATTTTGCCTGTTGGGCTTGGAGGGTTTAAATGTCATAGATTCTTTTGGGCTATCCTACAGTGATTTATAGCCTTTTTTTTCCCAGAGTAAAGAGGATATATTTATTTGTATTTTTTTAACCAAATATTTTTTTAATGCTTGTCTCTCTTATGTTCAAGACACTAACCAGATATAACCAGAAATTATGACTTGCATATATGTATTTTTGAAGTTATTTGGTAAGTAGATTCAGTTTTAATTAATTCATAAACGGATCCGGAAATCTCTCAATATTGAAATAAAAAAATAAAAGTTTGAGTTTGGATTATGGTGACTACAGATCCAATATTAATAAATGCTCATTTTCGGTGGGACAAGGGGTTTGGTTTGGAAATTTATGGAACTTCCAACCAATTTCTTTTTTTAAAATGCGGTTAAATTTTTTTTTTTTTTAAATTAAATTTTTAATTATATATTTCAAGGGTGTCAATTCTGTTTCAATAAGTGTTTTGTTTTTTCTATTGAAATTGAATGTTTCAGTTTCAGAGTGTTTCGGCGTGCCGTTTCGAGGTTGTACTGTTCATATATATATATTCAACAAACATAATTCAAATTCAAGATAAATTAATTATAAATTATGCAATGCAAACATAATACTAAACAAATATAATTTTAAAATTTAAAATATTTCTAAATAGTCAAGATTAAATAGATCTTTAACTTAAAGTAATTCAACTTAAAGAAAATATCAAAATATTATGAAAGTAAAATGTTTTAACACAAATATTTTAAATATAAAGTTAAGTCAATGTTATCAAGACTAATGAAATCTAAAACATCCCTTGTTTTGCTCAAATTCCTACAAGGTATAAATATGAAAAAAATAACATGAATATAAACCATATATATTAGTGATAAATCTAATTTTAAAAAATTAATATCATTGTTAATGAAAATAGTAATAATAATTTTCAATATTATTATTAATATCATTGTTATTGAAAATAATAATGAAAAATAACTTTTTTTATATAGAATTGGGTGGTTTAATTAATTAAATTGAATAAAGTTCAATTTGATTCAATGACTTTTCAAGAGCGGAGCGGAATATATGGAATGAAACCGGAACGTTCCAGACGGAATTTAGCTGAAAAATCCGGAACGGATCGAGATTTAAAATGAGATGATATTTGTTTCATTTTGTTTCTTTTTTGAATTGGTATGAAATATTTCGATCATTCCGGACAAAACGGAATGAAATTGGTAACCTTGATATATTTAGATAATTTTAATATATTAATATTAAAAATAAATTTTAAAAAATAAAAAATATTATTTAAAAAAAAAATACCACCAGTACCGTCAAACAACCAGTAATCAAGAGCAAGAAGACAAAATATTTAGATGTCATGTTTACCGGGGCAACAATCTTCTTGTGGATGATGATAAGAGAGCGAAGCAGGTTTGAATGAAGGAAGAAGAATCAACCAGAGGTGGTCCTTGCTAAAAGGGTTGTTTTCAATCAAAATCACATTTTTCTTATCGTTTTATTTAGGAGGAGCGAATCAAGACACGACAACCATTGCTTGCCACTTCTACTGTAGTGCTGGAAGATCTTTAAAAGCTTTGTTTTCAATAAAAATCACCTTTTTCTTTTCGTTTAGCTATCTGCCTTGATTGCTACACCCTCTTCAAGCTCAAGTGCTCAGCAGTACTCAGTCTCTTCACTTTGCTTCAAGCTCAGCTCAGGTTTCACTTCTTGTCCTCTCTATCTCTCACACACAAAATCATCATCACTGCATACGTGAACATATGATCTTGATATCTTGGTTGTTATCTCTTTTCTTCTACCATTCCAGACTGTGCTATATGCTCAAGGGTTTCTGTGTTTCCTTTATTTGAAAACAGTATGACACTTACCCTTGTTTTGGAAGCAAGTTGTAAATATTGATCTTCATAGTTCTTGTTGAAATTTCAATTTATAGCTAACATCATGGAGAGGTGAATCATTTGATCTAGTTTTGAGTAGATAAATAGGCATATGTTTGGATATTGGACTGGTGAAAACTTGCTTCCAATTATACCCAATCCAAAAGTTTCTGATTCAAAATATTTCTTTTGTTCTGACAATTTCATCATCATCTGACAACATCAAGTTTTCTTGTAAGAAGCTACTGAGACTATATAGTAATCTAGTTCCTTTTAGAAAGCTACTGGCTTACACAATTATTGTCTTTTATTTTTATGGAAATGAGTATATTAGGACATGCAAATGCTCTGTTGAGGCAACCAGTTGAGCGTCCTGCTTACTCTTTTCTTCATTCTATCTTGCAGGGATATTGTTTCCTCATATGGGGAATAAAATTCTTCTCAAGGTTTTCTGTTTATGGGCTCTGACATGCTTGCTTCTTCCTGCTAACTCTAATGGCCTGGTGAGAATAGGTTTGAAGAAGCGCCGTCTAGACCTTGATACTATTAGGGCTGCCAGAATTGCTAGACAGGAGGGAAAATCAGGAGCAGGTGCAAACAGTTTGGTCCATGATCTAGGAAGTTCAGATGCAGATATAATACCCCTTAAAAACTATTTGGATGCTCAATACTTGGGAGAAATTGGTATTGGCTCGCCCCCACAAAACTTCACAGTCATATTTGACACTGGAAGCTCCAATCTCTGGGTTCCATCATCAAAATGCTACTTTTCTGTGAGTTCAACTGATCGTTATTGGTTTTTAATGTACAGTCCTAAAGATGAGATCAGCTGCTGACTTGCAATCACCTGCAGATTGCCTGCTATTTCCATTCCAAGTACAAGTCAAGCTTGTCGAGTACATATATCAAGAATGGTAATTATGTGTTCTCTATTTTCACTACATTTGAAGTTAAATTACTAGAGTACATGTTATAGACAACATTGGATGCTATGTTGTGAGGTTAAAACTCAAATTTTTGTTTTCAAATTCATATTCAGGGAACTCTTGTGAAATACATTATGGATCAGGATCAATTTCTGGTTTCTTAAGTCAAGACAATGTTCAAGTTGGGGGCCTTGTTGTCAAAGATCAAGTGAGTTATTCATTCCATTTTACATTTATTTGGAGAATCATCTGTCTTCTTTTTGCAGTAATGTGTGTGTGTGTGTGTGACTTTTGTAATCCAGGTTTTTATTGAGGTTACAAAAGAAGGAAGTCTTTCATTCGTATTGGGGAAGTTTGATGGAATACTTGGGCTTGGGTTTCAGGAAATTTCAGTTGGGAATGTTGTCCCTGTGTGGTATGTTTATGTCAGGACCGTAGTTCTTGTTTTGTAATTTCATTCTTCTTGGAAACAATCACTTAGATTCATCATCTCTGTGATTCCTTTCTCTAGTACCTTGGATAGACTAATTCATGGAAAGAGCACAGGTACAATATGGTGCAACAAGATCTTGTAGATGATGAGGTGTTCTCGTTCTGGCTCAACCGAAATCCTGAGGCGAAAGAGGGTGGCGAGCTTGTTTTTGGAGGGGTCGATCCGAAACACTTCAAGGGAAAGCATACCTATGTTCCAGTTACCAAAAAAGGGTACTGGCAGGTAAAAGCATTTCATCTTTGGACCAATTTCTAACCTTGTTCTTATATGCTATTTTCAAAGAGGGAAAACTGAGTTTTTCTTACTGCTGTTTCCCATTTTCAGATCAACATGGGGGATTTTCTAATTGGCAACCATTCAACAGGTGATATTCAACTTGAGCTTTTTTATTTCTATGTTGTTTATGCCCCCCTTTTCTCTGTATAATTCTCTATTAACATAGAGGAAAAACTGCAGTAGATAATCCCAGACATGAGAACTGCCGAGCACCTTGAATCCTATAATGAATGATGAATCACTTCTCTTAGAAATTGTTGCATCCTAATAACTAGTTTCTCTACACGGTCGCCTCGTGCATTTCCAAGTTCATGATTCAGCATGATGCCAAAATTTCTACCTGAAGTCTAATGGAATTCCATGTCTGTAAAACCCGGCAGCCTTCATGCTCTTACAACAAAGCCTTCTAATACATTCACTTATTCCTCAGGTCTTTGCGAGGAGGGCTGCGCTGCAATTGTGGACTCCGGAACCTCATTGCTTGCTGGTCCAACAGTAAGTTTCTTTCACCTTCCTGATTATTGGCTTCTTCCCAAAACAGGCCTTCTTGCATGAAAGTTCAAATTTCCTTTCTTATTTATGTTTTACTTGTTTCAAATATATACTAACTATCATTTTCAGCCCATCATTACCGAAATCAATCGTGCCATTGGAGCAGAAGGGGTTGTGAGCGCTGAGTGTAAGGAAGTGGTTTCTCAGTATGGAGACTTAATATGGGAACTCTTAATATCAGGGGTGCGTTTGTCTCTAATTAGTTTGTTATTTCAATTACATTTCCACGTATGCTGATGCCCTAATTTTATGCTGTGGACTTCAGGTAAAACCCAACAAAGTATGTGCGCAACTTGGTTTATGCATTTTCAATGGGGATGAGTATGTGAGGTAAGGAAATTCACGTTATGTTCTGGTCTATAATCCACATGTTTGGCACAGAAACTTTGCACAAGATGACTTAGCCTGATCGCTTTCAACACATGCATCCTGGGACAGTATTTCCTTCAAAGATTTCAAGTATTTGATAGCAATGAGTGGCACTGAAAGTGCATATTTTTAGATATTGGGGCAAATTGCAAGTTCATGAGCATGATTACCAGAATGCAAGAAATTTTTGTGAATCTGCTGACCAATGTTCTCTCTGTTGCAAAAGAGTTTTAAGGGCCTTATAAGGTGCTTAAGAAACTGCCTCAACAGCATCTTTGGTTGACACTAAAACCTGATTTCTTGTGTAGCACTGGTATTGAATCAGTGGTTGAGAAGGAAAACAAGGAGGGATCATCTGCTGATGATGATCTTCTATGCATTGCTTGTGAGATGCTTGTTATTTGGGTCCAGAATCAACTAAGAGAAAAGGAAACAAAGGAAGCAGCAATCAACTATTTAGATAAGGTTGGTTTACATCAAAACCCTGCCTCTTTTTCAGAAGCTCAAATCTGTATTCTAAGTTTTAGTTTTTGATCCTTAACAGCTATGTGAAAGCCTGCCTAGTCCAATGGGAGAGTCAGTGATTGATTGCAATAGCATTTCAACCATGCCAAACATCTCATTTACCATCGGAGATAAACCTTTTAGCCTCACTCCAGAGCAGGTTCGATTTCCATAATCTTGCTTTGGAAGTCGAAATATATCATTAGAAATCTTTATCTTTGTATTTCTAAAACCACTCGTTTGCTTTCAGTATGTTCTGAAAACCGGAGAAGGCATTGCTCAAGTTTGCATCAGTGGGTTCATGGCTTTGGATGTGCCGCCTCCACGCGGTCCTCTGTGGTATGCCATCCTAGCCATTGTTATAGCTCTGGTCGACATATATAGCTTTTCTTTCTGCAGTTTATGCTTGATTTTAACTTGAAAATGCATGCTTGCAGGATTCTTGGTGATGTATTCATGGGTGTGTATCATACCGTCTTCGACTATGGTAACCTTGAAGTGGGTTTTGCAGAGGCTGCTTAATGATCCTTCGGCTAGGCTGTAATGCTATGACAGATTTTCCTATGCCAATCAGAGATCACTCTGTAATGTAAATGTTTGTTAGGCATATTAGGACTATGAATTGATAATCTATTTGTATCCATCATCTGCTAAAAACAAGGCATCAGGACAATTTTAAAGAATATCAAGGAACAGAATGTTTAAATTTTGATGAATCTCATTTAGATTATTAAATGCTGAAGATATTGCCAAAGAACTCAATTTATCTAAAAGATTAAAGACCATGACTCAAAATCCTCCCCTTCCCTTTTGTTGAAAAATAATGTCGTATTTAAAAAAAATGACTGGTATCATTTTTTTTAATTAAAAAATGGAGATCATAAAAACAGAAAGAAAATGTAAAAATACAAAAATATCCATAAAATAATTTATTTTATGTTTTTGTTTCTTTAACCAATCACATTATCTTTTCTTTTCTTATTAGACATAATTTATACAAGAGTTGAGCTTTCATTGCCATGATAACTATTTTGCTCTCAGAAAGCATGTGCACATTTTATGAAAAATGCTCAGAAGCCTTACAAATATAATTCCTTTCATCTAATTTTCACTTTTCAGTCCTACCAATCATTCAAGAAAAAAATTTAAGTAATGTTCTTTATAAACATCTATGTTAAAAGAATAATAATATAGAAATTAACTCAATTTTAATTTTTTTTTTAAAAAGGAACTTTATCTACCCATTTTCTTTATATTAGATTTTAACAAATTAATCATATCGGTCAATATTTTTTCTGACTTGAAACTTAGCCGTGAGTTAGGCTCTAAGTCTTGGGAACTAGCTTTGCACATAGCAGATTTTTTTAACAAGGGTGCAACCAGCCTCCCTGTCCATACTACAGAGTACGAAAGTGCTTAGAACTACACGAGTATGCCACTTGAAATGCATAACATCAACTAAAGAAAACTAGAGTATTACGGCATAGTATGAAGTACAGATGCACCACCGAACTTCACTGTTCTTCATCACTATCATTGCTGAACACAGAGGCTACAGCTGATTTTGGCTTCTTTGCGGCTTTGGCCGAGGAGTTCTGTGCAGTGAATGCAAAAGGGCCACTAGTTAAATGAAGAGCAGATGAACTATTCAGTCATCAAATATTGATTTCTTTCACTCAAATTGGTACAACATTGTGATATTGCTTACAGATTTTACAGGTGAAAAATTCAAAGAGGTGCCAATTACAAGGCAAGAAAGGGCCATGTAACTCCCATAAGTTGAATAGAATAACTTGTGTTGTAAGCCAGAAAATATGTATGCGATCTTGAGATACCATTCAACATTACTTTTCAGAACGTCAAACAAAATAAAGGAACACAGTTGTTATTAGTTACTTATATCCATGAGAATAAAAGTGTTGCCATACAGAAAGGATGTTTTTTAAAGTTACTTGACATAAGCAACATTTACTCAGATGGGGAATGCATTTTATGAGTGCAATTATCATCAGGGAGTCATCTACAAGTTGCAAAATCCTAGCTAGAGAGAGAATTTCTATGCATGGGAGATAACTATTCATCTATCCTCACTGCAATGCATAAAGACCTAAGTTTACTCAAGTTATAAAGGAAATAAGGACCCTAGAATAAACTACCATGTTATTATCATACCGCAACAATCTACCTTGTGACGGCACAATGAAGCCATGAAAACAGCTTCTTTACTCATCATACTGAAAAGCTTCTAAGCGCTTACAATGATATAAATTCTAATTCTTCAGTTGCATACCTTTGAAAGGCCACCTTTAGATGAAAACCCAAATTTTAATGCCCTCCGCTGATCCTGATCCACAAGTGCAGTTCCACTTCTAAGCGAAGTGGAAACCTGAGCAGATGCAGATTCTTCTTGTTGCTGCTCCTGTTTATGAGCATCAGCCCTATATTGCATAGAAGAATATAAAAACAAATATGGTAAGGAAATTTTTTTGAAGACAATAAAACAAATGGAAAAAGCTTGAACTAGCTGTTGCATTTGTGAAAGAAAACAAGAATGCATACATCTGTGCAAACTTAGCCATCTCCCTCTCCTGTCGTTGCAGTTCTCGCTTTCGCCGATCATCACGACTGCTAGTACCATGCATCTCTCTCATTTCCTTAAATCTCTGAAACCATCATCCAAGAGCATTACAGATTTAGGAGAAAAAACAGAGAGTGATAGCACTAGGGGTTGAAAAATGCCAAGTAAGATCTCACACCTTTCTATGATTATGGTCGTATGAACTCAGATGAGCTTCAAATTCCATGGCCAATTTGTATTGCTTGTTGCAAAGATCACAAAAGAACACCTTCCTTATCTCTTTCACCTCAGTTTGAATTTTCTGCTCCCGTTCAGCTAACACCTGAATTTTCATAATGTGCACGAAGCAGGCAGTAGAAGCCACCAGGTAATAAAAACTGCAGGAAATTCTCAAGAGCTTCGAAAGTTGATGTTCCCCCATGATAATACCATTCCCGTCAAAAGACACACATATATGCTATATGCTGCCTTCTGTTATTAGATGTGGGTTTCAGAGAAAAAAGCATCAACCTCAAAATATTATCTACCAGTTAAAATATTAATAATGGTCTACAAATTTATAGGCATACCTCCCGCTTTTTTGTGTGTTCCTCAGTTTCTTCAACCTCAATGTCAAGTTTTCTTCGCTGAATATTTTCTTCTGCGGTAAAAAAATCATCTTCTTCTTGTTTTCCAATCCCTAACTTTGGATCTCTAATTCCAGATTTTATAGGCTCAATGATTCCTGAACATAAAAGCCAAAAATTATTGTTAAAATTACAACATCATAAACAAATAAAAAATTCCACAGGAATCAATCCTATTGATGTTTCTCATATCATTCAGACTAAAGGCAAATGATAGATTGGAAACTCTACCCACTTCACTCTACTTAACAAGATAGCAGACCACAAATAATTGTACAAAAGGAACAGTTAGCAAACAATGCCAATAGGCAATAATGAGTAGATATATCTGCATGTTTAACAGTTTGCAACCTACGGCATTATTTATCTGAGTAAAGCTTGTGGTCTGATAATCAAAACTATATTGGAAATAGGAGGTTTAAGAGCATTCAGGGCCAGGACATATGGGTTCATCGATCACCGTAGCCGAGGAAAGGTTTTTGAGGTGATTGTTTTGTTCCGTAGAAAATGGAGGCTTCAAGTAACAAACATAAAGCAGCATGATTCAACTTCAATGATTTCAAGATCATGTGTCAATAGAGTAAGTAAAATATATTCCAAAACATCTTAACTAACTATTGATGGTACAGCAGTGAAAACATGATGGTAGATTCAAGCAAAGCAATCACTTAAAAAATGAAGAAGGATAGGAGACCATCCTCAAACAACTCCTCCCATGAATGAGGCTCAACTATTTACATACCTTGCTCGTCCTTTCCAAGACCCTTTCCTTTCCATCCCATTTTCTGAAGAAGCCTAAAACCAATATTTGACGCTGTCAACTTTGTGTCCAATGAAGCTTGTTCAACATTGTCTAGATCAACATTTTCCGTAGGTCTGTGATCTTTTGGTAACCGAAAATCCTCTGTGAAATCCTCAATAAGAGAGTCCTATCAAGCACATACAACAAATGCGATGTTACACATCCATGCACATGAGATTGCATGATCCTCAACCATTCACGAAACTTGTAATGAATGCACAAACACATAGTAAAGGAAAATTTCCATTAAAATATAAAAATATAATGTCCATGTGAACAATTATTATAAATATTAAGCGACTGTGCAAAATTAGGTTATTCCTTAATTGGGGAAATTTACAAGCCACTTATAACTAGCCAATTGGAAATTCACAAAAATCTCCTCATTAAGCCTACTGTATTGAATAGGCTATGTTGGTGCAATCCATCAAATATGCAAAAAGCCATAAAAAAAGGCAATATAATTTTATAAGCCTGAAATTACCTGTTCTCTAACAAGTTGCTGTTTATTGTGGGTGCTTGTTTCTTGTTTATCACTGTACCATCTGCGATCCATCTTCAACCACCTTAGCACAAATCAAGAATTAAAGTAATAAAACATTTCATTTCAGAGGAGAAGAAAGTGGAAAAAAAAATGCCATTTTAGATTCCAATAGAGTATAAATATAGTCAGAAAAGACACCCTTCATGAAAATTATCCAAGGCTGCAAATGCCAGCAATTAGCTGATTAATTATGAATACGAGATATCAAGATGCATAATACAAATAATCGAGGATTTCAGTTTCCAGAAACAATCCGCACAAAATTGAATTCACATGTTTATGCTCGAACCTGATTTAGTTTGCAAAATGCAGAAAAGAAAGTCTAAAATTCAATGAAGGACATCCCTTTTCGAAATCCTAAACTCTATCAGCAACCAAATACGCCATAAAAAAAATTCAAACATCCACAGAGTCCCCTCCACAATGAAAAACCCAACAAAGTTAGCTTCTTTTACCGTTTCCACAAAGTTTTAAACTGATTCCTCGAATGGGTTTCTCATATAAATTCATTTTACAACCTAGGAAAGGAACCAAACCCCTATCATGCCCTAACAAACTCTAATTAATTATCACAAATCAAATTGATCTCCTTGTAGTGAAACCTAAACCCACCAACACAAATCTAACAGAAACAATAATTAGCACCTCCAATTCTTATGCAAGTGCAGAAGATTTAAAAGTTCTAATCTTTGAAGTCTGCTAAAAGAAAAGACCATGAATACCTTGGAAAAAAAAAACTTTTGTTCAATAATATCGGGAAAAAATCATTAAATTTGCTCAAAGTAAATCATATTTACCTGATTATTAATCAATGGATTAGAAGCAGAGAAACCAAACACAAACAAAGTCTTTGAATTTTGATCTCTGCTTTAGTCTCTGTGGTTTTTGCCTTGATGTTTCTTTGAAGACGAAACTCAAATGCCAAAGGGTCCCGTAGAATAATAATATGGGCTAATTATTTTAGAGAGCTTACCAATATAGTTTGAGCTATGCTTGATGAATTGTTTTTGGATTAAAATGGTCGAATAGAGATAGATTTGAGCTTTCTCGGCCCAAAGTAGATTTTAGGGCTTACTTCCTAAGTTTGAATGCATGCTCTAAAATAGAAAAAAATAAATTTGGTAATGTATAACATAATGTTTTTTAAAAGTATTTTATAATTAAAAATATAATAAAATAATTTTTTTATATTAACAATTTAAAATAAAATTAATTTAATATATTTTCATATGAAAAATAATTTAAAAAACAAAAATCAATACATTCCTAAACAGATAATTGGTTTCGAGTTATATATAAACTACAACTTAAAAATTTCTTATTATTAACCAAAAAAAAATGAAAACTTAATTCGGATATATGAACATAGACGATGGATCTAAAATTTAATGCTAAAAAGCAATGAAAATTATTGCAGCTAAAAAGAGAAAAGAGATTAGGGCAAGTTTAGGAAAAGAAAAAATATTTTTCTTCACCAAACTTTTCTATTTTAAATATATCTTAAAATCTTCTCATAATTGTTATTTAGAAAATCAAAATACCTCGAGTTTGTCCAAAATCAAAGAAAGAAATGAAGTTGGATTTATAATGTGAGTTTTTTAAGTATATATATATATATTTTTTTTCTTATTCGGTATTTAAATACAACAACAAATTTATGAAAAGAAAATATAATGCATGTATAATGATAATTCAAGAAGTTGATCTAGATTCTATGTAGGAGAGCGGAAGCTTTCACTTTTAAATATTTTTAACAGTATATTTGTCTTGAAAAAATAAGAAATTAATTTTTTTTTAATGTTTTTAGATAACTTTAATGTTTTAATATTAAAAAAAATCTAAAAACAATTATAATATTAAACAGACGCTTAATGACTAAGAAAATCTACTCCCTTCCTCGACTATTAAGTATGACAGGTGTGTATTTAAAATTGTTTGAAAAGAAATTTCTGTCGTAATTGATAACAAGCAATCTGTTTGAACTGTTTCTTCCTCATATATTCTCATATTAAAAATACCAATAAAAAAGCAAAACACCTTCAGGGTAATTTCTCCCGCATGTATTCCCATACTGAAAAGAAGAAGAAAGCAAGACCAAAAAAGGACCTAATCTTTTTCTTTTTCTTTGTTGAAGGAAACTACGATATCAATCATTTTCTATCTCAAAAGATAAATGCTCAGAGCTAATCTTATAGTTTCCACAAATGTTTATAATCAATTAATTTGCTAATCATATTATAGAGAATTATATAAATTATATCTTAAAACTTCACCTAATAGTTTAAGCTATTGATTGAGATGTTTTTTTGACACGATGTCATAACCTTGTTAACCAAGCGGTCATGAGTTGAAATCTCATCACCCTCATTCTAATTGATAAGGAATCTGATTCTATTCCTTGATTTTAGATGATTTGTTATTATATACATATCTTGTAGGATATATATTTTGCTACGTTTTATTTGTTTCCTATTATTTAGGATTTGCTAACTACTATACATTGTATATATAATGAGAATCAATCACCTCTGCATGGTAGGGTGAATTACAGCTATTTTTAAACCTTGTTATGGTATCAGAGCTCCTTTAGGTTTTTCTTTTACTCGATCTCTTTATCATGGCTGCGCCATCCTCATCACCTTCCCTTCCGCTGAACACGATGGTGCATATGCTTACCATCAAACTGACCTCCTTAAATTATTTGTTATGAAGAAATCAGTTTATACCGTTGTTAACAAGCCATGATCTTCTTGGATTTCTGGATGGTAGTACCGCAGTTCCTTCTCCACAGATTACTGGTACTGATGGCTCTACTTAGGTGAATCCAACATACTCTTCTTGGCTAAACACAGATCAGACCCTATTAAGTCTCCTCTATTCGTCCCTTATGGAGGAATCTATGAGTGAGGTGCTTGGTTTGAAACATGCTCATAAGGCCTGGACTGCTCTTGAAGCCTCCTTCTCCCACAGATCAAAAACTTGTGAACTGCAACTCAAGGACGAGCTCCAATTGATGTAGTGAGGCTCCAAATCAGTGGCTGAATTCTCTCACCTCTTTAAAGGCCTCTGCGATCAACTGGCAGCAATTGGTCGACCCATTGATGACCTGGACAAAGTTCATTGGTTCTTGAGAGCTTTGGGTCCTGAATATAAAATCTTCTCAACAACAATGCTTTCCAGTCTCTGTTACTTTCTTTTGCAGATATAATCCCGAAAGCTTTAAGCCATGAGATTTTTGAACGATCAGTGTATCAACAATCTGCTAACTCGGCGTTTTATGCTTAGCAGTGTCATTCTTTAACCACCAGATCAAAATACATCAACAGAGGAAAGCTTAAACCTCCCTCTACCTCTGTCACAAAATCTAGTTTCTCTCCAGTCCATTGCCAACTCTGTGACAAGGAAGGCCACTTGGCTAAACGCTGCTGGACATTTCTTAATCTCAAGAAAAAGCAGTATGCCAATCTTGCTGAAGCTTTTGCTGCTTGTTCAATCTCGGCCTCCCCTGATCCTGCTTGGTATCCGGACTCTAGAGCCACCTCTCACATGACAAATGATCCCGAGGGTGTTGATATTCCTGCTGTATATTTTGGTAATGAAAGGGTGATGGTTGGTAATGGTCAGTCTCTTTCTATCTCTCACACTGGCTCCATTTCCACTCTTGTTCCCAACAGCCCATTACTTTTATCTAATGTTTTAGTTGTTCCTGGTATTACTAAAAAGCTTATTTCCATCAGTCAACTTACAAAAGATAATAATTGTTGGGTCATCTTTTTTTATTCTGGTTTCACAATACAGGACCAGGTCACAAAAGTAGTGCTGAGAGTCGGCAGATGTGAGAATGGCTTTACGTACTCCAACAACATCATCATGCCCTTGCTTCCATAGTTTCTTCCAATAAATTGAGTTTCTCTGCTCATTTAGGGCATGCTCATCTAGGTCATCCTAATTTTCGTACTATTGACTCTCTCACCAAGTCAGGTTTTATTTCCTGTAGTGATAAATTAATAGGTTTGGATTCTAGTTTATGTGTTGGATGTAACCTTGGTAAAAGCCATCGGCTACCCTTTTCAATTAATAATATTCGTTGTGATTTGGCTTTTGATCGTTTACACTGTGATTTATGGGGTCCTTCACCTATTTATTCAACTACAGGTTTTCGATATTATACAGTTTTTGTTAATGATTGTACTCGTTTCAGTTGGTTTTTTCCATCCAAACATAAATCTGATTTTTTTGATACATTTGTCAACTTTCAACAGTATATTGAAACTCAATTTTCATCCAAAATAACTCAATTTTCATCCAAAATTAAATCCTTCCAATGTGATGGTGGAACTGAATTTACCAATAATAAATTTTGCTCTCACCTCACATCTTGTGGTATTGTATTGCGTGTTGCATGTCCTTATACACCTAGTTAAAATGGAATTGCTGAACGTAAACATCGACATGTTACCAAAACAGGACTCACTCTTATGTTTCATGCATGTGTTCCATTGTCTCTTTGGGTTGAGGCCTTTTCAACAGCTGTTTATCTCATCAACCGACTCCCCTCACAAACTCTTGCTGGCAAAACTCCTTACGAGCTTCTGTTTGGTAAATACCCCGACTACACTATGCTTCGTACTTTTGGATGTTTATGCTTTTCTTATTTGCGAGATTATGCTCTTAACAAATTATCTCCCAAATCTGCTCCTTGTGTCTTCCTAGGTTATAGCCCCCTTCACAAGGGTTTCCGCTGTTTTGACCGCAAGACATAACGTCTTTATGTCTCTTGCCATGTTCAATTTTATGAAACTATATTTCCTTATGCAAGTGATAATGTTCAACAAAATCATAATTCCACATCCTATATTACTTTCTCTAATTTCTTGGACTCTCATAATATTGTGTCTCCTGCCTCCCCACCTTCATTGGTGTCTTCTCCAGTTTCATCTTCTACTTGTTTGCCATGCAGTGATAAACCTGTAGCCTCCTGTTCCCAGCCTCCTATTATGTCTATCATCTCATCTTCTAATCCGTCCTCTCCTTCTATTCCTGTTCCACCAATGACGACCTCTACTAACGTTCACCCCATGGTTACTAGAAGGAAAGTTGGTATATTTTAACCTAAGGCTTATTATGCGCTAACCATTCAGGTTCTTCTCAGTTTTTTCAGGTTCTTCTAGCTCTCCAAGAGCCTCGTGGTTTCAAATTTGCAGCCAAACACCCTGCATGGCTCTTGGCTATGGATGCTGAAATACAACCTTGAAGAACAATGACACATGGGATCTTGTACAACATTCTGCAAGTCACAATGTGGTTGGTTGTCGCTGGATCTTTAAAACCAAGCTCTGTGCTGATGGATTCATTGAGCGTCATAAGGCTCATCTTGTGGCCAAGGGTTTCTCACAGATTCATGGCCTTGATTTTGAAGACACTTTCAGTCTTATAATGCGTCCTGCTACTGTTCAGATTATTCTATCCATTGCAGTCGGTTCTGGGTGGCCTTTACATCAATTAGATGTTTAAAATGCCTTTCTTCATGGTCATCTCTCTGCACTGGTATATATGGATCAACCTCCTAGCTACACAGATCCCAGGTTTCCTCACCATGCATGTCGACTAAAGCGTGCTCTTTATGGACTCAAACAAGCCCCTCGTGCTTGGTTCCAACGCTTTAGCTCGTTTTTACTGCAATTTGGTTTTCTTTTCAGCAAGGCAGATTCCTCTCTGTTTGTGCATCACTCTGCAGCTGGAACGGTTTATCTCTTGCTCTATGTAGATGATATAGTGCTTACTGGTAGCAATCCCGGCTTGATCAAACTCTTATCACATGGCTATCCACCGAATTTGCCATGAAAGATTTAAGGTCTCTACACTATTTCCTTGGTGTTGAAGTCCATCATAACTCCTACGGTTTATTTCTCAGCCAGACCAAGTATGCTCTTGATCTTCTCCACCATGCTAACATGGTTGAAGCCAAACCCATTACCACTCCTTATGTCGTCGGCCAGCATCTATCCATTGAAGGGAAGTTATTTTCAGATCCCACTCTTTTTCGGTCTCTTGCTGGTGCTTTGCAATATTTGACAATTACTTGCCCTAATCTCTCATTCAGTGTCAATTCAATTTGTCAATATATGCATGCTCCGACAGAAGATCACTTTCGCGCATTCGAACGTATATTATGTTATGTTAAAGGAACGGTTCATCATGGTCTTCAACTTCATCGCAATCCTTCCCGTGACTTGCTTGCCTATTCTGATGCTGACTGGGCTGGTTGTCCTGATACACGTCGGTCTACCACCGGCTATCTTATTTTCTTGGGTCCCAATCTTATCTCATGGTACTCCAAGAAACAATCCACTGTTTCCCGTTCCAGTGCCGAAGCTAAATATCGTTCCTTAGCTGTCACTACTGCTGAAGTCGCTTGGATTGTTCAGCTACTTCGTGATCTACATCTATAATTACCTTCACCTCTGAAGCTGCTACGCGACAACAAAAATGCAATATTTATGGCGGTCAATCCTGTCACTCGGCCTCGCTTTAAGCATATTGCAATTGACTATCATTTTGTTTGTGAACTCATTGCCAATGGTTCCTTAAAAGTCGCCTTCGTTCCCTCTCATCTTTAGCTTGCCGATTCTTTTACAAAAGGAGTTCCTAAACCTCAGTTCAGGGGCGGAGCTAGAATTATTTGTTAGGGGGGCCGTAATTAATATAATAAAATATAATATTTATTTTACTTTATTGTACATGAGTTGTAAAAAAAACTTGTATAATTTAGCTTTATTCAAATAACTTACTATAAACATATAATGATTTTTGTATAAGGTAAAAGGTTCAAAGAAATACCAAATTGAGTTAAAGCAACGAAATTAATTTCATCTTCATAATATATTCATCACTTTAATGTTGTTGATCTTTATATCTATCAAATATAAACATACAAAGTATATAAGAAACATTAGCTAAAACGAAACATTATTTATGTTCGATAAACTTTGAAATAAAGCAACAAATAATAAAGAACTATTGTCACTAATCAACGCGGGTTCTTTGTAAACTGAGGCGCATTGGAGTTGCTTAACCATAACTTTAACATTACACATTGGAGTTAATTCACTAGGCTGCGAGTTATCAATATTTTTTTTGAAAAAAAAATCAAATTCTTCTTATTTTGTTCATGGTTCAACCTAAAATCAAAACATATATCGTGAGAAAAAATTGATAATTTTGGTGATTCTGCTAAAAACAAACCAATAAAATATATCTAATTAATTAACAAAAAAGCACTATAAAAAGAATTCAAAAAACAATAGGTAAAATTAGCAAATCTGAGAAAAAAATGAAGCAAAAATGGTAGAATTATAAAAAAAAACCTCATCAAATTATTAACAAACATCTCAAAACAAAATAAAAATAGATTTTAAATTTAAGTTACCTTGTTTTGTTTGATGAAAAATAAATTAATTGATGGCTCTGCTTCAATCTTTTCGTTGAAAATTGTTACTTATGATTTATATTTATAGGATTTATATTAGGATTATGTAAATTAATTTTAAAAAAATCAAATTGAAAATCACATTTAATTACAATAAGAAAACTCACCTTTATAAATCCTCCACACTTAATTACCTAATTTATATATATATATATATATTACAGGGGCGGTTAGGGGGGGCCCGGGCCCCTGCTTGCCCCCTTTCCTTCCGCCCCTGCCTCAGTTCCTTCTTTTTCGTAACAAGCTTTACATGGTTCCTTCTTCCATGCTCAGCTTGAAGGGGGGTGATAATGAATTTTATTCTATTCCTTGATTTTAGATGATTTGTTATTATATACATATCTTGTAGGATATATATTTTGCTACGTTTTATTTGTTTCCTATTATATAGGATTTGCTAACTACTGTACATTGTATATGTAATGAGAATCAATCACCTCTGCATGGTAGGGTGAATTACAACTATTCTTAAACATTGTTACTAATTAATAAAAATTAAGCACAAAATAATATGAGTTTGTGTAAGTTTTAAGTTTAAAGAGCTTTCTTTTAAGAGAGTATGTTAAAGAATAATTTAAATTATTATTTTTGAAACATGATCTAATAATTTAAATTTTTAGATTAAGATGAATTTTACAATTCATATCCATCTTTACATGTTGAATTGATAGATAAAATTCTACTTTATCCATCATGGATATACTTGAAATTGTTGATTTTCTCGCAAGGAATGAAACTCGATGAGATCATGCATTTCAAAGCATGCACAAAGACGTGTTGCTCAGGGTTCTAATTAATTAAGGTCAATTAAATTAAATTGAAATTGTTCCATGTAATTACACATAATTATTAATTAAACAAGATCAATCTAGAAACAACATCCTTCGTGTATGCGTACCTAACCTAAATCTGCCTAACTCCCTGCTAATTATTGATGTGGTCAATGCACGCAGGGAAGATTAATTACCTAGCTAGCTAGACCAGATTTTTTAGTCATTAATTAGCAGATAATCATGTCAGTAATTAAACCCATCTGGGCCTAGAACTTTAAAAACCATTTGATCAATCATCAAAGAATAAACGATTCGTAGTCGTTATGTCAAAAGGGATTCTTCTTCGAATAAGCACAATTTCATATAATTATAAATGAGATTATTGCTTACAGCAAGATTGCATTATCTATGTATATTAATTTAAAGAAAGAAAAAATCATGTGTCCCCATAAAAAAAAGGAAATTAAAAAGCAAAAAGAAAGGGAATAAAATCAGTTCCATGAACTTGAGTACAAGCAGGCAATGCATATACATGCCAAACTCTGGCCCTTGCATAGATTAATTAATTGTAAGTTGCAGATAACTTAAAGTTAGACAGCTTGCATTCTCTATTTAATTTAAACACAAAGGAAAAGATTTATATATCCTTCTTTATGATCATTACCAACTCCTGTTGCTGCTGCTGCTGCTGCAGCACCACTAGACAGGATTTAGCTTTATATATCAAGTTAATTATCAAATGAGGATTTAATAATTATAAATATTGCTGGTTTTGCAGAAAATGTATTCGATTGTGTGCGATCGAGTAAAGATTGGGTGATTTTTAAGAGGTCAGGAGTGCTAAAGATAGTTGCTTTGCAATGAGATAAAGCTAGCAGGGAAGGGACCCACTCTTTGTTTAAACAAAATAAATAATATATAGACCTTACAAAGAAATTATGCATGAACCATATGGTTCGAAGAAAAAATCTTCAAGTATCTGTCTTTTTGACCTCTTTTGCAAACACTTTCCATTTTCTAATAGATAAAGCATTTGAGTCTGATTTAGCTATTCTAATCGCAGGTTTAACTATAAATATTGTCGTGGATTAAAGTATAAAACGTGTCTTGGTAATTAATTAGTCTTAATTACTGTCACATTCATAGGTGGTATCTAGTGATCAATTATATATACACTTTCTAATGGGTACGCTAATCCATTTTCTAGAGTACCAATACAAAAACGTGTATTATAAGATCTAATTGATTAGGAAGATGTGATTCATACACTTCGTAAGAGATACGCAAATTAAAACCCAAAATCTAAAGGAATAATTGGAAATCAATTAGAGAATTGTGTGTGTGTGTGTGTGTGTGAGAGAGAGAGAGAGAGAGAGAGAGAGAGAGAGAGAACGTTACACACACACACACACGCACGCACATTTGTTTATTATTATGATGATTTCTGCTAGTGTGATATTCTATGTAGATATGTGGCCTAAAAGCATACATGGTCTCCAATATTAATTTGTTGTGATACTACTTATCTTTACAACTAATAATGGTCCGAAGTTTCTGAAAAAAAAAAGGGCCCAAGGAAAAGTTTGCTTATAAAAAAAGTAGACATAGAATTTTGTTTTCACTTTTTGGTAAGGAAAATAATTAAATTAGAAAATATAATTGGTAAACAGTGGTAGAATCAAGAAGGTGTTGGAAGGGACAATTGCCTCCTCTGAAAGAATTTTTTTAATTTTTCTATGGTGTATATAACATACAGTTAATGGACCCTCCTTCAAAAAAAAAAAAAAAAAACAAACAAACAAACACAATTCTGATGTTATATATCAATGCATGCATGGGTGTATATATATATCATACGCTGTGAATTAAATAATTTTTTAAAAAATAAATATTAAAAATATTTATAAAGAATTATTTGGAATTTTTATTAAACTCGACTTAATGGGTAAACATTGAAATTTTCTGATCCAACTCTTTGTCTAGTTCAGGTTTAAAATTAAATTATGAGAATTGTCCTAACATGATCCAATTGACTTGGTCGGTCTAAAAACATTTTAATCTATCAAAAGAAATCTAAAATTGAAATTGAAAAAAAAAAGGATGAAATTAACATAAAAAACTTTCCAACCTAACTTCAAGTATAACTTGATTTAAAACTAAAATGTGTGGAAGTTACAGAGAAATGAAAAACAAAATTCTAGTAAAGGACCCCAAGAACAGTTAGATATTAGACAGCCAACAAAGTTAAAGGGGGTAATGAATTAAGAAAGGAATGCAAATTCAAAGGAGGATAAAGCACAAGGAAGAATAGAAGAAGAGAATTTAATTGAGGATCAAGCAGTTGATGATCATAAGATCGATTGCTTCGTTTCAAAGGGTCAATAATGGCCAATTTCTTACCGAGTAGCGGACCACAATATATTCCATATGCTTTCCCTTGAGTTTTGCTACCAGGAACTGTAGATGGTCAATGATTTCTTTCTCAAGTATGCCTATGGTATTTGATCATGTCCACCCAATTAAATATCACAAGATACCCCTCCCCTCCCCTCCCCTCCCCTCCCCTCCCCCTATAAATTCATTTGTCTCGCGCTTCTCATAATTTCAATACCAACAACACACAACTTCCCTACTGATCACTTGAGCCTACCTCAACAAGACAAATTAGAACTTGGTGTAACTGCTTAACACCTCGCTACCAAAACCAAGAAACTAGCTAGCAACTATGGTTGGCAACAAGCAAAAGAAATCTTCCTCCTCCTCTTTCTTCAGCTTTTTCAAGGCTAGAAAGCCACGACGAACGGGTGATCAGGATGCTTATTATGGCAACGATGATGTAATGAGTCCAAGAAAAATCCGGCCTTTTGATGATGACAAGGGTCCGCTTGTTTCTGTGAAGCCTGATCCTCGTGTTGACTCCAGAGCTTCAGTTTTCATTGCCAACTTCCATGCAGCTCGAATCTCAGAATCCGAACGCCAGATTTTCCAGCAAGCTGCTGGAAAGGCAGCCTAAGGTCGATCGTAGCCTGACAGTCATGTTGTCTAGCTATGTGCCAAATTGATAGCTTTTCAGTGTATCCTCATCGATCATTTTGTCCATATTGTAATTGTATTTGTTTATGTTTTATGTGTTCTTAGATAATTAATTAAGCAGTCTGTCCCATGAATGCAAAGTCAATAATGGAAGTGTCCATTGTATAAAAATTTATTATTTAAATGTACTTTTTTTTCATCATCCACAACTTCTTAATTTCTCCCCTAATCTCTTTCAAGAATTCATCGTTTTAGTTGTGGTTGTGGCCTAGACTCTGTGTGTGTGTGTGGATGGATTAATTTTCAAGGTTGAATTTGGTTAATGTTCCATTATGAAAAAGATAAAGATATGTTTCGTTGGAGTGATGAAAATAAATAAATAAAATAAATATATTTTTTAAATAATTTTAACATGAACGGATGGGAGCTCTTTAGCAACACAGCTATCAAATACAAGAGGCTCAATTTTACAACTGCAGGCATTGAAAGTATATGATCTTTTTGGGAATTAAAGTGCATAAAAAATACTTTAGGAAGAATCTGAGATTTATGAAACCAGCTGCAGTTTAGTAATAATATATATATATACTGCCTACAATCTGTTCTTTTTCTGTACAATTTGCTGCTGTTAATTGGTGCAGTATCATCTTCTTCTAGCATGTTTGGGAACGTGGCTGCGGCTGCGTTTTTTAAAAAAAAAAATTTTTTGTTAAAATTTAATATGGTTTGTATGTTTTGGATCGTTTTGATGTGCTGATGTCAAAAATAATTTTTAAAAAATGAAAAAAATCATTTGCATGCATTTTGGCACGAAAAGTTATTTGAAAAGCACCTGCAACCACACTGCCAAACACGCTCTTCTTGATGGTCACAGCTCAGTCTCCAATTAATTATTTCTATTAATTAAAGTAGGTAGGTGGTGGCTCAGTTGTAAAAACTTGGGACTAAAAAGTTTGCTTCCTCTGTGATCTCAGGTTCGAGCCCTGTGGTTGCTTATATGATGACCACTGGAGGCTTACATGGTCGTTAACTTCAGGGCCCGTGGGATTAGTCGAGGTGCGCGCAAGCTAGCCCGGACACCCATGTTAAACTAAAAAATTATTTCTATTAATTAAAATTGATTTTTATAGTCTTAATTCTGTCCAAGAAGGATACGCCTTATCGATTCCTCTGATTTACAAGTAATTTAATTTGATTAAGATGCTAGCTGAAGGAAAAGGGTAGAGTATGTACAGTGACTTTACTTTACATAATTTCCAAGAGGAGGGGTTAATGTGGTTTCTTTCATTGTTACAATCAGTCTTGAATGTTTGTGCTACGATATTAATTAGTCAGATTGAAAATTAATATAATCATAAGAAAAAAAAATTTATGGGCCACGTGAAATTCTTTGTTAATACGCATTAAAAGCTTGGTTAGTGCATTTAATAAAATTAATCGATAAATATTGAACCGGGATTTTAAGAGATGTTAATAATAAATAAAGATTGAACCGGGATTCTAAGACATGTCATGTTATTTAATATTTTTATTTAATACTGTGTCAATTTTATTTTTTATTTAAACAAAAAACAAAATAAAAATTTAATCAAATTCAAAATAAGTTGTCAAGAAAGAATATATATATTTATATATATAATAAAAGTACTATAAATGTTTAAACCCCTGGAGAAAACTTCAGAAACTTCTCACATGCATGAATGGTTAGAGAAAGAATCTTAAATTCTCGATGTCCACACACTGATACGAAAATACAATTTATTTTATTGATAAATTAAAGAGTGACGAGTAACATGATTTTTTTAAAAAATAACTATTAAAAATATTTATAAAAACTTATTTGGAATTTTTATTAAACTCGACTTAATGGGTAAACATTGAAATTTTTTAATCCAACTCTTTATCTAGTTCAGATTTAAAATTAAATTATAAGAATTGTCCTAACATGATTCAATTGACTTGATCGGTCTAAAAACATTTTAATCTATCAAAAAAAATCTAAAATTAAAATTAAAAAAAAAGATGAAATTAACATAAAAAATTTCCAACCTAACTTCTAGTATAACTCGATTTAAAACTAAAATGTGTGGAAGTTACAGAGTAATGAAAAACAAAATTCTAGTAAAGGACCCCAAGAACAGTTAGATATTAGACAGCCAACAAAGTTAAAGGGGGTAATGAATTAAGAAAGGAATGCAAATTCAAAGGAGGATAAAGCACAAGGAAGAATAGAAGAAGAGAATTTAATTGAGGATCAAGCAGTTGATGATCATAAGATCGATTGCTTCGTTTCAAAGGGTCAATAATGGCCAATTTCTTACCGAGTAGCGGACCACAATATATTCCATATGCTTTCCCTTGAGTTTTGCTACCAGGAACTGTAGATGGTCAATGATTTCTTTCTCAAGTATGCCTATGGTATTTGATCATGTCCACCCAATTAAATATCACAAGATACCCCTCCCCTCCCCTCCCCTCCCCTCCCCTCCCCCTATAAATTCATTTGTCTCGCGCTTCTCATAATTTCAATACCAACAACACACAACTTCCCTACTGATCACTTGAGCCTACCTCAACAAGACAAATTAGAACTTGGTGTAACTGCTTAACACCTCGCTACCAAAACCAAGAAACTAGCTAGCAACTATGGTTGGCAACAAGCAAAAGAAATCTTCCTCCTCCTCTTTCTTCAGCTTTTTCAAGGCTAGAAAGCCACGACGAACGGGTGATCAGGATGCTTATTATGGCAACGATGATGTAATGAGTCCAAGAAAAATCCGGCCTTTTGATGATGACAAGGGTCCGCTTGTTTCTGTGAAGCCTGATCCTCGTGTTGACTCCAGAGCTTCAGTTTTCATTGCCAACTTCCATGCAGCTCGAATCTCAGAATCCGAACGCCAGATTTTCCAGCAAGCTGCTGGAAAGGCAGCCTAAGGTCGATCGTAGCCTGACAGTCATGTTGTCTAGCTATGTGCCAAATTGATAGCTTTTCAGTGTATCCTCATCGATCATTTTGTCCATATTGTAATTGTATTTGTTTATGTTTTATGTGTTCTTAGATAATTAATTAAGCAGTCTGTCCCATGAATGCAAAGTCAATAATGGAAGTGTCCATTGTATAAAAATTTATTATTTAAATGTACTTTTTTTTCATCATCCACAACTTCTTAATTTCTCCCCTAATCTCTTTCAAGAATTCATCGTTTTAGTTGTGGTTGTGGTCTAGACTCTGTGTGTGTGTGTGTGTGTGTGTGGATGGATTAATTTTCAAGGTTGAATTTGGTTAATGTTCCATTATGAAAAAGATAAAGATATGTTTCGTTGGAGTGATGAAAATAAATAAATAAAATAAATATATTCTTAAAATAATTTTAACATGAATTTTTGTTTATTTTAAATGATAATAATAATTAAAAAAAAAAACATGTTCTTCTTATTCTTGCTATCTTGTTCTCTTATGTTCTAATATAACAATCATTGTCTTACCTAGCTAGTTTCAAGTTCTCGTTGATACGAACGGATGGGAGCTCTTTAGCAACACAACTATCAAATACAAGAGCCTAAATTTTACTACTGCTGGCATTGAAAGTATATGATCTTTTTGGGAATTAAAGTGCATAAAAAATACTTTAGGAAGAATCTGAGATTTATAAAAGCTTAGTTAGTGCATTTAATAAAATTAATCGATAAATAATGAACCGAGATTTTAAAAGATGTTAATAATAAATAAAGATTGAACCGGGATTCTAAGACGTGTCATGTTATTTAATATTTTTATTTAATACTGTGTTAATTTTATTTTATTTTTTGAAAAAAGAAAATTCAAAATTTAAACAAATTCAAAATAAGTTGTCAAGAAAGAATATATATATGTTTAAACCCCTGGAGAAAACTTCAGAAACTTCGGGTAAAGTTCTTGATGCACATGCAACGCAACAATGAATCAAAATAATTGTCCGGGAGTATATATATAGTGAAAACCAAAAGGATTGGTGAGGGTTAATGTGTTGGAAAACCTTCTGAGGGATGATATCCTTTCGTACCAATATACATACCCATAATTCGAGCTAGGGGAAATGCATGCATCAAGCATCTTCTGATAATTACAATATGGCATGTTAGATTCTCAATTGGAATAGCTAATAAGAGAGATCACCCCTCCCGTACTTTAATTTAGGGTTCCTTCGCGAGGAATGATGCCAGGTTTGTACATGTTCTATATCTCTTTACATAAAGCAAGATACACAAATATCAGCTAATCAGCTAGCTAGTTGTATTTAATTTCTAACAATTGCTAGCTAGTTGTTTCTTCGATGTCTTGTTAATTGAGGGTTTATATCGAAGATGCCTTTTGTAATGGGATCAAGCAATGCATGCAGTAGTGCTGAATACACACACACACACACACACACACACACACACACTACATCGATATATTGAAAGCCTTGGAGAGAAAAAAACATCGCAAGAGACAATATATACTATATATATAAACACACCAAAATTAGCAAGATTTGAGCACTATATATGTATATTATATACTTTGAATTGATTAAGAGTTCGGTCTCTTTCCCTCTCACGAAAGGTTCCTAATTCCCTCTTTCAATCAACGTACGTTGGCTGAAGAAAAGAAAAGAAAATAAGACAAAGTAGTTGCTAGTGTATTGATGCCAGGCCAGCCAAAGCGAGGACACTGGGGTATCTTGCTTGCCTTTTCGTATAGCTGTAAGGAATGGCAACCATCTAAATTAGTAAAAGGTTCACTTCTTGTTTGTTCAGATTCTATCTCATGATCACAACTACATCTACTTAATTCCCCTTTGATGGTTCCGCCCTGTGCATGTGCTAGCCGCTCTGTAAACCTTCCAAATCCTTCCTTCCTTTGGACGCCTCCACCATTCCATGGTTGCATCTTGTCACTAGCTCCTTTTTTAATCTCCCCTGTCTCCACTTTCTTTTATTTCTCCCATCTTTTTTAGTTCATCCTCGATATCCCAGCTGGTCAAAAACACTGTTTACTATTGCTTATATATGTATAATATTTAAAGTGTTAAAATTAATGATATGATGGCGTGTACTCGTGCTTGGTTTCTTATTCTTTAAGCTAGAATTCAAAGGACATATATACATGTTGATTTAAAAAAATAAAAATCTACACAGAATATAACACAGCACATCAATGTCTTAATTTATTCGAAGCGTGAGGTCTATCCCAAGGTTATTAAAAAAGGATTTTTTAACTGGCCGATCATGGGAGATCGAGTTCATCAGCTACGATTGCATGCAGAATCTAAACATAAAATCATAAACTCTCTAAAGAAATACCATTCAATTTGAGCATCTGTTCTCCTAATCAAACAATTAAAAGCTATATGTCAATTAAATCTAAACATTTATAAGTGGATACGCGAATAATTAATTCTTTGACTGATTGCATGATTGTATATGAAATTAACACTGTAAGGTTTTAATGAACTTTTTCCCGCACTTTTTATTGATGTAAAATTCATCAGAGTTCTATGTACCATAGATATAAAACCCGAGACCAAGTGACCTAGGATCTTGGCCGGGTTTTAAATGATCTAAACCCTGGCTTGCAATTATTATCAGATTTAACAATTTTACCGAAGAAAATTTCTGTTGGTATTTAAAGTCACAGTCTGTTGGTATGTATTTTACTGACGGGTTTACAGACAGAACCGGTCCATTGGAAAAACTCTTATCGGTAATTTCTGGTATGTCGGTGAGTCCATCGGTAATAAATTTACTGATGGATTTACAAACGGACAAAGCACGCTAAAAAAAAATTACCCTTTTATTCCATCGGTATTTCTCTCAGGAAGTTTGCCATATAACAAATAAAAATACCATATGCAATTTTGTTGATGTTTTTACTTGTCCGTCAATATATTCATTGGTAAATATAATATATCACTGACAAAATACCATTTATAATTCCATCGGAGAGTTAACGGTAGCAGTGACATTTGCAGTAATTGTTTTTCAACTCTTTGGAACATACCGACGGACGTGGTCCGACGGTAACCCTGTCTGTAATAGTTTAAAATAATTTTAAAAAAATATATTGAATGAAAGTAGTAAAATAATAAAAATAAGATAAAAATAAAATATATAAAAGGAAATTAAAATAATATAAAAATTAAATATTTATACGTTCAAATACAATAAATCTAAAATAGAGGCGACGCTGAAGGAGGAAGAGGAGGAGGCTGGTCGTCGCTAGGACCGTGGGGCCAATAAGGACAAACATATGGACCACTCATGTGTGATCTCATCACCATCACCACTCGGTGGAGTTCATCATATTTTGTAGTGAGGCATTCATATTTTTCATTGAGATCGGTCATCTGATCCTGTACTCGTTGGTCTAACATCGTCTTAAACTCTAGAGTTTGAATGCTCGAGATTGATTGCAAGCATCCAGCGGTCGAAACACTAGAACGTGATCGTCGCGTGAATTGTACAAACATCACGTGTTGAATGTACTCCGCTCATACAGCCTCCAAGATATATGACGATCTGAAATCCTTCCAAACCGTCACGTCATTTTAGGTTGGAAGCTCGCTTTCTCTCCCATAATAAATTATATGTTAGTAAATGAAAAAATAAATTTGGTATTTGGAAAAATAATTATCTTGATTTTGATTTTATTTAGTTGCAACGTGATTCTCCCAAACCCTTCTCGCAACATTATCATCTATTCTCTCTCATTCAAATTTTCCTTTGGAGTACAAATTTATAAAAGGTAAATTTCAATAATTTCAATAAGGAGACCGAATTAACATAATAAAAAATATTTAAATTAATACTAACATTAAACCATGAAAATCATGCATCGACTTGTGGCTTCCATTTAGAATATCTGAAATCCTGGCTTCATTGAAATAATAGAATTTTCATCGATAATTTAAAGACTGATGTTATTGTTCTGATAGCCTTAATGTTTTTAAACCTAAAATTGCATTCATTAAATAAAATTATTTTTTAAAAAAAAATATTAAGCATGTCATTGTGAAAGTGATTCTAACTTATATTGAAAGGTCGTCCTTCTACTAGGCCTCATACTTGCGGGTAAATAGATTCCGCTGTGATGAGACCCTCGCTCGATTTTGTGGCATTGCACTTGACGAACCTGCATCATACGTCGATGCATGTGCCTATTCTTGGTCGGTACCCAATGAATCATGGTCGTCAGCATCACCGCTATAAGAACTAACAATGATCTTGTCCTCACAACGTGCAATAGACTTTCCCCTAGGCATCTACACAAATTAATGAAAAAAAATTAAACAATTTCTATTTTTTTAAAAAAAAAATTTGGCAGCACCTATTCTATACGGGAGACCACCTAAAAAAATTTAACCTATAAATAAACAACATATATGCCACAAACCAATTGATTTTTTCAATTTCTTCCAACAAATTAGAATAAATCAATTTCGCACAAAATTCACATCTTCTAAGTGTTAATATATTTAATTCAAATTTACATGGATTTAATCTAAATATATAAATAATTAAAATAATAATTAAAATTAATCCTAAACATTTAATTAAAATTGAACAACAAAATTGGAAAAAATAAATAAAAATTCAATAAAATAATGAAGAAAATATTTCAATAACAACTAAAATTCAACATGATTATTTATAAGTGGTAATATTTGTGATCCTAAATTTACAAAAATTTATTCTAAATGAAATAAATACAAGATAATAACTAAAATTTCACAAAATATTGCAAAACTTATTTTAATAACAACTAATATTCTACACAACTATTGATTTCAATTAATTATTAAGAACATAAAATTGAACAAAAATAATGACCTAAAAAAGAAAATAATGAAAAAAAAACACACACAAATAAAAAAGAAAAAGGAATGAAAAATTCTTACCTTTATGGCATACTTAGTTTCGACTAAGAATAAAAAAAAAGAATAAGAAAATATATGAAAAGAGATTGTTAAAAAAACCAAAGAGAAAAAGAAAAATAAGAAGAAAAATGAAGAAAGACGACATAACTTCGAATGAGAAGAGAAGATTTTACTTTGATTTCAGCTCGTGACCAGTTATGAGAGAGAACATAAGAGAATATGAGAGAGAAAAGGAGAGAGCAAGAAAGGAGATAATGAAGAAGATATAGCCCTGTTTGTTATGCCCATGTTCTTTTATATTAGGTTTATACCAATGAAATATTAATATTTTTAAAAAATTTATCGATGCTTTCGTCAATGAAGTGAAGTTGAAATTTTTAATTTGCATGGAAATTCTCATATACCCTCCAAATATTACCAACGGTTTTTTGTTCTATCTGTGAGTCTGTCAGTAAAAGAATAACCAAGTCAACAGTCAAAACGAGTATTAATTACCATCACCTTGGAATACTCATTTTATCGGTGATTCCATTGGGGAAAGTATACCCCAATATGAATAGTTATTTCCATCTATTCTCACATTTACAAATTGAAGTAAATAATCTCTTTCAATAGTCATAATCAACAAACAAAGAAAATCAGAACGCAAAGGAAGCAAAAAACAAAATATCAAATTGCAGAAACTGAACAAATATTGCAAGAACTGATTAAATATCTTCTCGAAGTTATATGATCGATATCTGTCTTTGAACAGTTGTTCTTTGTATTTTGCGATATCTTCAAGGTATAGTCTTTCAGATTAATTTACATCCATCCACCTCTTCCTTGGAGCTGCATGCATACTTTAATGTTGATCATGACAATGATCCTACAGATCACAAGTTTTTTACTGGTTTCTGTATCTTTTTAGGTGATTCTCTTATTTCTTAGAAGAGTAAGAAACAATCCATTATTTTTCAATCTTCAACTGAAGTAGAATGTCTTGATACGACATCTATTACCAAAGAGATTGTTTGGTTACGTTAATTGCTTGCATATATGAGAGTATCTCTTTTTCATCCTACTGCTATATATTGTGACAACCAAAATTCTATTTGGATTGCTCACAAATCGATTTTTCATGAACGAACTAAGCACATTGAGATTGATTTTCATCCTACTCATCATCATCTTAAGCATGACACCGTTACTTTTTCTTTTGTTTCTTCTTCTTTGCAAATTGCAAATTTCTTTACTAAGTCGCATTTCATTTCCTGGTTTGATTTTCTAGTTGGCAAACTCTCAATGCTTGTAGCTGTCGAATTGTGAGTTTAAGGGGAAATGTGAAAAAATATATTTATTCATCAAAGGTGGAATAATATTTTTAGGTGGAATAATATTTTTAGTTAGTCTATATATAATCCTTTTGTTTTTAGGTTAAAATAAGAACTTCAGAATAAAGTGTTTTATAAAACCCTAGTTTTCTCCTCTTTTATGTTTGTATTGCTTTTTGTTTAATTTGGATTGTTTAACGCATAGAACTATCAAATTTAATTCCAAAATCTTCAATATCATTCAAGTTATTATGAAATCAAATCTATATGATATTGTAATTGAGAAAACTATAGAAGCTCAAAATTAATTATAGAACTAAATTAAAGTTATCATGAAAATCGATGAAATCATACATTACTCTTTAGCATGATAAGATGTGATTGTTCCTCAAATAAATGAAAAGATATGATTTATAAAAATTTAATTTAAAACTACAATTAAAAAAACATAATGTTTTATAAATATACAATTAAAAAGTTATAGCGGCTGCTGATTGGATATAGTTATAATTTTTTAGAATAATTGCAATTCTTTCAAAATACAAAAAAAGGTATGATGTATATCCTTTAATTTAATAAAATAAGACATTTTGTTGATAACAAAACTTAAAATATATGATCTATAAATGTTATTCATTTAAATAAAATGAATGAAAGACACAATCTTTGTAAGTATACAAAAACATTTTATAGCGGTGATTATTGATGGGATGAAGTTGTAATTTTTAGCAATAGTTGTATTTTTAAAATTTGAAATTCTAATGAAAAAATATATGATTTTTAATATAATACACATAATTATTCATAAGAGAGGTATGATTCATAAACGTAATTAATTTAACGAATGTCATTAAAAACACATTTCTTTACATGGGTGTGATGGAAAGATATGAAATTTCAATAATATCTTTTTAATATAAATAAATAAGAGATTTAAATTGATTCAAAATACTGTATTATGTATTTAATATATATTTATTATTAAAAAAATCATTATATCTACAATAATACAGCACATGATTGAATATTGTTATTTTAAAAAATTTAAAACTAAAAGCGTATTAAAATTACAAGATTATCCTAGATACAAAATGCAAGTACACGACTAGCTTGTTATAGAATAAATAAAATTATACCATCAATGCTGATGGATTTATATTCATCAAACCAAAAAGAAGAAGAAACAAAGTGCTGGCCCAAGGACAATGAAGGCGACTAATCACCTGGGCCAATGAACATCAAAATAAGGGTTCTAATCTTATTCATCTATTGGTAATGTTATAACTTAATTTTTAATTTTTTTAATTTTAATTTTAATTTTTATTTTTATATAAAAAATGAAGGAAATGAAACAAATAAAATGAATGAAGAAAAATTAAGATTTGAGTCATGACAACAAAAATTAAAAGTTTCGAGAATTAATCAAAATAAAATTATAAAATTGATGTCAATTTTGGTAGAAGTTGAAAAACTTGATAAGTTTGGGAGTTTAATTAAGCTTTTAATTAGTTTAGTTAATGAAATCAGGAGTTTAATTAAAGAATTAATAAATTTAAGGACTTAATTAAGATTTAAATTAGTTTAATTAATAAAATCAGAAGCCTAATTAAAAAATTATTAAAATTCAGAACTGATTATTATTAAAATTACAAGAAATTAAATTTCAATGATCAAAGTGAAACTGCAAGGTACTATAAGGAGTTTAATTGATTTTTCCAGTGGTAATTTTAAAAGAATTAAAAGTTGAAGAGTCAATTAAAGAATAAATTGATTATATTGGAACTAAGGACACTTTTGTAAATGGCTCCGAAATCAGGGGTCCAATTGTAATTGACCCAGGGGGACAAAATTAAAAAAACAAAGGGGTAGTTTCCATGAATAAGGGTCCGATTGCACAATGTCATAAGTCCAGTTACCAAATTGAAAAATGGCCGACCCAGCCCAGAAACGGCGCCGTTTTTCATTTCTTGTTCCTTCGTCTTCTTCCTCCAGGAGCAGAGGAAAGCCACCTGCAAAAAACGAGGAAGAAGAAATGCTGCCGAGGTAAATGTAGACCATTTGGTCTACTGAAAACACAGCCCCAATCTAATCTCCCTCAAACCCCAACACGCAGCTGGAGTCCGGGTCAAAATCCATCACCAACAGTCCAGCCATGGCGGGACTGTTGGTGCCCGAGTCCTTGCAGGAAACCAACTCCCCATGCTTATCAGGAGAGGAGACGTGGGCCGAGGCAAAGAAGAAGGACAGAGGAGAGAACAAGAGAGAGAGATAGACCGAGAAAAACTAAATAAAAAACAGAACAGAAAAAGAACATGAAAGGAAAGAAAGAATCAGAGAGAAGAATAACGAAAGGAAGGGCAGAAGGAGCATTGTCCAGAGCGCGCCATCGTCTTCAACTTCGGTCTTCAGCTGCAGGTAAGTTTACAATTCTTCTTCCCCCGCTCTTGGCTTTTTAATTACACAGTCACTCTGGCATGCGTGAGTAATTCACGCATGCCAGGCAGCAGTGCCCGGGCTGGTCACTGGCTCGGGCCAGTGACCGGTCCAGGCCCTCTGGGTCTAGCCAGCCTATACGGCTGGGCTAGATTCAGACCAAAAAAATACAATTGAGACTGAGTCAGGTCTGGGCCTAAGGCCCATCTGGCCCAATTTCCTGTAGACTAAGGAACCCTTAAGTCTTACCCCTTTTTTTTCACACCCTTTTATTTTGATATATGGCTAAATGAGCTTATTTTTTATATAAGAAAATTTTAGGGATTTTCATTGATTTATTTATGGGTCCTTTGAATTTTTTTTATGTTGTTTTGTTAGTTTTTGTAGTATATTTGATTTATGGACTTTCACTTTAGAATGTGAATATGATATTAAATATATTTTTTTTCTTTTCTCTAAAAAAAATAAAAAAGATAGTTTTCTTTTCTTTTAATTTAAATTTTATGAATTTATTTACTAGCACCAGAATCAAGAATATCATATTTTTTGAGTTATACAATATTTACTAATATCAGAATTGAAAATATTCATAAGTGAATATTCATTGATATCAGAGTCAAGAATAATATAGAAAGATCTTAAAAATAGAACAAAAAAAACTCTTAGCAATTTAAGACAACTTTAACAATATAACCTGTCTCAGATGTGACGTTTAAAGGTTGATAGTATTTTTCATTTCATGTAATCAGTCATGTATCATAGAATCTCAGTTGACCAGTTAAGGTTTCTAGTCAACAAAATATTACGTAACGACTCTTTAAACTAGACATTTTCCCTCTAAAAACAAGATGTGAGATATTTATTCTTTTCGCATTTTGAAATTAGTTTTAATGGTCACCGCGATGTCCGAATATCGCACATAACGTTAATTTGACTAAATTAATTATCAAAATTAACATATGAAGATATCTATAAAGAATCCTTCTCTTAATTATAAAGTAACAATAGAGTGTTTAAGTATAGTTGTCTAGGAAAATTAATACAATGATCTAAATTGATTATAAGGATACATATTTATTGGCATATATATAATCCTTTAGCTATGTAAATTGAAACTCTAATATCATTAATACCAGGATATGAATGATTTTTGCTTACATGATTGCCAAAATGTTCTAAGATAGTTTTTAGAATTGTGATAGTTGTTGTTTTTTAAATTATTATTTTTTTGCTTGGAAATTCATCAAAATAATTTTAATTTTTTAATTTTTTTACATCAAAACAATTCAAAATCATAAGAATAAGTAATAATTTAAAGTAAAAAAAATTTGAAAATATTATTTTAACACAAAAACAAACACAATCTAAATCTCAACCATAATTACCATATATGAGTATTAGTGAGTTGATGTGGTCCTTCTTCTTCCCTTTTTTTTTTTTCATGATCTAACAGAGAAGATTTACTATTTCTTTACCGATCCTGCAGCTCAGTGAAGAGGTTCGTTTGGATATATAATATCTTCTTCCTAATTTCTCTGATCGATCTCCACTATTTGTCTAGTTAGTGAATTGCTAATTAAGACAATTTGCAAGGTGTTCCAAAAAGAGGAATATATGAATTAGGGTCCTATATATAACACCAAGATGATGCATTTGACCCCAAATATATGCATAATGCATTTGGCTACACATAAAATTACTGCCCTTTTTCGAGAGAAATTATATATTTGTTTCAGATGGGAAAATGCAGTGTTAAAATATATGAATTTGGCCTGTTCTCTTCCTGTATATCATATATGTTTCACACTTCTTTGCTTTTAGTATATGGTGATACTGTGGTTAGAAAATGCTTTAATTTAATTGATTATTACTCTATATTGTCAACTAATCATGATTAATGGCCTCGATCGAGCTTGGTATGGAATATAGAAATGATAATATAATTGAAAATCAGAGAATACATTAAAAAAAAGGTGACTGAAAAACTTGATATAATAGATGTAGAGATGATAAACAAGGATTTATTCATAGGAATAATGCGCGACGATGCATTGTGTCTGTGTCCAACGAATGAAATCAGGAAATTAAAAGATATTTCACGATTAATTAAGATACCAAGTTAATTTAAAACATCAATTCAAGGGGAAAAAGGGATTAGAGAAGAGAGCATTATGGTTGGTATCCCCAAAAGGCAGCATCATATTGTCAATATCCCCGCCAAACCCCATTGCAGTCTCTTGAGGGGTCACCATGTCCATGAACCATTGTTGTCTCAGCATGGAATCCACATTAACCCCAAGATTAGTAGCAGCCAACACGTCTGCTTTCTGTGATGACTCTGGTGCTTGCTGTCCACCATTGCTAGGTCCTGCCCCAGTGGCTGCAACTGCTGCCAATTGGGAAGTATGACTAGTACCCCCAGTACTACTCCTACTCCTTTTGTTTAGGGTTTCAACCCTCTTTTCAACGTCCTTCAGGTTACGGTCGATCATCCATCCAAGGTCATTCAAGTCAATCATGTTTAGGTTAGCCAAGTTAATTTTTCCAGTCAAGCATTGGAACATGGCTTGAGTGACCTCCTTCTCACGGTTTTCCTTCCGCTGTTTCCTGAGTTGTTCACTGGCTTTTGTGATCCTTTGCCTAAGGAAACTCTCTTGATTCACCATTTTCTTACTTTGCTCCATTTCTGGCATGGTTTTGAACTTAGACAACACCCTTTGGACTCCTAAAGGAGAGGGCCAAACCTCAGGTTGAGAATCATAGGGACTATAAATGACAGCACAAGCATCAATCCCACAAAGGGTGCTTAGCTCACTCACCTTCTTCAGTAGGCCCTTCTTCCTTTTCTTGAAGGTGGCTTTTCTTGCAGAATCATTAACTATAAATGCAAGCTTCACCTTCTTTCTAGTCATGGCTGCTGGGCTATGAAGGATTTTAGAATTTTTGCAGCCTAATATGGTTTGGGTGCATCTTGCCTCAACCATTCTATGCCATATATATATATATATATATATATATATATATATATAGGGCAGGAGAGATACTCGTATTCAACCATACAGGATGATTATGGTGCCTTTTGTGAATTCCTAGGTGTAGATGTTGATATATATATTTGGTAAGTACCAACTACACAAAAGGTGGCATATACACCTATATTAGCAAGGATGATATTTGGATACCTAAATGGGCATGCAAAATGATTATTTCTCAACAACTTTTAGTCTTAATCATGACAAACAATTAGTGATTCGAAGAGCAATTTGGTATATATATTAAGAAAGGGGTGCCCTAATGAGGATAATTATAGCCTGAGATCTGATTTTAAATTTTGCGAGCTGGTAGGAGTTCAATCACAGTCAAAACAATATCTTTGATTAATGAGTGTAATCTACGAATTATTTTATTTTTGAGAATTGCTTATCTGTTTCCTTAATTATTCATATTAGAGAATCCTGCTTTGGTTCTCCTTGCATGTAACCGTTGATCTTATCCATACTAAATGGCCAACATGGTTTTCCATATATAAACGTACGTATGGGATATATCGGGAGGTAATGACAGATCATGGATATGACATAGGTTCAAATTTTTTTAATGGCTTCCTGTCGGCAAGGTGCCACGGTGGTCTCACGTTCATGTTATGTTTTTTTAATGAAATAATAATATATAGTGTTATTTATTTAAATTTGATGATCAGGGTTTATTCAAATGTTTAGAATTCGAGAATCGATGTTTTCTAGAAGTTTGGCAGAACGAGTTGCCGACATTTTGGATAGGAAATACTACAAAATTAAGAGCCTGAATGAGAAATACATGGAAGTATGGATAATCAGAATGATAGATGTTGTGATTTGGAATGAAATTGGTGCGGAGGATTTTTTTGGGGGAAATATTTGTTTCCAGTTTAGAAAACTATTTTCCTTTCTAATATATTTTTTCAATTTAGTTTAGAAATCCCTATAATAATTGTATAGTTATTTATTATGATTTTTCTTTCTTTTTAAAGTTGATCTAAATAGAGATATTTAATAATTGTATAGTTATTTAATTGTATAGTTATTTATTATGATTTGTCTTTCTTTTTAAAGTTGATCTAAATAGAGATATTTAATTTATAATTCAGTAGAATAACCCAAGAGAAATGTTTAGTAATAAAATTTCAAATGAGATTTTTGTATGGTTATCGGTAAAATTTTGTATTATTTGTGTTTCATGTCTTTCTTATATTATTTTTGTTTACATTAATTAGTATAAGAGCTATACAATTCCTGGTGCTTAGTGTTTTGTGCTGGAATAACTATGATTAGAAGTATTGCAAAATAAAACATGCGCATGTAAGGGAGGATGGGGAGGTGCCTCCTTCTTGGGAAAGAAACATTCAAAAACTAATGGTAGAAAACATGAAGAGATAAATGACAGAATCAACTCATCAATCAAAAGAGATAAATTTGTAGAGATAAGTTGAAGAATTATCCCGTCAATTGAAAAAGATAAAAAAGAGAGAACTAAAGAATCTTGAGGAGAGTGATTACAAACTCATAGTTAATTTAAAAGATACAACAAAAAAATTGTTTGGTCCTTATAATAATAGTCTCTAGTAGAGTTAAAGTTTATGTTAATCATACTTATTATCTTTCTTGTATTATTTTTATGTAAAATATTAAGAATGAAATAATATGATAGGGGTTAATTTGAAGTCTTTCATTTTTTGTAATCTTTCGATTGTCAATTAATCATGCAAAGAAAGATCTACTTGTAGCTTTATATAGTCCCTTTTGTTTTTTTCACATTTAATATTCGATAATGGAAGATTATGTCAATTCCTAGGGCCAACGTCTTGGATAATTCTTGTTTATCATGTGAGGTTATTCTTTATTGATATGTGGGATCACTACCAGAAAATTAAAAAATACAAACGGAAATATCGAGGGAATATTTCCGTCGATAAATTTTCGAGGGATTTTACCGATGGAAATATTCCCTCGGTATATACCGAGGGAATTACCGTGGAAAAAAAATTAAAACAAAGCAAAAAAAAATGATGACGTGTTATTTTTACCAACGGAATTACCGACGGAATAAATTCCGTCGGTGATTCCGTCAATAAATTTGTTGGTAAATTGTGAACACTGTTCATCATGTTAATTATAAAGGGAGTCACCGACGGAATATTCCATCGGTATTTTCCAGAGAGTAAATCACCAACGGATTGAAAAGTCGTCGGTGTTATTTGGCGGTTTTCTGAAAAAATTCAATTAATTTAAAATTTTCATTTAAATATTACAGACGGAATCACCGACGGATTGAAAAATCATCGGTAATTTTTTGGCGGTTTCTGAAAAAAATTTACGAAATTAAAAATTTAAATTAAATATTACCGATGGAATTACCCACGGAATAATTAAAAAATATTAATATTTAATTATCCGTCGGTAAATCCGTCGGTAAAGCGTCCCAATAAAAAGCCTGAATGCCCTTATTTCACAAAAGACAGACCCATTTCTTATTATTCTTCTTCTTCTTCTTCTTCTTCTACTTCTTCTTCTTCTTCTTCTTCACTATATGTAAAAAACATCATTAAGGTATGCCTTCTTCTTCTTCTTCATTTTATGTAAAAAACATCATTTCTGATCTATTTCTTTCTCTTCTTTTCTCTCTTCATCTCCTTCTCTTTTCCTCCATGCTTGGGTATGTCTTCTTCTTCTTTCTTCTTTTATCCTCTTAGTTTTTTTTTAATTAATATGCTTAATGAAATTTTTTTTCTCTCCTTAGCTTCACTTGCAACTACATTAAGGTAAGATTTTTCTTTTTTCTTCTTTTTTCATGATTTTTTTCACTATATTTGTTCTTATTTTATTTTTAATTGTTTTTGTTCTTAACAATTGTATAAATGTTGTTGTGAGATTTGTTTTTCATATAAGATCAATTTTTAGTAGATTTATTTATAGGATTTTTAAATTTTTAGCAATTGCAACTTCATTTTTTTCATATGAAATTTTTTAGTTGAATTTATTTTTTTATTTTATTTATTTGTTGCAAATTTGTTTGAATTGATTTTCTTATTCTTTTTTCCAAGCATTTTGAGTATATATTATACAATGTTAATTTATGTTAATTTAATTATTTTATAATTTTATAAAATGAATTTTTTTT
>Ga0325414_1000113_pt1 | contig 48389 bp, 42 predicted proteins | sample PopdelMetagenome_8_FD_206183 | JGI IMG/M metagenome (GOLD analysis project Ga0325414, IMG submission 206183) | Populus deltoides microbial communities from Bellville, Georgia, United States - Leaf-PdKOR-R3 | ecosystem: Host-associated > Plants > Phyllosphere > Phylloplane/Leaf | place: USA... | reverse complement strand
GCCTGCAAGGTTGTTCCAAATTATATGAGTGTATGGTATCACAAAACATAAATAGTACACTCTTGACAAAGTTTAAGTCGAACATCTACTTACTTAATAAAAGGTCTCAGCTCATCACAGTTAAATAAGATATAATTGTGTGCTTGTCTGAACTCTATTTCAGACAAATATCTTCCCCTCACGGCATTTTTAGGTGTGGGTCGTCCAGGATTAGAGAATATTGACAAGTTCTCACTTGAAGGCACTTCACCACTATCATCATGCCGTGGAACACGTTTGATCCTCGTTCTTAAATGAGGTTTGAAATAGTATGAGATAAATGTTGAGATCTCCTTAACAATATAGGCCTCACATATAGACGCCTCAACATGCGCCTTGTTCTTAACCTTTTTTTTAAGATTGAACAAGTACCTGCATATATATATATATAATTAATCAAAAATTATAAAAAAATAAAAAAACATTTAATTATGAATTACATAGCAACTGTAATATCTAACCTCTCGAATGGATACATCCATCTGTACTGGACCAGTCCTCCAACTTTTACCTCAAACGGTAAATGTACGGGTAAATGCTCCATTGAGTCAAAAAATGATGGAGGGAATATCATTTCATGTTTGCATATTGTCTCTACGATATTCGTTTCAAGCCTCTCAATGCGATCAACATTCAACTTGCTGGAGCATATATCTCTGAAAAAATGATTGATCTCCGTTAGTGCATCCCATATCCCCTTTGGCAACAAATCACGAAAAGCTAATGGGATGAGTGTTTGCATAAACACATGGTAGTCATGACTCTTCATTCCATATAATCTGCATTCCTCGGTATTAACCAGCCTTGATATGTTCGAGGCATGTCCATCGGGAAAACGCAGACTCTTAAGCCATTTGTAGACTAGTAGTTGTGCGTTTTTCTCTAACACGAAGCTTGCTCTTGGTTTTGCGACCCGTGACCCATCACAAACCAACTCCATATTTTTACGGTTACAGAACAACGTTACATCCAATCTAGCCTTGATGTTGTCCTTTATCTTCCCCTTCACATCTATGACGGTGTTGAAAATGTTCTCAAACACGTTCTTTTCAATGTGCATGACGTCAAGGTTATGACGGAGAAGATTGGTCTTCCAATAAGGAAGCTCCCAAAATATACTTCGCTTCACCTAGTTATGGGTCAAACCAAAACCAGGAAACTTCTGCTTACCTAATTGGAGACCAAACACAATGTCACCATATTCTGAAAACAACATAAAGCAATTCTTCACCGGAAAGACGTGGTGGTGCAACATCCTTTTCAACTCTGCCAACAAAGAAATCCTTCCTGTTCTTTCTGTACCTGTGATTCGGCGGCAAGAAGCGATGGTGACAGTAAAAAAAGAAGCTTTACCCCTATTTGTTAGCGTGAATGCCTTGTTATTCTCCATACAGTATGGACATGCTAGCTTTCCATGCGTGCTCCAACCAGAAACTATTCCATAAGCTGGGAAATCATTGATAGTCCACATCAAAGCTGCTCTTATAACAAAATTATATTTCCTCAAGATGTCATAAGTCAAAGCTCCAGAGGACCACAATTGCGTCAACTCATCAATCAACGGACAAAGATAAACATCTATATTCTGACTCGGACTGCTCGGACCTGGTATGACCATAGATAGAAACATGAACTCCGGCCTCATACACATCCTCGGTGGCAAGTTATAAACCGTCAGTATAACCAACCAACAAGAATAAGGAGCAGGAAATGACCCGAATGGGTTGAATCCGTCTGTACACAACCCAAGACGCACGTTCCTTGATTCAGCTGAAAAGTAAGGATGCACATTGTTAAAGTGTTTCCGGGCTTCACCGTCAGAAGGATGCACCATCACTCCATCAACCGTATGATGTGATTGGTGCCATGTCATGTGCTCAGCAGTCCTTGGTGACATGAATAACCTCTGCAGTCTATGTGTAATTGGGAAGTATCTAAGTTTTTTATATGCCACGAGAGTCTTTACTCTTCCAGTTCTGGGTTTGTAACGGGAATGCCCACATGTCATGCACTCGATCAGCTCAGCATTTTCAAGGTAGTATAACTTGCAGAAGTTAGGGCACATGTAAATTTTCTGCTATCCTAAACCGAGAGGTTTCATCATGGACTTGGCAATATAGAAGTTCTTTTTCAGCTTGTTCCCCTCAAGTAAAATGCTTCTCGCCCATTCGATAATCTTGTCATAACCGGCCTCACTCAACCCGTGATCTGACTTGATGGTGTACACCTGTGCTATGACCGATAATTTACTATGGTTCGTGCAGCCATCCCATAATGGCTCGTCAGAATCTTTCAACAGATCAAAAAACCTTGCTGCATCTGCATTAGGTTCTTCTTCTATGTTTGGAAATTCACTGGCATTACCTTCACTCATTCTCATTGCATCCATAATCATATTCCTGTAAGGATTACTGTTCTCATTTCCAACTTCATGCATGTTGCTAGCACTAGAAGTTGACCCGACCACCCTTTCAACCATACAAATAGTTCTTCGTGTGCATACCAACATAGGTAGTCCTGCATGAACCCTTTGGTTAGAAGATGCATCGTTACAACATCTTGATGCAGAAACTTCAAATTTTTACACTTCCTGCATAGACACATAATACTGCCATCAGTAAAATTCCTCGAGATAGATGTTGCAAAATTAATAAAACCCTGAACACCATTACAATAATCCATCCTCCGCAATCCTTGGGGTGAGTCCTGATACATCCATGAACGATCATCCATGACTTCTATTGAATCTCTATAAAACATAAAAAAAAATATTGGTTTCTTATATTAAATATTCACTATCAAATATCCAACAAACTAAAAAAACACTTATGTTAAATATTCATTATTAATTATCAACTATCAACGTTCATACATACAAATTTATACATATATAAATTTACATAAATCAAAACTTCGCAATAGAATTGATAACAATTAAAACATACCTGTTAAACAAGCTATAATATAATTCGGTGTAATTCAAACAAAATTTCAATAATTTACAAACAAATATAATTTGATAAAATCTAAAACAAACTATAACAACTACAAAATTATACATTCCTACAACAAGTTTCTTTAACAAAATACATATAATAAAAAAAACAATAAAATTCACATTTAAAAGTTAAAACTAAAAAGGATAGATTTACTTACAAAAAATGATAAAATCCACAAGAATTAACGAATGTTGTGACCATGTACAAAAGTATAAGAAACTTGAGTACTAGCTTGTGTTGAGAAGAGGGAGAAACAGAGGAAGAGAGGAAGAGAGAGTGTCAGCAGAGGCAGTATATATTGGTGTTTACCGACGGCATCACCGACGGAAATATTCCGTCGGTCAAACCATCGGTGATTTCGCCGGTGTTAGCGACACATCCCTGCTTGGCTGTCCAGGTTTGAATCTCTCAGTATTTCCATCGGTAAATTCATCTGAAAAAAATCCACGTCATCCTGCCATTGCATTTTTTTAAAAAAATTATTGCCCGTCGGCGATGCCGCCGGTATATACCGACGGCTTTTTTCTATTGGCTAATTTCGACAGATTTTTTGAGGGAATTATTTCTGTCGGTAAGTTTTACCGACGGAACTTTTCAGTCGGTAATTCCATTGGTGTTATCCGATTTTCTGATAGTGCAGCAGCAAACAGCTAAAAGGAGCAAAGAAGAAGAAAGAGAAATATTTTAGGATAAATGGAGCAATTAACATATAAAACAAAAGGAAAATGTGAATTAACATGGTATATAATATTTAATTAATGTTCTGATTTAGAATAATGACATATAAGTATATAATATCAATCAAAATTTTATCGCGTATTTAGGCATTTAAAGATGATCACAACCAGGGTGCTCATCTCGCTAGCTGCAAGATTTTCAAAATATCATTTCTCCATGGTCTCTGGATACTCAAGCAGACTATGCATGATCCGCCATTGCTTAAAAAAAGGCATGAGAGCCCAGTGAAAAGGGCGAGTTCCTCAATAATCCCATCCAGTTCTCTAGCTCTTGATATGAAAGGTATACTGCTACTACCGCTTCTGGATCAATAACTGACTCAAGCGCATCTACTAGTTCAGTACCAATCCTTTCTTTATTGTAAAAAAAAAAAAACTATGCCGGTACTGATGCTACCACTGGAGCTTTGCCTCCTCCACTACTGGAGGTATCCAGGATAAGCTACTGAAGGCTTAGATTGCGTTGTAGAAGATGAATAGGGAGATAGGTTTGGGTTATGAAGGCTTGTAAAATGTGAAGGCTACTGTTCTTTGGATGAAAGGGAGGCTACTGGTATATAGTGGTGAAGAATTTTTTTTTTTTAAAAAAATTATTTTCCCGTGGGTGTCCGTGGTTCTTTTTAAAATAATAGGAAAGAATAACTGATGTTTTTGGAATTTAATTGAAATTTTTTTTTTTCTTAAACCATGAATGTCCGGGCCAGCTTACACGCACCTTGACTAATCCCTCGAGACCCTGAAGTTAAAGATTAGATAAGTCTCCAATGATCTTAAGGTTTGTGGCACTCAAACTGGTGACCTCTGAATAGTAAATTCAGGGATTAACCAATTGAGTTACACCCCTCAGAGTTAATTGAAAGAACTTTTATTAATATAACATGTTGTCTCAATTTGTCTCGGGAAGTTATGGTGTTTTTAAAATATTACATGTCTAAATATTATATTTTTGAAATGTTTTTTTTATAATATTGTATTTCTAAAACGCGATATTTTCTAGAAGAGAGATACAAGGTAATTTCTTTTTCTATCTTTGGTTTAGTCTTGTTTCCTTCCCGTGGGTGTCGAAGCCGCCAATGCCTTCATTGAGTATAAACAAACCAGGAATAACCCTACATTAGCTGTCTTTTCTAAAACTTTCTTGTCATTGAACTACTGTAGGATGTATTGAAAGGGAGCAACGTGGTATTGTATCCCCTTACTATTCATATGGATAGTAAGTCACTTAGAAACCCCGAGAGAGGTTTTCAATCATTTTTTATGGTTTAGCATGAGACCTCTTAAGCTAGTTTTGAATGAATATTGAAGTAGATTAGATGAGAAAATATGGGTAGAGAAACATCAGATTGTCCCGTAGAGTAACTTCAGGTGAAAAGCCTTTTAGGTAGATAAATCATCTTATCTCATGAGTTGTTGAGATAAGGCATAGGTCCTACTGATTGGGTTATTTAGTTACATTAGTTACTCACCCTCATTGGTCGCCAACTAATTTAGAGGAATTCAACAAGTGCCGAGGACTTGGGGTGTAGTCAAGTATATTGGGTTATTTTAAGATTTTGATTCTTTAGTCAAGTTAGAAGCTATCAGACATGATTAGAGGCAACTTGTATTAGTCCACAAAAATGAACAAGAAGGGAAAATCTCAGTCAGCCTTAATTATTTGGTTTGGAGAAATGGCAGATTATCTGGAATGCTTAAAATCGTGGGAATATAGGGTCCAATGGTAGCTAGCAAAGTAGGACCATTTGTCATTATAGAACCCAAGAGTAAAGAAGTCAACAACGAAAAAGAGATGCAAGAGTTGGATAAATTAAGAATTGAGGTAAGTAATAGCAGGAGTCAGCAAAAATTCTTAGAAATCTAGCTATTGGAAGAAGAAAATATGAAGGCCTTTCTAAACCAGCAGTTGAGAGAAAAGGATGAACGGGTAGTCGCGCTACTACAAGACTTGGAACGGGGAAAGAATGACCAAGAGATTATTAGTGAGTGGCAAAATATAGCCAAAATGTCTGAGGAGATTGTGTATAGGATTTAGTAGTAGTTGAAGTAAGAGTATCAAAGTATGATAACCTATTGGACAAGCATGTGATGTTAGAAAAAGAGTTGGTAACTTTGAAAAAGACTTCTAAGGGTAGGAGACATTGACAAGGAATTGATAGCTTCTTTTAAAAAGGAGAGGGATCACAAAAGAATGAGGTTAAAGGCTAAAAAGAGGAGAACAAATTGGCTAATCTTAGTATTGAGGAAGGAAGAAGCTTAGGAGCTTAGTACAAGGCCCAGGCTGATGATGAAACAGAAGCCAAAAAGGCAATTGAGTCAGACATAAGGGAGTACTAGAATAGAGCAAAATACCTTAAGACATCGGGTATCCATAGTCCATTATGAGCTAGTGTCGCACGTGTGTGGCGTCACGGCGATCATCCACTCTTGTAGGTATCTGGCAAATAAAGGGAGACAAAGATTCCTTGTCTTTTATCATTGTATAGACGGAATGAGGGAATGAAAGTCGCCACCTAGTATTTGGTCACTAGGAACCCTAACTGATCTTAGAGATCGGGTACAAGGATTGGTTGCGTAAAGGGAAGGTATTAGCACCCCAAATACGCCCTACCTAAGGTAAGCTGCATTGTTTGATTGTCCGATAAAAAATAAGGTGTTATTATGTTTTCTAATAGTTGGTTTGTCTAAGGTTTAAGAAAAGTCTTTCTTGGAAAGAAGATCATTATGTTATGGGAAAAAGACTAACCGTTCTAATATCTATATAAAAGAACTATCTTTTTAATATCGGGAATATGTTTTACATATAAATTTGTAATCTCATATACTAAAAGAAAAAAAAATATTTTTTGGGTGTTTTTTTTTAAACACTGGCTTAGTTCTCGTGGCTTTAATAAACTTGTTATTAAAGCCAAAATGCATGCTACAACATATTTTTGATTTTTTTGTCTTTTCTGTATGAGAAAATACAATTAATTTTTTTTTATCTTTGAGAGATTTGGATGCATGAAACAACATATTTTTTTTGTTTTATAATTTTGTTGCAATGTTTCAACGAAAATTAGGTATTTTAATACTAGATTTGTATCTTTACGTTATAAAAATACAAACCAGTATTAAGTAAAGTTGATAGAAAAATACGCGAGAAATAAAAAATAGTTTATTTTTGAATTTTTTGGCCTGGGCCGAGTCTGTCGGGTCGAGTGAATAGTAAAGAATGAATTAATTCACTCTATACATGCAGAACAGTGGAGGTTGCATGTAAAGAAGGAGAAGAGGAAGATAAGGGAGGGGGAAGCTGACCTGTGGTGGCGGTGTTGTTGTAGACAGTGGGTGAAGAGGAGGATTGGCGGTGGTTTGGTTAATGGCGGCTCAGGGCAGTTCTTGTGGTGGCGATGAGGAAGGTAGGCGATGGTGGTGGTGGTGTTGTTAGTAATAGAGGGAGATGGGCTATTTTTTCCCTCTTTTCCTTTGTTTTTCATTCTTGTTCTGCATTTCCTTTTCTTTCTTTTCTTACACTCTTCTGTGTTTTCTTTTTAGTTCTCTCGTCCCCTTCTCAAGACAATCCTCCCTTGTTTCCTTCTGCCCTCCCTTGTTTCTTTCTCTCATTTTCTTTTTTTTTTCATTTTTTCCCTCCTATCTTTCCCTCTCTCTTTTGTCTTTTTTTTTTTGTTTTTTTTCCCTAGTGTGTTCTTTTCGGGCGGTATTTATAGGGGCAGCGGGAGCGGGATTGACCCTATCCCTGTCCTATCATTGTGCATGGGGAGTTAGGCCTTCCTGCCCTATCATGGTGCCTGGTGAGGTGGCCAATGAGGGCGTCGCTTGCAGGGCACGACTCCTAGATTTTCATCATCCCTTGGTTTTTCATCATAAGGAGGTGTGGGTTGCGTTGGGTTTTGATAGTGTTTGTGCAAGTGGGGGGGGGAGCGAAATGGGAAGAAACAAAAGGTAAAAAAAAAAAAGGCTTATCTTCCCCTGTTGCATGCCCAGGGGAAGAAGAAGAAGAAGAAGAACAGTGCCGCATAAAATGGCACTGTTTTATTTTTATTTATTTATTTGCATTTTCTCATTTTTTTATGTGGGGACCTAAAAATGGGTAACAATGACTAGAATTTTAGGAGAAGGAATTGAAAAGCTACAAGAACAATATCTAAAGTTTGAGAGAGAGCTGAGAAAAAATTTAAATAAGTGATAGGATCATATCAACAAAATTGATGTACAATTGAACACAAAGATAAAGAAGCTTAACATTGAACAAGAAGAACTTCAGAAGGCTATAAATTAGATCCAGTAGCTAGAGAGGACAATTCAGATACCAGATAAGAACAGTGAGTTATTGGCCATAAGTAATGATGCGCTGCTTTAAGACAACACTTTATTCCATTACAAGATTAAGTAGACAAACACGTTGATTGGTAGGGTGGCTTGAAAGGCAAATGAGTTGCGAGTGAAGGTCTTCATGATCTTTAACAATGTTGGCAAGTATGAAGAGTATTTGAGTGAGGTTTAAGCTTTTATTAGAAATATAACCAATAGAGGGGTAGCATTTAAGAATGAGTAGAGATGCATAGGATTTTAATTCCATAACGAAAACTTCTTGTATGAACTATTTGCTCTTAATGAATGAAAAAGGGCTTAGACCTATTCTTCATATGGTATTTTCTATTGTGCATGGAATTCAATTAATTCGAGGACTCGAGAAAAATACCTTTAAATTCATCAGACTACGGATTTTGTATGTATTCAATAAAGAAGTAATAAATTAGCTCTTTAAACAGGTTAATCCATATTTGATGTATGTGTGCATACATTTGCATTCATAAGCATACATACATTCATGTTTTAGAGTTTAAATGTCATGAGTGCACTCCAGGTTGAAAATAGGTCCTTGTAAAGCTCAAATCTGTAGAGTTTATAACACCCGATTTCAATAAAAAAATATAAAAAGATGAAGAATATGCTCACCATGATAGTCACGTCCAATAAGAGTTGGACTCCCTAAAGGTTAACATGGCCTACATCATTAGCTTTCTCGAGCAAACACTCAAGAACATCTTTAGTAAAGACCCATCCAATCGGCCTATGACTTTTACTCAAACCTAGGCAACAATTCAGCCTGAAGAAAGGATGGGTGAACAAGGTCAGGAACCTCATATTAATACAATATTTATATAATCAACAATACATGCACCAGTCCCAACAGTTATGAATGTATTCACCAATGAATCTCACAAGACAAAGTCCTCTGAGGACATTCATCATGATAAGATAGTAGCGTTAGAAGTCAGAGTAGGGGCTATTGAAGGAGTGGATTTATATGATCCTATACAACTTGTAAAAATATGTTTGGTAAAAAATATAGTTGTACCAAAGAGTTTTGTGTGCTCAAGTTTATAAAGTACATCAAAACTCAGTGTCTTATCACCCTCCTCAAGTCTTATTGCAACAAGATGGCAGAAGTAGTGCACGATAAAAAATTATCGATGCTCTTCTTTCAGGATAATTTGAGCGGGCAACACTAAACTGGTACATGATGCTAGATAACATGAAGATTTAGAGATGGAAGGACCTTATGAATGCTTCTATCAAGCAATATAAGTACAAAAATTTTGAGGCTGCTCATTCTTATTAATTTAATCATTCACTAAGAAATACTTTTGGTAATTGAAAAATTATTTTTAGAGGAATAAAATAAGAATGAAAAAAAGCTTGAGTAGTAAGCTATAAACTAAAGTGATGTTAGACTATTATCTTGAAATGGGATTTAAGTAGTGTTATTGTATCCCTCTATAAAATAGGTTTATGTATAGGCACATTTGAATGCATATTTAAATATATCATATATAAACGCTTTTGTTACGTAATTGGTAAATAGGACGATAATATACAAAGATGTTTAATATATGTAAATGAACTACATAAGACAACAAGATGAAATTTAAATTTGTTTAATAGACAACAAGTTATGTGTGTATATTTGATTGGTAATTTTTATTGATAAGTTAAAAAATATTTTTAAGAGTTTTAATAAAAAAAATCCGAGTTTCTTCATTACATCCTTACATAAGTCATATCAATCATTCATATAGAATATTATAGTTTGTATTTGAATAATTTTTATTGTTGAATTTATGTTATAAATGTGAATTCATATATAGAATTAAATTTAATTAGTTTATATTAATTTTAGGAAATTATTGTTTGTATTGGAATAATTGTTATTGTTGAATTTATGTTATATATGTGAATTGATATATAGAATTAAATTTAATTAGTTTATATTAATTTTAGGATATTATTGTTTATATTTTAGGATATTAATTTTAGGATGTTAGTTATGTTGTTTCTTATTTTGATTAATTTTAATTGTTATTTATAAATTTGTATTGATGGTAGTTGAAAATATATAGACGTTGAATTTCTATAGATGTTAGGTTGTATATAGTTGATTTTGCAATATTTGTGTAGTTATCAATATTTGTAAGTATGAAAACTGTGGGTAGTCTCTACTATAAGGAATGTGCTGTTGAATTTTTTTTAATGATTGAATTGGTATAGATATTAGGTTGTATATATGATGTTGATGGAGATTATATGGATTGTGGTTATTGTAAAGATTGCAGGTTTGTAGGGGAGGTGCTGCCGAATTTTTATTAATGATTGAATTCCTAATGATATTAAGTTGTATATATGATGTTGATGGAGATTATATGGATTGTGGTTATTGTAAATATTGCAGGTTTGAAAACCGTGGGTAGTCTATAGTATAGGGGAGGTGCTGTCGAATTTTTTAAAAAAGTAATCAAAGTTAATTCATGTAATAATCCATATACATTTGTGTAGATGCGTTGAATGAAAACTACAGGACGTCGTCAGCAGACTGTTGCACATAGTTCTTCTGGCAGCGAGGAGGACATCTCCTTAGGTGCTAATCACGGCGATGCATTTGCGCCACCGTGTGATGCTTCCTCTTCTACCGCGATTTCACAATGCAGAAGCGGTGTGCCTTCACAGCGGGGTCAATTCACCTGCAAGTACCAAGCACAATGGAAGGATGACCTCTTAATGTAAGTTTGTTTAGGTTTTAGTTTTTTTTAATACTTATAACATAATTTATGAACAACTAATTAATTTTTTATTATTTAATTTCAGGTTCACAAACATTGAGGATGTCAAGACAATTACATTGGCGTTGAAATCGTCGATAGAGATTTCAATGTTTCAATGGAGTCAGGTCTCTAGACATCCTGAGTGGAGACCTAATATCGATGCCTGGTTTTGGCGATTTCAGGTAGGTGTTAATTTTTAATTTCCAGTTTATTTTTAATAAATAATTTTTGTAATTTTATATCTTGTACTATTTTTATTTTCAATGAATTATTTATATATATAGAATAAATTTGAGTGGGATAGCGCGGACAATAATGTTGTCAGGAGAGTATGGGAGAATCACGCGGCAACTAGGTAACATCGAAAATAATATTTATTTTTTATTTATAATTTTATGTTCTAAATTCTAATTAGTTACTATGGATGTAGGTTGCGTGATTTTTGGTATGACACCCAAAAAAAGACGAAAAGATATGCGAGGGACAACGGTCTTGAAGGCTGGAATGAGGTGGCGGTTTGGCGGGAATTTAAACCGCCATTCATCTCGGGAGATAAATGAGCGGCATATATTGAGCACGTGATGTCTGAGTGGTTCTCACGGTGCTCACAATTCGGAACCGGCAAATTCATGATTCGGAGACCATGCACACCGGCGGCTCCGTCCCTTTCAACGCACATGCGAAGCAGATGGTAAGATTAATTTAAATGAAATATATCGTTACTTAATTTGTTATTGCTTATAAATATATTTAACTTGCAATTTTTTTTCCTTATAGGCTACGTCTCTTGGACGTGAGCTGAGTCCAATGAAGCTATTTGTAGAGACGCACATGCGGAGTCAAGACCGCCAAAAAGGGGTGCAGCAGTATGTGGACAACCGTGCTCAGCATTTTGTGGTATGTTCGATCAATCATTTTATTTCATAAGTTATTATTTTCTTGAATTGAATATGATGATTTAAAAAAAAAAATTAGGAGACCTATAATAACCGGTTGAGAGAGAGATATGAGGACGATCCTTTGACCCAACCAGATTTCGATCCGGATTTGTGGATGGAGGTCGGAACGTCTGGTGGACCCAATAAAAATCGGGTCTACGGGCTCTCAAACACTACGGCCGAAAAATTACGATCGGCTTGTAGTGTCTCAACCGTTGGGAACTCTCCATCAGTATCGAGCACCCAGTCAGAGGAGTTTTTAGCCTTGAAACAATAATATGAACACCTCTCGAAGGATTATGCTCAGCTCCATCAAATGGTTATAGAGATTAGATCAAAGATGGGTGATGATCCATGTGCTGCTTCTTTTTGGCCGTACGGTCCCGGCAACAACCAGCCTCCTCCTCCTCCTCCTCCTCCAGCTCCGCCGCTATTTTAATTAGTTTAATTTTGTTTTTTTTAAACATTAAATTTGTAATGAATATTTCGATGAATATTATTTAACATTAATTTTACATTTTTAATGTCTAATGCAAATTTATTTGGTTATTAAGTTTTTTAATTGTTAGTAAATAAATTTATTTAAATATTTTAAATAAATTTTTTTAATATTTTAAATTAATACCGACGGATTGACAGAGGAAATGTGTCCGTCGGTATTTTAATATCATTTATAATATTTATGGTCATGCCACAATTTCCGACGAAAATTTCCGACTAATTTACCATGACTTTTACCGACAGAATATTTCCGTCGGTAATTCCATTACAATCACCGATGGAATATCCGTCGGTAATTACCGTTGAATTTTACAGACGAAAATATTCTGTCGAAACTTGGTGGCGGGAATTATTTTTTTTGGCGCACTGGGCCGTCTGTAATACCGTCGGCATTTTTATCGGTATTTTTTTAATTACCGACAGAAATTGCGACGGAATAAGAAATTACCGACGCTTATTTCTCTGACAGAATAAATCCATCGAAGATACCGTCGGTAATAATTTTACCGACGGTTTTTATTCTTTTAATTAGTATTTGTCAAAATATATATATATATATTATAACGAAAAAAACCCTCTCCAACCCTCTCCCGATATCAACTTGATGTTCTCAAATGAATTTAATAAATTCATTTGGATTCTGACTCCAAGATTTGTATAAAAAAAATAAAGAAGGGAACAAACTTGTTTAATTATCAATCTAACTTCTTGAGGTTACTAAGTTATTAATGGATTGAAAACTTTAGAAATTACATTTATAATTGTTTTATTATGAGAATTAATTGATTAGTTTTATAAAAGTATTACATATAGGTATTAAGTTATAATTAATTCTTAAAAAATCAAGGAAGAATCAGTACTGGATTAAGTTAAAACTGAACCACATGAGGCTACTGCTGTTATATATACATGCATGTACATATATATGCGTGTATATAATGATTCTAAACTATATTAGTTATAATAAGGAGCTAGGGCTGGTGGTGGTCCATCAAGTACACTGCTTATTTGCCTTGCATATCAAGCAACCTCGTAATTCCTCTCTCTCTCTCTCTCTCTCCCCCCCTGTGTGCAGCATTCATGGGAAAGAATCATGATCGTAATAAGCACTCTTGCCCAAAACCCATGTGAGCAGACCTTCCTTTTTCCTTGTATTTCTCTTTCTCCATAATAAGCACTCTCCAGACAAAATTTGCTTTTTTTTTTTTCCCGTGGAAGAAGAAGAAAAAGTTTAATCCTTTATGCCAAATTTGAACAAAAATTAAGTGTATATGACCATGCAAAAACCTTGTTTATGAGGCAGCTGGCACTTACATATATTCCTTCCTCTCTATCTTCACTCGTTCGTGGATAAATATCTGCACCCCCCTTTAGAGCCACAAAGATACAAACTACTTGAATTAAATAATAGTAGAAAACATTTTTAAAGATTAAAACAAGGTACTTATATACTAGGTTTTTATTAAATTAATAGTATACTAGATATATGATTTATATATATACAATTAATATAGTATATAAATCCAGATGGATGGTGTAGGTGTTTTTTTTTACACGCGAAAGATGGAGTTTCCTCTCAAATGATCTTAAAAATACTCCCTTTTCATGAGTCTACAAATTCAGAATAATTTCGTAATTTTTCTTATACTTAATTATCTCAAAATCTTGACTCAAAAAATAAAAATAAAAAACAATACAAATTGCCTTAATTAAGCCCTTGACCTTTCAACTACCTAATTCAATTCATTTCTTGATATTAATTATGATTATTGTTTATTATATAGATGTATGTTTTTTTATTGGGTGGCTTAAATAACAGCTATGAAATCCGTTTCTTGCCTTTTGCTTTTGTAGTCAAGCCCTCAAAACAAAAGGTGTATGAGAGAGAAGGTTCTTAAGCTTTAGAAAATCCAACTGTGTGTGTTTTTTTTTTTTCTTCTTTCTATCTCGTATAAACTGCTTACAGCAGGTTACTTAAATTAACAAAGGCTCTTAAAGGTGAGTACCCTAGCTACTTTTCCTTTATCTCACTGGCTTCAGTTAAAGTAGCGACTAGAGAGAGCGATTTCTGGTGATTTCCATGGTTAAAGCAGCAGGTTTATAGCTAAATCCCACGGCCACAGTTTCCTCTTTTAATTCCCTTCTCTCTTCTATCCTCTCTTACCACAACTGGTTTTCTTTTCCTATATTTAACGAAGATATTTTATGTTTATAATTCTGTTTTGCGAATATTAATTTCTCATCTGGGTACGAATTCCTTCTTCTTCTTCTTCTTCTTCTTCCTTTCTTTGTGTTGAAAGTATTATAGCTGTTGAGTTAATTTCATTGTTCTTCGTTCAATCAATATCTACCATTACTATAGTTTTCTTTTTAATCTGATCATATTTCATCCATATATTTTGGTTTTCAAGACCATATTAATTATGATCATCTAGCTAGGAGTGTATGTATATATTAATTATGTACTGTTTTTCCTCTTTTCCCTCTTGCTAGTTTACATTTCAACAGATCTCAAACTCATGATTTGTGCTGTATAGATATATAGTTAGCCGCGGGGATATGAGTAGCAAGCTGTTGTTCCGAGCTGATAAATTGAAGAAAGATTTTAGGAGTTATACGTTTGGGAGAAGGAAGATATAATATAGCATCGGCTGTGTGATCGAAAACGAGCCATGACTACTAAGAGTAATATGGCTTCCATCAGCAGCTCTAATCTCATCGATGCAAAGCTTGAAGAGCATCAGTTGTGTGGATCCAAGCAGTGCCCTGGGTGTGGACACAAGCTGGAAGGAAAGCCGGTAATATGGATAATCTCCTGATATTCATTCCTTCGAAACAGATTTTTTTTGTTTTTTGTTTTTTGCCCATCTTCCCTTTTCTTTTTGGGCATAAATAAATTAATTTCTTTGGGACAAATTGTTCCTTTTAGATTTTTAAGTTGAGCTTTTGTTTTAACTTTGATTTGAGTGGAGTTAATTTACAGGATTGGTTAGGTCTACCAGCAGGAGTGAAATTTGATCCAACAGACCAAGAGCTTATAGAACACCTTGAAGCGAAGGTAGAGGCCAAAGACATGAGGTCTCACCCTCTGATAGATGAGTTTATCCCTACAATCGAAGGGGAAGATGGGATTTGTTATACCCATCCTGAGAAACTTCCAGGTCAAGATTTTCAAAACAATTATCACCTATCTCTCTCCATTGTTTGTTCAAAGTTGTTAGGTTTTGACATTTTATATATTATATTCTTAAATTAAAAATAAAAATAAATTAAAACCTAGTAACATATATATATATATATATATATAGGCAGGCTTTGCTACAAGCGTTAAATATCCTTTCTCTTGTTAATTTGTTAAGACTTTGGAAGAATTGTACTATTGCGTCGCAGTTTGTTGCACCTAAGCGAACCTAACTTTGATTCCCTGTAATCTTTCCATGCAGGAGTCACAAGAGATGGGCTAAGCAGGCATTTCTTCCACAGACCTTCAAAAGCTTACACAACTGGAACAAGAAAGAGAAGAAAAATTCAAACCGAATGTGACTTGCAAGGTGGAGAAACTAGGTGGCACAAAACAGGCAAGACAAGGCCAGTCATGGTGAATGGGAAACAAAAAGGGTGCAAGAAAATCCTAGTCCTCTACACCAATTTCGGCAAAAATCGAAGACCCGAAAAGACTAATTGGGTCATGCATCAGTACCACCTTGGTCAGCATGAAGAAGAGAAAGAAGGAGAGCTTGTGGTTTCTAAGATATTCTATCAGACACAGCCAAGGCAATGCAATTACACTGATAGAAGTGCAACCCTTGGTGAAGGAAGCAGCGACCCTAGCAGCAGAAGAGACAGTGGTAGTGGGAGTTGTTCTTCTAAAGAAATAATTCCTCAAAGAGACGAAATCTCAGGAACTGGGCCAGTTGCTGCGTCAATATCAAGTTGCACTGCCTTGGATATTCATCAATTGAAATCTGATCATTTTGGCTTTACTCCATTCAGGAAGAACTTCGACGAGGTATAATATATGCTTTTCAGTACACACGCTCGCACACACACGCACGCACGCACACACACACACACACATAGATATACACACATCTTCTACACATTAATTCTTTCGTATATGTATTCATCAACAAAGCATTTGCAAACAATATTGCATGTATTACACGCGCGCGCGCACATATATATAAAAGACACTGTATTCTAAATAGTAGAAATTTTATGTACTTCAAAAAATTGATATGAATGCAACGCCCTTCTTGTTTCTAGCATCTTTCTAATATTCATGTATCACGCAAGATATATAAATGAAAGTAAAGAAAGAGAAATAAACAAAAAAAAATAAAACTCTAGCTAGTGTTACTTTTCTCTTTTACCATTGCTTGCAAATTCAGCATGAAAATCTCTTTGAACCTCACTTGATTATCTTCGTCAGCTAACTAAACCACCGAAGAGACCGAGTCGTGAGTTACAGCGTACATTAATGAAAACGAAACCGATATTAAAATTAAAACTGATAGAGTGAGCAAAGGTATGTAGAGAAAAAAATTAAAGTAGGAACCGAAGGTAAAAAAAAAAATAGATCTTCACTAGAAGATGTCTGAAAATGGACTAACTATCAAACTTCTTAATGGGGTTGCGTCCTTTTCAGGTGGGGATAAGAGAGGCTTCAGTAGCAAGGGAAGCCTCGGCGTCAGGCACATGCGATGAGATTCAGGAGCAGCATCAGAGGCCACATCATGTGGCCCATGATCCCCATCAACAACAGCAGCTGCAGCACCACCACCACACGGTGCATCACCAGATTGCGACGGCGGCCTTCCACATCAGCAGGCCTTCCCATCCGATCTCCGCCATCATCTCTCCACCTCCCCTCCACCACACCTCCATCATTCTTGATGAGGACCCATATCATGTATCCAGACTAATGCTTCAAAACGAAATCCAGGTATTTAAGCTGATCAACCTAATTATTAACTACATGTCCTCAACTTTCTTTCAAATCTAACGACAACTAAATTGAATCACATTCTAATTAATATGACTTCCCAATTTTATTTATTTTTTTCCCAACAGTACCAAACTTCTCCGCACTGGAACATGAAATTTTAATGTACGTCAGTTCACATAAAGTTGTCACCACAAGGTTCAGGACACTGTTCGTCAAATTAAAATACCTATCTATCGGGCAAAAGAAAAAAAAAAGAAAAAGAAAAAGAAAAAACCATGCATAGATGGAGTTTGACATGGTGCGGAAGGGATCAGGGAAGGAAGTTGATAGCCATGGTGATATATATCGGAGCCAGCTACGGCATCTTGACTCTCCTTCTACCTCCCCCTCCTCTCTCTATCTCTCTCTCTCCGCCCAAGAATTAATGCACTGATAGTTGCATTTTATGTTCTGTGTTTTTCTTTTGTTCCTTTTAATTTTAGGAGGAATTCGGGGATCGAAAGTAAAAGTTCCCTGAATAAATCTTCACCCTCAAATGAAGAAAGGGGTGTCGGTCATTTTGTTGTATATGGAGAAATTACGTAGTAACTTTTAGTGCCTACTCAGTTGGGTGCCATAAACTGTCTTCTTACTTTACAAAACTCTCTGAGGACATGATGGTTAATAATGATTTTTCTTCTTCTTTTTTCTTGATATATTGTGGATAAATGAATGCAGCAACAGCAGCACCAACAGCAGCAGCAGCATCATAAACTTGGAGGGAGGTCTGCATCTGGTTTGGAGGAACTCATAATGGGTTGCACTTCAACTGATGTAAAAGAAGTGAGTATGAACTTTTTGACCCTGAAATCCATTTGTCATAAATTCCAGCAAGGAAAAGAATAAAGAAAAGGTGAAAAAGGTTATGTATTTAAAATAAAAAAGAAAAGAAATTTGATTTAAAACCATTTTCGTTATTACTGGCTGAGAATCTGAGATTACAGTTATTTTTAAACTAAAGATATGGAATCAGAAACCTTTTCTTTTTCTCTTTTCTTCTTTTTCCTTTCAACGTTTCTGAGGTTTTAATATGATGCATACATTAATAGCCTAGGAAGAACCTTTTTGTTAATTACTTCGCTGGGAAGGGCTCATTATATTTGTTGAAGATTTCAATATTACAGTGTAAATTGAAAATAAAACCATTAACTTAATCACAAACTTACTAACAGTTGCTTAATTCCTTGCAACAGGCAAGGGCTGCACCTTTCCTTCTCCTCTCAAATGAGGATGAGTGATAAACAATTTTTCCTTCTCCTCTTAATTCGAATCTAAATCCCTCAGACCATTTTAGTTTGTCTAAGAACTAAGATTTTAAACGCCTTCTTCTGTCAATTTACAAATTTTTGTAATAGCTACAAATAATATCATTTTGTTTTCAAACCTCATCGTTTACGTTTTGTTTTTGCCTTGAGATAGTTTTTTATCAAGCTATCATAAATTCAAAATCTATCATCCTTATTTTTCTAATTAAGTTAGAAAAATTAGGTGTGTTAAGAGTACAAAAGGATTCTTGATGTTTAGCCTAGTAACATAAGTTTCTGGGTTAAAATAGATTATTCAACACTATTATATATCTGTCTAATTTGTTTTAATAAAATAAAATATGCCAGATAGAAAAATTAAAAACAAAAATTGAATAACAAGAGGAAATATTCGATGTTTCCAACAAAATATTTTTATACAAGAAAGGTTGATGATAGCGACATCAAAGCTTTTATCATGCGTGTCCTCTCGATATAATACAGTATCAGACAATCTTATCGTGGAGGAGATTAAAAGGACAAAGGAGGCAGCTTCATTTGTTTTGTTTTTAAGTGGAAATTTTCTGTTCAAACCAGAGCCCTAGTTATTTCTCACAAGCTTGCGTTTTATTGCAGGAGTCATCCATTACAAACCCGCAAGAGGCAGAGTGGTTGAAGTACTCTTCCTTCTGGCCAGACCCTGACAACCAGGATCATCATGGGTAGGACCAGAGAATAAACAAAACCCTTACAGACACTATCATTATCGTTGCCATCATCATGATTGCTTGAAGCTACCCTTATGTTCTTTTCTATAAGAGGACCAAGAGATCATCTTATGTGGTCGCTCTTTTACTTTATTATTACATGCCTATAGGTTGGTCTAGTGGCTCTCAACTGAACTAACTGTTCAACAGTCCATGTTGGAAAGAAAGAAAAGAAGAAGAAAACAAAGAAAGAAAGAAAAAGGAAACCAAGAAAGGCTGCTCTCTACTGACAATATAGAAGGACAAACAAAGACCCAAAGCAAAATCTTCGTACATGAAAATCATCACCATCATGATTACGCTATCATCCTTTACGTGCCGGTACTTATTATTTTATTTTTTAACACCTCCTGCATAAGTTCTTTTATTGTTATTAGAACAGAACTATATATATATAGCGAATAGGTTGTGCAAATTGCAGGAAAAACTTTGTTAATTTATTCTGCTTATTTCATCTTAAAGTAAAAGTATAACTCTCTTCTCAGGAATGAAAAATGTGTTTATGATTTGTTTATATTCACTATTAGAAAATTAAGATAAAATATTTTATCGGCGTTAAAAAAAACATTTCATTTATGTATGAATTTGTAGATGAAATTGCTAACCGAAACATTTTATTAGCATGTTTCTAATAAGGGATTTACATTCCGTCAGCAACTCCAATGCCAACAAAAATGCCAATGAAATATCTGTATTAAAAAAATAAATTTTTACCGCTCATTTTGTTGTTGGCACCTTAAATGCCAATGGACTATGAGTTGCATATTCCATTGAAAATGCCTAAACCTTTTGTAAATTTCCAACAAAATTTGTGCAAACATTGCCGAAGAAATGGCCGGTAGAATTCCATGTTCATCGATGATTTCATTAGTGTTTCACTATTTTTTTTATTATTTAGTTTAAATAAACCCAAAAGTATTTTTTTCTCACCCTAAACTCAGAACAACAACAAAAATCACAATATAGCATAAAAACATCTCCATAACAAAAAACAATTTAATAAAAATTTCACCATTCATCTAAATATTATACACATAAACATTTTCTATATAAGACATATAAATTCCAACAAAGGTGGAGGTCGAGGGGGAGGAAAAAATCCTACACAGAAGGTTCCATAAAGAAAAGGCAATTGTAAAGTTAAATATGCATGTTATTGCTCCCAATACATCCTATTTTCTTGTTTCAACCACCCTCTTATTTCTTCCTTTGAATTGGCCAACTACATGGATAGTTCTTCCTCACCCTTTTTTAGGACTAACTCATTAACGCCTGGTGATGTTTGGTTTGGGTCGAAATATGATGTTCCTACAATAAAAACAATATGGCCTACCCTTATTTCTTAGGTCAATGCCGTAGGCATACCATACTCTCAATTTACATCAAGTCCATCAATTGCACCAGCCTCCAACCATAATTAAGGATCATGTGGAGGGTGGGTGGAAGTAACCTTACTAAATTTCATAATCATACGAGGATTATATGTATCCTATAAAATTTAAAAAAGAGAGTTAAAATTCTAAATTCATATTAATTATACAAATAAACATTTGTAAGGCAATAATAACTATTAAGAAAACTTACAGCGAACTCTTTTGCTCTTTTATCGATAAAAGTTCTCCCTTTCCCCTATTTCTCTATTCTTTATATGAGTTTCTTCATATAACTCCATTGAAGTTAGTTTACACCTATTATGGAATGTATATGTATATGAAATATTTTAGGACTACTTTAGTGTTGTAATCTTTACCTTTACTATTGTATATTGCCATACACATATATAAATAGAAATTGTTGGCTAATTAATAGGTTAAGCCTCTTATTTCTTCTCAACTTGGTATCAGAGTCTTAACATATTAAAACTCTTCTCTCATTCTCCTTAATGGACTTTACTGTTATTATTGCTGCCAACTTCTCCCTCCACCAATTCGGCATTACAGCCCAGCTGGTCGGCCACTCACAAGTTACTGTCAATGGCCCCTCCTTCTCACAACAACAGTCTCCCTATCTTGCAGAGCAGAACAATGGTTCCTCTTCTCATGTTTCTGTCGTTCCTCTTTGTATTATGGGGACCTCAACTCCAGCTATAGTTTTTTTGTCTAACACTCAGCAAGTTATTTCGTTGAAGCTTATGAACACCAATTATCTTTATTGGCGAATGTAGATGAAGTCATATCTTCTTGGTTAGGGTGTCTTCCACTTTGTTGATGGCTCCATGTCGTGTCGCCTTCTTATGTTTCTAACAATTTTGTTGGTTCTCTTTCGGCCATCAACCTTCTTTTTTTTTTCTGTTGGAAGCAACAAGATCAACTTATTTTGAGCGCATTACTCTCCTCTCTTTCAATGGATGTATTGCATCTTATGGTGGATTGTCAGATCTCTCATTGTGTTTGGTGCACTCTTGAGCAATCTCTTGCCTCTTCGTCTAATTCTCACATTATACAACTTCATGGGTCTTTTCAAGATCTTTGGCAAAGTGATGCTTCGGTTGTATGTATATGCAACAAACAATATCCCTATTTGATGAATTGGCTACTATTGGCCAGCCAATCTCTCTTGAAGATTTCAACCTTTATGTGTTTCGTGGCCTTCATGGTGAGTTCAAAGACTTGGTAACCACCCTCGTGGCCACGATAGAACTGTTGTCATACATCGATCTTCATAGTCATCTCCTTACCTATAAGTTTCTACACAATACCTCCCTTCTATCCATGGCTGTTAACCCACCTCTACTTCCCATGTCATTTTTACTGCCTTATGCCCATCTTGCCCAATATTAAAAAATAAAATAAAATAACCCAACTTCAACTGTAACAGAGGTTGTTCTTGTGGCAACTGCATCCCAACAGCAACTTCCACAACCACTAATACAACTCTAATTTTCATAGCTTTCAGGGCTATACTCCCACTGACTGAAAGCAGAGCAACTGGCAACAGAACAAAAGGTCATCTAGTTCTTCACAGTGGTCTCCTCACTAGTCTTTTGAGCAGAACGTCAAGCGTCAGCTCTACTTCTCCTTCGGCCATAAAACCACTCAATACGCTTAGTTTTGTAGCAATGGATAACAACCTTCTGCCCATCTTATTGTTGGTAATGTTTCTGCTTCTACTTGGTTCCCGAAAATTAGTGCGAACCAATATGTTATGCCTAATCTTGCAACTCTGACTGAATCTGCATCCTATCTCGGTAATGATCATTTTCATGTTGGTGATGGTAAGGGCTTTTCCATATCCAATATTGGACATACCATGTTACATTCCTCAAAATACACATTTACCTTATCTAACGTTCTTCATGTTTCTCATATTACCAAACCACTACTTTTTGTTCATAAATTTTATTATGATAATAATTTTTATTTTGAATTTCACGCATTTGTGTTTTATGTAAAGGATCTCACCACCAAGGCAATGCTCATTTTCGATCAAAGTAACTATGATCTCTATATTCTATCTAAGTCTTCTGCCACATCTATTCCTTAGGTTTACTGGTCTCCTTGCGTTTTTGCAACTAATGATATGTGGCATCGTCAATTAGGTCATCCTATTTCCCATATTTTTAATCTTTTAGCTTCAAAAAATAAAATAACTTGTACTTCTAGATGCTCTCTTGTACAATGTCAAGCTTGTCCGTTAGGTAAGTCGTCGTGTCTGTCATTGAGACCTACGAGTCACAAAACTACCACTGCACTTGATTTAATCTTTGGTGATATTTGGAGCCCCACTCCTATGTTTTCCTCTTATGGTTTTAGTTACTTTCTTTTTTTTATCGATGCACATACAAAACATATATGGTATTATCTATATTTCATCATTTTCAAATGCTTGTTGAGCGTCGTTTTTTACACAAAATTAAATCTATTCAAATTGATTGGGGTGGTGAATATCATAAGTTAAACAGTTTCAAGCTAATTTGTCCTTACACACATGAGCAAAATGACACTATTGAGCGTCACCATCGGCATATTGTCAAAACTGTTATTACCCTCTTACGACAATGTAGTGCTCCATTACGGTTTTGGAATTATGTGTTTGAATCATCAGTATATCTTATCAATCATAATCATACTCTTGTCCTCCAAAATTAATCTTTTTTTGAGTGTCAGTTTCATCGTTCTCTCGATTATGATTTTCTACGTACTTTTGGGTGTTTTTGTTTTTCTTTTTTGCATTTATATCATGCTCATAAGTTGGATTTTTTTTCATCTCCATATGTGTTCTTAGGTTATAGTTCCTCTCATTTTGGTTATCGTTGTCTTAATTTAGCATCTCAACGTGTTTTTATCTCCCGTTTTATCTGGTTTCATGAAGATTTGTTCTCTTTTATAAAATCTAAACAGAGAGCACAACACCCCAACACCTCTTCCTATCCTATACAGCCTGCACACTTGACAACCCTAATTACTTCCCCATATTTTTACCACACTTCCCCATCGGTCCACCACACCATCAAACCAAACAACCTACCCCCCCAACCATGTCTGCCATCATCCAACCACAACCCAGCCCTACCCTTATGTCAACATCTACTTGTTTCTCTAATGATCATTCTATAAGAACAGGCTCTCCTCCTTTAGAGTTGCATGTTTCTAGGTCTGTTACTGCAGAAACTCTTGGTTCTTGCGCAGATTCTCTAGACTCTACTGCAGCGAGCTCCACACCTCAGTGGGGTTCTCTAGCCAATCTACAACTCATTGTTGATCACTCCTTTTATCATCTCTAGTAGCTTATAGGTTTAGGTTCTCCTATATCTCGTCCTGTCGCTTATCAGCATCCCATGGTCCTTCGTCCATGACTGCTAAAGACCGCACATATGATGGCGTCTGTAGCCACCTCTGCTGCCCCTATCTGTCGAGTAATCTCTCCCCTCAACTATGAACCCATTATGTTCTCTGATGTTGATAGGTATAAGGCTTGGCATGATGCTATGCAAGATAAAATTCAGGCTTTGCATTTTGATGACACTTTGTCCTTGGTTCCTTTTCATCCTTCAATAAATGTTGTTGGCAGTTGTTAAGTGTACAAGATAAAGCACCGTATTAATGGAAGCATTGAACAATATAAGACACGATTCGTTGCTAAAGGTTCTACTTAGTAAGAAGGCATTGATTACTCTGAAACCTTCAGTCCTATCATTAAGCAGACAATTGTCAGGTTAGTGTTCTCAATTGCGGTTTCGCGTGGTTAGAAGATTCATCAACTCAATATCTATAATTCCTTCCTCAATGGAGTTATTACCGAAGAGGTCTACATAAAACAACCTCTAGATTTTGTTGACTCTGCCCTTCTCTCTCATGTGTACCAGTTGTATAAGTCTCTATATAGTTTGAAATAGGCCCTACAGGTGTGGTACACTCGTCTGAATGATTTTCTACTTTCTCTTGGCTTTCACGCTTCCAAGGTTTGGCACCTCCTTATTTGTTTTATCTGTGGGTGCTGAGATCTTTTATCTTCTGGTTTTATGTTGATGATATTCTGTTTATAGGTAACGACTCTATAATGCTTCATCGTCTAATACAGTTGTTGAGCATAGAGTTCAAGCTTCGCGACTTAGGTGTCGTTCATTATTTTTTAGGCATTGAGGTTCAGTCCACCTGTATGTGTTTGATGTTACGACAACATAAGTATATTCTTGACATCCTTACTCGGGCTGGTATGACCTCTTGACAACCTGTTGATACTCTTATTTTTACCTTCAAAGTTACTATGCTGCTCGATTTCTTATTTTTTTAAATCCTATACAATTTTGTTAAATCGTTGGTGTTCTTCAATATCTCACCTTTACAAGGCCAGACATCTGAGAAGTGGGAAAGTGAATGTATTAAAATCATTTTCCGTGGTCTTATATATTATGTATTACGGAATTTAATGTAATATTATGACATGTTAGAAAATAGTATAACTATTTAAGACGTTAATGATTAATGAGAGCTTGGAAGGTCAAATGGTTACTACTACTTTTAACATTATATTTTTAGATAGAAGCCGGCTTTAGTTGGATGATGCAGACGAAGGGTATTGTTTTTTATTATTATTATTATTATATAGAAGGGGTTCAAGCTCAAAGCTTTTTCAGGAGGAGAAATACTATTATTATTTGAGTTATAGCTTATTAACAAGAAAATTGGTGTTAAGTGAGGAGTTTGATTTAGGTGCAAATAAATAAATGTTAAAATAAGATGTATGCGTCCAAAAAATGAGCTTAAAGAGAACAAGAATTTTGTGATGACTATATATGGGGTGAAATCTCGTTGTATTCTAATTTCCAAAGCAAATATATGTAAAGGTATCGTATTAGAATACGTCGAAAGCATAGTACAATAGACAATAGTATGGCGGTTCTCGGATTAGAACTTAAACTTTTCTAGTGACTAATGAGAAGTGATATCGGAATAAGATTTACTTTCCTAGAGTTTTCATGCCTCCAAACTTCAAATTATGCTCTTGATATTATTAAATTGGGTTGTCATACTCTTGAAAGGGTGGCTCTATCAGTTTCTTCTGTCTAGTTATGCTTGTTTGAGATACTTAAATAAGGAATCTTTGTAACTTAAATTACATTTTAAGTCAGTCCCTTTGTTTTTTGCTACTTGGGAAGCTTCTTTATTTCTTTATTCTATTCCAGATTCGACCTTTTTTATGCTATACAATGTATACACATTATACAGAGAGTCGAAACGTGTTTATCGAGAGAGAGAGAGAGAGAGAGAGAGTAACGTGCATGCCATCTTTTCTTCTATAGGATGTGCATGAAATAAAGTTAAATCCACAAGAGCTACGCAGCTTCATCGTAGTTTCGAAAGGGAATAAAGATACCACAAGGAATGAGAAGACAAGAATAAGCTTTAACTTTGAAATGGACCCGTCTTGCGACTGACTGAGATTATATATTATTCAGGAGTTACTTTAGGTTTTTGCTATGTACGTGATAGAGATAATTTTATTCCATAATACTAACGACTAAAAAAATTATAATTACGAAACTCGATCGATCTGTTTCTTTCTGAAAACTACTGTCGCATATATAACCACTAAATTCTATTTCGTTTGTCTGTTTGTGTAACTCAATGAATATTTTTATCAATGAATCCGTACATCCAATATTGTTGAATATCACATACTTCATATAATATGTAGCACTTGGCCACAGAAAATTTAGAAACAAAAATTACATTATGAATTTGAGAGTATATATATTTTCCAAATAATTGACACGGTTGTTTCACTTGACTCTTTCAAATAACAACAGATTCTTGGAGTTGCATCCATTTATATACTGAAGAAGTTATTAAAATTAACATATTGAAGCATAAAATCTAATGTATAGGTTGTTTTCTGCAAAATGTAATTTGTAGTAGACATGCTTCCTGCTGGTATTTTACTGGAAAAAAAAGGGAAGATCATGTAATGAAGATGGGGATAATTTGTAGAGAGCGGGGAAGAGAAGTGTCCCTTACCACGTAATAAAAGAAATTAAGAATGAAATGTCTTGTTCAAAGTAAAAAGGATATATTTAATTCTTCCGCTTTATGGAAGATTTTGGATGCTTTTAAAGGGGGCTATGGTATTTGCAAATGCTAGGGCCTCTGGCTGTGCAGAGATTTGGTCCCAAAAAGAACTTGCAGGAATAATTGTGTAGTGCTTCCCGGAATATCACAACATGGCCATGCCACCTTTTTTTTGGATTCTTCACAACATGGCAACTTTTTGGGCTTTCCAAATGGTAGCCCACCTCTTCATAGTTCAGTACTCCTGCTTCAGCTTAGAGGCTGGATGGGAACCTTCCTTGATGCAAATGCAATGTTACAGATTTGACTTGTGTTTCTAACTCTATCCACTTTCGTGTGTGTTCTCGGCCATTTCAGCATTTCGAGAGCCTACGTACTTGGCTGTTGATAGCATAGTTATGAAATATAGCTTGGCTCGACAGGTTCATGGGATTTTGGCTAGGTTTTAACTCATAAAAAACTTGGCTTGCAATTACACAGGTCAAACTCAGCCAACTATTAGATTAACCTAAAATTTTAGTGATCTAACATAACATAACTCACGTGAGACCTGACATAGCCTCAAATATTTTTTTTTATAATTTATATGTACAAGAATTGTTTCTTAATGTTTTAATGTAAGATATTTATATATAATTTGTATTTACATGGATTTTTTTTAATTTTTTAATGTGAGATAATTATACTACACTTCACGTTTTTTTTTTATAACTTATATCCACAAGAATTATTTCTTTATTTTTCGATGTGGGATAATTATACTTACACTTTATATTTTTTTATAGTCTATATCCACATAAATATTTTTTTTTATGTATTATAACTATATATAGTCTACATCTATATGGATTGTTTCTTAAGTTTTCGATGTGAAATAAGTATACTACACTTTACATTTCTTTTTATAGCCTACATCAACATGGATTGTTTCTTAATTTTTCAATATGAGATAATTATATTACACTTTAGATTTTTTTTTATAGCTTACATTCACATGCACTATCTCAAACATTTTCCATATAAGATATTAAAACCTCAAACATATTTTTTTTTTTATTTTTTCGGGTTGACCTAGGTCAACCAGTGTGACCCAGGACTTGACTTCTTAGTCAGGTCAACTTTCAAGCCAAGTTTAATAATAATGATTGATAGTATGGTCGTCTCATTATCAAAATATTTTTTTCATTAATGAGACAACCATACTATCTACAGCCAAGTATGTACGCTATTAAAATATTTTTTGGCTATCCCATAAAGAGTCTTGTAGTGAAATATTTCCTTCTTTTCTTCATCAAATTAATGGTAATCAAATTTTTTTCATTTATCATAGCGTTAAAATCAATTAGTGATTTATTTTTGAGAAACCCATAAACTCAATTGTGATATGATAAATAAAAAAAAGAGAAAACCTCCAATTACAAAACAAAAAAATTAACATGCATGGAAAATTAATTATGCATATAGAAATAGATTACTATTCACCATAAAATGTAATTACTATTTTGCCCTTTCAAAGAAAAATCAATGACCTTAGTGTTGGAGGTATAATGGTCTTTTCCTAAGAATTTATTGGTTATTATGAGATTGATTAGGGATAATTTGATTTCTTTACCATTCAAATACACAATGTAATGACTATATTGCCCTAAAAGCATGATCCCCCAAAATTATTAAAAAAAATACATATTTTAATATAAAAATCCAAAGAAAAAATTAGAAATTTCAAATCCAAAATATTTTTAAAATATGAGGAGACAAACCTTTGAGCTACAACAAACTAAAATGCCAAAAGAATAGCCAAGTTAGATATTTTGACAAAATGAGATGAAAAAAGACTTAATAGAAAGAAAAGTGAGTTGAAATCCAAACTTGACCTAAATTGAAAGAATTCATTAAGTTTAAAGACTTAATTAAACTTCTAACATGTTTAATTGACATATTGAAAGACTTATTGAAGGAAAATTAAGTTTGAAAGTCAATTAGAAAAAAATTAAAATAATTAATTAAGTTTAAAAACTTAATTAAACTTCTAATGGGTTTTGTGGATTCAATCAAGGACTCGATTAAAGAAAAATCAAGTTTAAAGACCTAATTTAGATCAATTTGCAAAGATTGGAAGGTTAGAGACATAATCGAAACTTTAAAATGCTAAATTGGAGTAATCAGGGGTTGAATTGAAAGAAATTTAAAGATTAAAGTTGATTAAAGGTTAAATTGAAGAACATCAAAGCCAAGGAATAAAGTGCAAAAGGCGTGTGAGTTCAGGGACTAAAATTAATCAAATCAAGGGTCAATTTAAAAGTTATTGAAAGTTTGATAGTTGATAGAGGTCAAATTGTATAGTTTGGAAACCAAGGACTAATTTTAAAAATAAGCTCATATTAAAGTATTTAAATCAAGGTTTCTAGAGGCACAATTGCAAAAATTAAGTTTCAGGGTCAATTAAGAGTGTATATGCTGAAATTGAAAAAATAGAGCCTAAATTGCAATTTCTCAAAATCCAAATTTAAAATGCTAATTTGTAGAGTTCAAATAGACGACATGTCACTTATTTTTAATGAAGAGAATGGATGACATGTTTTTTAGTCCTTGTGTCTTCTTCTTCAGCTGAAAAGGCTAGTCAAGATGTCAGTTTCAAGCAAATAATCATGGCATCTCCAACTAATTTAGAGGCTTAAACCACCCCCACTTAATATAGAAACATCTCCTCTATAATGATCGACTATTCCCATTAAAAATTTACATCTCATTTTCTTCAATGATGTTGACAACATCTTGTCCCCAGTTAGCCTCCTTGCATTGACAAATACAGGCTGAGTGGGGGGCAATCTTCCAACAATTGAATGAGTTCTAAACCTCCAAATCAGATGAGATTTATTCCTAATTGTAGATATACACCCCCCCTACATGATTAATGTGTGCCTATGGTACGATTATATCTCATTTTCCATGACAATGTCACTAAAGTGACCCATTCAGACAGTCAAGACTAAAGAAGAAAGTTCCATGTTTAAATATAATTTATGGCTGCTTTTTTTATATATAGATTTTAGCTTATAAAAGGAAAAAATGAATTAGAATGCACCTTTTTATGGAGGTTAGAGGAGAGGATGTGGAAGAATCTTCCAAAACCACCTTGTGTAAAACCATGAAAAGAAAGTGTTTTCTAAGATTGATAATGAGGTTTTTTGGAGAGGAAAATGACAAAGATAAATAGAAAGGAAAGTAGAGAGAAAATAGAAAAGAATTGGTGAGTAAATGAAGAGAAAAAGTGAAGCAAATTGTATGAAAACTTGAAGTAAGAAAGGAGAAAAAAAAGTTCATGCAAACTAAAGATTAGAAGCTGAGAACAAGGGGAAAAAAGTAACAAAACCTAGAAAAAAGAGAGTTGCATTATTCATAAAGGTATATGTGAACTTTGGTGAGATGATGCAACCCAATAGGCACACCTCTCCTTTAATGTCTTCTTTGTCAAGATCTTTGTTTGTTTGTTATTGATTCTATTCATTTCATTTTAGGTTAATACCTATATTTAGTATATTTTTGTTATCAGATTTGATATGCATTTGTTAAGAAAAGTAAGTTCAAAATAGTTTTGAATATATAACTTGATGTTATGTGATTTTTAAAATCATTTAATTAGTATGTTTGAATGTGTTTTTTTTTTTTTTTGCATTTATTAAATACATTGATATTTGATGTGCCTAGACTTTGCTCTTAATTTGTTTTCTTAACATATTGCTGAGTTTAGTTAGGACATTGTATATGATAACGATGATAAAAAAAACAAACGTCATAAATGATGTAATAATGTTCAAGGATTTCAGAAATGCATTGCTAGTTTTTGTTGATGGTATAGATGAATCCTTGTTTTGTTTCTTTTACATGTTTTCTTTTAGTTTTGGAAGTTCTAGCAGGTCAACACAAGCATGTTTTAAATATTTTTGATAGGTTTAGGCTTTTCTTTTAAGGTTTTAGTTAGTTTATAGGTTTATGTCTTTGCTAGGGTTTTATGGGTTTTAATTGAATTTATGGGTTCATGTTCTTGGTGTTCTTGAACCCATATTTAGATTTTCTTATGTTTTGGAATTTTAGCCTCTCTAATAAGCTTCGGTCAAAGCTATAACTCATGCTTGATTGTTATGTGCCATCTTTTCCTTGGATCAATCAATCCTTAAAACCAATGAATGTCTGGGTTGGGGTTTTCACTGTTATGTTATTTTGGTGAAGATTAGAGCTTATCATTGTTATTTGATAGATGATTATATATTAGATCTTGATGTTGCATCTTTTTATGGTTTTTGTTTTTTACAAAATCTGGTCTATTATTTCATCCATGTTTTTAGGTTCACCAAAGGTGTTCTTGGGTGTTTAAATTGAAATTTCTTGTTTGATCTTTGTTTCTGAGTTTCTATCCTTGACCCTTGTTCTTAGGCCTAGGCAAGGCTAGAAAGTCCAACCCATATGGTTGGGCTAAGCCTGTTCCAGGCTTAGGGTAGCGTTTGGCTTGTCATTTTTTACAAAGGGAAAATACATTTTTTGGTCCTTAGGGTGTGTTTAGCAAATATATCCTAATGAATTTTTTACAGTTTTATTTATTGATGTTTCTTGTTTCGCCAAACAAAGCCTTCTTTTTTTAATTTAATTTTTCATTTTTTTCAAATGACCATTTTGCATTTGTTTTTAGTCCCTCACTTTTTACCTTTTTATATTTAATATTTGAGATTATGATCTACATGTGAGGTGTTTTTCCGGTATTAAATAAACTAGCTTATTATTATTATTATTATTATTATTATTATTATTATTATTATTATTATTATATTCAAAGACAGCAGAAATATATATTCCAAAAAAATACCTTTAAATATTTTGATTTTCATATGGCCAAATCTCCCAAATAAAAAAAAATCATATTTTCATAAAACAATACATGACATTATTTAGCATTTTAAGTACCAAAAATTCAAGAAAAATAGTTTTTTTCTTTTAATGATCCTTGCATGCATTTTTGGATTTAATAACAAGTTTATTAAATCTATAAGAACTTGACATACATTTCAAAAACACTAAAAAAATATAATTTCTTTCAATACCAAGGATTATAAATTTATACGTAAGATGTATTCTCAATATAAAAAAAATAAATGCAAAAATATGTTTAGACTCTAGAATGATTAGGCTTGACCAATAAAATCATGGTCATTCTATTAAAGTTGACAAACTTTAAACCAATAGATAGATGAACGATTAGGGAAAAAAAAACAACATACCATATTAATTAGATAAATAGACAATGCAACTTTTTTTATGTAGGGTGTATTAGGGGTGATAATATCCTCTCTAAGTGGCAACTTTAAAGATCAGTTAGTGATGACTCCAAACCTTTTAAACTAATAAAGAAAATTCTTTGTTCTTTCTACCTATACCTGAGGATCCTGATCTGAAGGATAATCCTTTTGACGCCGCACATGTGTGACAGAATGATGAATCTAATGGAGAATTTTGTTGCGATGTCATGGTCGCACAAATTAATTACCATAACTTAAAACACATAAGATAGTATAGAGCAAGCAAGGGGTCGATCCCACGAGGAAGGTTTAGTTTAGATTTTTAAGCTATACGTTATGCAATTGGGGAGGTTTGATTTGTAATGATTTAAACTATGGCAAAAATTAAACTAGCAAACAAAATCAATTAAAACTGAAATTTATCAAGAAAACAAACCTTGATCGCAAGCACAAATCCACCTACAGAAATCAGATCTGATCCTTGAAATGAAACTCTAGTTTATATTCTAAATTTTTTATCTTTTCTTAATGTTGATTAGTTAACAGATCCGCTGTAAAACTAATCATAACCAACAAATAATCACAGTGTCCGCACTAATGATTTAATCTAATGGCATCCTTAAGATCTAGCAATTAAGATCTTAAGGATGCCATTGGATTAAATCAGTTTAATAACGTAGTTCCGCCACAATTATCAAGCTTAGTTGCTTCATAAGTTTATATACCACTACTCCGGTTTTAATATCAAACTTAGCAATAGATTGTTTACAATAATAACTTAAAGTCCGCTCTAGCAATTAAGATAAACAATCATAGGAAATATGCATAGAAAAACAAGCATACTCATTCATAATACAAACTGAAAATAAATGGAAGAACAAATCTCACAGTTCTTGAAATCTGAAGGTTTTTGCGTCCTTGCAACCAAGAAAACAAGTCTAGCCTTGCATATCTATTGAACAACCACTCCTAAAGATGGAAGAAAACATGATTTCTGGTTTGTAAAGGGGAGAGTTTGTGTTTCTTCTCTTATGGCTGCCACCCCTTTTTTCTCTTCTTTTTTTTCTCCAAATGATGCCTCTATTTATAGGCTTCAATGGCAGCTCCTCCTGCACTTATCAACAATGGTGGCTATCCTTTGTCAATGGTTGGTGTAACTTCTTTTGATAATATTCAGCTGCTACCAACAATCCATCATTGTTTGGCAGAATTCAGCTGTCATCTTTGAAAAATCAAACATCCCTCATATGAAATCTTTTTTTGGATGAAATTTCTAGAGTTGATAGGTCTTTAAGTCCTGAATCCAAAAAAATTGAGTTTGCATCAATTGAACTTCTGCAACTCCAGATATTGAATTTTGAATGGCCAAAGGTCAACATTGGCAAAATGCGAGATTTGACTTTGAAGGATGTGATTTCCATGCTCTTTATCTTTTTATTGTTCTTACCTTAAATTTCCATAAAGTTATGAATGTTAGCTTTTTAATGCCACTAGAATCACTTCATTTTGATCTCTAGAACTCGCGCTCTACACAAAACATCGACTGAACATCAAATCTGCCAAGTACCTCCAATTGACTCCTTTTTTCATCTTTCATCCAAAAATGCCTTCAAAACATAAAACAAAGAATATCAAGTATATATAACATAGGCAAAACACTAGTTAAATATGGGTGAAACTATCGAATAATATGGTTACATCAAATACCCCCACACTTAGCTATTGCTCGTCCTCGAGAAAGGATAGGTAAATCAAATTGAAATTAAATTAAATCAAATCACTATGACTAATCTCTTAATCTCCCATCAATATACAAGAATATATGCATTATAAACAAGAATACAATAAAAAAGGATAAAAAGTATAAATTTTCATGAATTTACTTACATGCAAACTTCAAAACTCAATTATTCGTCAAGATTTAAATGAAATCTATACCATACCAAAGTGATAAGTCTTCTTATTGATATACACTCTCAACACTCACATGTTGAGGGCTTATGTGTTTAAATCTCTCAAATTCAATCAATGAATATGTTCTACCATAAGCTTGCTCTTCAATCTCATTTCCATTACTAACATATTACAAGCAATGCATGAATCAAAAGGTCTTATTTTCTGGTTATAATGGGGCTAAGGTTAAGGTGAGATAAAAAAGAGTAAAAAAAAAGGTTCAAACCAAAGAAAGTAGAGCATTCTGAAAAATGATATTCCAAACAAGATATTCCATCAAAGCACATAAATTTTCCATCTTTAATCACCAATGCTTAACTTCTTTTGATTTCAAGCTCTTTCAATATAAAATCTTAAGAACATAAAGGAATACTTTTTTTTATTCTTTTCTTTTCTTTTCTCTTTTCTTTTTTTTTTTTTGTTTTTCACTTTTGGCAATTTTTTCCATCTTTTCATCAAGCATCACTTCTTCTTTCTTTTCACATAATTTCTAACCATAATTCCATAAGATATCACAAGTATATGCTCTATTAATCCTTGGCCAGGGGAAAAGGAAAACATATAAAAAGTTAAGGTTTATATATGGATAAAGCAAAGAAAGATAAAAAAGCTCAAAAGAGACTCACTAAGGATAATATGCTTTAGGTTGACTTTTTAGTTCAAGTGGTTAAAATTCCTAATGCCTTTATCATCTTCATGTATATATGTAATGCGAATGTAATCTCAACAAGATATGAAGTAAGTTCTAAATATACATACCATTAAAAGAATGCACAATCAAAGAATATAATGTTGAAGGTTCAAAAGCTTGTATTGGTATAACACTATAAAGTCAACATGGCATATTCTCAAAGTCAACCCTAAAATAATTAAATGTTAAAATTTGCATGCACACTCATTCATTTGATTTATATCTTCATCTATCTCAATTAATTCTCATACATAATACTCATATTCTCAAAAACTAATGGGAGTTCTAAAGATCAAACTTAAATTTATTTTTTTTAAGGACAATAAAGAAAACCAAAATTCTCCCAATACTCCCACATTTAAAACACAACATTGTCCTCAATGTTGAAATAAAAGAATAAGAGAATGACAAAGATAAAGTAAAATGTGAAAAACAAAAGATAAGGAAAAAGAAAGCAAATCTGAATTTTTTTTTCTTTTGTTGGGTTGCCTCCCAGTAAGCGCTTTTGTTTTATGTCATTGGCTTGACATGTTGCATGCTCATTCTTCATAGATTGGCTCAGCTAACTCCACAGAAGTGGTGAGTTCTGTCGTCTAACCTTCATAGAAAGGTTTCAAGCAATGCCCATTGACCTTGAGTACTTTGTTGGTTTCTAAACTTGTAATTTCAACTGCACCATAAGGAAAAACATTAGAAACAATAAAGGGTCCAATCCAACGAGAGCGTAACTTTCCAGGAAAAAGTTTCAAACGCGAATGATAAAGAAGGACTTTGTCTCTAACATGAAACTCCTTTCTTGTAAGCATTCGGTCATAAAGACTCTTAGTCTTTTCTTTGTAAGTCATTACATTCTTGTAAGTATCATTTTGAGTCTCTTCCAACTCTTGCAATTGCAACTTTCTTGCAATCCCAGCAACATCATAATCCATGTTACATTGTTTAATGACCCAAAAAGCTTTATGTTCAAGCTCCACCGGTAGATGATATGCTTTTCCATAAATCATTCTATTAAGGTTGACAAACTTTAAACCAATAGACATATCAACGTTTAGAAAAACACAATATACCATATTAATTAGACAAATAGACAATGCAACTTTTCTTATGTAGGGTGTACTAGGGGTGATAATATCCTCTCTAAAAGGCAACTTTAAAGATCAGTTAGGGTTCCTAGCGACCAAAATACTAGGTGATGACTCCAAACCTTTTAAACTAATAAAGAAAATTCTTTGTTCTTTCTACCTATACCTGAGGATCCTAATCCAAAGGATAATCCTTGTGACGTCGCAAATGTGTGACAGAATGATGAATCTAATGGGGAATTTCATATGGACTAAGTTTTTTATTTGTCTATTTGTTATATTTTAATTATTTGGTATATGTATTTGTTTTCAACGTGCCATTTCTTATATGTTTTAATTTGTGAGATCATGTACAAACTTCTAGGATAGGTGGATAATTAACGGTCTGCTCTATAACTATCAATCGATGTTCAAAACTCGTGAAACACCCAAAATTAGATCTGAGTGTTTTCTTGGCAATGATGGGCATACATGCTTTAACCATTCTGTGTAACACACTCATATTATCCTTACAAGGATTGTCACTTGGCAAATATGAGATCCTTTGAGACTAGGTAGAAAACCTACCAAAGTTCACTCAACAAATAGAATTTATCCTTAGGTTGTATATGCCATCTATAATTTTTCATCAAGCATGACCATATGTTCCCTATATTGGAGGACTTTGAACTATGAATTATGACTTCCATTAAATACTCGTCTTTTCATGAATTTGAGCAAAAATCTAAGCTTGCATAATTAACTAAGAGAAAATGTCGAAGAATTAACGCTAATGGATTGCCATACATTACAAAGATAAATCATATTATGAATCACATGGAGAGGCTGCTACCCATCATAGGATACGTGGATGAGACTCTTTTTCAAAGATGATATGGAAGGATTGCACATTTGATAAGGCTCCTAGTACAAGCACCAACTATAAAAGCACTATTGAATTTTTTTAGATCCCAATTATAGGTGTTTCACCTTAAAAAAAAACATCAATATGACATCCATATTGGAAGAGTACAATAGGATCCTAAATTTTCCAAATGATAGTTATAAGGTCTACTTCAAGTAGAGATTTGAGGATACCGCTTTGAAGATAACTAGGTTATTATACTTGGGAAAGGTCGGCCAGTTTAAGGTAGCTGATGGGGGATTGATATGGAAAAGTAATAAAGCTAGAATGAAGAAAAACATGGGCAAGAAAAATTAGGAAATGAACGATACAAGATAATGGCATTTGCTATATTTGGGCTTGTTTTGTTTCCATCTGAAGCTGAAGTCAACAGTTTGGAAGTTGCAGATGCGTTCATAGAGTATGAGCACTCTAAAATTAACCCTTCTGCTATAATTTTAGCTAAAACCATGTTATCATTCAATCATTGTAGTTTACATGGATGAGGGGTCATGAGATGTTGTATTCCACTGTTATATCTATGGATTATTAGTCAAATCAAAATACCAAGAGATATTTTTAATAACTTTTAATGGTTTGTTCTTTGACTATTAAAGATTGTTATGGATGAAACTTGGAATAATTTGGATGAGAAAGCATGGGTGGAGAAATATGCAACATTACCACAAAGTAACTTTAAGTGGGAAGTACCTTGTATGAACAATACATCTTGCACAATGTTTTGTGGTGGTAAAAGATGGGTCCTTTTTATTGGAATCATAGGTTACAGTGGTTATGCTCCTATATGAGTAACAAGACATCTTAGTGGAATATAGTATGTACCAAGAACCTTGGGTTTAGATGATTCCACCGGATCATTTAGGAATCAGTCATCATTGGAAAAGCTCAAGTTGATTAGATAAGATTGGGAAGACTTCTTATGGTAAAGAAGGATGAAGGAATTGAGTTTGAATCATCATCCAACAAAATTAAGCCATATGGAGAAATAACGGGCTTTCTGGAATAATTGAATCTATGACTCCTAAAAACCCAGAAATAGAGTAGCCACAAGCAACTAAAGAAGGATAAAAAAAATGATTGATAATGAGGAAGAGCTTAGAAAGCAATAAGAAATATGCAGATTTTTTTGAAAATAAAAGGTAGCAATAACTCCTAGAAAAACATCTGAAAGAAGATAAGATGATAAATTTTTTGAATTAGCAAATAGAATGAAAGAACAAAAAATTTGTGACCTCAAGGTGGATAAAGAATGGAAAAAAAGGCTGAGGTAGAAGTAGCCAAAGGGATCCAAAATGAGTTAGGAACTCGAATAACCAAACACAATAAACCGGTCAAAAAATATGTGCAAATAGAAAAAAAAACCGGGGGGTCAAGATCAACAAGTTAGCTAAGAGGAGAATGAGTATTGATAAGGAAATATTAGATTCTTTGAAAAAGGAAAATAGCAGCCTTAAAAAAAATAGACGATGAAAAAAAATAGAACATATTAGTTGAAATTGACAAAGAAGAAGTAAAAAGGATTCAAGCTCAAATTATAGCACAATTAGAAGAAAGGACTGCTTAGAAAGCTTTTGAATCTAACATGAAAGATTATAAGAAAAAAGGATGAGTGTTTAAAAGAACATCTCATAGTGTTACAATCCAAGCTAGAAATTTGAGAGGAAGAGTTGATGGAGCTAAAAGGCCAGTAATTTGAAATAGAAAAAGAAATAAACAAGTCCAAGGAAAAACATCATGAATATCAAGATTACATTGATAGTTTTAAGGTCTAGATTAACTCTAAAATAGCTAAGCTTGACATTGAAAGGAAAAGGCTACGACGAGCAATGGCTAAAGTAATCTATCTAAAAAACACAATATAAATGCTTGAAAGAAATGATGAGGCTTTAGCTTCCATTAATGGTGTCCTAGTCACTAATAGAACATTATTCCAAGATAAGATAAGGAAAATGACAAGGCAAGTTGAGAAAACAGCATGTCAGACTGAGAGATTGTAGCAACAAGCTACCCAAGTTGAAAATGATGCTATAAAGTACCGAGAACATTTAGATGCAACGACCACTTTTATTAGAAATATAGCTAATAGAGACAATGTTTTTTATGAGTCGTAATGTATAGGTTTTTCTAGATTTTCTAAGTTTGATTTATAAAAAATATACAAACTTTTTTTATTATATGTAATGAAAGGGTCGCAACTTAGATTCTTTTTTATCTAATGTTTTTGGAATTCAATCATGATAAGAACTTGGAGAAATACTCTTTTATAGCAATTAGTCAAAATTAGAAATCTTGCCCAAAATCAAGAGAATAGAAGTCAAGAATCAAGTTCAAATAAGTTAATCTATATCCAACATAAGTATCAACATGCAAATATTTTAGAGTTTTACATGTCCTATACGCATATGCAAAAGAAATATAAGCCCGCTCCTTTAACGCCACCCCTTACCAATAAGTAAATGGAAGACAAAAAGGAAGTTCATCCTAGACATAAGCAGAATAGTTTTTTGAAAAGGGAAATGGCTCAGTTAATAGATCTATTAGGACAAACTATTCACTTTAACAAGAGGCCCTACACATGGAAGCCAATACTGAGGAGTCTACAACAAATATTCCCCCTTGTCCTTATGCACGACCTCATCAGAAGAGAGTTTCAAATTATTATTTGATTAATTAAAATTTGCAATATCTTGCTTATAACACCCTAAATACATCAAAGATTCATGTTATCTTGTCTCCCGATTCATTGTAAATTGTTTCAAACCAGATGCATTAAACACATTTGTCTCTGTTCAACCCTGGATATCATAAAAATCTAAAAAACAAAAGAAAATGCTAGTTTTATCCCCTCTCAATTCCCCTTAATGATATTTATCAAAGCCTCATAAATGCCAATCAAATAGTGCCTCAACCACTTAAGCTCGTCCAACCACCCTTTCTCAAATGGTATAACAAAAATGCATAAGGCAAATACCATGCAGGAATAGTAGGTCATTCCATTAATGATTGTCACAACTTCAAAAAAAAATTGATCAAATAATTTAATATGGGTGGTTATCATTTCATGAGAAAAATGGTGTATTCAGTACAATCATAAAAAAAAATTAAGATTCACATGATCCATTTTTAGCTAGGGAAATATGTCGTAAGCTGTTGTTGAGATTTCCATAAAATTTAAAGCTCCTAAAATTGTCAAGTACACAGGAGCATAATGCCTGAAGACTTACCTCAAAGTATATTACAATATAATGGTAGAAGTTATCCATGATGAAAAACTCTTGATCCATCATATCCATGATAGCTTGGTCAAACCAACTCTCAATTGGTATATTGTTTGGAATGGCTCTGAAAAAAAAAACAAAGAAATGAAAGTATTTAGTTAACACATTTCTACAACAATTCATATTCAACTTAAATATGGCTTCAACCAAGTTAGATCTTCAAAGAAGATAGATAAAAAATAATGAGTCGGTCAAGGAATATGTAATGAGGTTGCGTGAAAGGGCAACACAAGTTTATCCTTTACTACTTGAGAATGAGCTCAATTCCATCTTTTTCAATACTTTAAAGACTTCTTATTATAAGTACTTGACTGGTAATTCATTAGCATATTTTATAGAGATAATATCGGCAGTAGAGAGGGTGGAGCAAGGATTGAAATTGAGAAGGACAAGGAATCTAAAAGAGAGGTTTGATACTATATTAGTGGACAAATCAGAAGATAGCTCCAAATGAGAAATATGGATCAAGATCACTTTATGCCTCAGTATCCCAATCATTTCCCTCAAATGACTAATCAAATTCTATCTAATAAGAAATCATATGGAAACTTACAGCTGCTAAAGAAAACTTTAACACCCTATACTTTATCTTTTAAAAAGATGTTTAAAATATTGGTCGGTATTGGACAGATTATTCCAATTCACCAAAAACTATTTTTACCCCCGTGTCTAAAACAATATGAGTCTGTCTAAACATGTGAGTATCATGGTTTCACTAGTGGGCATAAAATTGAAAACCACCATGCTTTTAAGGACTAGCTCCTCTAACTTATCGAGGCAGGACGAATCATATTCGAGGAAGCTCCAAATGATAACTCAAACCTACTTCCAAATCATGCCTTAGGAATTAGAGCAGTCAATTCCATTGAAAAAAGGGGAAAAAATGAAATAGTCTTAAGGGCAACCATAAAGAATTTATATGTTAGGAATTAGAGCAGTCAATTCCATTGAAAAAAGGGAAAAAATGAAATGGTCTTAAGGGCAACCATAAAGAATTTATATGGAATGTTGATGCAAGTAGGATACCTCAAGGTGACATCCAAGACACAAATATTAGGGGATCTTGATAAGTTTTTTAAATATCACTATCAATATGGTCATGACATTGACTTTAATGATGAATTCCATTAATAGGTAAAGAAGTTGATGACTCTTTGAGTATTAAGAGTTGAAGATATCAAGATTAACTCTAGAATTAGAATGATAATATCCTGAGAGCTGAATGATGGGGTATGTTGATCACTTAAAGAAGGAGCTTCTTACCAAGGATCAATCTATATTGAAGCAAAATCTACTGCTCACACTAACACAGTTCAAGACTTATGCTTGAATATAATTTTTGAGATCTTAATATAGTCGTCAATGGAAACTACAAGAAGATGCAGACTTTTTTCCAAAGAGAGAAATAATGATGTAAGCTTGGCTATGACATTAAAGTATCCATTAAAAGTGTCCATTGGGTATATTCTAAGGACTAAAATGAAGTGGACTAAGAGGAATTCAATGAGCTAAGTCAAGAGGCTTGGGTTCAAAAGGTTTAAATATGCTAGTTTGGACCTTCATCTACTTTTTGGACCATATTTGAGGCTATATACAGATTTTAGATATGATTTCAATTTTTTTTGGAAACTAGATGTTTGTACCTTTTCAACGATATATGGTAGGTTTGCTAGTTCATCTAGATGTGAGATAACAATGTCTTTAAAGTTAAGCATAAAACTTGCCAACAAAGTGCAAAAGGGGAAAAAAAAAAAAACATTGTTTGCTTAAGAGTTATGGATTCCATTCACTAAAAGGAGCCCTTCATTCTATTAGCAACTTATGTGGCAGCCTTTGACTTACTTATTTTACAAGGATTCCATATCAAACAAGAAGTACAAATTAATTCTTATTTTACAAGACATCAGGCTTTTGCTCAGCAATGATTCTGTAAACAATTATTTCTCTTGAATTATTTTTAGTTATTAGTTACGACACCATAGGATAAAATTTCATAATATTTATTTTATTATTTTTATGTTATTTAGTTAATTTCTGGGTTATTTTGGGACTAGTTTCAAATTGGATCAAGTGAACCCATTAAGTTATATTTGAAGTTAATTTCTAAGAGTATAAATACTCTTTTGTAAGACTTAACTTTCAAATTTATAATACATATTAATTGCCACATATTGTAGCATAGAAAATAAGGATTTTCTTGGTCGATTCATGATTGAACCACATTCTTCAAAAAATTGATCAATCTTTGTTGTGATTTTATACTTCTTATGCTTGTTTTTATATAAGGATGTTGTGTGAGGACTAGTTTCAAATTTATAGTCTTGGTGTCTTTGGGCAGGTCATCCATTGTGTCAAGCTCAACTCTCAATCATAAGCCTAAATTAAGAGGATCTTGGGTTCGTGAATTCAATTAAATTCTGCTAGAATTCGCGTTAGTTGGTATCGAAGTAAGGTCTAATATCAGGTTATATCCCTTTTAATTCATGTCTTTATTTTATATATTACTTCCATAAAAGTTTTGGATTCTTGATTAAAAAAAAAACCCTTGTTCTTGTGTTTTTTGATAAGTGCCAAACACCTACTCTAAAATTTATGTGTTCTTGATTTTCTTGATTGTTTCATCTAATCGACATCCTTTAAAAAAGCAACTCTATAAAATTATCATCTAATCAACATCCTCTAAAAAAGCAACTCAATAAAATTTGTTATATATATATACATCATCTAATCAACATCCTCTAAAAAGGCAACACTATAAAATTATCATCTAATCAACATCCTCTAAATTTGTTTGATTTTACCAAAGCATATAAAAAAAAGAAAAAAGTTTTGAAATTCCTTGGGTTGGCTCCATATACATTAAATTTTGATCATTAGGCAAGTTGGTTAAACTTTGAATCTAGAATCTTTATTCATTATTGATTGTGTTTCTTTAAAAAAAATTAGGTTGATTAGTTGTTTTCTTTAGTTTTATTGATCATCTTGATTTAATCTTTATGTTGTATTATCATTCTTGCTAGTATTAGTTGTTTGTTGATTTTTATTGGTGTCTTCTAATCATCATTATTTTTGCATGAATTTACATTGCTACTTGTAAATTTGTCTTTGCAGTTTTGTTTTACTAGTTTCATAATTTTCTTGATTCTTAAGTTTTTTTCATAATTCTATTATAAGATCACTGTAAAATTTTGTTGATAAGTGTTTGTTTCATTAAAAACTGAAGCTAAGAAAATTTGTGTGAAAAAGGCATCATGAGCATATTAGAGTGAAAAGATTACAAATTTGTGTGATACATGGTGGGTGAGGTATTGTTTTTATTTCATCTAACGATTTCATGCAGGTAAAAAAAAATATATGCTAAAAGTGTTGCTTAGAAAAAGGGTGAAAAGCATGAAAAATCTAACAAGTTGAACTCTAAATTGCAACAATACATAGATGTAGTGTTTGGGAAAATTTTGAATAAATTTGAGAAATTGGAGACTTATGTTGCTAGACTATTTCGACTATTGTCCCTATTAAAACCCAATGGTGCAGTGATACGACCAAAGAGTTGATGTCTTCTTCCAAGTGTAGGAGTGTCAAAGTAATAAATAACCCGGCAAGACCGGGGTCGAACCACAGGGAGGTTGACTGTATAAACTACAAATAAAGAAATAAATAATAATAGAAAATGAGTTGAAGAAATCTTTAAGATGTGATATTGATATAAGGATTAAACAAGGATAAAATAATTGTCAAGGTTAGAGGATCCACTAATGGTATTTCAAACAAGTATAGTATAAACTCTTTTTATTACTGAACTGGAAACCACACACAAAGGAGGTTCCAATCGGATTATAAATTGTTAACATGATTACATTAGTTATCTTATTCGAATAATGTTAATACTTTTAAATGTTGTCAGGTATTCATGATTATAACTTATATTAACAACAAATCAAGTTCCTTTATAGCACAGGTGTCGATTATACCATACGGTTGAACTATGAAAGTGCCAAGTATTTGTTGTACCAAGGGTTATACAACATAAATCTAGATTAACCATTTAACAAGCAAAGTATTAAAAGTAAAAAAGATAGCAAATACAAAACATGTTAGTATCAAACATTAAAGTCAATGTTGAGTTTATACTATACTTATTCTTACACCATTGGTGTAACCTTTTCACCCTAACATAATAAACTTAGCTAAACATAATGAAAGAGAGAAACATAAATAAACAAGATAAGAACATAAATAAGATATAAGTTAACTAAGTAAAGGAAAGGAAATGAAAAGCATAAATAAGAGATTAATATAAACAAAACTTAAGCATTATAAAAATATAAAGAGAGAGCAAGAACATGATCTTGATCTGAAAACTAAGATGCTTAAATGCATGGCAAATGCCTCCTTTTATAGGCCAAAATTTGGAACTATTGATTTGATGACTAATTGTTGAGTGGGTGACCACATCTTGACTTGGTGACAGTTCTTATCTTCTTGTCTGAACAAAACGTCATTGCTAACATTAGAATTTGAATAAATAGTCTTCATGAAAGTTATAGGAAATTGTCTCAGCTTTCCAACCAAAAAAAGAATCGATGCATTTGGATTTCTAGAACTCAAGATATTGGCTGAATACTGAACAGTGTCTAGACTGCAAAACAGATTTAAACTTCTCTTTTGATGATAAGATTGGACTTTTTGAATGACATAATTGAGTCTTAGACTCCTAATAAATGTTTTAGGCTTATGTCTTAGTTTTCTAGCCATATAAACGAAACTAAAATCCAAGATCTACAGCTCCAGATATGACCCAATGACTGAACAGTGTTCCAGTTTGGACTGAACCAGCATCTCTTTTCTAAGTTTAGCCCTCTCTTTGTCTTTTTAATTTCAGTAGTTAAATTCATCAATCAATCCCTTGATTTATGTGATAGGCCTTCATTTAAAATGAGCATTTACCATAAATTAAAGCTATCTTATATTATCAGACTTGTTATTATAAAACATGCTTAAGTTAGGGAATTTAATGATACTTGAGAACGTACTTTTAAGTAATAATCATGCAGCCAAGAGAGGGAAAAGGTGTTTTCTCTTCTTTCTTTCCTACCATCTAAAGGGGTTAAATAAGTGATGATTACGAGTCAAAAGAAAGGATTTTGAGAAAGAAAAACATATTCGTACTAGAAATTTAAAAAGATCAAAGTGAGAGTTCTGGAGAGATATGAGGGAGAAGAAGAAAGGTTATGGGCGCTAGGGTTATTCTTGTATTTTACACTTGAATTACCATCTAACTAAGGTAACAAACTCATCTCAAATGATCAATTTGATTGATTTTGTGATAGGTGAAATATTGGGTATGTTAGTGTGGTATGAATCTTAAGTTATGGATTTTGGCTAGTTGAATTATTGGTTTTATGATTGATTTGTGTTTGTTCACATGAAACTGGTTAGGTATCAATCCAATTGAAAGAATTGAAGGAAAAAATTAATTCCTTTTTATGGTACAATTTCAACCTAAAAGGGGATAAAGGTAAAGGTGTAGGAAAACTTTGACTTGTTACAATCCGAAAACCATTTTATTACCAGGTTAGGGCCATTAGACTTATAAATTTAAGTCTAAATGAATTCAATTAAGAATTGATGTTTAAATCATGAATTTTGTGTTAGGTTTTATAATATAAATTTGGGGGCAAATGCAAATGGATGGTGAATTGAACCAATTGGGTTAGGTTAGCTTGTGATGAGTGTAAAATCATTAAGAAATAATGAAGAAAAACATGATGTATATAGGGTCATATAGGATCGGCCAAGCGAGAACAAGTTAACATGCAATGAAATTATATTTGATCGAGAAAAATGTGAGAGATCAATATTTAATGTTATATGGGAAATGAATTTTGAATGAGTTTGGTTATGTTATATAAAATGAGTAAATTTTGCATATGTTAGTGAACTGGAACGTTGAGGAAGGTTATTGCATTTAGAGGTAAAGATTATTGTGTAGTGCTTGATTTCTCATGTGAGGAAAAATTTTGATAAAAAAAATTAAGAATAAATCATGGTACAAAAGAGGTTGTAGTGTTGGCTAAAGAGGAAATAAATTGGCAGTGAATGTGACTATGATTATATATATATATATATATATATATATATATGAATTGATGAATTGTATATGTTTTCCTTGAAATAGTTTTGACTATTTTAAATAAAATGTGAGTTGGATTGATTGGTTCATAGAAGGTTGAAATTAGTGATATTATAATATAGTTGAAAAGGCAATTCTTGTTTGAATGATGAGAAAACAAATAGAAATGCTTAGTTGTTTGTAAAATCAATAAATGAAAAATGAACAGTTTCGTCAGCTAATTTTCAGAGGAGATTGGGGCATGAAAATGATAAAACTTGGGATAAGTTTTTTCATAAAAGTTATAGTCATAGATGTTAGCTTTCAAAAAAGACTAGTCTTGTGAAATTTGGAGTAATAAAACTCCAGATAGGGGTTAAAATCTAAAGGGGAGGTCGAACTGAACCATATTGGATAGTTTTACATATTACGATCATGGGTGATTTTAAGTGTGTTAATGGCAGAACTGGGTTTTAATTCCTTCAATGAAGTTGTAGCTCTATTTGTTATTTTTCCATATACACAATCCACATCCAAATTTGAGTTCTATAACTTTAGGTATAGTTAAAATAGTTGAGGATTAAATTAAAAATGGCTAGAATAGCAAATTCCCAAAATTTATCTAGAAAATATTTTGGGTGAAAGACTTAAATGATAAAGGTTATGAAAGAGAAACCTTTAATATGAACTATGTGTAAATAGTGTTTAAGTGTGGGTGAAATTAAACCAAAATACATTATGGAATGGAAAAAAAAACATAGAAAGAGTCGATGAGTGGTTCAAAATGATATAATGTTATATTAAGGTAATGTTATATTAAAGCATGGAATAATTGAGTACAAAGCCAAATTCATGATGAATTAAAGATTGAATGATACATAATGTTGTGTGCCAAATGGTACAAGAGAGACAACGGGTTCAACTCAACAATAGAGGACTTCTTCACGAGTTTAGGCGTCATATTGGTGTTATTTACCTCCACTGTGAATATGAATTTTTTTTAGAATTTTGCATCATTATGTTATTAGATTAATTGTTGTTAATGTATGTGACATGAATATCAATATGGAAATGATACGTATAGACTAGTCAACTTTGATATAGCTAGTAACATCTATGTTTGGATGACCGGGATTGAATGTTTAGACTAGCCAACTGATTAGTACTTAAAAATACATTTTTATCAAGGTTTTATATCATCATTTTACACTTGAAGTATTAATAACTTCTTAACTAGAGCATGTTTTATAATAATAGATCTGATAATATAAGATAGCTTTAATTTATGGTAAATGTTCATTTTAAATGCAGGCATATCTCACAATTCAAAGTATTGATTGATGTGATTAACTATTGAAAGTGAAAGGATAAAGAAACGGCTAAGATTAGAAAGGAGATACCGATTCAATTCAAATTGAAACACTGTTCAGTTAAAAGTATTGATTGATGTGATTAACTATTGAAAGTGAAAGGATAAAGAAACGGCTAAGATTAGAAAGGAGATACCGATTCAATTCAAATTGGAACACTGTTCAGTTATTGGGTCATATCTGGAGCTGTAGATCTTGGATTTCAGCTTAATTTATATGTATGGAAAGCTAAGAAATAGGCCTGCAATGTTCATGAATAGTGTAAGACCCAAATCTGCCGTTTTTAAATTCAAAGTTTGGCCACAAAAGAGAAGTCAGAATCTGTCCTGTAATCCAGCCCAAATACTGCTTAGAATTTTACCCATATCTGGAGTTCTAGAAGGCAAAATGACGTGAAATTTGGTGGGTAGAAGGAAAGGACAATTTCCAACAACTTTCATGAAGAAGATTGACTCAACTTCGGATGGTAACAATGACATTTTGGCCAGACAAGAGCTTGAGGTCTATCCACCACGTACACTAACAGCACTACTCAGTATTTTAGCCATATCTCGAGCTCTAGTGATCCAAATGCTCTGAAATTTTATGGGGAAAAAGATAAGATGATTGCCAACAACTTTCATGGGGAACACTTTGCCAAATTCTGAATTGATCAATGTCATTTCATCCAGCCAAAGTGCTTGAGTGCTGCTGTCCACCAAGTCCACTAAATCAATAGTTGGCCACTACATCAATAATCAATTACCAAATGAATAGTTATGAATTTTAGCCTATAAAAGGAGGCATTTGCCATTCATTTAAGAAGCTTGGTTCTAAGATCAAGATCATGTTCTTGCTCTCTCTTTATTGTTGTAATGCTTAAGTTTTATTTTCATTAATCTCTTG
>Ga0325414_1000112_pt1 | contig 48560 bp, 16 predicted proteins | sample PopdelMetagenome_8_FD_206183 | JGI IMG/M metagenome (GOLD analysis project Ga0325414, IMG submission 206183) | Populus deltoides microbial communities from Bellville, Georgia, United States - Leaf-PdKOR-R3 | ecosystem: Host-associated > Plants > Phyllosphere > Phylloplane/Leaf | place: USA... | reverse complement strand
CAAAATACCCGTTGTAGCACTTACATTTTCTTTCAGGCCCCAGGCTTAGTGAAGACAATGACTTAGGTGCACTCCTTCCCATTTGATAAACCTTGTATGTAATGTACATCAATAAACAGTAAATGAATGAGAATCTCGTAATGACATGCATACGTACAGTAATTTTACAAGTTAGAATGAGTTTGTGATAGTGCTTACATGTGTTCTGAACCACGTGGCAAACTGCTCATCTTGTAATTGAAAGATCTAGGATTCGGACAGCTGTGAGTTATTGGAGAGCAAATATTGTCGATGTTGCCTGCAAGTGATAATGAGTGTATGATATTACAATATATAACTAACAGTATATTACTAACAAAGTTTAATTAGTATAAACTTACTAAATAAAAGGTTTTAGCTCATCACTGTTAAATAAAACATAGTTGTGTGCTTGTTTGAGCTCTATTTCCGACAAATATCTTCCTCTTATGGCATTTTTAGGTGTGGGTCGTCCAGTATTGGAGAATATTGACAAGTTCCCACTGGAAAGCACTTCACCGCCATCATCATGCCGTGGAACGCGATTGATTCTCGTTCTCAGATGAGATTCGAAATAGTACGAGATAAATGTTGAGATATCCTCAACAATATAGGCCTCACATATCGAAGCCTCAACATGCACCTTGTTCTTAACCTTTTCTTGAGATTAAACAAGTACCTGCATTGAAATATTAATCAATTATTTTCAATTAAGAAAAACATATAAAATACTTTTATATGTGAATTACATTGCAACTGTAATATCTAACCGTTCGAATGGGTACATCCATCTATATTGGATCAGTCCTCCAGCTTTTGCCTCGAACGGTAGATGTATAAGGAGATGCTCCATTGAGTCAAAAAATTATGGAGTGAATATCATCTCAAGTTTGCATAGTGTCTCGACGATATTCGTTTGAAGCCACTCAATGTGATCAACATTCAACTTGTTGGAGCATATATCTCTGAAGAAATGATTGATCTCCTTGAGTGCATCCAATATTCCCTTTGGCAACAAATCACGAAAAGCTAATGGGATGAGTGTTTGCATAAACACGTGGCAATCATGACTCTTCATTCCATACAATCTGCAGTCCTCTATATTAACCAGCCTTGATATGTTCGATGCATGTCCATCCGGAAAACGCAGACTCTTAAGCCATTTGTAGACTAGCAGTTGTGCGTTTTTCTCTAACACGAAGCTTGCTCTTGGTTTTGCGACCCGTGACTCATCATAAACCAACTCCATATTTTTACGGTTACAGTATAAAGCTATATCCAATCTAGCCTTGATGTTGTCCTTTGTCTTCCCCCTCACATTCATAACAGTGTTGAAAATGTTCTCAAACATGTTCTTTTCGATGTGCATAACGTCAAGGTTATGGCGGAGCAAATTGGTCTTCCAATAAAGAAGCTCCTAAAAGATACTTCGCTTTACCCAATTATGGGTCAAACCAAAACCAGGAAACTTTTGCTTACCTGATTGAAGGCCAAACACAATGTCACCGTATTCTGAGACAACATCATGCAATTCTTCACCAGAAAGACACAGGGATGTAACATCTTTTTCAACTCTGCCAACAAAGAAATCTTTTCTGTTCTTTCAGTACCTGTGATTAAGTGGCAAGAAGCGACGGTGACAGTAAAAAAAAAAGCTTTACCTCCATTTGCTAGAGTGAATGCCTTGTTGTTTTCCATGCAGTATGGACATGCGAGTTTCTCATGCGTGCTCCAACCAGAAAGCATTCCATAAGCTGGAAAATCATTGATAGTCCACATCAAAGCTGCCCTCATAAGGAAATTTTGTTTCCTCGATATATCATAAGTCAGAGCTCCAGAAGACCACAACTGTGCCAACTTATCAATCAGTGGTCGAAAACAAACATCTATATTCCGCCCCGGGCTTCTTGGACTGGGTATGACAGTAGATAAAAACATGAACTCCGGCCTCATACACATTCTCGGTGGCAAGTTATAAACTGTGAGTATGACCGGCCAACAAGAATAAGGAGCAGCAAATGACCCAAATGGGTTGAATCCGTCTATACACAACCCAAGACACACATTCCTTGATTCAGCTGAAAAGTGAGGATGAACACTGTTAAAGCGTTTCCAGGCTTCGCCGTCAGAAGGATGAACCATCACTCCATCAACCGCATGGTGTGCTTGGTGCCATGTCATGTGCTCAGTAGTCCTTGGTGACATGAATAACCTCTGCAGTCTAGGTGTGATCGGGAAGTATCTAAGTTTTTTATATGCCACTAGAGTCTTTCCCCTGCCAGTTCTAGGTTTGTAACGAGAATACCTGCATGTCATGCACTCGGTCATCTCAGCATTTTTAAGGTAGTATAACATGCAGAAGTTAGGGCACATGTCAATTTTTTGGTATCCTGAACCGAGGGGTTTCATCATGGACTTCGCAGCATAGAAGTTCTCTTTCAGTCTGTTCCCTTCAGGTAAAATGCTTCTTACCCATTCAATAATCTTGTCATACCCGGCCTCACTTAACCTGTGATCTGACTTGATGGTGAACACCTGTGCTACAGCCGATAATTTACTGTGGTTCGTGCAGCCATCCCATAATAGTTCATCAGAATCTTTCAACAAATCAAAAAACCTAACTGCATCTACATTAGGTTCTTCTTCTACGATTGGACATTGACTGACATTACCTTGATTCATTCTCATTGCATCTATAACCATATTTCTGTAAGGATTAGCGTTGTCATTTGCCTCTTCATGCACGTTGCTAGCACTAGAAGTAGACCCAACCACCGTTTCTTCCATTCTCCTCTCACTCTCGCTAACAAATACTTCTCCATGTGCATACCAACACTAGTAATTCTCCATAAACCCTTTGTGTAGAAGATGCATCATTACAATATCTGGATGCAGATACTTTTTATTTTGACACTTCCTGCATGGACACCTAATACCGCCTCCAGTAAAATTTCTAGGAATAGATGTTGTGAAATTAATAAAACCCTGAACCCCGATACAATAATCCATCCTCCGCAATCCTTAGAGTGAATCTCGATACATCCATGATTTATATCGAACCTCTATAAAATTATGATGACATAATGTATTAATTAACTAAGTTAGGTAAATAAACTTGCAAAAATATTACTTTACCTCGAGATTATCCAACAAACCAATCACAACTTCTCATGAATATTAAATATTCATTATCATTTATCAACGTCCATACAAATTAAAATATATAAATTTACAAAAATTACCACTCCGCAATACCATTGACAAAACTTTAAACGGACCCATTAAGTAAGCTATTAATTATTTCAAAACAACACATGTACTTCGGTAGTTCCATAAAGTTTTAACAGTTTACAAACAAATACAATCTTACAAAATCTAAAACAAACCATAACGGGTATAGAATTATACATTCATATACTACAAGTTTGTTTGAGAAAAAACAATAAAACATGTACATTTACTAACAAAATACATATACTAAGAAAACGATAAAATTGACATTTAGTTAAATGTTAAAATTTAAAAAGAAAGAATTACTTACAAAAATTGATAAAATCCTTTGATAAATCAGAACACAGATGTTTTGACCACAAAACTTCAAGAAATATAACTTGTTGTGCTGATATGAGGGAGATTTTTGTTTGGGGGGAGGGGGGCTGGTTGTTTGCAGATGGGGAGAGTTGGGATTAGGAAGAAGAAGGAGAAATAAAGGAGGAGAGGGTCGATGGAGTGGACATATATTAACTTTTACTGACGGTTTCCCCGACGGAATATCCGTCAGTGAAACCGTCGATGATTCTGACGGAAAAATCGATATGTCATCGTACGGATCTGCCATTTCAAATCTGTCGGTGACTTCGTCGGCAATATAAACGGCGATCACTGTACGTGCTATCTTTTTGAATCCGTCAGTGATTCCGTCTGAAAAAATAACCCGCCTCCACGTCAGCGACCCGTTTTTTTTACGACGAAAACATTTCTGTTCGTAATTCAGTCGGTAACTACCGACAGAAATTGTCCGTCAGTAGTTACCGACTGAATTACGGACAGAATATTTTCCGTCGGTAATTTCAACCTCAATTTACCTACATAAATATTCTGTCGGTAAATCTGTTGCTATTTAGCGAATTTCTGGTAGTGTTAATTTTTATCAAATAAAAATGAGGCTCGTGAGATTAGAACTCGTAACCGCTTGGTCATCAAGGCTCTGATAAGTGATACCATGTCAAAGAACCAACTTAACCTAAAAAATTAAGCTGTTAGGTGAGATCTCAAGATATGATTTATATTATTCTCTAATATTTTAGAATGAAAATAGAGTGTTTTTGTGTTATAGACAGCTTTGGATTCCTGTTTTGAAAATATAAAAATTAATTTCAAAGACGTATTCATTTTATGTTTTTCTATTTATCCAATCAAACATAATTTCTATGTCTCTTCCACTATATCATAGAATACTAATAAAATACAATCGTAAAGTTTTATAAATCTTATTCTGTGATTGTTCATCATATATTGAACAGCTAACATCTTATTCCAAGAATTATGAGTTCTACTTATCAATGGGCCACGAATTAAAAAAGCACAACGTTCTTTACCAGTTCTTCACTGCTTTCTGTTCTTTTTTACAGTCTTGGATTTGCATGCTGAATAACATGCCGGTGATACGTTCCCGAATGAACTTTTGACAGCATGTATATAATTACATGGAAGAGGGTGGTTAGGATTTTAAAGAAAGTGGGTGGCAGGGTTTATTCCGACCGCATAGTGTTGTTGATGAACAGAGACACATAAATATTAAATCCAGTCTTAAGGACACCACACTCCCATCAATCATGAGAGGCTGAAGGATCAACATCAATGGGGGGTCGTCTTTTTCTTCTGCTAATTCCATTTAAAGCCAGGCACGGGAGGTTACAGGGAGCTGCGTGGCCCCTGAGATCCATATGGCTATCTATGTCGGACCCCCTTGGGCTTTTATTACCCCCAGCAATTGTCGTTTCTTTCTCCTTTCTCTGTTCTGTGTTCTTGGAATTACTTTGGTTTAAGGAAAAAAATCTTCTTGACAGCCCAACCACCTCTGATCATATCTTGAGTTAATTTGGTGTTTTTGCATGCTTTTTTAGTTCCCTTTTGATTCCAAAGGAAATGCTTGAGCCTCTGGGACCCATTGAACTAAAGCAAGGAGTCCTTGTGCCACTGTACTAATTTGGAGCTTCTGTAGTCTTGTTGTTCAATTTTGGTAACCAAATATATGGGATATATGGGAAAAGATTTTGTCAGGGAATGTTTGGTTTTAAAAATGTTTTTAAAAAAATTAATTTTTTTTTAATTTTTTCTTTACTTCAAATTATTTTTTTTAATATTTTTGGATTATTTTGATATATTAACATCAAAAATAATTTTAAAAAAATAAAAAAAATATTATTTTAATATATTTCTAAATTAAAAAACATTTTAAAAATCAACTACTACTACTATACTCTTAAATATTCTATTAATATTTTAGCCTTCCCGAGTTTTAGAATATTTTTTTTTGGATTCAATGCATCGTAATTTCTCCTCCAATGATCTTAGAATGAAAATGTTTGTCTAAGCTTCTTCAAAAAAACCAAGAAAAAAAAAGAGAAGTTAGGGAACATGTAGTTTAGACTATATTTATTTTTATGATTTAAAAATATTTTTAAAAAAAATTAAAAATTTTTATTTTTTGTCTTTAAATTTATAATTTTTTAATGTGTTTAGATAATTTTGGTGGGATAATATTAAAAATAATTTTTAAAAAATAAAAAATATTTTTAAAAATATCAACTTGAACTCACTCGATGATGAATCTGATTGATTGAACGTGAGAATTGCCGTCAATAATCACTAACGAATTTTCTTTCAAATGTCTCGTTGATTTAATAACACCCAGCAGTAATTATTGCATTTAAAGACGAATCATAGATAGAAAATAATGTGTCGGTGACAGCGTCGTCTTTAATTATTTCTCTACGGAAATTTGTTGAAAAAAAATTACTTACAAATTTCCTACGCAGATAATTACTTACAAAATTACTAAAAGAAATCGAGATATAATATTACATTTCCAAGATATTCGCTACAGTTCAATGGATTTCATGGTTTTAGCCATGGATTCGTCCTGTCCCTACCTGCAGTTTAACTAATAGAATAAAAGTAATTTTCAATTAAGCGCAATTATATTCAGAATACAAAAAAAAAATTAAAGGAAAAGGCTTAATAAGATAAATATTTTTAAAATACAAATTAATTACATTGCTAAAAATAGAAAATTTAAATATATATTAAATTAACTAACCTAACAAGATTAACTCAACTATAAATATCAAAAACTTGTAAATAATTTAATAAATTATCCTGAATTATACTTAATATAAATTCAGAAATAAACTTAATGATTTAATTATTCAGATTAATGACATTAACTTTCTGAATTCAAGGTAAGTTGTTAACTAGATTAATAAAAAAATATTAAATATAAATCAATTCAAATAAAATAAATAATAGTAAGGTATAATAATTTGAAGAAAAATTAAAACAAAGTTTGTACACAAAGTTTTAATTCTTAAACATAAAATTAACCTAATAACTAAAATAATTGACTAACATTAAAAAAGATATATAAATTAATTCCTGTTAATACAGTAAAAAAAAAATTATACATGAAGAGAAAAACTAAAGAGAAGATTAGAGAGTACGTATTTAGCATTGAAATTTTATGCTAAGGAGGGAGTGTCCGCTGAGAAGATTCCAAAATCACCAATGAATGCCATTTTTGCTGTCAATCCGTTGGAAACATCGCTTGAATACAGCAGAGCAACGAGCCCATTAGCTTGTGCAACTATTTTTTATTTTTTAATTATATTTTATATTTATTAAAATACCAAATTTCTCCTTATTCAACTTAATTATAACTAAAAACTAGAATGAAAGTACAAAAAAAAACTCATGGATACCAGTTGAACAAAAAAGTGCTTTTAAGGATGATTTAATTATCATTTCATTGTACTTTTAAAATGCAAAAAGACCTACTTATTCATAATCAATCTGATAATGACTAATCGACCTTGCGGAAATACCGTATTACTCTCAATAATTTGTTTATTAATTTTTTTAAAAGTGTAAAATGATCATTATACTATTACAATGATCAATAAATCCTCTTACAATAAATAATATTTTTCTTTCTCTAACTAGCTTTTGTAAAATGATCATTATACTATTACAATGACTAACAACCATTTGTTCTTGAACCCTTTCTTAGATAATCTTATAAAAATCATGTGAAATATAGCTTGGGTTGGAATGTGATGTGCCTACAATTGAAATAGTATGGTCAGCTTTCAGTTCTCAGTTCTCAGACCAATGCTATTGACAAATCATAAATTCAATTTCTATCAGGTCCATCACTTGCAAAAACATTCAACCACAGTTGAGGATCATGAGAAGAAATTGTATTCTCTAAATTTCATAACCATGTTGGTGTTATATCCCTCTCAAAAAAAAAATCTTAAATTCAATTACATTTCATATTATTAATGCAAATAAACAATTTTAAAACAATGATAACCATTAAAACACTTACAAAGAATGCTTTCGCTCTTGCATTGACAAAAAAAATATTATTTTTTCCTATATCCTCTTATTTTATATGAGTTTTCTTATATAATTTCATTGGAATCAGTTCTTGCCCATGTTGTTTTTACTACAAATTAAATAGTTTATTAAAAGTTTCACAAATAAACATGTAATTAAGAGTTCAAGAAAAATAACAAAATATATAACAATAAGCTCTTATTAGACTCTTTACATGGTTGATAAACATAATTCTTTCTCTAATGTGTTTGCTCATCGAACTATGACCTTCTTTATTTTTATTTTGTATATTGAATCGTGAGTGATATGTAAGACTTTATATAACCACAAATTGTTTATGTAAAGCTTAATTAGTTCTTTATACTATCTGACCCGACCTTATGAATTGCTTATTTAAGGGTATCGTATAAAAAATCACACAACCTGGTATAGGTATTTATTAAACATAAATTAGGTAAGGAAATAAAAGAGTAAAAGTTTACAATAATATAATAATAATTGATTTAAAATTAACTAGTTGCATTGTGGTTTTCCCACTCTCTCCTGACAAGCACCTTGTAGGTCTCGTCCAACCAAAAATTTTTCCTTAATTAATTTTATACATTAATTAGTTTTTAAATTTTAGAAAACTAGTAACGCAAATTAGAGATTATTTATCTAACCTTAAACTTTTCCCCTAAACATCTATCGTATACATCCATTTAGGATGGTCATGAAGTTGATATTCCATTGAAATAATTAGCTCTTTGAATGACCATTTCCCTTTAAAGGTGGTGGAACAAGTAGCTTTAATATTGATAAACCTGAAAATCAATTTAAGAAAGTTATTTTCATGTAATTGTAAAACTTAAAATAACTCAATTCAAATAAATAACATCATGAGACAAAACATTAATTTTATAGAGAAGTTACCCTTCCATTCTACTATCCATTGCCTGAAATTGACTCTATCAAATAAGAGATGTCTGAAGGATTGCTTGCTATGTTATCCCCAGTGATTGAGTCTTGGTTAATAATTTCTACATTATATGCCTCCTCATAGTCATTACCTAGATTCACGACACAATCACTAAAACTGTAAAAGAATCAATTCAACCTAATAGTTTAAACTCTTAGGTGAGGTCTCAAGATATGATTTATATTATTCTATAATACACCTCATCAAGTGAAAGTCTTTTGGGCTTGAAACTTGCACATACTCACACTATCTTGTGTTTAATTTTTATCAAATAAATAGGGATTGTGAGATCCGAACTCGTGACCGCTTGGTCATCAAAACTCTGATACCATGTCAAAGAACCAATTCAACCAAAAAATTTAAGCTTTTAGGTGAGGTCTCAAGATATGATTTATATTATTCTCTAACAGAAACTACTGCTTGATGAAGCAGTAGCATTTTTGTTGGATTTGGATTTGGATTTGGATTTTTTTTTTAATATATACATGGTACCTAAAAGAAAACGATAAGAACAATTCAAAAATTGAAATATACAATCATACACAAATTAGTTTTTGGCCTCAAATGCAAGAAGAAAAGATGACTTCCTATAATTAAGTCATTTGTCACTAAAAGTCTTAAGAAAACACGTAAACACATGTTCTTAATAATCCTTTTCTAAGTATTTTTATTCGTATTCTAGAGGGTTTGCTGTGATTTGTATATTTATTGTGCTATCATGTTCTTAAATGTAATGGAAACTCTATCATCGATGTCCTCCTGTTAGGTTATCATAAAAATCAAATGTTCAAAGCATATATCAAGTGGACAAGGGCATTATACATATGGTAGATTATCATAGCAAAAGTAAATCACCTAAGTTGTCTATATACAAGTTAATATAAAGCTCAAAATAACAGCAAGTCATAATCCCAACAATTACAAAGATTCAGACTACTTATAAACTAAATCATGAAATAAGTTAAAACATAATTATCCAAGATGAAAATTTCTTATCATGTTTAATGTTGTCATTAAACCCTATAAAATCACCCCCAAATAAGCCAAAAACACTAACAAACCACACTCAATTTATGTTTTAAACCACACTCGAACAATGTCAAACCAGGTTATTCAACAAGAGTTCAAACTTAAGAGTTCAAACTTGAGATGGAGAGATGAGAGCTACTGTTGAAAAATTCAATAAGAAAAAATATTCTTATTATTTTGTACATTTAGATGGTTAGTCATTAATTATGATATTTAGAAACCAATGGGAACGCGGTGCAAACCGCGTTCCCAAAAAATTCAAAAAAAAGTTTTGTTGAAATTTAATATGTTTTGTATCTTTTGGATCGTTTTGATGTGCTGATGTCAAAAATAATTTTTTTTAAAAAAAATCATTGGCATGCATTTCGGCACGAAAAGTTATTTGAAAAGCAACCACAACCATACTCTTAAGCTAATTCTAAATTCATAAACAATTCCATTAATATTCAAATGTGTCAAATTACTAATAGAATTGCGGATAGAAATCCCATCAATGATGTTAAAATGAATTAGAACCCAACAATCCCTCTTATCCCCTCATTTCTTATTCTTCTTCATTTTAAATGCTTCTTCTTTGACCCCTCCCTCCGGCCCGAAGAGTAATATAAAATTATATATTTGCTTTACCTAACATTTTAAATTTTTAGGATGAAATGGTTAAAGAAAAAACATGGTTTGAACTAGAGAATTAATATCCTTAGAATTAATAACTATATATTAATTCAATAAAAATATATGATTTCATTCGTATCCCGTATGAAGAAATGGTTAAGTTTAATGTCTGAACCAGAGAATTAATTAAAGCACTAAAATCATAACAATATACGAATAACTACATATTAATTCAATAAAAAATATATATGATTTCATTCATAACCTTCTCTTTCTCTCCTTCCTGCGCTCTCTCTTTCAATAGTCATTTATTGTTTTTTAAGTCGAAATGATTGTAGATTTAGATTTTCTTTAATCTTAATTTATTGGTTTTTGTGTGATGTCCTTAGTTAGTGAGGTTTTGATCTCTCATTGAAAAATTCTTTGTTTTTGTTTTTGTTTCTGTTTCTGTACGTATATCCAGTTGGGTTTGAATATTCATTCAAGGATCGATCAATGGTGAAGAGAGGAGTGCAGATCTTCTTCAACTACAATATTCATGGGGGTGAAGTTATCAATTTTACTGTTGAAAAAATATGTAAGCACGTGATAATTAAAGAGCTTTGTTTTTTCCTTCAATGGAGTGTTATAGTGCGGTCTATTCTTCTATGCGTTGAATTAGAATGGCAAGTTATTTGTTGTCTTGTGGGATGTTGTAAAGAGCTTGAAAAAACAAAGAAACAAAACTCGAGAAAGTGTTGCCCGGAGAATCAACATGCAATATGCTATTCGTTTAATACAAGTAGGCTAACTTTTTCTTCATCTTCTTTTTCAGATTGGGCGCCCTATGGCACAGGCATTAGCAAGCCTGGAGGTTCCAAGACCGACAAAACTCCTGAGTTGATGGGAGATCTTTAATAGTACAAGTGCATGAAAGGGGCAAGACAAGCAAAGGCGTGCGTATACATGAGAGTGACACAGTACTGACTATGAGCTCTCGATGCAATAGAAGATCATGTCACTAACTCAGTGCATCAATCCTTCATGCAAAATGGGATCCAAATGTCCACGATAGCAATCCTCTTTCTTTCTAAAATCTGGGACCGCAAGACCACGACCATTCTTCTTTACTTAACAATTGATTAAATTCAGTCTCTCATTCTCACATGAGTATATATGTAGATTCCAAAGTGAAATGTGTTCTTGCAAGTCCATGATCATACACCTCCTTTCTTGATGAAAACACAAGAAAGGAAAGGGGGTTTCTGATCCAATCCCTTCTCACCATGATAATCAAATTTTAATGTCTCTTTCTCTCATTCTTTATCATATTTTGTAGCTATAAACTTGTTTTCTTTCATTTGATTATTGATTATACGTACGTTTTGCCCAAGTTTGGGGGATAGGTTCTTCTCTTGTATGTGAAAGGAGAAAATATTCCTAGCCACTTGCTCACCTTTTCTCTCTTTTTCTCTTCCTTTTAGAATCTTTGTGAGTATTGGGTAGGGATACTTTCAAGTTTTTGAATGATTGATGCTATCATCTTTAAAAGAAGAAGAAGATACTTCTTTTTGCTTTTTCTAAATTTTCATCATAAAAAGTAGCATAGGTGTTTGCATGGTTTTGCTTTTGCTATTTCTAATGGGAAGTCAGCAACTTTCCTCGAGGACAACATGCATGCTCCTTCTAGTTCTAGCTAGCTTCCATTTTCCCTTCACGATCTCCCTTTGTTGCCTTGTCAGTTTTCACTCAAATGTAATCAAAATTCCCACTCATGAAATAGACAAAGACATATCCCCATTATCACAAAGGAAGTGCCACAATCACCCAATTAGAGTTGGTGTTTTGGTCTATGAGTTTTCAACCAAGATAATAAAACAAAACTAGTTCTTTCTTGCTAGTACTGCTACATCTTTATTAGTTACAACACTTCTAGAAAATTAACAGATACAAATGAAAACATTGACAGAATTTTTTTGTCGGTAGATTGCGATGACCTTTATCGATATAATTTTCCATTCCTGTATCTATCGTTAAATATCGATAGAAAAATTCTCTTGGTGTATACCGAGGGAATTGCAGTGAGAAAATAAAATATGAAAAAAAAAAGAGTTAAACAGCATGATGACATGTAACTTTTACAAACGACATTACCGATGAAATTAACACTAAAAATTTAATCGGTATATACTGAAGGAGTTACGGACAGAATGACATGGCATTTTTACCGACAAAATGACCAACGAAGTTACTTACAGAATAATTTCATCGGTAATGCCATCGGTAATATTTAATTTATGATCTGACGATCGACCTTCCTCTCCCCCTCCCTCATTTCTCCTTCTTTCTTATGCATTTTTTCTGCAACAAACAGCCGCCCCCTCCCCCTCAATCTCAACACAATTCAACCTTTCACAATAATTTCGGCAATCACAACACTCAGTTTGTCAACATCCGTGTTTTGATTCAAATTTTATTGAAGATTCTCCACTTTAAATAAGCAAATCTACCTTTTTTTTTCATTTGAACTCAATTTTAAAATGTTAATTTTTTTGTATATTTTTGCAATATATGTATTTTGTTTGGATTTTTAATTGTTTTACACAAATAAAAATACTGACCAACTATACATTACATACTGGTACCAACAGAATGTGTCTATCGGTATATTCCAGTGACTATAGAAACCTTTCCCCTTCTTCCTGATACTGTTCATGGTGTTCATTACATACAAGTATGTCGATGAAATGTGTCCATCAATATATTCCAATGATTATGGGAATTCTTCACTTCTCAATGCGCCTATAATTAAAGTTCTTTTGACTGTCCATTTTTGTTTCGACTGCATCACTCACGAAATGAAATGTCATTGGTATTATTTTAAGGGCTTTTTGAACAAAATTTATGCAATGCTGCAACATCGAGAGGGGGTCCCTTCACAGCAAGATCCATTTACCCGCAAGTACGAGGCCAAGTGAAAGGAAGACCTTTCAATGTAAGTTTACTTTCACAACGACATGTTTAATAATTTTTAAAAAAATAATTTTATGTAATGACTGCAATTTCAGGTTTACAAACATTGAGGCTGCGAGAACAATAACATCAACTTTTGATCAATTGTCAATGGGAATCTTATTATTTCAATGGAGCTGGTTTCCAAACATTTTGAATGAAACCCATAGGTCGATGCATAATTTTCAAGGTTCAAGGTTAGTATTAACTTAAATATTTTTTATGTTAATTTGGTTAGTTTATCGAAATTACTAAAAATGGGTTTGGGAGAATCATGCTGCAATTAGATAAGATTGAATTTGTCATAACCCATTTTTTTGTTATTCCCCAAAATTTACCCTTTTTTCTTTTAAAATAAAAAAATCAAAAATAAATAATAATAGCAAAAAGACTGATATTTTGGCAAAAACAAGTTGGAGAGAATTTCAAATATAGAGAAAGACCAAGTTGTAATTTTGAATGAATTGAGAGCATAATTGTACCCTATTGTACCAAAATTTAGAGAGACGTTATAGATTCAAGGTCAAATTAAATCATTACTTGCAAATCTACATAAAAATTAAGTCCAAAGACATAATTAGATTTTTAATAGGCTAATTTGATTTAATCATGAGGTTTAATTAGTGGAAAATTAAGTTTGGGAGCCCAATCCGGGCTTAATTGAGAAGATTGGAATTTTAGAGGACCAAAATTAATTTTTATAAAGTTAATTGATTCAAATCAGGGGTAAAATTGTAAGAAAATTAGAAGTTTAGAATCAATTTGGGGTTAAATTGAAGAAATTCATTGGCAACGACCTTTTTGAAAAATGCATCGAACTCTAGGGACAAAACTAAATGAAATCAAGGGTGAAATTGAAGAGAATTGAAAGTTTAATGGTCAATTAAAGGTTAATTTGCATAAATCTAATAAAGACAAAATGTTCATCTTCCACTATTTATAAATAGAGGATCATTCCAAGCTTTAAAGGAGGAGAAATCTGAGACCAAAGTTGGAAAAAAAATTAGCTTTTTCCTATTTTTTTTTCTTCTCCACTAGCTCTCTTCTTCCTCTTCTTCCATCGCGCCTTCGCCGCTATTACTGCCACCAATTACACATCGGGCTTCCTAACACCACCAGCTATAAGTTTGGCAGCCATTTGCATACAGAACATTGGCTCTACATGCAAAAGGCTAAAAAATAATCACATGGTCACTAGGCCGAACCAATGACCACGTGAACCTGGTTAGACCCGTTTCAGCCCAGCCCAGATGGTTGGACCTGGTCTGACCCATCATTTAAAAAATGAACAAAAAAAAAGAAAAAAAGTTGTTAGGCCGTGAGCCAACCTAACCAAGCCGAGCTACACCCATTTCAGCCCAGCCTGGATAGCGGGGCCAAGTCCAACCCAATATATTTAATAATACTAAAATATTAAAAAATATTTTTAAGAAAATACAAATTTTAAATTTTAAAATGGGAATTTTAAAAATATTTGTGGGCCCCTCGCATGTTTTCTCAATAATTTTACATAATATTAGGCTATAGACTTACACTGTAAGATACAGACCCGGTATTAAAAATATATGGTTTCTTCTAAAACTTCAAAAAATAAATCAAAAAATTTTAAAAATAAATTTTCATTTCAAAAAAACAAAAAAATTTATTTGTGTGCATACGGCCAAATCCTAAAGGTTTTTCATGCATATTTTCTAAAAGATAAAATCATATTTTTTCCATGTTTTAAAAATGCAAAAATAGATATCGTAAGCAGTTTATGATCATCCATTAGGCTTTAGCCAAAATATCGAAAATCCTTCAACAACTATTTTGTTTAATTAATATTAGTAGTGTTAGGAGTTAGCTGTAAACTTTAATACTTGGGGTATAAAATTATATTATAAAGTATATCCTTAAGTATTAAAGATACAAAGTGCAAAATAAATGCAATACTAAAATTTAGCCCTTAGAACGATTAAGATTCAACCCAATAAGTTAAAGACTTCCTTACGAAAAGAGATTTACCTTAAACCTTACACAAGACCAATGGACAGGAAAAAGACTTAGAATAACAATCAAACAACAATGCAGCTTACCTTAAGTAGGATGCACGGGGTGATGCGTCTTTTCCTTGCACAACCATTCTCTTACTCGGACTCTCGCAGATCATTAAGTTTCCTAGTGACCATAATACTAGGTGGTGACTCCTGAACTTCATAATCATAACTTTATGATTGAACCCAAAACTCATTTCCAACACACTCAGGAGGCAGACTTGTCATTCTCAACGCTACGCTCGGCACAACACAAGTAGTAAAATTTTATTTTTTATCTACTAATAAATAATTAATTTGTACCATATAGGTTGCTTGATTTTTGGTACGAGGCGCAAAAGAAAGATAAAAAATATACGAAAGAAAGAAAGCTTTCGGGTTGGAATGACGTGATGGTTTGGAATGATTTCAGATTGTCGTACGTCTCAGAAGCTGTATATGTGAAGACATTCAGCACATGATGTCCACACAATTCACGCAATGTCACAGTTCAGTGTGGAAAATCAAAATCAGCGTGTTCACAGTTCTGTTACCACACACACCGACAGCTCTATTCCGTTTGTTTCACATACGAAACGAATGGTAGGATTTTTTTATTACATCCATTTTCTTATTAGTTTTTTATATATAAATATTTAATTAACAATATTTTTCTCTTGCGAGCCAAACCAATAGAGCTTTTTGATGAAACACATGTGTGGAGTGATGATCGTCAAAAAAGGGTGTAATAGTTCGTAGATAACCGAGCTCATTACTTTGTGGTATGTTGATTTTCAAATTTTTTTTTCTTAAGTTATTATTTCCTTAAATTTGATGAATTTATTTTTTTCTTTCAATGATACATATAACAGCCAGTTGAATGAGAAATACAGGGACAATCCTTTGACCCATTTGGATCTCGATACGGATTTACGGTTAGAGGTAGGATCGTCCAGTGGAGGCGATAAAAATCGAGTGTATGAACTTTTTAACACTACAGCCGAGAACTTACAAATGGCATGTAGTGTTTTGACCGTTGGATGCTCGTAATCGATTCTAAGAACTCAAACTTCAGAGTTCGCAGTGATGTTAGACCAATGAGTACAAGCTCGGACAACCCATCTTAATGAAAAAGATGAACGACTCACTGCTAATTATAAAGAACTCTGTTGATTGGTGATGGAGATGAGATCACAAATAGGTGATACATGTGCACTCTCTAATTGGCTCCACGGTCCCAACAATGATGAACATCCTTCTCTTCCTCCTCCAATGCTGCCTCTATTTTCTATTTATTATATTTGAGCATACAAATGTTTAAATTTGTAATAAATATTTTCTTTTATATTATTTTAATTATTTTCTACTTATCTTCAATATATTTTTAAAAAATATATATATTTTTAAAATATTACTAATAGGATTACTGACAAAACAACTCTGCTAATATATTCCATGAAGAGTTTGAAAAGAATTACTACAAATGTCACTACTACTGTTAACTCACCGATGAAATTACAGATGGCATTCTATCGATGATATGTTATATTTACCAATAGATATATCGATAGGAAAATAAAAACACCGATGACATTATATATATGGTTTTCTTATCACTGATATGTTAAATTTACCAATGGAGATAACGACGGAATGAAGCAAGTAAATTTTCTTTTTTCACTCACTTTGTCCGTCTATAAATTCATCGTATATTTATTATTGACAAACCATAAGTTACCAGTGAGAGTCTTTTTGACAGACCATTTTCATTCATAAACCTATTAGTAATATACGTACCAACAGATTGTACGTGTAAATACCGACAGAAATTTATATCGATAAAACTATTAAATCTAGTAGTGCAACCGTTCAATGCAAGTACATATTTTTGTATGATAGTCAAATGTGCTCTTCTTTATTGAACTTAATCTAATGGTATATATTTTTTTCGATTATTATAACATGATGATTAATAATAATGTAATATTTGATCAAGATATTATAGATATGTAGCAACTTGAATACCATTTGTATTTTTTTATGCAAATATATTCCTATTAAGTAAGGTAAATTTATTCTAATTAGGTTGGCTTTTTCATAATTTACTGTTATTTTTTAAAAAAAAATATTTAGTAGAGTGACACATCTTTTAAAGCCCAGTTAAATATCAATCTATAAAACTAGTCTTCATGCATGCATGTGTGTATTGTAAGTTCTTAAAAACACTACTATCTACGTTATTTCTCTTTCATTTCACGATGTTTTGAACAAACATTTACGGAAAATCTAAAAATTTGAAAAAGATTAAGCTTTCACATTTGATACGAGAATGATGGTGTAAGATTGGAAACTTGCAAAATAAGTCTTATTAGAAGCTTCAGGGAATCCTATAATGTTTAAATCATAATTAGGATGATATTGGTAAAGAAAAAAAAAAGTTATAAAGAAAAGGTGTTTAAGAGTGTTATGGTGATTGTTTTTTAAAGTGTTTTTCACTCGAAAATGCATTAAAATATTATTTTTAAAAAAAATATATTTTTTACAGTAGCACATCAAAACAATCAAAAAATATTAAAAAATTATTTTAAACAAAAGAAAAATCGTTTTAAAAAAACATTATCTAGAACACAATTCAAAACAACCCCTTGTACGAAGAACCATACACATTATTATTCCCTTTAATTATATTATCCTCTAAAATGCATGGGAGTTTCACTGTGCTTTTGTCACTATGTAAAATTTTATTTTATTTTTTCAATTTGGTCCTCAAAATTTTTTTGGGGCGATCTAGTCCTAATTTAGTTGTAATTGATTTCAAATTCTTATGAAAGGGTGAGATAGGAAGAGGGAAGACCGAAATGAAAAACGCAGCAAACATGGGTGGTGTACCATAAGTTTTGAAAAAAATACAATTTGGTCCTCCAACTTAAACAATCACTCAAATTATACAATTTTGGTTCCTCAAAATTGTTTCAATTTTATTTTGGTACAGAGGTTTATTTTTGTTATTTTTTTGTCCCTTGTTGAGAGGAGAAAGAAAGGGGTCGCCGGATTCCGGCGGTAGAAAGAGAAATTTATTGTTTACATCGATTTAGACCACTAAAATAGAGAATTTTTGTGTCAAATTATTCCATTTAATTAGGGGAGCTCATATTAGGTGTTTTTGTACCTTAAAAGTTCATGAAAAAAGAGATATGAGCTCAGGTTGATTTTTGGTTTTAGGTTGAGTTTGGTTTTTTAGGCGGTTTTCTAGTTTTTTAAGGCCATGGATAGATTTGTCGTGATTTCTAAGGTTTTTTATAGGTATTTTAGGTTAAAACGGGTTAAAAGACAGGTTTTTAGGTCAAAAAAACATAGACCCTGATTTTTCAGCCACCATAGTGGCGGAATCTCGGCAAACAGGCAACGTGACACAGATTAAAAAAAAAAGCGAACAACGTTGGCCCACATGTGGGCCCTGGTTAAATGAGCCAGGCTGACCTAGCTTCCCAAGCCTAGTAGCTCCTAGCCCTTTTTCCCCTATTTTTTTTATTTCAATTGATGCTTTTTTATATAAAAAAAAACATAATTATATTTACATTAGTACTCCTCTCTTTTATGTTATTTAGAGAACCTCTTTTAAATAATATTGATTTTTTGGTTATGTATTTAATTTTTGGAGAGGTTTTTATGATTCATCTATGGTTTTGTTTATCTTTTGTATAGATAAACTGTATTTTTAAAAATAACAAATATTTATTTTCAGATAATATTTTTAATATGTATAGCCTTACATGTTATTTCTTTTTTCTTTTTATTTTATTCAATCAATTTAATATGTTTGTCTATTTTTATTATTATTTGATTAATTAATAAACATGATCAGGTAAATATTCTATTTTTTAAAATTAAATATCTTGATCTATATTTGTCTCTTGGTTTTTTAAGTTTTGTTTTCAGGTATCATTAATGATTTTTTATTTATTTATTAGCGTATATAATTTTTAATTTATTTGATTACACGTGTGTATAAACTTTTTGATTTGTTAAATTTATTAAACTACAAAAATATATTAAAAAAATTCATATATGTAATATTTTATGAAAAATAAAATTCGAGTCATCGTATCAAGTATTAAACTAACAAGGGTGAGATTTTCTGTTCCATTTCGTAGCAAAATCCCAACTTCTTTCCTGGGAAAGATTGAAAACGATTTGGCCATTTGATAGAAACTATCAATTCGGTTGTCAATGTTTTTTTTTTTTTTTTTTTTGGTAAGATGTACAGATCTCAATTCGAATATATAGAAAGAAATATCTTCTTGAGTTCTTGTGCTTGAAGTATAATGGAAGGCTGATTCATGCCTATCAAGGCTATGTTGGGTAGGCTAATAGTTGAGGGCTTTGGGCTTAATAAGTTGTAGGGAAAGATCCGACTAAGTAAAATCAGGAAAGGGCCCAAATATTACTTTGTTTCGAGTGGGAAAAAAAAAAGAAAAAACATTCAAATGCGGTGAGCGTGGATCGAACACGCGACCTTCAGATCTTCAGTCTGACGCTCTCCCAACTGAGCTATCCCCGCTTTTGCTTCTGTGTTCTCTTACTGTTATATATAGTATATTCATTAGATTCTTTGAACATGAATGGTTTACGTATAATTTGAAAATTCTCTTATGTGGTCCATACGATCATAAATTATTTTGCTGTCAGTTTTCATGTTGATTTAAATGATATTACCTAGGAAAAAAAAGATGAGGGGGTAAAATTAACTAATACACCCAAGTAGAGATTTCAGTTTCTTTTTTTTAAAAAAAAAAAGATGATTAGCTTGAATCTTTTTTTATTATTATTAATATAGGTGTTCGAGCCAACTTGTATGTATCTTGACTAATATCACGGGTCTTGAAATTAAAGATTATGTACTCCTTCAGTGACTATCATATTAGTAACCACAGGATTCGAATCTGAAATTATAAGGAGAATAAATCTTTTAGTTTTAAACTCTTATCATTGTATCATCTATTAAATAATTGAATCTTAAATATTAATAATATGGTGATCTCTCAATAATATATAAGCTTCAGAAAAAAGGAAAATTGATGAAAAAAATATCATGGGGCCAATGAGGTATCGATAATTTGATGTTGTTGGTGAGAAGGACTCCAGTTGATGCCAAAGTTCTCTTTGAAATTAATTGATGAGAAAAGCACGACAAATCACCAAGTCACTATGATGCATGCATGAGCGTAGCAAAGAGAGGATTTACTGTAAAGAGTTGAGACATTCTAAATTTATAATGAGATTTTTCAAGCTATAATTGCTTTCCATGGGACTACGGCATCGTTTTGCGATGTAGGAGTGAGGTCTCATTATTTATCATATCATAGATATAGTTTGGAATTGTATTTCAAAAAATATTTTATAAAAATTTTAATTTATTTATATTTTTAAATCATTTTAATACGTTGATATCAAAAATAATTTTTTTACAAATAAAAAATATATATATTATTTTTCATCTTAGAGATTATTTTTTTTGGCCAAGAACAAATAATAATTTTATTTTTAGAAATGCTTTATATTAAATATAAAAGAAAAAAAATTATAAATAAATTATAATAATCCATTTGAAATACTATAAAACTATAAAATAGTTAAAAAACAATAACTAGTGTTTAAAAGAAGTGAACTAAACATTTTTTTTATAAAAATAATAGAGAGGGGGTATAAAATTAAATTTAAATAAAGAATTAATAAAACAAAAGATGTCATGCATTGCTACTCACCTGGCCAACTACCCATGAGCTTAGGTGAGCTTGGAACCCAGGCCCATGTATTCTGGCTTATTTTTCTTGAAGGAAAACTAACACATACACTCCAATATATATATTTTCTTTTTTTATATACTAGATGAAAGGTCGTTTTTTGTTGCAAATTTGTTATCTTTCGATATAATATTTTTTTTAATTAAAAATGTTATTTTCTATTACAAATTTATTATCATTTGCAATATTTTTTAGTTAATGAAAAATTAACGTCTGAATTTTGAAACCTTAAAACATCCATTTAACTCTCTTTTTTATCACTTGAAAATATATTAAAATACACTTTAAAAGCCTTAAAAACTCATGTTTGCATCCAAATAACAAACTTTAATCTCTCTAAAAAAAATAATTGAATCAAAAAGAACTTTAATGGCCTCAACCTACCTTTTCAACATTGTGAGAGGAAAAAAATAAGCCACTTTCATTGAATCCCTTTGAAAATTTCAATCTATTAACACTAAGATCACTCTTTTTAGTGACTAAAATGTCAATGACCATTAATTTTCTCTCTCCTTGACATGTTTAGTGACATTCTCTCTGCTCTCTCAACTTTCAAGGACTGAAATGTAAAAAAAATAAAGTTTTTAATTGAAATTTGAAATGCTAAAATTCTAAGGACCAACAAAAAATAAAATCAAAAGTATAGGAAGCAGAATGAAATTTTCCATGCTAATATCAAAATGAAATTTGTTCTATTTTTTTATTAAATTTGAAATGTATTTTTTTAATTTCTATTTTTAACAACTAATAAATTTCTATTTTATACAATCGGTTTTTAATTCATCATTAAAATATCTAAAAATATTTGAGTGCATAAGAAAATACAAATTAAAGACATCTTAACTTGTAGAAGCACGATCATTTAACTTGGAAGGATGAAAAAACAATTAAAAGAATTTGATAGTAAAAAAAAAAAAACATATATACATTCTTCATATGAACAATGCACACCCTATAATTTTTAACGGCCAATAAATTTTTAGTTATAAAATTAGTTACTCATCATTAAAATATCCTTAAATAAAGTTTGAAAAAATACAAATTAAAAAACTAAAACAACAATCATTTAACTTGGGAGCAACAACCAATAAATTGTTTTTTTTTTTTAAATTGATTTTCAATTTATCATTAAAATATCTCCAAATGCTATGTGTTTGTATGCATGAGAAAATACAAATTAAAAGACATCTCAACTTACAAAATCACAATCATTTAACTTGAGAGAATGAAATACAATTAAAAAAATTTGGATGGCCAAAACTATATATATATATATATATATATATATATATATATATAACAGCTCCCATCCCATAATTGTTAGTATATTTGTTAGTGTTAATTAATTTAGTTCATATATCACCTTTTCATTATCAAAAAATTAATATATTACTTTTCGATTATTATTTTTTAATTTAATAGTTGTCTCATTTTTAATGAATCAAGGTATTGGAGTAAATTAATGAAATAAAAAACAGTTGTTTTGAAGTATCCTTTGCTGCTAAAAATTAGATTTTATCAGGCATAAGAAACATGTTGAGACTTTTGGTAACATATTTTTTAAAGGATTAATAAAAATTATAAATAATAAAATATATTTGATAGATTATTAATTATTAATTATTTATTGATGAAACGTTTTTCTTAAACAAACAATCCTAAAAATCTCATCTACAATTTCTTTTCAACTTTATAGCAAGATAAAATTCAATTCAAGTTTTTTTTATATTACTAACTAATGACCACTAATTTTGATTTTTTAAATCATTATTGTTAAACTCAATCCAAGGTTGACCCGATACACGAACCAAGTCACAAGTTTAGTAAACTAATTAATTTTTATCCAAGGTTGACCCGATACACGAACCAAGTCACAAGTTTAGTAAACTAATTAATTTTTTTAAAATAATTAAAAATAATATTATTTTAAAAAATAACATAATTAAAAAAATAATGATTTTTTTTAAGTTGATCGAATTACAATAAACTCAGGTTTTTGAATGGATTCAAACCAGATCATTTCCTTTTTTTTTAATTCATCTAAAATAGATTTAACCAAATCTTAAATCCACCTGACTAATTTAAATTTTATAAAGTATTCTAAATATAAAACATATTGATTGTGTACCATAAGAAAAAAAAAAGAGTAAATGTAATAAAAGGCATCAATATCTGGAGCTTTTTTTCCTTTTAAAATCACTAGATAATAATAGGGCTGAGTAAAAAAACCAAAAAATAAATTAAATCGAGAAAATAGAAAAAAATAACTGAAAAAACCAAACCGTGAAAAAAAACTGATTAAACTAATTAAATTTTAAAAAAACCGACCGGTTCGGTTCGGTTGTTTAAGCCTGAAACCGAAAAAACTGAACCAAACCAAACCCAAATCAGAAAAAACCAGAAAAAACCAATCAAATCAAAAAAACCTAGCTAAAACTGAGACAAACCGGTTTAAATCGGTTTTTGTCCTAAAAAACAAACCGAACCGAAACCGGTCAGTTTGAATCGGTTTTGGTTTTTTTTTAAATCAATCTAATTACTTTTTTTTAATAAAAACTAAATTAAACTGAAAATAATCACCCAAGATAATAACAAGAACAAAAGCGCATTAAGCCAATTGTATTTGTAAGGGGGGAAAAACAGATATAGAAAAAAGAAAAAGAAAAAGAAAAAAAGAAGATTAAACCAACTGTGACTGAAGATAACAGAATAAGCCCAACTCTTAGATGAAATCCGAACGGAGGCCCATATTACTTCAAAACCGGCCCAGAAAAGTCTTCTTAAGAAAACCCTAAATCTTCACTATATAAATTCCTTCCTCTGCCGTCAGCTTAAACTTTCCTCCCCAGTAATAGGGTTTTTGCAGCCGAAGAAGAAGAAGAAATGGTACTCTTCTTCCCTTCCATGTAACAACAATTGCTTTGTTGATTGATGGTGTGTTACCGACATGTTTGTTTGTTTGTTTCGTAGGGGAAAGGAACAGGGAGTTTTGGTAAGAGAAGAAACAAGACTCACACCCTCTGTGTGCGATGCGGCCGCCGCAGCTTTCATCTCCAGAAAAGCCGTTGCAGTGCTTGTGCATTTCCTGCTGCCCGTGTCAGAAAATGTAAGTTGCACCCTTTCTAATGGATCGAGAGTTGCTTCATAGACGTTCTTACTTTTTATTACTTAAAGCAAGATTTGTGGTTTCTTCATTGCTTCTTAATTTATTTTGTTATTTCTTGTTTCTTTACTTGAATCTTTTTAATATTTTTGGGATTTGTATTTTGATTGACTTTAACCAGCTTAAGACCTTTTTTTATTCAACCTGAGGTTAAGAATGAGAATTGTAGCTCTGTTTCCATTCCAGGAAATCATTTGTTATTTTGCTCCCAGGGTATATTTTTGTGTGAATTTGTTTTTGCATGTTGTGTTTGTAAAATTTTTGACGAAATCATTTGGTACCTGTTCTTAGATAACTGGAGTGAGAAGGCTATTCGCAGAAAGACCACTGGAACTGGCCGAATGAAGTACCTCCGTCACCTGCCACGCAGGTTCAAGACTAATTTCAGAGAAGGTAAAATTAAAACTCAGTTTGTTGTTGAAATTTGTTGATTGTTCATGTGATGTGAACGTAAATTTATCTTCTTGTATTGGTTTTGATGTTCTGTTATTTTTTTGGTTTGTTAGGTACTCAAGCAGCTCCAAGGAACAAGGGAGCTGCTGCAGCTTCATCGTAAGTGTTAGAAGGGCGATGAAAGTGTGTTTTATTTCAATGTTTTTGAATTTGCAAACAAGAAGTTTTGAATTGTTGTTACTTGTTAGACACTGAATTGTTTTCAACAATGGAGAGTTACAAATGTTTATCCTTCTGTTATGGTAATGAATGGTGATCACCTCTTATTGTGTGTGCCGCGCGCGTCTAACATCCAACTTTCTTACGCGTGGCCCCATCCAATAAAAATGGTTGCAATTAGGTTGTTCCTTGAACATGCATTTACATGGGGATTGGGGGTGGGTGTTTCTAAGATGATGCATGGTGATTGACACAGTGCAGGCTTCTTAAGCATCATGGTATCTTAGCTTAACGGGTCTTTGATTGAGATGTATGGTAATATGGCAGAGCTGGAACTAGCTGGCCTTATTTTTACGTTCTGATATTGATAAATTTTATTGTTATGGAATGCGTGATGGTTAAAGATTATGCATTTGTTGAGCGATGCTCTATTCAAGGTCAGGCATCAGTCCGCTTTCAGTTTATCATATCAGTTGAGCAATGTAAGCCTGACTGCGTCTGCTGTGGTCAGGAGTTTGGAGTCACTTCTATATGTGCATTGTCTCACAGCTCCGCTTCCATTGCATGATTTCTGTTTTATGGTGGAGGCCCGTTGAGCAGAGACTGGCCATGTGCAGAAAACAAGAGAAAAAAAAAAGAGTTTTCGGTGAATCTGATAGATCTTCGCCTGCTTTCTGATTTATCCCTGCCATAAGGTGGTGGTGTTATTGATTTAAGTTGGATAGCGTTTATAATCAATCAACTGGCAACTTTTGTTGTAACAATCCGCTTGGCTATATGAACATGGGAAATCAATTCTGCATCATAGGTTTTGTTTGAAATTTTATTAAAATAATATTTTTTTTAATTTTTTAAAATTTATTTCTAATATTAACATATTAATAAAAAAATTTCATGAAAAGTCAGAAAACCGCAGATCCTGTTTATCTTATCCGCTTCTGAATTAAATAATGATTTGTCAATATTTTTGCAAGAACCCTCAAATCCGCCATAGAAACCCAAAGAAATTTCGATACATCATAGTATCATATCTGTTCAGTTCATTCTCACAAGCCTTATTAAATTTGGATACAGCAGCGGCACTGGATGCTATGCAAGCATTTCACCTGTGTTTGTTTTTTGAAAACTAGAAAGTATTTGTTTTTTTGAAAAATAGTTTTTTTAGAAAATAAATTATTAAAAAGTAAATTATTTTTCAATGTTTTATAAAAAAATGTTATAAAAATCAGTTGGAAAATATTTTTTAGTGTTTAGTTATATAATAAAAAATAAGCTAGAAAATAACTTTTTAATATGTTTTTTCAAGTTTATTAAAATAATAAGAAACAAATCTTAAACTTTGTTTGTTTGCTGGAAAATAGTTTTCTTTTAAAAAATGATTTCTTTATAAAATATATTCCTGAAAAATAAATTATTTTCTGATGTTTCATAGTGTCATGAAAAATAAGTTGGAAAACATTTTTCAATGTTTTGTTATATTATGAAAAATAAGCTCGAAAATAGCTTATAATATTTTTTTTCAAGTTTATTAAAATAATAAGAAACAAATCTTACAGCTTGAAAAATTGAATGAGAATGAAATTGAAAAAAATCTAATTTTATAAATTATCTAAAATAAAATAAATAATAATCAAACTAATGGAGATCAAATCTAATAAATAAAAAAAAATGAATGATGATGAAATTAAAATAATAATAATTATAATTTCATAAATTATTTCAAATAAAATAAGTAACAATGAAAAGAATAAGGATCAAATTTGATAAACAAAAAATTTCAATTAAAAAAATGATAAGAGAAAAGCAAATAAAAATCATAAAAATAAGAATCAAAGTTAATATAAAAATCAAATTTTAAAGGATGAAATTAAAAAAAAAAATCAAACAAAATATATATCAATCAAAAATTTAAAGACCAAATTTGATATAATCATCGAATAATATGATATTTCTAAATTTTTCACAACTTCTAAAAAGTGTTTTTCATCCAAAATAAAAAAAAACACTTTCCTGAAAATTAAGCCAAATTTTCTGACTGGAAAGTATTTTTCGTTAATCAACTTTCTTAATAGCAAACAAAAAAAAAATTGGAAAGTGGTTTCTACTTTTCAGGAAAACACCATCTTAATTAATTAATCAACTTAAACATCAAAACTCATTGAGTCCTTCAGTTAAACCAGTAGCAGAGTAAATCTGAGGCATTATAATCAAGTAATAGGTTCTCTACTTTTGTAGCAAGCAGAACTTGGAACCACTCCAGCACAGCCCTCGTATCAATGTAGCAAGGATACGATATATATTGTAAGGTGACACCGTTCAGCCTTCCATGTAAACAACCACTCAATTTTCCATGTATTTTCCTGTCTGGCTCTTCCCATCTATATGTTCTTTCACTCTTTGTTTGAATTGGTTAGCACAGTGGAACTTGCCGGAGCATGATCGCTAACCAATTTAGCACAGTGGAACTGTTAGTGACAACAGCCAACTCAAGTCGGTTAGGGTCTCTGTCCCACCTATGGGGTATCAAATGCATGGAATTCAACAAAATGTATAAAACTTGTAATCCATTCGACATATTTGGAATTTAGCTGCAAATCCTGCCAGGATCAGCAATGGCAATGTTACTAGAATGGTCTGTCTATGATGTGAATGGAAACTCACCAGGGGCCAAGGGAAAAGCTTTTGATTCTGCATTCTTTTATCTCAGTGTTTGAGCCAGTAGTTTCGCAACTGAGCCATGTGCAGTAGCATCTCATCACGACCTTGATTGGTAACACCACTGGTCATGATCCAAGGAGGTGCTGTCTCAAAGAAGTCACGTATCAGCTCCTGAAATTCATTCACATTTTCTTCGGGCCTTTTCCCTCCGTTTTTTTTCTTCTTCCTCTTGTCGCATTTGGTGAAAATTAATGTCATGGGAACCTGAAAGGCAATAAATTAACTTTTAGACATCCTCCCCTTCCTCCAACCATGACTTGGATATAGATAGCAAGTGCTATCTCCAATGGAGAGGCTTCTGATCTACAAACAACTTTTAGCAAGTTTCTGATCTCTAATGGATATTTATATAAGACTCGAAACCCCAAGGTCTATTTATATCAACACGGGGGGGAAAATGCAATTGAAGCCACTGGAAAGTGTTTGCTCATGCAAAGTTAAGTCTGGAACATCCTAACCAAAAACAGCTAGGGAAAGGGGGAAAAATTGCACATGCATCGTCAGCAAAAAAATTCTCAAGAAGCTAACAGCGGCAGGTCATCAATTGATATATTCCCTTTATCTCATCTAACAAGAAAGAAGATTTCACCTGATTCTGACCCAGCCAACTGGCATATTCAAGATCAATTTTCTTCGCAGGAATACTAGCATCAATAAGAAGGAATACTGAGACCAAGGTTGAGCGATTGAGAAAATAGTCTTTGGTAAACTTATTCCAATCTGTTCGAAGTTCCTGCGGCGCAGATGCATACCTGTTCAGAGCAGAAACAAATGTAAAACAGTGCAAATTTAATGAAATGGACAAACTAGATAAATCAACAACGGAAGATCAAATTCATTTAAACAGAAAGAAGTGGATAAAATTAGTTATGATGCTTGAGAAAGTGAAATAGGCACTTCTAATCACCAATCAGCAAATAGTTAAGTTTATTATCAACTAAACTCAGTTTACTCCCCAGAAAATAGATTCCAAACCTGAAAACAGCATTCGATATTGCACCTATACAAAATTCGTACGTGATTAAAACGAACCAAAGCATTGAAACCATACCCATATCCAGGCAAATCCACCAAGTACCAGCTATCATTGACCTTAAAATGATTGATGCACTGCGTCTTCCCTTCACCAAGAACAAAAACCAAAACAAAAAACACAAATAATATTCAGTTCTAAGCTACAAAAACCCATAATTTCTTGCTGCAATATCCATCACATAACACAAAAACAGACATGAATAATAATAAAAAAAAAACACGACATTATTATCAACTAACCAGGTTTTTTTGAGGTAAGCGCAAGTTTCTTTCTTCTAACAATAGAATTAAGAAGAGAAGATTTGCCAACATTAGACCTTCCAACAAGAGCAAACTCAGGCAAACCATCAGAAGGACAATCTTCAGTTCTAACACTACTTTTAATAAACTCAGCTTGAACAATCTGTGCATCCCTTGCATACTTACTCAACACAATATTAGACCCTTTTAAAACCCTAGCACTTAAACCACTACTATTCTCATTGACTGAAACCTCAGTGTCTGGTGGGATAAAGAGTTTGTCAATTGAAAATTGGGTTTGGGTTTGGGTTTGTTCTTGGAGTGCTAACAAATTGTGGGCTTCTGTGAAGGGAATGGGTTCTGTTGTGGTGACTGTGGATTTGAGCCTGGAAAGGGTTGAGAGTTTAAGTTTGGTTATGAGAGGAAGGTTGATATGGGTGCATGGAGATGGAAGGGGGTGAGTGAATATAGAGAAGTGAAGTTTTGGAAGCCGAGAAAGAGCCATCTCTTTGGGTTGCCTTGGAGTTTTTAAAAGGGTGGAAGCAATAGCTACTATGTCTAATGTGGTTTTGACGAAGGAGGGTGCCGCCGGAAGGGAAATCTGACTAGGGAAGAGAAGATGTGCGGATAGTTTAGCTAGGCTTAGCCCAATAATTCTTAGATTATTTGAATTTACCTGAATATTTTGACCGATTAAATTAAAAAATTAATTTCAGATCTTAAATTGAAATTAATGTAATTTATTAGATTTACTTGATTAATTTATTTTATTTTTTTATATTTTTACAAATTATTTTTTTATTATACAATTTATATATTCAATAACAGTTTATATCCTTAATAATATATTTTGTTTAAATTTTTGGTTTAATCCAGAATTTTAAATGTAATTTATAAAAATATAAAAGAAAAGTAAAATTTATATCTAACTACATGATGGATTTTTTAATTATTCCTTTATTTATTTATATAAACTAGATTTGATTAGTTTAATATTTGATAATAAAAATTTATAGATAATTATTTTTATAAGACTTCCATCTTAATATATATATAACATTTATAATTAAAAAAATCTATTTTTTTAGTTATACTTTAAATCTTAATATTTATATAATTGATTTCACTTTACTCATAATATGTGCAACCTTACATAATATTTTTTTATTTGATTTTATTCAATTGTTTTTAAGTTTTAAGTGTGTATCTATTTCTATTATCGTTTGATTAAATAGAAATTTGATTATAATAAACAAGTTTATTAAATATAATTGGGTCCATGACCAGTGTTACGAAATTAAATATTTTGATCGACATTTATCTTCTAATTTTTTTTTTAGTTTAGGGCATGCATAAGATTTTTTTATTGACAATTAGGAATTTTTTTATGTCAAAAGATGTGATGGAAAATTAAGCTTGCAAATTTTTTTTATGTGTCAAACAAATTATCCAACCCGGGGAGAAGCACAAGTTAGATATCTAGTATATTTAATAAAATTAATTAAAAATTATATGTGTTAATAAATTAAAAGGAAAAGGCTATCAACGCTAACCCAAAACTAAATCATAATATTGAGAGATAAATATGGATTAAAATATTAGATCTCACAACGTGAAGAGCTCTTAATTTTTATTATATATATATATATATATATGTATATATATGATAATTCTATGATCTCTAATGAGAGTTACACAAAAATCTAAAAGAGCTTAGTAAAACATTATGACCCAAGACATAACAAATTGGGGATTAGAACAATATTTTGATTTCTTATGGGAGTTATGTTGTCTTTTTCACATGAGCTATTTATCATTACCAAAAACAATTGGATAAATTGGTGTTATTATAATTTTTTGTACAGTGAAATTACTCAATTACCTTTAAAAGAAAAAAAAGATTGAACTTGCTTGGATAATCTTTTTGCAAAACCCTGATTTGAAAATTTACGGTGTTAATAAAAAAAATTTGGAAACCAAACCCAATTATGAAATGAGTCAACATAACATTTCGATCGAAAGAAAAATAAATAATTAAAAACAAATTCTTATGAAATAAACTTTTAATTACAGTATTTTAAATGTGGGTCAAGATGAAGTAACCAATTAAATAAGAAATAAAACACATGAGCTAAACATAAAGACATCATTGTAAATAACTTAAATTAAGATCATATAAATGGCTCTCTCAAGCCATGGCTAGCGATTCAACAAGGTTGAAGGGCTAGGGTTTTTTTTTATTCATTTATTTCATCAAATCATGAGAGAAAAACAAGATTTTAAGCTAGATTAAAAGACTAAAAAGGGGTTAAGAGGATCTAAACTAGAAATCTAAAGATTTTTCTTGATTTTAGAACTTAAAAGCAAGAATTTTAGGAGTTAAAGGGAGAAAGAACAGAAGATGAAAAAAGCTTGATATCCTTTGTAATTTCTCTTTGAATCACTTTCGTCATGATTGGTTTTGGTTTTAGCACAAATTGAAGCTTAGCTAGTAATGTGCAGAGTATGAAACATTGAGTTTTATAAGTTAGATTACTTGAAATAGTGTTTTGTTTTTAAAAATTATATTCTTAGATATGAAAAACAAATGGGTAATATGAGAATTGTGGAAAACTTGAAGGAAATCATGTTTCCCCCTTTGAAATGAGATTTTGGCCTAGACTTAGAAATAGAAAAAAATTGAATTGGTAAATTGTTATGGAATTTGGGTTAAATTGTGTTAGGACAGGTAGGAAATAGATGAGTAAGAAATTAATTTTTTAATGAAAAACTAAATTAATATTTAATATGCTGCACAAACCAGTTAATCATTTAGAATTACTAAATGATGCAGTCGATCGATTGATATGAGTAACAGTAAAATATATAGAATTATTAAATTAAAAATAATAAATTTTCGAGTAGAATTGAACGGATAACATTAAAGAGTAATTTAAATTATGAATTTTATAATTTAATTCTTTAATCCATTTATATTGCATGTTATAATAATTTTCAGGTGCATCTCAGTCTCGTGTGGAGCATTAAATTTGTTTAGTATTTCTTTTTTCTTTCTTTCTTCTTCTTCTTCTTCTTCCTTTTTATGTTTTTAATGATATAATTATAAATTAGTTAAATTCTCCTTTTATACTATTAAGTTGTCACTAATGCTTAAACTAAATTTACTTTACTTAAAATTTACCTTTAGAATTCTATATGTTAAGTTTGAATTTGATATGATATTTTTGTATCCCATGGGTTAAAAGAAAAATATCTGTAATTAACTTATTTTAATCTATAGGATCTAATTACACTTTTTATTTTGGTGAAGTACTTTAATGTGGAAAAATATTGGGTCGTTAAATATAATGTAAATTATGTTGTTATTTTATAAAAGTTCATAAAGGTTGAGCCATGACTTTAGATTGATTACATGGATTTGTAGTGATGTTGATAACTTGGTATGTTTAAAAAGAGGATAAACTCTATCGATTTTATGGTGGTCATCGATGGTATATATATAAATCCTAATTTTTCTATATATCTTGATGATGAAAAGATCTAAACATGTCTTAAAGTAAGGGATGTTACATTTTTTTTGTCTTTTCAATTTTTTTTGCATAGTTAAATGACCTATATACCCTTAAAACAAATAAAGGTTATCTTCCAATGACATTTTCATCTTTTTATTATGGTTTTTTCTTTTTTTTTTTTTTGTAATATTAGAGTTCACTTAAGGGTCGTTTGGTAATTTAAAAAATATGACAATTAATAACAATAATAAAAAGTTGCATGTGTTTGCATGTGGACACCCCCACGCCTTTTTTATAGGCCTTATAAAGTTATCTAATGACCAGTCATCACCTCTTGCAGTGATTTTTAATTGTTTCAACGACCCCTCCATTTTGTTGTGGTGTGTGTGGTCAACATGCCTCGAGTTTTATACCGGTGACCTTTTTCTTTCTTTCTTTGTTCTCTCTCTCTATCTTGAATTTTGACCCTAACCTTTCAAAATTTCAAGGCATACCTTAAATTGTTTTCTCCTTTATATTCGGTACATGCTATTTTGATTCTTATTTGTTTTAGATGAATTGATTTATTAAATTGATTTTTTTTTCAATTTTATTTTTTTTTAATTTTTTTCATGTGTCAGATTTGATATTCATTTTTTTATTGCTATTTTTTTTTTGTTTGAGATAGTTTTTAAAATTGATTTTGTTTGTAATTTCATCCACCTATATTTTTTTTCTTTCAAATTTTATCATCAATTTTTATCATTCATTCGATTTTAGATTGATTTCATTGTGCCAATAACCTACATCTCAAAACTTTTTTTTTTAAAAAAAACAAATACTTACATCGTATTAACATTTTATTTTTATATAAAAAAAAACAGCCCGTTTATATCGCAAGTAAGCAATCTAGTTGCATATAATGGTCGTTATTTGAAACTAAGCTTGAAATCCAATAGCGCAAAACTTTCTCATTTAAAAATTCATGTTACTTTTGACAGCACTGCTGGTTCGCGGGTCATACCAAATTGGTTCTGCTCTCTTTGAAAATTTTCAGTGGGCATCACATGCTTACCTGCGTTTCTTCCTCAACCTCAACACATGCTTACAATGCTTTCGGCTACCTGGCTCTGTGACGTAGCGGAAGGCTAACGAAAAAAGGCCACCGCCTCTTTTCTGAATGGTTTACTCGAATCCACGAGTAAGACTAACTACCCAAATCCACGAGTATCAGAGTAACGTTTCTGAAAGAAATTCTTATTCAAAATCAAAAGTATCCTCATGAGTAGATGGCTGCTTGTATTTATAAATAGAGGCACACAAGGGCCCCGAATAAGAATCTACGTTAAAAATAGGAAAGTGCAGCTGGCAATTGTTTCATGGTAGTAATTCCTTTCAGGACTTGTATTCTTCGGTTGCAGCAAACCGTAATTCAGTTCATGGCAATCTCTTCTTCTGTTGCAGCAAGCTGTCCTGCATCACTCTGCATAAGAGGCAAACTGACGGAAAAGTCAGACTTCCATTCCTGTGGAGTTGTGCAATTGGAGCTTATAACGGGGCATCCACCTATCAGTACTACAGAATCAGTGATGAATGAGAGCTTGGTTGCCTGGGTGAGTTCCCACTACATGGCTTTTGAATCTATTTTTCAAGTTCTAGACATGCCTCTTAGTTAATGTATGCTTGAGACATTGTCGAAACTCCGTCCCGCTCTATGGGCGTTACAGGCTGGGCCTCTACTCATACAAGCTCTGGAAGATGGAAGTTTTGAAGCTCTTGTCGATCCATGACTGGGCACAAATTATAATTTAACAGTGAGATGGCTAGCATGGTTGCTTGTGCTGCTGCTTGTGTGCACCCTTCATCCTGGATCCGACCAAGAATGAGCCAGGCTACTCTTCTTGACTTTCCTTTGCTTTATCATGTCCAATATACTATAATTACACCTCCAGCCAACTAATAACGTGGTTTTGAGCATGAAATGCCTTCCTCAAGATTGAAGAAACCATACGAAAACCAAACAAAGAAAACTTATCGCCGAGGGCTTGTCATTATGTAATCGTTATTTGGTTGTTATATGGAACTAAATGCAGCTGCGATTCTGTTTGATGGGTACTGAAAGAAGAAGCAAACATACCATGATGCTTCCAAAATGTTAGGAATTTGTTTTGAATCAAACAGAAAGTTCGTGCTCTGGAAGGCAGAAAGTCTGCAGATGATCTCAAAGCAGGAATATTCAGGCCTCCACAGCATAATGCATGGTTCTTCAAGAAGTTCAAGTTCCAGTACCTCCCACTACGAGGAACATGAATATTTTCAACATGGCAAGGGGCAGTAGGCAGGATGGCATCAGTTGTTACACTGGAACCACCAACGAGCATGAACCCAACCAGCTCAAGTAATGATGTTAGAGCTAAATTATTAGGTTTTAATGACTGATGTAACGTCCATTTTTTTGTTGATTCTTAACTATCAAATTTGAGCGTCCTTTTTAGCGGACAGTCATGCTGGTTCCATTGCTAAACATACAGCTTAGTAATGCCATGTATATATTGATTACTGTTATACATGTCCTTCACGAGCCTGGGCATGAACTACTGGGAGAACAAGGTGGTGGTTCATGTAATGTGCAGCACTAGTCTTAACAGAGACATCAAGCATGCGTGCAACTGGCATTTCGCTAATGAGCTGGGAAACAGCATTGCTTTTTATGTAAATTACATTAAAACAAAAGAAAATGAAGAAGATCAAAATTGAAAATCAGCCCATGCAGCAGATCGTAAGAAGCTTTGGTCTACAACCTCTGTGCTGCTTCAGCTTTCACTCGTTGCATAAAAGAATTTGCAGGCCGCCCTAAAACTAGCTTGCACAATATGTTTGGTGGTACATGGAAGGTGTTATACATTGCAATTTGCATAATGCTCTACAAAACAGTGTCCTGTTGCATTGCAAATTCAATTGGTTTTGCCATAAACACTAATCAAACACCACAACTACAGTTAGAAGTAACAGAATAAGAAGAAAAATGGACCGTGGGATATAATTTAGAGTGCCTCAAAAACACTTTCGAGCAATGCTTCATTTGGTACCTGGCATTTTCTTTGAAAGTTCAGACTCCAGAAACAAGTTGGGATCAGAAATGAAAACCCATTTCACCAAAAAAATTAAACTGGATAGTCATGTTTACCATAAGTTGCAAACGTTAATTTACTGAAGATTTCAGCACCGGGGAAGCCTCCAGCAACGAAAATTGAACCTATCAACTTCAGTTTCTAAAGATATCATACGAGACCTAGTAAAATCTCAAAACCACTAACCAAAAAAGACTTGATGACATCTTTATTTTTTTTAAAAAAGAAAACAATCAATACAAAGTTCATTGTTTTTGAAGCAGGGCAAAAGAGTAATCCTATGACTTTTCTAAATTGCTCCCATAAAAAATAGAAGTTGCCAATTCAGCCTTCTTTGATTTTGTTTTTTTCCAGTTTTTAACCTCATTCTCTTACCTGTGTATGCACTATGATTACCGTGGCCTGGAATGAAACATTAAGTTGAGACAGGAAATCATCCACCTGTATCTTTTTTCTCCTTGCCAGACAGAAAAGATATTAACCATTGCTTCCAAGGAGCATCCTCTTGCTGCTCAAGCCACGATAGAAAACAGCTATCCAACAAGCAGAAGAAGTTGACATACAAAAGTTGATACCTCACTGGTACAAATCGGAAATTTCCAACTTGAACAATTGGCCATATACCTCCTTCCAAAATAAGAGCTGGTACAAAGTCCCTCTTCAAATCTTCCTTGATTTGAGGAACACTCTTTCCAGATGCAAAACCCATGTACGAGAAAAATACAAGCAGATCCAGTGGTCCAAAGATAATCCCATCAAGTGCTACTTTAGCACCAACAAACCGCAAGGAATTTGGACGCAGTAAAAGTCGTGACCTTATAAATCGGTCTAAACTTTCATACCTGCAACAGTTTAACAAGAAACAAATGAAATATGACTTGCACACCTCTGCATAAGAGTACCACAAGCAATTCCATCAATTTAAAATCATTAATCATTTGATCCTGGTAGTGGAGTGCTAACTCCAGGATCCATGATTTTCAAAATAAGTTTTTCAAAAAATATTTTCCTTTCAATTTCAAAAATAAAATGTATAGATGAAAATGACAGAAAACACTCACCAGAAGTGGCCAACAGGTCCAACAAATGCAAAACCAAACAAGCTCGTGGTCGTTACTCGTTTCCAATTAATCTTAAATTCTTTCTCCTCTACCTGACGTTTGAAATAGAAATCAATTAACAGTGAAGTGGTGGAAATAACTTTTATGGGCTCCACAAGCTTCTCTTTTCTTATAAATAAAAGTTTAGCATTGCAAACATTTTCCAGCACGGCAAATCACTAGCTTCTATTCACCACGTTCTTTTAATCCCAGAACAATCAGGTTTCCAATTTGTATAAAATCATATGCAATTCAAGGATCAGGTTTATCAAAAGCTGCATATTCAATAATGCAGAATTATCATTAATAGCAAATTCAGAAGAGGGCAAAATCATGCAATCAACATACAATAGGATGATACAACACAAGACCCCAATAACAGAAAACAAGCAGAAATTTGGAGTGTTAGGATTAAACCATGTGGTGGAGCCACCTCCAACAGCCAGATGAATGGAGATTGAAATACCCAGATTTCAGTTCAAAGACACGCAGTTTGAGACATTATTAAGCAATTTTTGTCCTTCAGTAAACACTTCATCAAACACAAAAGAACTGTCAAGATCATATTAAATAATTTGATCCCCCTGAATGCCAAATTGCTACTAATTCCATTGATGGTAAACATCACGATGTCACCACCCAAGGACCATTAAAGGGTGCGGGTGCAGCTACAAGGGGTGGCTATTCTGTCAATGACCATGAGTGAATCAAAGATGATGAACAAAGACTGAAGATTCCAGCCAGTACAATGACCATGTTTATGGGGGAAGAGAAAGGACAGTGTACTCTTTGCAAGGAACCTATTTATGAAACCATTTATGAAGAACATGTTGGGGTTCTACAGTTTCACACAAGCACACCATGGTGAGACAATTTAAGAAAACATTTACAAAGAGCATGAAGACAATGAAATTGTTAAGCTATCAATTTCTAATAACAAGAACAATAACTTGTTACATGGGATACTGAGTAACCAGATGATATAGTCGAGATCCACTTGTATTAAGTTAAAATGAGTATGAAGGTGATGAAGAGCAAGAGTAATATCTCCGAGCACTTGCGAGTTGTTCACCATGGGACACCATCAAAGAAACTAATCAGTAGTGTTGGCTAATCTACTGAGAAGGTCTGAGAATCAAATCCAACATACATGTCGATGTCCTTGTAGAATATATAACCTTACAAAATAAAGGATGAGATGCTATCTTGTGGAGACAAGGAGTTGTAAAAGGCTGTTCCTCTGTAGCTTAAATAGAAGTACTACAAGTATGTCCATATACAGGATTTGAACATCCTCCATCCAGCGAAATGCTCACCACAGTTCAAGAGCATATATCATAATCTAAACTCAGATAGAAATGATAATGATTATGGTGATAGTATATCCTTCATCATTACTCGAAACAAACTAGATGATGCTGATTCGGTGCTTTCTCAAACAGTCGTTCCCCAGCATAACTCTTTAACACATGAATAATAAAATAAGGCGGCTTCATCTTCAATAAAAATGAATCTATCATGTTCTAGAGTGTAATGGTAAACATGAAAGAAAAGTTCAATCATGGACATCAACAGAAAATATATTGGAAACCATTTTCCCCTTGGAATCACAAGAGGAACTGGTTGATTTCAGCCCAAGATGGGTTTCACCTGAATGAGGAACTAATTTATTTCTCAAAAACCAAAAATGCAAATGCCAAATCAATAGACAACATTTTCATGCATTACATCCCATATAAAAGGTGAGATTTATAGTCCATCCTCATTTTATGCCACTGATGAAGTACAATAAACAGATAAAAGATATATAAAAAAAAAAACAAAATGGCACATACCCATTTGCCTCAAACATTGAATACATCCATACACACATAGAGAGAAACCAAATAGAATGAAAAAAACTTGAGACATACTCATTTTCCAAAACTAAAGGCAAAGTACCCAAAAACAGATAGACAAAATATAACAAAAATCCATCATATAAAAAATGGGATTTTCTTGAATGATAGGTTATGCTTGTAAGTACCTTAATTTGACGATATTTCTTTGCTGTATAGTGAGTTATGGACTGTGCAGCTATATCACCAAAACCCCAAATCACTCCTGAGCTAATCATCTGTGTCTTGACTGGATGCACAGCCAAGCAATTTTGGTACCATTTCCACAACTTCAACATATCCCCCTACGTATTTTCTTTTAGAGAGATTTTTTTTTTAAAAAAATGGATTTCTTCTACATGGATTAGTGAATATTGAAAAGGGTTTCTTTTTAATCTAATTTTTAGCTACAAAGCTGGATGCGCTCCTCATTCTCTTGTTTTTCTTTCCCAAGATCTCCGGGAAAATGAGAATTACCCTATTTTCCGGGAAAGGACAAAAATGACCTAGTTCCTGCATTATGTGGTTGTCCTAGTGTCCTGGTGGACTGCCACTACCGGGGAAACGCTAATGTTGTGGAAAGCTGTACCTTTTGGTTTGGCCAAGGGCTGTATGGGCTTTTCATATCGCTGTGGTAAGAACTTGGTTGGCTGGGTTTAGGCTTCACAATTTAATTTCAACCCGATTGATACTTCGTCAACCTAATGTATTTTTTAAATAATTACTTTACCTGATGAATAAAAGTAAAGTATAGATCAAAACTTAAGTGAAAATATATATTTATATTATATTGATGCATTCAATTTTTTTTAATATAATATAATATAATATGATATATATATATATATTAACTATTTTATTTTTTATTAAATAATAAATAATAATAGATAATAAATATCTATATAAATATCAGAAACCCGATTAATAGTTTATGTATATCTTAATTCTTACTTGATACTTATGAATATTAAGAAATTCAGTATGCGGGTATTCATTGTTATTTCTAGCTGAGTTGAGACTATAATTATAAAACTTGATTAGGGATCAACTTAGAGTAAAGCTTAAATAACGTGTTAGAAGGGTCAACCCAAATTGAATTATTTTTTAATAGATTTTGACTAGGTTAATTTCTTAACTCATTTTTATTCAACTCAAACTAATTCGGTTTCGAATCAACCGAATCCCAAATCAATTTTTAACCACCTAACATATGCTTGCTTGAGATTTTTTTAATAAAGATTGAAGTATAATTTTTTAAAAAACAAGCAAATATATGCATGCATGCATACAATGCATATATATATAACCCTTTAAAATGTGTGGGGAAAACATTATGCATATACTATGGATATAGACTTATTGTTCTATGGACCACACTATAGATATAGAGTGTTTGCATTGTGGACAACACTGTAGCATCTTGGAGGGGTTGTCTTTGCTGTTTTTTAGTCAAAAAAATACTACTGGGGTGTTGTCTTTTCTGTTTCCTGTGCCAAAAGGTGTTGGGTCTGGCTTGGTAACCAGACCCAACGTTATTGGATTCGGCTTTCAGCTATACCTAATAATCTTGGGTATGGTTGGGCAGCAAGACCTAATGATATTGGGTTTGGCAACACTATTGGGTTTGGTTGGGCCGCTACATATTTTTAATTTTTTTTGTCTCTTTAGATTTTTTTTCTTTTCTCTTATTTAATTTTTTTTTTCATACAACAAATAGGAAATAAATTGATGAAACTTTTTTTTACCTCCACCAAGGCTCAATGGCGTTGGGTCATGCTGCCCAGTTGGATCCAATAGCGTTGAGTCCTGTTGGAATTGGGTCCTGCTGACTGTGGATATAGACTCATTGCACTGTTGATCACATTATAAACATAGAATGTTTGCACTGTAGACGACACTAAAGCACTAAAGGGTGTTGTTTTTTTGTGTTTTTTAGTCAAAAAGTGTTATTAAGTCTGGCTTGGCAATATTCAACAGCATTGGAACCTACTACCCAGCAAAACCCAATCGCTTTGGGTCTGCCTGACATGACCCAATAGTGTTGGATTTGGCTGCCCAGCCACACCTAATAGCTTTTGGACTTCTTGGCTGCTAGGCCAATGCTATTAGGTCTAGCTTTGCTGTCAGACCCAATGCTATTTTGAGTCTGGCTTGACCACCACACCCAATACACTTAATATATTTTCTATAGCTTTAATATTTTTTATATCTATACATAAAGCACATATATTACTAATTAATGTTAAGATAAGTTGTGTTTAATACCTAAAGATTGATACATACATGACATTACAGATGGATATTAATTTGATAATATCTTATAGAAGGTGTAAACAAACTAACTTTTAAGAAAATTTCAGAAATTAATTTAGGATCTAGTGAGAGTTTACTCGATATCAAAGAAACATGAAGCATCATTAATATATTTTGTTTGGAATAATTTTTATAAATAGTTTTAGAACAATATGCTAAAATTTCTAATACTTTCATGCATTTCAGATTCCCACATGCCAAATTATGAAAGCTGAATTGTTAGACAGAGGGCATTTTGAGTTTAATACATACCTTAATTTTTTTTTATTTGTTATTTAATTCTTGCACTTTATGTTTTGCATCTATTTATGTTATATTTTGTTTTTATTTGCATTTTATCGTATATGTGAAGTCTTCAGAGCATTATATTTGTAAATTAAACATTTATGAAATTAATAATTTATTATTGAAAAAACTTGTGATAACAAGGACCAAAATTAAAAACAAAACTAGGCATTTCAATTTTTAATGTTCAAGAGGCATGAAAAACTATAGTTTGTCCATAAAGTTTCAATGTTTTATATATTTAGTCTTTATTATTTGAGGATTTTATGTTTAGATTATAAACTTTATTTTGTTTCCATTTTGATCCATGTGTGTTGAGAAATAAGAGAGAAAGTTGTTGAAAAAAAAAAGGGGAGAGAAAATATTTAGTTAGTCACATTCTACTAATAAAAAAGATCAATTTTGATATTAATATGTTTGTCTTATAGTATGAAGTTCAATGGAGGTGATTGGAATTTTCATCTTGTAATAAAAAAATGATTTTTTTCCCCATTTTATGTTATTTTGTATTTAACAATGAGTTTATTTTGGTTACTATGATATTTTATAAGTGTTTTAAGTTAAGAACAAGTTGAAAAATAGATTTCTAAGGTCTAAGAATCGAAACCCTAAGTCGAAGGCTGAAATCCAAACTAAATAATGACACGTCATTTACCCATATAGTTGATGCGTCGTCCATTTTAATTAAAAAATTTGAATAGATGACGTTTCATCAACTCAATTTTTTTTTTTTAAAAAAAAAAGAAAGAAAGGGTCATTCGCACTTAACTGTCTCTCTCTTTTTTTTTTTAGGAGGGTCACTAGCCAATCCTCTTAGACCCAATATCTAACCTCTTTTTAATTACCTTTCTATAGTTTTTTCTATTCAATTCAATATGAATGAAATAACTGAAATGATATTTAAAATATTATCCAAATTTTCTATTTTTTTAAAATAAAATTATATATTTTTATAATAATATTTTACAATTACTTTGTGAATTTTTATATATGAACCTAATATAAAGATTTTGTAAAACAAAATATGCTCATGGATATTAAATGAAAATAATATATATATTTTTTATTTTTTATTGTAAATTTTTTAGATTAATTATTCTTTTTTTTTTCTCTTATTGCATACAAATTATTGAGTCATGATTTTTCTATTTTTTTTATTAAAGCTTGCTTTTCTAATTATGATAAGTTTCTATTAAGAAAAAAACTCACATAAAATAAAACATATTTTCCTAAAAAAAAGAAGAAATAATGAACAAGGAAATGAAGTTTTGATTGAGAGATGCATTTTATCCTCCTTAATTCAAGTTATTTATGTTTTATAAATATTTATTTTAATATCTTTTAATTCTTTATTAAAAAAACAAGCTAAACATAAAAAAAAACATGTTTTTATAAAAACAATATATTAATAAAAATTAAAAATTCACCTAATAAAATACATTTTTTTAGAGAATTTAAATCTTTATATTTTTAGTAAATATTTATTTATGTTATAACATAACTAAATAAAAATTGATTTTATATCACATGCAAGCCAAAAACTAGCATAAAAACTATTTAAAGTTCAAAACTGTAGTCGAGCTTGATTTAACTAATTTATATTTTCATTTAACTTAATTTGATATTAGCTCAAGGATTGAAATTGTAATAAAGTAGTTGATGGCATGTAAAAAAAAAAAAATAGTTGAACCTAAAATAAAAGGCCTAACCTAGCCTAATTTTAGGTCAGTCAAACCTTATCTTAAATTGGCTCCATAAGACTAATTTTAAGCCCACTCAAACTTCCTTTTAAACTAGCCCAATCGAGGCTTACAGATAAAAATAAATTAAAGAGCTGCTATACAAAGAGAAGCACAGGCAAGAAAAAAAGAGAAATAAGTTTAGGTGTGGAAGTCGAGGGGCAAAAAAAGAGAGAAAAAAAGGAAAAAGAAGGAAGAATGAACGAGCCACCAAAGCTACATCGTGTGTTCGCTACATACATGCACCACGCCACTAAAAAGCTCTTACGAAGATGACTCGGATGACACCAAAAGTCGTTATTAGAGCTCCAACCACGCTGTACAAATCGCTATAAAGCAATGTCTTTCTTCAATACTATTGGTTGTGATACACATTATATATATATATTCCCTCATTTTATTTTTATCTTTGATTCTCTAACAACTCTTTAATTTAGTACTGATCCAACCTAACTTAACCCTTTTTAGTCCTTGTCTAATGTATCATTATCCCGAACTCAATTGAGGGTGAAGAAGATAAAAAGAGGGAAGGAAAGGCCATAACCAAACCCCACACCTAACCCAATGGAGGGTAAAGAAAAGAATGAGAGTGGAGAAAAGGTCAACATAAACATGACCAAACTAAACCTACACCTAGCCTAATTAAAGGTGGAGAAGTGAAAAGGAAGGGGAAAAATCCTAGGGCCAACTAGAACAAGCCTAATTGAGCCCTTTTATAGGCTAGCCTAATTGAACCTTCCTTTAAGTAAGCCTAACCTGACTCCTACACAAACATTGTTGCTTGTACTAGCCATCATCTTTAGCCAATAATTGTCTTTCTCAAACTGTTTTAAACTAACTTTTACATTAATGACCATCTCTAAATCTAATTTTGTACTGAATCTCTTGGCCTAACTAATCTTTTTACCAATAACTATCATAATAATGACTCTGCCATCAACTCTCATGACCTGGCCATCATTTACCAATGACTTACTCTCAAATACCAATTTTTTTTACCAATGACTATCGTAATCATGAATATGCATCAACTTTCTTTACCTGATCACCCTTTTCACCGATGATTACTCTCAAACACCAAAATATCCAATGGCAAATGTGACACACCAACCGATGTCTCAACTTTATAGGAAAGCAGATATTTCTCATTATTTTTCCACACAAACTAGTAAGCTTATGTGACATGAGGTATCTATAAACACCATAAGTCAATAGGTAAAAAGATGGACTATGATAAGTTAAAACAAGATCATTTGACCCCATTACTCTTTTGTTCCATACACTCTCTATTCCACACACTCATTCTCTTCACACAAATATTTCACATCTCCTACATTTATTAACTTAAACATTAGAGGATCCTTTATTTTGACAGAGGACTTGTTTTGCATTATTCACTAGCCGAGAAACACAACCATTAAGAGCCCAAACCTATTATGAAGTTTTTCATGACTTTATTAATAATCAGTAATAGCTTATTGTTAGATTGCATAATCTCTTTTTAAGAAAAAAAATTAAAAATCTAAACAATATATAATACATATACATAAATCAATCTTCAACATCCCTTGTATTTAAATATTCCTTCGGTGTTCCCTATTTATGATGTGTAAAAAAAAAGAATTATAATCATTTGGACCTGGCCCAAACAAGTAAGATTTTTTCTCTCTCTCATTTTCCATCTTTTCCTTACCTTATCCACAAATATCCAAGCTTGAAAATGATCAGAAAACCAGTTGTTGATATAAAAAAGAATACATAAATTCTAATAATTTAGTATAAATATTCCCACGATATATCTTTTTATTTATTAACCTGATGGTGAAAAAAGCAATCACCTAACACGAAAAAACAAGTCCTACTAGTTAATCAACACAATAAATAAGTGTTATTCTCTTCAAGCTAATCAAGATCTTTTCTCAAGTGAGCTACTTCTTTTTTATGTTGACCTTTAAGTCACATATTAATATTTTATATATTTTGATGATAACAATTAAATAGAAATAGAATAATGATATGCTTGGATAAAATTAAGTTTAAACAACTTTATATGAAGATCACATCAACAAGCATGATTTATTGAATGAAAAGATCAATCAACAAGTCCAAATTACAAAGTAAGTGAAGACTTAGTTTTTAAGTGTTTATTTAATGCCTAAATGTTAATCTTTATATCATACTTGATAGCACAAATTAAAATGAATGCACACACTTTATTTTGCATGCATTTAAAAAATATTGATAAAACGGTCATAAGAATTCACCATGATTAAAATTGATAAATTTGAAATTCTATGTTGTTACCCAATTTTTGATCCTTCTTCTTGATAAAATTTTTGAAAAATCCAAAAATAGCGAAAAACAATGAAAATCCAAAAAAATATATTTTTAATATATTTGCATCATTTTTAGCATTTTCAACGTCGTCTAAAAAAGAATTTAAATTTTCAAAGGTTTTTTGAATGCGTTCGACTTGTCACGCGTCATTTTTCTCATTTGAGTCGACGTTGATATTGCTCGTTTTCAAAAAATATAAAAAATAAGAAAAATCAAAATTTACAAAAAAAAAATTGAGGGACCAATTTTGAAGCTCGAGTAATACTTTACCTATAAATATAGGTCCACAACTCAAAACATTGGGGGGTGGGGGGGGATTTTGCAATTAAGGGGGAGGCAACACAAAAAAGGAAAACCCTAAAAAACTTAGCTCTTTCTTCTCCCTCACCTAGGGCCGCCGCCGCCCCTTCGGATTTATTTTTTCTCCTCTCTCCCAACCGGTTCCACCATCGGCTCCTCCCTTGCTCTCTGCCAATACAAACTAGACTAGCCTCCCCTTTACAGACAACACCCACCGTTTCCACATCTCCTAAGACCATCACTCATTTTCCTTTCTTCTCCCACAGCCCGGTCATCAACACACAACCCTCATTTCCAGCTTCTTTTCCCAAACCAGAGCAGCCACATCTGCACTCCCCTCCATCTCCCCATCATCTTCCCTCTCTCGGCTGTCTCTCCCCACCGTCAGCCTCTCAACCTCCAAAACTAGAGTCATTCCCCCCTCAGCCGACTTAAAGCATCCGGCCAAGATCAAAGAGAAGCCGCCCCTTCTCTTTGGACAGAACAGAATCCCCTCATCTCTCTTAACCACCGAGAGCATCACCTTGCAGCGCACAGCTATCAGATCTTCCCTCTTCAACTGGCGACAGACCCACGGTCTTTCTCTTCAGCTGCAGACACCATTTCTCTCTTTCCCCCAATCGGAGAGCGATGCCCATCTCCACCGCGGCTTCAGCGGCCACGGATGACAACTGCTAGATCTAGCACTGGAGGAAGAGAGAAAACAGAAATGAGATGGATCTGAAGAGGAGACAGAACCAGATCTGAGAATGAGAAAATAAAATTAAAATCAACTGTTTGTGCATTTTTCTCTTGTTACAGGTAGCGGTGATCCTCACCGCCGGTAGGAAAGTGAAGAGGGGAGCAAGCTGTGACTGACCCCTGCTTTTCTGGTGTTTCTCGTGGCGGCGGCGAGTGGAGGAGACGCGCTGCCACTGTTCATACAGTTCTAGAAATCTTCCTCTGCAATTCCTGGATTTTTTAGGGGTTATTTTGAAAATTTAAAATTGTATAATGTAATTTTTGTTTAGTTGTTTTGAATTTGTATTTTGAAGTGTGGATGTAAAAAAGATAAGAAAGGAAAAGAAAGGAAAAAATATAGTAAAAGTGTATGTGTGTGTTTGTATGCTTTTTATGCTTTTTATGTATGGTTTTTTTATATGATGAAATTGTAAAGAATAAAGAAGAATTTAATATTTTGATTTGCTCACGGTCAAGAATTATGAACTTACATGTAAGTTGTATTTCTAATATCTGATGAAAAGATAAAATTTTTAAAATTTTTTTAACACATCAAAGCCATGAAGCAACTTACCTCAGGTAGGTAGGGTGCGTTAGGGGTGCTAATACCTTTCCTAACCACAATCAGTCCCTTACCCGTTAATCTCTGATAAAAACCAGTACACCCGGGTTTCCTAGTAACCCTCAATTAAATACTAGGTGGCAACTTCCGACGAATCAAATCAAGCAAATGTAAAATCGCCAAAACAATGTCGCGCGAGTGACATGCGACATTCTATATAAACTAGTCGATTATTTGGTGATACCAAATGAACTGGTCGATCACTTGTTCATATGTGATGAACACTTAAGAATTTAAATGAATCAGTCAATCGATTGGATAAACCAATCTAAACCGGTCAACCATTTGTGTTGTTAGAGGAACTGTAACAACCATAAATGACTGAATTTTTGTTAGAAACACACACACACACACACACACACAGCTTGTTTAATTGTAAAATTCAGTATAGAAATTGAATATATATCATACACAAGTTATTTTAAGAGCAAAAAAAACTCAAATCATCAATCTTATATCATACTCATATTTGTGCATTAAAACTCTCATATTCTTGCACAAGAGTATAAATACTAACACTTACTAAACTTAAACACTTTCATATATTCTAAGTGATATTGAGTGAACTATAAATATGTAAGCTTTAATTGTATTATCTACTATTTGAGGGAGTATTCTTATATTTCAAACAATTATAATCTTTCAAGAATCTAAGTGAAAAACTCTTAGTTATTGGTGAGTGATAGGATTCAAGATAATATTGACAGATTGTATAGCTAGAATCAAGGCAGTAGAATAGCTAATGTTTAGGCTATAAATCAGGAAATTGATATGTATAACGTCTTTGTGATTTACATGTCACTATAATATAAATACATCAAATCCAACCCTTAAGTGGTTGAGAGATTCTTCTGCTAAACCCTTTTCTTCTCTATTTCTCTACAATATTTTCTCCACTCTTTCATGGTATCAGAGCAAGACTGCGCATTCACCAATTAATTAAAATCTCCCTCTTACAAAATGACCACTCCAGCGTCATCATCGTCCTCTGTCTCTGTCACTTCTTCCAATCTTCCCATCTTCCTTGCTGCGTTAACAAACAATTTCTCAACCCATCTCAATTCTGATAATTATTTGCTCTGGCGAGATCAAATCACTCCTCTTCTCATCTGCAACGATCTCTATGGCCATATTGATGGCTCTGATCCACCACCTTCAAAAACAATTATTAATGAGGGCGTCGTTACCCCAAATCCTGATTATACCCGTTGGTTCAAAATAGACCAACTTGTTGTGGGAGGAATCAAGAATACGCTGTCTTCAACCGCTTGCGCGGAGGTCCTCGGTAAACACGTTGCCAAAGATGTTTGGGACACACTTGAAACACTCTTTCATCAGCAAACTCTCTCTCGTGCTGATATTCTACATGATACTCTTCTTGATACATATAAGAATGATATGTCCATTGAAGCCTACCTTGCCAAAATCAAAGGCATCGCAAACCAACTTGCTGCCATCAGCCAGCTTGTTCCAGACAGTGAACTGGTGAAAAGAACACTGCGTGGTCTCCCTCACACACTGGAATACCAGCCATTTGCCCAGGGTATTGCCAACAGACACACTCCAATCACCTTCACAGAGCTTCGTGCGCGACTTCTTGTTCATGAACAAGAGCTTGAGCGTATTCGTGGACGTGCAGCTCCACCACTGTCCTCACCCTCACATCATGCTTTTGTTACACAACAGCACTATCAGCAGTCCCGTAATCCTCACCATGGAAACTATCGTCGATTTAATCGACCAAAACAAGGTACTGTGTCTCAAAATTTTGGGAATTCCTCTGCTAGCATACTTGGTCAGTACCCCACTCAAAATTCTCCCTCTTTTGCTGAT
>Ga0325414_1000111_pt1 | contig 48589 bp, 28 predicted proteins | sample PopdelMetagenome_8_FD_206183 | JGI IMG/M metagenome (GOLD analysis project Ga0325414, IMG submission 206183) | Populus deltoides microbial communities from Bellville, Georgia, United States - Leaf-PdKOR-R3 | ecosystem: Host-associated > Plants > Phyllosphere > Phylloplane/Leaf | place: USA... | reverse complement strand
TATTCCTGATGATTTCTTGAATGTGTTGACCCAAATATCTTCCAAAAAATATTTGATCAAAATTACCTTAGTCTTTTTAGATGATTTCAAACTCGACACTATCGCCTTATTTGACACAGGTGCAGATTTAAACTGCATCCAAAAAGGCGTAGGTCCAAAACAATTTTTACAAACCACCTCTGAAAAACTCTATGCTGCTAACAATTCAAAATTGCATATTGCAGGCAAAACCCAAGCCTCTGTTTTCAACAAAGGAATTTCTCTTAAAACATTCTTTATCGTTACAAAAGATATTAATCATACCATCATTCTCGGCACCCCATTCATCGACATGATCACTCTATACAAAGCACATCATGATTGTATTACCTCCAAGATCAATAACATTAAACTTGTTTTCTCATTCTTAGAAAAATCTAAGACTAGAAATTTAAATCTAATTAAAGCATGCTTTATACGTACCTATCATATTAATGCTTTAATTCATGGAAAGCAATTCCATTTACATGATTTACAAAACCATGTTTCATTTTGTCGTATCAATAAATAATTACAAAACTCGGTTTTACAAAAGAGAATCACTGATTTACAAAGTAAGATTGAACAACAAATCTGTTCAGACTTACCCAATGCCTTCTGGAAAAGAAAACAACATGTTGTTGATCTTGCTTATGAACATACTTTTTCCGAAAAAACATATACCTATAAAGGCAAGACCTATTCAAATGAAGGTTGATCTCAAACAGCATTGCAGACTTGAAATCCTAGATATGGAGTCTAAAGGTCTTATTCAAAAGTCCAGATCACCATGGTCGTGTGCAGCCTTCTCTGTGAATAAAAACTCTGATATTGAAAGAGGCACACCAAGATTTGTGATCAACTACAAACCCTTAAATTCTGCTTTAAAATGGATTTGATATCCAATCCCAAACAAAAAAGATTTGTTACAAAAATTACATTCTGCATTTATATTTTCCAAATTTGATATGAAATCCAGATTTTGGCAAATCCATAATGATCCTAGGGATCAATACAAAACTGCATTTACAGTTCCTTTCGGCCAATACGAATGGAATGTCATGCCTTTTGGATTGAAAAAACCACCTTCTAAATTCCAACGCATTATGAATGACATCTTCAATGACATTCCAAATTATGTATTGTTTATATTAATGATGTTCTCATTTTTTCCAACTCAATAGATCAACATTTTAAGCATCTACATATATTCTTTCATGTTGTTCAACAAAATGGATTAGTTGTTTTCAAATACGAGATTTCTCTATTTCAAACTCTTGTCCATTTCCTAGGCGATTATATCTGCCAAGGTACTGTAACACCTATAGAGCGATCATTATCCTTTACAAACAAATTCCCTGATAAGATCACAAACAAAACCCAATTACAAAGGTTTTTAGGAAGTCTTAACTATGTCCTTGATTACTATCCAAACATTAGTCATCTTGCCAAACCTTTACATGATAGGTTAAAGAAAGACCCGGTCTAATGGTCTGACCTTCATACCAGCATAGTCCGACATATCAAATGGCAAGTTCAAACTATTCCACTTCTCCTTTTAGCTAACCCATTAGCTCATAAGGTAGTTGAGACTGATGCCTCAGACTTGGGTTACAGAGGGATTCTTAAACAAGTCTAAAACAACAAAGAACAAATCCTCCAATATACATCTGCTCATTTAAATGATTATCAGAAAAACTACTCCAAAATACAAACCATAGCCATTCCTGGCTTTTTTACTTTCATCATTCCATGACATCTATAAAACTCCCAATTTGGTTTCTCCGATGGTGGGATTACTTTGGTTGTCATGTTGACTTTCTCAAAAACCATCCTCTGGTTGAAAATGGTTACCTTCATTTCAAAAACAATTTTCAACCTACCCCTTTCGAAAGAAAGTTTTCCTCCCTTTTAATTTTCTATAGAAAATTCTTTATTTCATGGATGTGTTCATGGTTCTATAATTACAACCTCCAAAATAGACATCCAGTCCTTGTCTGTAAATTCAAAATCAAATGGTTGGATTCTTTTACAGCTGAATCAAAAAGTTTCAAATTAGCTGTTACAGAATGGTTATAAAAGAATCAAACAACTCCCATCATTGATCACCATCCTCAATCCAAATTTCTAGCCTGAAAGGCTCAAATAGCAGCTCTCCTTGCCTCCGCTAAAACTGAGGAAGAATACCTCCAAATAGTGCAAGGCATTATACAAAGCCAAGACCCCAAAACAGTCTTGCCCCAATCCAGCTCATCTGACTCGACATCTCCTGCCATTTTCCTTAAAGAAGACAATGAAGATAATTGCTATGGCATTCTGCCACCTATCAAAAGGCACTAAAATAAAAGTGTCGGCAGAAAATGTCAAAAATACTTTCGGTGCAGGGGTCCTCCACTTACAAATGGTGTCTCCCACTTTCAAAAGGCATCACCCACTTATAAAAGGTGTTCCCCACGTCTACAAAAGACAGACTATCCTCCTCTATATAAGGAGGCTTCATTCCACTTGAAGAGGCAAAACTGGTTACAACCATAACAAGTTTCTCTCCAGACGAATTATATTATTCCTCTGTACTTACAAACTGTATCATTTTATTCCCTACTTTGTATTCAAAACCTGTATCAGGTGTAACAACGCCACGTACTACTTTATCTATCTATAGTAAAATTTTGTTTTATTTGGTGTAATCCTTTTTTAATTTATTTGAAATCAGAGGCCACTGGGATTACACTAAATAAATAGATTCAAAAAGGATTATATATATATATATATATATAAAGAATTAGAATTGTTACATAGTACGTGAAGAATGAATCAACGCAGTACGTGGCGTTGTTACACCTGAGAATAATCTTTAGATCTGGTCACAGGTTTCCAGCCGATATACTGAGTTTGGAAAAAGAAACAAATTTCTTATGCGAATGAACATGGCTAGACCAACAATTTCAGGATCCTTGATCAAACATAGAGCATACTTAATTTTGCAGAATATTTAAAGAAATGTAAACATACATATGTAAAAACGAGAAGGTTTAAATAAATGAACCTTGAAATTTTGTATTGCTTCAATACAGGAGATATTTTTTGAGAGATGGATTACAATTTAAAACAGTGTTTTCAAGGGAAATGTAAATTGATACAGTGTTTTGTTTTTAGAAGAATTGAATCTGAAAAAATTTGTTTTCTAAGGATTGAGGGATCTCTTTTTACAGCCAAGTTACCATAGAAGAGGCCAAAATGCCTTTTTAGAAAGCCTGAAGATTCCTCCTGAAGCCATTTGTTATTGCTTTCCATGATCAAGAGATGACAAGTTGGAAATTGCCCATGTTTTTTGTGGGGTTTTCCTTTTGTTGTCTTCTTTTCACCGATAATTGATTTGTCTGTTTGTAGTATCAGGTAATGTTTATAAATAAAGCCTAAAACCATGGGCCAACAAAAGTAAAAAGGGACTCAAAACAGTTGAGTCTAAAAGATATTGAAAATGAGCTCAAAACAGGTGAGCCTAAAATTATTATTTTTTATACTGTTTGCACCGAAAGATGATTTTTCTTTCTATCTAAGTGGGAGACACCTTTTGTGAGTGGATAACACCTTTAGAATCGAAAGTTTGTATGTCATTTTTTGCCGATAATTTTGTTGGGTCTTCAATGCTTTGTAATGGGTGGCAGGATGCCAAAGCAGTCATCTTCGTTATCATTTCCAAGGGAATATACTGGAGATGATGAACTGGAAGAGCTGGATTTAGATAGCACTATTTTGGGTTATTGACTTTGTATGATGCCTTGCATAATATTGAGGTATTCTTCCTCAGATTTTGCAGAGGTAAGGAGAGCTGCAGTATGGGCTTTACGAGCCAGAAATTTGGACTGAGGATGGTGGTATATAATATGGATGGATTGATTCTTTTGTAACCATTCTGTTATAGCTAGTTTTGAACTTTTACACTCTGCTGCAAAGGAATCCCACCATTTAATTTTGAATTTTCGGACAAGAACTGGATGCCCTTGCTGGAGATTGTAATTGAAGAACCATGAACATACCCATAGAACAAAGAATTTTGTACAGAAAATCAAAAAGGAAGAAAACTTTCGTTCGAAAGGAGGACGTTGAAAATTTTCCTAAAAATAGAGGCAACTATTTTCAACCAAGGGGTGGTCCTTAAGGAAGTCAATTTGGCAACCAAAGTAATCCTATCATTGAAGGAACCAGAGTGGAAGCTTTGTAGTAGTCATGGAATTATGAAAGTAAAAAAGCTAGGAATGGCTGTGTTTGGAGTTTTGGAGGAAAAAAGCATTGAACCAGGCCTGTTAGTAGTCTCAGTATGTATAGGAAAGGCTGATGTTTTGGAATGATGTACGGAGGTGTATAGGAAAAGGAATTGGTTTGTGGAGGGGTTATTGTCAGTCTGAATGATGGATGATGTTGTGGATGATGCATGTAGAGTATGCAGGTTCAGGGTGGTTTGGATGCATGTTGTGGAGGGGTTATTTCAAAAATGGTAGAATAATAGGATTGGGGTTTTGTGATATCCCAAGGTTTGTAGTGCTAGTTTGGAGGAAAAAAGTTTGGAAGTAGCGATGGAAGGATTTTCATGGTAAAAACCTTCTTCCATAGTTAAAATGTTTTGAAAGTGAGTTATAAAAATATATTGTGATTTTGATTTGGAAATATGTGTTTTTTGACTTTGTAAAGCAAGCAAGGGATTTGGGGAGGTAAACCCTGCATGTGGTTTTGAAAGGGTTTTAGAAATACTACATGTTTGTGACTCTTGGCTCTTGAAGGCTTGTTGAAAGACTTTTCGTAATGCCAGAAGTAATTCTGGTGATTTTAAAAGGGTATCAACCCAATGTTGGATTTTGTATGTATGTATTTGGGATTTTGTAGCTTCTTTGTCTTCTTCTACTACTACTTCATACCAGGATTTGATTGGTTTTACAGATAAGATGGCTGAAGCTATGAATTTTGGAGAGGGTTTTAGGCTGTCTGGTTTTATAGGTTGGATTTATAGGGCTTTCCCCTTATCTTTTTTCAAGTCTTTGGAGGCAATATGACCTCTTTTGAAGGAATTCTCGGGTTAGGAAGTCAAGAATGAAATTTGAATCTCCTTTAATGTATTCAATGTCAAAATAAAAAATGCTTAAAATAGCTTGCCAATGGGTAAAAATCAGTTTTAAAGCTAAATTTTGAACATCTTTTTTGAGAAATTCTTTTGCAGATTTGCAATCAACACATAAAAAAAAATTTTAGTTTAATAAATCACTTTGAAATTTTGTAATATAGAGAACAATTGAAAGAATCTCTTTTTTTACAGTGGAGTAATTCTTTTGACAATCATTTCAATGAGTAGATGTATACTGAAGGATTTGCTCTTTATTGTTTTGGACTTGTTTTTCAGGATCCCCCCGTAACCTAAATCTAAGGCAGTAGTCTAGACTATTTTAGGAGCTAAAGGGTTAGCTAAATGGAGAAGTGGGATGGTCTGTACTTGTTTTTTAATTTGGCAGACAAGGTTTGTATGAGTATCAAACCACGGACTAGGATTAGTTTTTAACCTGTCATGTAGAGGTTTGGTGAGACGACTAATGTTCGGAAAGTTGTCAAGAACATAATTAAGGCTACCTAGAAACCTTGTAGTTGGGTTTTATCAGTAATCTTATCAGGGAATTTGGTTGTAAAAGATAAAGATCTCTCTATTGGTGTTACAGTACCTTGACAAATATAATGTTCTAGGAAACAAACACGAGTTTGAAAGAGAGAGATTTTTTATTTGGAAACAACTAATCCATTTTGTTTCACAGTATGAAAAAATGTATGGAGATGTTTGAAATGTTGATTAATAGAATAAGAGAAAATGAGTACATCATCAATGTAAACAATGCAAATTTGGAATGTACATTAAAAATATCATTCATGATGCGCTGGAATTCTGAAGGGGTATTTTTTAAGCCAAAAGGCATAACATTCCACTCATACTAGCCAAAAGGAACAGTAAATGTAGTTTTGTAACGATCTTTGAGATAAATTTGGATTTGTCAAAATCCGGACTTCATATCAAATTTAAAAAATATAAAAGCAGAATGCAGTTTTTGTAAGAAATCTTTTTTTTTTGGAATAGGATACCTAATCCATTTTAAAGCTGAATTTAATGGTTTGTAATTGAGAACTAGTCTTGGTGTGCGCCTTTCAATTTCAGAGTTTTTATTCACATAAAAAGGCTGCACATGACCATGGTGATCTGGATTTTTGGGTCAGACCTTTAGACTCTAGATCCTGGATCTCAAGTCGGCAATGTTGTTCCAAATCAGTATTCATTTGTATAGGTCTTGCTTTTGTAAGTATAAGTTTCTCGAAAAAAGTATCTTCATAAGGAAGATCAACAATGTGTTATTTTCTTTTCCAGAAAGCATTGGGTAAGTCTGAACAGATTACTTGTTCAATCTTACTCTGGAAATCAACAATTTTCTTTTGTAAATTTGGATTTTGTAATTGTTTTTCACTACAACAAAACAAAACATGGTTTTTTAAATCTTGTAAATGAAACAGTTTTCCATGAATCAATGCATTAATATGATGAGTATGGATATAACATGCTTTGATCAAATTTATATTTGTAGTTTTGGATTTTTCTAAAAATGGAAAAACGAGTTTATTATGATTTATTTTGGAAGAGATACAGTCATAATGTGTTTTATATGGTGTGATCATGTCAATGAATAGAGTGCCTAAAATGATAGTATGATTGATGCCTTTTATAACAACAAAAAATATTTTAAAAGAAATGCCTTTGTTAAAAACAAAGGTTTGGGTTTTGCCTGCAATATGAAGTTTAGAATTGTTAGTAACAAAGAGTTTTTCAGAGGTAGTTTGTAAAAATCATTTTGGAACTACTCCTTTTTTTATACAATTTAAATCTGCTCCTGTATCAAATAAGGCAATAGTGTCTAATTTGAAATCGTCTGAAAAGACTAAGGTAATTTTGATTAGATACTTTTTTGAAGATATTTGAGTTAAAACATTTAAGAAATCATCAGGAATGTGTTTTAATGTTTGTAAGTGCATGATGCGATGCATAAGACTTATTGGTTTGATCTTCTGATTCAGACTCAGTATCAAACTGACTTTTTATTTTGGATAGAAGGTGTTGTAGGATGGCTTAGTCTTTTTATTGAGCTTCTTTTAGGGTTTGTAACTCAGATTTGAGGGTTTTTATCTTATATTGTAATTCGAGGATGGTAGCTGAGGTTTTGGACTTCTTTCAACTGAGGATTTTTATAAGGTCATAGGTATTGGTACTAGTTGTAGGTAAGACAAAATGGTTTTGGGGATTAGAATGGGGTGCTTATGTTTTATTGAAGTTATTCAACAATTTATCTAGATAAGTTTCTTGTAATTGAGGATCATCAAGTCTTTTGATAGCCTCGAGGATAAACTCTTGATCTCTGGTTAAGACACTAATTTGTTTAGAGTTTGTTGAAGTGTCTGAACTAGAACCGGAAGTTGCTAATACATTTATTTGGAATTCTACTTTAGAAATGTTTGAAGAATTGGGATCAGTGTCTGAGGTTTCAATGTAGAAATTTTGTAATTGGTTGATAATGTCGTCATCTAATTGGAGTTCATGTAGTTTGGTATTAATTTTACAGAAACAGGACGTATGTCCTTTCTGTCCATATTTGTAACAAGTAATGGTTTTAAGGTTAAATTTCTGTTTGGGCTTAGGAGGGGAAGTTTTATGGGTTTTGGTAAACTTCTTGTAAGGTTTTTTGTAATATGTTTGCTTGGGTTTGGAGTAAAATTGTTTCCAATATTTATGGGCTGATTTTTTATAAGGAGATTTGCTATGGTTTGGATAATTTCTGGGTTAGGAGCAATTACCACTACAATAGGGTTTTTTGGTGGGAAGGTCAAACTGGTGACAGAAACAACCAAGTTCTTGTCTGGTACGTTTCATTTCTCAGTTCAGATGTTTTTGAAGTTTAAGATCTTGGTAGATCTTGAGACCTTCCTTTTGGGTGAAGCTAACAAGTTCACCATATGTAAGCTAGTCATATGGAATGGTTTTGGATGTAAGGGTATTTTTAATTTTGTTTCGGACTTTTTCTCCTAAGAGAATTGGCAAATCTGCAAGGAATTTTTCTTTTTAAAAGGGTTGGTTTAAGTCTTCTCTAAGCATAGCATGAGTAAGGAAAGTATTTTTGTACCACTAAAAGTCACTGAGCTTTTTACACCTAAAGTTAAAATGGAGTTCAGTATTCTTGTCTTTCAGATGGGAAGGATCTCCGATAAAATGTAAGGAAATGATAAGAATAAGTGTTGACACAGTATCTTGGATGGTGTTTCCTAAAGAATCAAGGATGAGTGTTTGGTCTTTATAGGTTTGGATATAATTTAGAATTTGTAAATGGTCTGTTTTAGTGAGATAGTAATCTTACCATCCTTTCACTAGCCGGAGAAACCTACAATAAGAAGTTTAGTTATAGCCTTATTTGGGGTTCCTGTTTGGGTTTTGTAGGTGTTAGCTGTCATTGTCTTTTGTTGAAAGGTAACATCCTAAATACCCTCTAACAAATGATAATGATAGCTAACGCCTACAAAACTCAAATAGGAACCCTAGATAAAGCTATATTTGAACTCCTTATTGCTGATTTCTCCGACTAGTTAAAAAAATAGTGGGATTATTATCTCATTGAAATAGACCATTTATAAATTTTAAATTCTATTCAAACCTATAAAATCAAATATTTATTCTTGTTTTTTTAAAAAACACCATCTAAAATGTTGTGTGGATATTTATTCTTACTATTTTTTTTTATATTTTATCGGAGATTTTTACCAGACAAGAATGCTGAAATCCTTGAACTTTAACTTTAACTTTAGGTGTGTGTGTGTGTGTAACAAACGACTATGATGAATAATATAAGAGTAAATATTTTGACATACTTGACAGAGGAACACCACGTACAGGCTGCACTATTGCCACTGGTGAAGTCTGCTCACTGGTTGTATCCAAGGACTGCTATCAGGACTGAAGCTCACGGTGGAGTTGAGAGAAGCTTCCTGGTGTGGAGGTTAGTACGGTGGGAGATGGTGGTTCTCACGGTGCAAAGAAAGAGATGTTGCCGCAGCAGGTGACTGTGTTGTTGGAGTTCACGGTTGCTGTGTGAGGTGACTGGTAGCAAAACTACCCACGGTGGCTGATCTTGGAGGATCTGGTGCTGGGGTGGAGACTGACCATGGTGAGGAGCTGCTGGTGTGGAGTAGGTATTACTGCTGCTGCTTTGACTGGAAGGGAGAGCCTCTTACTGCTGGAAGAGTAAACTGCTGCTCATGGTTGGAACCAGAAGTTTTTTGTGACTGAGAAGAAACTCTTGCTGCTGGAAAGAGGGTGAAGTTGTTGGTCACAGTCTGAGGAGAAGCAATCTCTATTACTGCTACTGAAAGGAAGCTACTGATGGAAAGCAGTCTCTGTTACTGGAAGGAGGATGAAGCTAGCCAAGATGACTGAAAAGAGATGCTGGTGAAGCTAGTCACCGTGGCTGAAGGTTGATGCAGAGGAGATATCACAGTGCTGGATGTTGAAGAGCTGACTGCTAATTTTCCTTGGGTGGGAGAGCAAGGGTCCCTCTGGTTTTTCCTTCTCCCTTTTCTGCAAAGAGAGGTCAGGTTTTTTGTGGTGTCTTTTTTCTGTTGGAATCTTATTATTGGAGAGAGGGTGTTTTTTATTCCTTTCTTTTTTCAAAAAGTGAGTGCTGGACAGTGTGTGCCTGCTGCTCCCCTGATATCTCCCCCTGACCTATTTATAGGTAAAATGATGGTTTTTCTTCCTTTTAATATTGCTTCGTTTCCGAGAAACCTGGTGACTAAATAATTTAAAATTATTTTGGTTTTTTTTAAAATATTTTTTTATTTTAATAATTTAAAAAATAAACAACATCTAAAAAAATAAACAATAATTTTAAAATAAGCTTATTAAAAGTTGAATGTCTTAAGAACAAATTTTTGAATTAAATTCCTTTTGAAAAGACATTAAAAATAATTAAAATACATCAAAAATATATTTTTTAGATTTTTGTTATTTTTTTATTTTAAATTTTTTTAAAAATTTTTAATAAAACATATTTTTTTATATAGTTTATGAAAAAACAATGTTAATGTTGACTTGACAAAAAAATTAAACAATGATTTTAAAATTAACGTGTTAAAAAAATAAATTTTTGAATTAAAATTTTTTTAAAAGATATTAAATACATTAAAATATATATTTTTTGAATTTCTTTAAGAACTGTTAATAAAACAAAATAAAAAAATAGATAATAAACTTATTTTATCATAAACTTAATCCTAACAAATTTATAATAATATCAAAAATATAAACTAGAAAAGAATGTAAATAAAATGATAGGTATAAGAAAGTTGTAAATAAAACAATAAAAAATATATAAGATGTGATAGGTAAAAAAAATGATAAATAACATATAAAAATATAAATAAATTTTAAAAATAAATTGTGTATATATGACTCATTTGTTTTTAGTTATTAAATAACTTATTTATAATATCACAAAGATAGAATTTTACTAATTTACTTGAAAACGAATAATGAATAATTATTGTTTTTAATTAACTAGATGATTTATTTTTTATATAAATAATATCAAAGTAAATATACTTACATGATATTAGCTAGAAATATGTTAAGTTTTGATTTTAATATAAATATAGTAAGATTTCTTTATATATGTATATATATGTGTGTGTGTGTAAATAATTCGGCCTATCTTCCCATTTGAGATATCGAAGAAGGATGGAAGGTTGGGGAAAGTATTGTGAGATTTTATTGGGCTTAGAGGGGCTAAATTGTAAAACACATTATGAAGAGGACTAATTTGTAATAATCCCTAAAATAAATTTCATATTATACTTTAAAAGGTCACGCACACACAAGAATCACAAACAAAGTTTCCCCAGAACTCTCTCTCTCTCTCAATTGTTAAAGCTTCGATCTTTTGATACAAATTATACTAATGTCTTCCTCCGATAATAACTCGGACCCGAATCAACCCAAACCGGGTACCCGTCTCTACAACCCCTATCAGGATCTCCACTTACCCTCCCAGACACTCTACCATCTCCCCACCTCGCCCGAATATCTCTTTACCGAGGAATCCCTCCACCAACGCCGCTCTTGGGGCGAAAACCTTACCTTCTACACCGGCTCCGCCTACCTCTCCGCTTCCATTGCTGGCGGCGCCGCCGGATTCTTCTCCGCTTTCCGATCCTTCGAGCCCACCGATACCCTCAAGCTTAAGGTCAACAGGATCCTCAACTCCTCCGGTCATTCAGGTCGGGTCTGGGGTAACCGGGTCGGAGTTGTGGGTTTGATTTACGCCGGGATGGAGAGTGGCATCGTAGCGATCACCGATAGGGACGATGTGTGGAGTAGCGTGGCTGCTGGGCTTGGAACTGGGGCGGTTTGTAGGGCGGCCAGGGGGGTTAGGTCGGCGGCGGTGGCAGGTGCGCTTGGTGGGTTGGCGGCTGGTGCGGTGGTGGCTGGGAAGCAGGCGTTGAAGAGGTATGCAATGATTTGAAGGAAAGAGTGAGAGAGAGAGAGAGAGAGAGACCAAATTGAAAAAAATGATAAAAAAGTGAGTTTTTAGTTTTTTTATTATTATTATTGAGTTGTATTTGTTTCATTTTTTATAATGAATCTGTTGTTAGTGATTACAATGATCAAAAAAGACTTGTTGGAATCAAAAAATTCAAAGTAATTTGTTAGCATAAGCATGCTGAAGAATGACACTGATGCAACTGGTTCGAAGATGAATATCATGCTATCTTTCTTGTATCTATGGAATGATTGGCTGTTACTGTTTTAGATACTTCGCAATTCCTCAGTCACATTGTCTCTTGTGGATTGAACAGAATGGTGGCTTTTCTGCCGGATGAGATTTAGATAACGAGGAGGATGATTTTTCTTGTTTCCTCTATCAACATGGTATTTGCACTTATTTTTTTTTTATTTACAGCGGTAATTAGTTTCATCTGAAAGCATTAGAAATAGCGTCGAATGATGACATGATGGCTGAGCCCTACCTATTCTTTTGGTGTTCTAATTTTCCAAATTGTTGCTACTCCAGCTATCTCCAATTTGCCATTAAAGAATCCTCTTCATCCTTTCTCGCTAAACTAAGCTAGAATCTGGATTCAAGTTCTTAAGTGTGCTAGCATTGTTGACTCTGATGATTGTATGATTGGGTTCTGGAAAGAAATGTGATTAGTTTATCCATGGATTTGAGGAATATTGACAGATTTGCTCCTTCGTTTGATTGTTGGTGTTTGAATTTGTGTCAGCTTCTCCGCTAAGAATTGCTTGGGTTTCTGGATGTGGATTCTGGTTAAATGTCTTATCAATCTCATTCTGTTCTAGTTGTTGTTATTTAAGCTATCAACCTGAAGCTAGATGTATTCAATGTCTGCTTATTGTGTGGGAAACCCTGGAAGATTGAATCATGCCTTCATCATTTGTTCATGTATCAGTGACCTGATAGATAATGTAATACTTTTCTTCCCTCACTAATCTACTATTGATGGAAATAAGGATTTCATTGTACCAAAATCCATACTACAGCGACTAAAGAGGAAGCATCCTTAAACTGTGAGCACCAAAACTGTTCTTTCCCCGTGTAATATCTCCCTGTTTATTCACCCTAAAAAGAATGTGGTCTGGTAATATCGGCAAAATCCTGGTAATATCTGCAAAATCATTGAATGCTTTGTGACAATGTGACTTTGACATGAACAGAGATATAGTTTGGATAAGAATGCTCTTATTGCCTTGCTTTGTGGTGATGGTTTGGATTTTGAAATGCTGTATGTCAGGAAGGTTGTATTAAAACCATATGGCTCCACCAAAATTGATCATGATGTTGATAATTTCTGGTAGAGGCTTGTTGTTTCTTTCGTTATTCTCTGCATCAATTTTCCCTGCAGGCTATAGAGGTGGTAATATTCCCATGGATAATTATTTTGTGTTGTGTGGGGGGGGTGGGGGGGGCAAATGGATCTCTGCATCAATCTTCCCTGGAGACTTTGTTTCTTTTCAGCAGTCTGCTGTAGCTTTCATTGCAACTTGTATCTGGATCAATTGCTATATGCATGGATTGTGCTCCATAATTGACATGCTTTTCATCAATTGTGAATGGAATCAGGATCCCATTGCTGATGCATGCATGTTAGGCTAACAATGGGCAACCCGCCGTGATGTTCTCTAGGAATGCATCATGATAAGAAATAAAAACGTAAAACAATCAGGAATTTTGTAAGAAATGTGAACAGGTAGTGTGTGGAATGAGTCGCCATCTCTTTCACACAATACAGTGCTGCACATGTAGGAGTAACGAGTAGCTGCTTCTTACATAAATCATAACCAGAGTTTTGAAGGGCTTCTGTCCGTTACTGCTCTGAAGAAAGGAGAGGACACTTTAAAGGGATATTTGAAATTGTGTTTATGGTTGATTTTTAAAGTTTTTTTATTAAAATAATATTTTTTTTATTTTAAAAAAATTATTTTTAACATATTAAAATTAAAATTAAAATGATTTGAAAATACTAAAAAAAAATTAATTTGAAATAAAAAAAATTAATTAATTTTTTTAAAAGAATGCTTAACCTTGCGAAGCAGGGGAGCTTGCTTCCCCGTGGAAATGATGGCTTCTTATGGAACGAGAGCTTTACATCTACTAGTTTGTATAACATGGATGCTTTGTAAGTTCCTAAGCGAAACTGATTTGTTTGTGCACAAGGTTCAGATGGATAATATCCCAGCTAAAATAATTGGAGTAAACATGAAAGCATTCATTTCCATGGGAATTACAAGTTGGTGACGTCCTGATGGGAAAATCTCTTCTCCAGACTTGGGGAGAAGCAAATTACGATTTCTAAACTGGAAACATGGAAATTTCACTTGATGCTGACATGAGCTCGTCCAAATCCATGATTATCATAACGAAGCGTTGTCAAACTGGATTCTCGAAGACATTTCACCTTGAATGGGTTAAGAGAACGCCGTGCAAAGCCATGTGTTATCAGAATTACAAGGAGTCAGAACCTGAAAGGAAATGCAGGGCAACAGCATACTGTCATCAGCTCCCGGGTTAGAAGAAAAGGAACACAGAAAACCAGTCATGCTCGTTTACTATATGTCCATCCACAGGATCGAGCTTCGTTCAACGAGGAACGTGAGTAGCACCAGCTAGATCATTGAATCATTCATCTATTTAAATGTTAAATTTGAAGTGGGGGGGAGGTCTTGTGCATTACCCACAAAAAGGGGGTTATTACCCTCTGCGAGGGAAAAATTGGGTTTGCAGTTCAAGCCTCAATGCCCCACTTATTCGGTTATTCCACCAAATGTTGTTGCTATAAAGAGTTTCCTGGTGATACATAAACGCCAAACAAATAGAACTCGGCAATGACAATTGGGATTACATCAAGTACCTCTGGTGTTAATCACAGCCAAAACAGAGATGACTACTGAAAGAAATGATGAGAGCAGCCACCGAGTGATCTACAGCAACATTGACTCGGGATTCTCAATGTAGCCTTTGAAAGCTTTTAGCCATTCAGCACCGATTGCACCTGAACAGGACCAGTGGAATCAACAAGGTTATATCATCATAATTCTCAAAGATGATGTTGAATAATGCTAAAGATGTTTGTATGACTAAAGAAGTCAACAGAAGTACATACCATCTATAACACGATGATCACAGCTTAGCGTCACTGACATGAAGGAAGCGAATTTGAAATCATCGTGACCCGAACCAGGGATGACCCTCTTCTCAGCTGCTCAAGGAAAACGTCAGTGAATTTGGTCTGGAAGTTGTAATTAAATGCCTATAATTTGGTCTGGAAGTAGTAATTAAGTGCCTGTCTTACCAGAGCCAACCGCTAGAATGCCTGATTGAGGAGGATTAATGATTGCACAAAATTGTCTGATGCCAAAGGGCCCTCCCAGGTTGGAAACAGTAAATGTGCCTCTCTGAAAAAGGAAAAACACACATTCATAAGCAGTTCATGTGCGATAACCATCCACTAGCAAACTGAACCAAAATCCTGACCTCATAATCTTCTGGTTTCAAGCTATTCTCTTTAGCTTTTTGGGCCAAATTCTTCACGTCATCAGAAATCTTGGACAGGCCTTTCTTGTCTGCGTCCTGCAGATTTTACAGCATAAGTTCTGGTCACATGCCCGATACCTAGAACAAAATCATGAAACTTTTTGCAAAACAGAAACGACTTTAGACAATTACGCACCTTAATAACTGGGACATATAGTCCATTATCTGTCTGTACTGCTACATTGATATTAACATTATTATACCTGAATTAGAAGAAAAACGAAATGTCATATTAAATGAGGTATCACAGATTAATCATCAATCTTAAAGAGTATATTAGCCAGTTCTTACTGGCGGATATAGTTATCAGTCCATGAACTATTGCACTGGGGAACTTTCCTCAGAGCCAAAGCAGCAGCCTGTAGTTACAGTGACATGGAATTATTCTCTAACAAAAATTTCAAAACAGGCACAACCAATTAAGATTTTAAAGTCCACAATGATAACAGCATGTGCCAAGGAGATAGTTCAGAAGGGGAAAAACATTGATGCTGTTTTTCACTTTGAAGAATTTCAGGATAATCTCCAATGTGAAGTGTTGGTGCCTCGTAGTTTTAATAAATTGTGTCCTGTCAACAGGCCAGCCAATACAAGGACCAAAGCCATCCATCAGTTTTAGTAGCAGAGTTCCACTGTCAAAGATGAATTGAACTTTTTAAAAGGAAAACCACACTAAAAGACTCCCTTTTCCACAGTTGACAATCTTCTTCATACTAATATAGCCAAAAGAGCTCACTCTAAGAAATAAAGTTACTTAATCCAACGAGAATATGGCTCCATCTAGATTATGACAGATTTTTAATGTAAAATTTCTGGAATGTGGTCACCTGTCATTTTTCCAAGCAATATAGTAAGCGCATCTATACCAAATGTGATGAAATATACCTTGATTACAAGATCATTTAAAGATATTCGCTTCCCACCTGAAGCTTCTTGTAACAAATTCAGTTGGCTCCGCAAACTGTGTGCAAAAGAATTTTTAGAAATCATAGAACATCATGATGCATTTAAAAGATGGCAGAAACTAGCACTAACCTCATAAGTTTGTCAACACATGTATCCACTGTTAAATAATAATGTGGAATAGTTTGCTTTGAGAATAACAAGTTTGAAGCTGTCACCTGTCAAAATGATGCCAGGATTTAGCCTCAAGACAAACTTTGATATTGATGATATGTGGTAGACGGAAAAAAACTGTGTGAGATGTAAATGGTATCAACACTGAATTAGATAATTTGACTTCATGAGTAACTTTCACGCAGAAATGACCAAGAAACAAATTCAAAGTTAAAGAAATCTCATACAAGCTCAATGTGATACGAACATCAAACTGGCAACAAATTGCTGGTGAAAAAGACATGATCACATTTAAAACAGAAAGGTTAACTGTGATTTTTCAGCAAGTTAGGATATCAGCTTGGAACAAAGAAAACTTCGAGTATGCATTTCCAAACCTCGACATCTAACAGAAGTTTTATTGACAAAGAGAGCAGACCATTGAAATACTGTTGCTTGCCAAAATATTCCTTAATCCTTACCCATGGCTTTTGGCTAAAAGTTGTGGTTCCAAATATTACCTTTCTTATTTGAGAATGAGGGATGTCCACGTAATCTAAAGTAGGAACTGGGGTATCCTTCATCACCGGCTTTGTTGCTGGAACTTCCTCTCCTCGTGAAGCTACAAAATGGGGGAAATTCTTCATTAACCATGGAAAATTAAGAAATACTCTAAAAGACATGGGGAAAATATTATTCCTCATGCCATTGTTCAACCAGAGACAAATCATTCTAGATTGCCACGGTGTTTTTTTTAGTCCCTCTTCTTTTTTTTTCTAATTACACCCTTAAGACCCAAATTGATGGTCAATTAAAGCACATTTATTAAGGAAGAGCAAGAATCAAAAGATAGAGAACTAAAATGAAAAGGCAACAACAAAATATAGCTTTTCTAAACTTGTGGCTAAACATACATATTGCTCCTCCAACTTTTCAAATTATATACTTTTAGTTCCTAGCAATTTATGAAATTCAATTTTAGATACAAACTTTGTTTTCTTTATTTTTTGGTTCCTGGTTTAAGAGAGGAGAGATAAAGTGGCCGGATTCTGGTGGTAGTGAGAGAGTTTTGGTTGATTATGACCACTAAAACGGGTTATTTCGGTGTTAATAGGTTCTTTTTTATGGGAAGAGTTTATTTAAGGTGTTTTTTTTCCTTTAAAATTTCATAAAATGATAGATCCGAACCCGAAAAGAATTTGGATTTTGGGTTGATTGTGAGTTTTGGAGCTAATTTTTGAGTTGTTACAGGCTATAGATATATTTTACAAGGTATTTGGGGTTTTTTTTTTCAGGTCGAAATATGGTTGAAAATGATTTTTTCTTGGTCTGACACATACTAGCCCGATTTTCTAGCAACCAAAAGTCGCTAGACTTTGAGCAGGGTAGGCAATGCGTTGTCTACCTTGATGATTTTTTCAATGAATTAAGGAGTGGACGACCTGTCACCCACCCCTTAAGAAAAATTTTAAAAATAAGGCCCAGGTGTGTGGGTTGCTCTAGGCCCGCGCGCTCAGGCCTTGTTTTGGAGGCTCAAGAGCTCTGAGCCTTCCTAGCTCGAGGGACAAGGCCTTTTTTCTTTTCTTTTCTTTTTAATTTTTATCCATTATAATTGGATTTTAAAAAAAAATTTCTTGCTTATTTGTTTTTCAATTTCATCATTTAATATTTGGTTGATTATTATTTGGGCAACGTAATTTGTTTCATTTTGATTTTTTTTTCCAATTGCCTTGATATTTGATTGGTTCTTAATTTAATAGATGTCTATTTAGATTAAAATATATATATATATATATATATATATATATATATATATATATATATATATATATAAATAATTTTTAAACCTAGTTAAGTCATAACCCAGGTCAAGAGTTTGGCTAGTAAACTTCAACTGGATAAGGATCGGGCTTCATAATTTTTTTTGTTGCATAAATAGTTCTTGATTTATTTAATTAGATGTATGCATAAACTTTTCGAATTCTACTTAGGATTTTTTTATATATAAAAACACGTTGTAAGGGTCTACATATATACTTTTTTTGAAGAAAAAAAAAATCAACCCACGGCAAAGCACGGATTAAATAGCTAGTTCTTCACTGAGGCGTGTATATTTTGACTAGAACAGGGGAAAGCACCATTCATATCACACAATAAACAGCAGCATATAACATGTAGCCACTAAGACCAATCTCATCAAGCATACAAAGTATAATTATCATACCCAAGTAATATTCGATATCAGCCTTCACAATATGGCCATCAGGACCCGTTCCTTTGATGCTTGAGAGCGGTACCTATGTTCATGATAAAGAAAGTGCATCAATAAGTGTCGGTTGAAAGTGGATCAAGATCAATAAATGTCTTGCCATCACTGAACTAAAAATTCTAGTTATATCACTTCAAATTACTAACATTATGATCTTCAGCCAATTTTCTTGCAAGAGGACTGGAAAAAATGCGATCTCCATTGGGAGCTGCACTGGGATTGGAAACCTTCGGTTCTGGTGGACTAGCTGGTTTTTCAACCTCCTCCTTCTCAGGTGGGGCATGAGAAGATGCCTCTTTAGCAGAAGTATCACCACTTCCTGATGTTGAAGGACTGTAATCCTTAAATTTTGCAATGTCTTCCCCATCTTCAACGGTAATAGCAATTACCTATATATAATATAGTGAAAAGAATGTTATTGGCAATACATAGTCATATTACAAGCACCAGAGACCTGAATCTGAAACTAAAATGTCTAATTTTAACAAGAGAATTGTAGAATCTGAAAGGTGGGCAACAGACAGCCAAAATGTGTGCAGTCTGCTTATTTTCATAAATAAGCACCATACTCCCAGAGAAGGGAAGGAAAAACTACAGACACATAAAAAAGAAAGAAGAAGATATAAGCGCACAACTTTGCCTACTGCCAGATAAAGTCAGTACCTCGCCAAGTTTAATTTCTTTTGACCCATCTCCCTTTAATATCTTTGCAAGATAACCTTCTTCCATGCATTCCATCTCAACAGTTGCTTTATCCTTAAAATATTATGTAAAGGGAAAGCATCAATATTCCATGACAAGCAACACAGCTAGAATTGAAAACAAACTGTGCGGGACCCTACAGTTTCAACTTCACAGAGAACTTCACCGGGTGAAATTTTGTCACCCTCCTTCTTCAACCACCTTGCTATGTTACCCTGAAATTTCGGAAAGAATCACTTAGCAGACCAAGCCTCCATTGTTTTCCTATAAGATGAAGAAAGCTGCATGCCTCTGTCATCGTGGGTGAGAGTGAAGGCATTCCAATCTCTTGGTAGGGAGGAAGACCTGAACAAATTTAAAAAATAACCTTAAAGTCAGTTAAGCTAGAAACACATGATGACTATTTAATAACCCTTAGAGAAGCTCTGTCAGAAAAGCAATTTCCGTCTTAACCCATATTTCAGAGTACGAGATTTTGAGGCATTTAACTTTCACGCACAAAGAAGTAAAAGTAAATTTATTCATGTTCCTTTATAGTCTCCAGTTCAAGTCTAGGAAATGAGAGCATTTTGTTTCTTCAATAAATTCATGTTGTTTAAAATAAAATTAAATAAACAGACATACCAACTTCCACATTGAGCCACACAAAATTTTTACACTATTTCTCCACATCTGAATTTTATTTTCCACTCCTAACAAACTTCCTCCACAAATATTCAATAACCATTATTATCTAAGAGCAACTACAGATGAACCACATACATAGCATTTTCCCCTACTCTTGGCAATGCAGTAAAAGAAGAATTTCAACAGAGGATAACCCAACGCAAGGCACATGTCACAGTTTCGCACGAGAGAAAAAGTATTTTGATTCTAAATTTTAAGCGTTGAATAGATTTCAATCATGTTATGCAATGCCACTTGCATAATAGTCAACAATTCAAGCTGGGCTTAAATGGTGGCAAGAAACCACAACGCATATAAGACAAAATTCGTAATCCAGAATAAGAGTTCAGAAAAACAAAAGGAGATCATCAAGCTATGGATGCGAATTGTAATAAGAAAGCTAGATCAGCAATTCAAACAAAGAAATAAAAAATGAAGGCACAAACTCTACCTGAATCAGATGAAAATCCTCTCTTCCAGTGTACCTGTGAACTGATAATGGAAAAGAAGAGAATCAGGTAAAAGGAATCATCAAGAGAAAGTTGGACCAGGGAGGGACAAACCTAAGCAATACATACCAAGAAAAATCCTTTGATAATAGTGGTCCAGAAATTGGGTTTCCAACTTTCATTATCATCCTAGAAACATCTTTCCTAGATGCACCAAATGACGTTACCTAAACATCGAGACAAACATCTGTAACTGTTTGCAAAGTGAGATTAACTTTAATTAAAGCAACCTAGATGTTAAAAAAAAAAGTAGGAAGAAATAATTGACCAAGACAAGGGAGGTAGTGTGGAAACTGCAGCAGAAGGGGCTCCAGTCAAGTATTACACAGCAAACATGATGATTGTGAGATAGAGGACTACTTACAGCGTGATTAGCAGTGCTTGAATACCTCCTTTTTCCCATAACCTTCCATGCATCTGGCAATAACAAATTTGTCTTAGAACCAATAACAGTCTGCAGTTAATAAGCAGATAAAAAATTTGCATTCAAAGTCACCAAACCACATATCTAAGGCGAATAACCATGAACATTAGATGCCAGGCATGGGATGGGCTGGAGATTATTTACCAGCAGAGAGGTGAGAATCATTTGACAACCAACGAGCCAAACTGACGTGATCATGCCGCATTAAGCTGGAAACCACATTTCTTAACTGTCCAAACCACAAAATTAAATTAAAAAATAAAAACTGAATCCAGAAGTCGAAAATTTAAGAGAAACAGAGGATGCGTGCAATAAATTTTATACAAAGAAATAATAATAATGATAGTCCAGAAATCCAATTACGATTACTATTATTACCGAAAAGAAAAAAACAATACCTTCTTTGAGTGATTGATTAGGTGAGAAGCATACGCCATGACTACTGCTGGAGCTAACGCCAACTTCTTTTTCAGGTTTTTCTTTCTTTCTTGGAATGGCTGGCTGCCTGGCTGAATACAAATCGTGCCTTTTTTTGTTTTTTATCGTCTCATTTTTTAATTTGTGTTTATTATAACTGAGGAGTCAGAAATTATTGACTGGTCGCTGGAACAGTGGAATCATGAAAATAATTGAGGTAACGTTTGAGCTACTGTGAAAATTGATTTTTTAAATGTTGTTTTTTAAAATATATTAAAATAATAATTTTTTTATTTTTTAAAATTTATTTTTGATATTAGTATATAATCTAAAATTATAAAAAAAATTAATTTAAAATAAAAAAATAATAATTTTTTTAAAAACACTTTTTGAACATAAAAATATGAACTCTTAAGTAATTTTTCTTCCAAATCTCAATTTATTTTTCTTTTTGAAAAACAATGTGCCTTCTATCCAAAATAAACTTTTCTAGCTTACATAATTCTCCTTAGTTATGCTATTTTAAAAGAATAAAAGAAAAATCAATTGAGAAATAACATGGAATTATAAACGGGTAAGTTATAAAATAAGAATTAAACATATATATATTAATTATTAAATTGAAAAAAAACACTTAAAAAGATTATGTTTTTACCATTTATTACCTCATCAAACATTGCTCATTTCAATAATGTTTTTCTTTTGTTGTTATTTTTAAATCTATTTTTTTATTTTAATGAAGTTAGGAATAGACTTTATAATTCATTTCGATTTGCTTTTTATATAGTTATCTCAGCTTTTTAACTCAGGTCACAGGTCTAGTGAGTCTTTATTTCGTGAGCCAAAACACAGGTTTAACAGCTTAACCTAAATTGGCTTGAGCCATTTTTTAGTTCTTTTTTAAAACAAATTCAGTTTCATCATTTAATTTTGGGTTGATTGAAAATTATGCTTCAAAATATATTTTAATTTTTTTTTAAAAGGGTATTTAAGCCTCATGACCTGAGTCATGGGTTTGGTATATTAACCTAAATTGACTCGAGTTGTTTTTTCGATTTGCTTTTATAAGATTATCTCAATCTCTTAATTTGAGTCACGGGTTTTACGTGTTAACCCGAGTTGAACTAGATTTTTTTATTTTTTTTTAATTAATTATTTTTCAACTTAATCCCTCAACATTAAATTTGATTGAAAATTGAGTTTCATAATTTGATTTGATTTGCTTTCTATGAGGTTATTAATGTCTCATGACCCTATTCATGGGTTTGACATGGTGATCCAAGTTGACTTTGATCATTTTTCTTATTATTATTTTTTAATTGATTTATTTTTAATTTTATCATTCAATATTAGATTAATTAAAAATTAGGCTTCATAGTTTGTTTTGATTTACTTTTTATGGGTTTATCATAATCTCGTGTCAATGGTTGTAAATTTGAAAGGTTAACTTAAATCGATCCAATATATTGTCATCTTAATATTTAAAAAATATATTTCATCTTGAATTTTTTTAGAAAAATTATCTTTTAACAGTCATACAAGTTGATCTTTAAACATACCAAGTTGATTGGGTCACATTAGATCAATCTCTACACAATTTAAATTATTTTTCTAGTATAAAAAGTATTAACAACTGTAAATCCCTGGGAAAAAGTTATGAAATTAATGAGGGAAAAACTATTACACTTGATTAAGTTACATATTTACCTTATAAAGAAGATGTTAGATGGAAGAAAATAAAATAAAAGATTTATGAATGGGTTTTAAAAAAATGAATTATGAAAAATATCCAATAAATAAAAAGCAATTAACACCAAATGGAATAAATAAATAATAAAAGAATTATGATGAAATGTAGTATAATGAAATTTAATATTCCCAAGTTTAAATTCAACGAAAACAGGTTTTACAATTAAGTGAGAATTTACTTAAAAATGGGACATAAAAAGAATTAATCAAATTGTGTGTGCGTGTGTGTGAAAACCCTAGAGAAACCTTAGGAGACTCAGGAAAAACATCATGTTTTGAGGTGTACACGTATATGTTTTGAGGTGGGACTGTTTGGGAACGAGGTCCAACCCGCGTTCTAAAAAAATTTGAATTTTTTTAATTAATATATTTTAGTGTTTTTGGATTGTTTTGATGCGATGATATTAAAAATAATTTTTAAAAAATAAAAAAAATTATTTTGATGCATTTGTAAGTGAAAAACACTTTGAAAAGCAATCGAAACCACACTCTCAAACACACATAATCTCATTATAACAACATCCGATATGTATAGAAAAAAACGAGGTATAATATTTTATCTATAGAAGAAAATCTAGTAATTTTATAAATGATGAAATATCATTTTTTTTTCTAAAAAATATCACATATATTATTTCTAAATTATTTTTTAGAAATTTATGCAATCAAGTCCCTACTTAATTTTTTTTAGGTCTAAAATTGTAATCCCCTGTATTAAATCATATGTTGGTCGGGACTGTTTGGGAACACGGTCCAACCCGCATTCCAAACAAATTTAAATTTTTTTAATTAATATATTTTAGTGTTTTTGGATTGTTTTGATGTGATGATATCAAAAATAATTTTTAAAAAATTAAAAAAAAAACATTATTTTGATGCATTTCTAAGTGAAAAACACTTTGAAAAGCAATCGAAACCACACTCCCAAACACACATAATCTCATTATAACAACATCCGATATGTATAGAAAAAAACAAGGTATAATATTTTATTTATAGAAGAAAATATAGTAATTTTATAAATGATGAAATATCATTTTTTTTTTTCTAAAAAATATCACATATATTATTTCTAAATTATTTTTTAGAAATTTATGCAATCAAGTCCCTACTTAATTTTTTTTAGGTCTAGAATTGTAATCCCTTGTATTAAATCATATGTTGGTTCTCAATTTCTAAAACTTATTTACAATCAAGTTAAACTTGATTATCTCATTTATTATCAATTCAATAAATTAATTTATTTATTTTTGAAAATCAAGTACACCGTTTAGTAACGTGTCATAATTCTTCAAATATTAGAAAAGTTATATGTGATTTAATTTAACTTTTTAGTGATAAGTTTCTTGGTGTAATTATTATCATTTCATTAATAATATTTCAATTTAGATATTAGAGTATGAAGTGTGTGTATTTTGTTAAATTATGTTTGTTTTTAACCACATACTCATTGATTTCTTGAATAAAATTTAAAATTCTTTTCAAATCTCATTTAACTTTACACAAAGATTTGTTAGCCCAAAGGATTTTAGTACCTATATTTTTTTTATAATTTTGATAATAACAACAATTTAATAATTTTGATATGAATGGTGAGATTTGATGTTGTAGGGTTTTTTCTACAGTATCAGTTTGAAGCAAAATGAATTCAATACAATGCAAACTTGATTTAAATATATTCAAGTTTAATTTTATGTAATCAAGTTTTTATAAGATTTAATTTAACATTACAAAAATAATTTTTATCCAAAAAAATGTTTTATTGCCAAAGCATGCGTATTGAGAGATACATAGTACAAAAAAACTTATATATATAAAAAGATCTTACCAAAAATAAGTGAATAAATGTCATTTGTTTTACAAGTTGACCATGAGCGACTTTTTTATTCTATTTTAGCCTTTGTGAATTTGTACTATTCCTCTACTCAATTTGTTTTCATGCTCTGTAGGTCTATTAAGTTTACTCTTTTATATCTATAAAGCTTCACCACATTATTTTTATGATTTGAATTTCAAACCCTCATATTAAAATTTTTAGTATTAATTATTGTTCAAACCAACCACTCAAATGTTGTCGGGACGGTCTAATCATCACAAATCAACTTCAAATCCAACCATTTCAAAATTTTTAATTAAACTTTTAATAAGCTTGAGAAACTAATACATCAAGAGAATAGCTCGATTTGCCTATTTACAGTAGTCGAATTGTTTGGACTTGAAGTATTTTGAATGCGTAACATTATAGCTTACACTTATTGAATTACTACTCATGTACAGACTTGAAATCTTTTGAATTCATGACATCATGGGTGATATTTCTTTTGAAGATCATATGCTATTTTTTACTTTGAATATTTACTTCAAGGTTGAATTGTCCCAAACCACAAGTCGTCTAAGTGTTTGGCCTTTGACGATAATCCACACGAACCACCAATGAGAAATTTCATAAACCCTTTTAGGAGAGAGATATTTGTATACCTTAGAGCGTTAGATATTTTCTTTTGTGTTTTAGACGTTTATGTTTTGTACTTTCTCACCATTCTATTTTTTTAGAAATAAGAGGCATAACATTCTATTTATAGAGAAACCTAAAAAACCCTATAAATAACAAAATATCAATTTACCCCTTAAATAATATTACATATATTTTTTTACGCTAATTTTATAAATTTATTCAATCAAGTCCTTACTTAATTGTTTCTAGGTTTAGAATTGTAATACCCTGTATTAATTACATTCTATTCCTTAATTTCTAAAATTTATTTACAATCAAGTTATACTTGATTAATCATCCCATTTTAATTTCTAACTAATGGTTCTTATATGTGTGGTCATTAGGTTTCCTAATAAGTTGGCCAAAATATAAATCATAATCCTAAATAAAATAAGATTAAATAAATTAAATAATTTAATTTATTATCAATTCAATAATTGATTTATTTATATTTGAAGATCAAGTACAATGTCTAACAACCTGTCATGATCCTCCAAATATTAGAAAAGTCATAAATGGTTTGAATTAATCTTTCAGTGACTAGTTTCTCAGTGTAATTATTATCCATTAATCAATAATGTTCTAATTTAGATATTATAGCATAAAATATGTCTGTTTTGTCAAACCATGTTAGTTTTCAACATTATAGTCATTAATTATTTGAATAAAATTTTGAAATTCTTTTCAAAACTTATTTCATATTTGCTAAAGATTTCACAATTAATACTACTTGAGAACAAATAAAACATTTTCTCTAATCCTTTTAGGGTGATGAATTTTCTATTGATTACTCAAATACCTTTATATAGTTTATGCTACACCTAATATATGTATGTTTGTTACCCTTGATTAGGACAATATATGGTTAGGATCAAAACATAATATTCCCTGTATAAAAATAACTTAGTGATCTCAAGTCTAAGGATCACTTACATAACTATCACAAGAGTCTTTTTCATAGACATGAGTGATCTCTTCATATGGATTTTTCTTGGGGGCTAGTTTAGTATGCATGTCATCTGACAAGCACCTGTATTTTAGTTTCAGGTATCCCTCATACCACATTTTATGAGAGCAATCGCCTCATTTTATGAAGGAACATAATATGCACTGGTTTCAATAACTCTAATTAATGTTCAATCTTAATAGAACATTGAACATGAACATTTAGGAACAATGCTTTGATCTAATATAAATCTCATAATTATAACAACTTTATAATTTCTTTTGCAAAATATTTTTGTCACATGTATTCTATCTTTACTCTAGATTCATTAATCAAATATAAATGAATATTACAGATAAATAAATTCTTTATTAATAATAAATATGTTTTACATAAATAAAATAAATGCAATGTATAGCCAATCGATTGGCTACATGATATATTCACTAACAGAGATCAAACGTGAATGTAGAGATTGTAACCAAGTGGTTACAACATGCTTGACTTTGTTCGAAACTTGGCTCACCATTTAAGGTGTGTTTGGGATTGCGATTGGACCATGTTTCTAAAAAGATTTGATTTTTTTAGCTTTAAATTAATTTTTTATGTGTTTTTTAGATTGTTTTAATGTGCTGATGTCTAAAATAATTTTTTAATGTAAAATCATTATTTTAATACATTTCCAAGCAAAAACATATTTTGAATAACAACCACCTACCACATTTTCAAATAGGCACTAACTTTAATATCTCTTTCTGAGGCTAGAGAGTAGCTTATGACTTAATTTTTATCATGAACAATGACAGTCCTAGCATAAGATCTATGGGACTAAAATGGTTGATACGAAATGTAGAGAATGAGGAATTGGTTTTAAAGGTCTTTTTTTGTTTCAATAATTCTAATCCTTTTTAAAAAATTGAGGAATGATTTTAGTAACATGTGAAAAATAAATCCACCAATGATTTATAAACCATACAAGGTGCATGTTTGAGCAATTTTTATATAAAAACAATAAACCATAAATGAAAAAAGGCGTTGTACTAAGCTTGCTGGTAATTAAGATAATTGAATTCTTTGGGTTGATAATTTTGGAAATTTTTTTAAAAAATTTAAGGATTTTAATTCTAGTATTAAAAAGTTAAAAACTTTTAAAATTTTATTTTTTGAAAAAGCAATCATCGATGAGTTATTTTTGTCTTGATTATAAGTTATTTCAATAAAATTTGTATCCATTAAAATAAACTTATAAAATTGTCTAATTTTTTATAGATATTATAGGAAAAAGTGAAAATGAGGAGAAAATATGTGAAGACTAATCTTTCCAAAACTCATTACAGTGTTTTCATTTTATTAGGCAGATATAAAGAAACTAATTTCTTGATTTATAATGATTAGCATGTTTTTTTATTGGAGTTCGAGGGAAATTAAGAGTTGAAGGTGTCCTTCGAGGTTGAATTGGTAAGGGTTTTTGAAAGGCCTAGTAATAATTTTTTGACGGTGTTTCTAAACAAGATGATTTTGAAAGGATAGAAGAGTGATTGGCAGATGTAAAAGCTAGCCCTACATATGGAAGTCTAACCCTTCTTGAAATTTCTTGATTATTAAAAGTTGCAATTTGAAGTGTTTTTTACGAGGTAAGAGCATAAAACTCTTTTGATTTCTTTACAATGGTACTTATTTTGTTCTTAAATTATATGGAAAGAAATTATGGTAATAAACTAGTTTCTTCTTTTATATATTCAATTTCGAGGATGGCTTTCAATCTAGCAAATATTTATTTTAAAACAGTACTTTAAACATTCTTTTATATTTTTATGGACTAATAGTCTATTCATAAAAGAAATCTTTTGAGAAATAAATCATTTTAAAAAGAGAAAATATATAAAACAATTGACAAAACCTCTTTTTTATTTTATATATAGTGGAGTAGTTTACTTAGGGACCTAATTAGATAATAGAATGATATCTTACTATTTATTCAAGGTCCTGGGTCTTTTTGTCTTGAGAATACCTATGTAACCAATATTAGAGGCATCAATTTCTATAAATTTCTATAATGAGAAAGGCATTTGAGTAAGGAATTCCTAAATGTAGGAGGCTTTTAACTCTATTTGTAAGAGATCTAACAATTTGAGTCATTTGAAAGGTCCACACAAGAGGATTCTTCTTAAGATGTTTGTATAAGGGTTGACATATTGATCTAAGATTAGGGAAAAACTTTATAACATTGTTGAGGCATCCAAGAAGCCTTTGGAGTTGAGTTTTATCATTGATTTCATTTGGAGATTTATCAGCGAATTCGATTGATCTACTGATAGGAGTTATTAATCTTTGATGTATCTCATATCCTAAAAATCTTATCTTTATTAGACATGATTTCATCTTTGATGCTAAAATAACTAATCATTTTGTTTAATTATAAAAAGAATTTTTGTAAATAATTAAAGTGTTTAATAATTGATTTTGAAAATATTAATATGTCATTTATGTATATTATTACAAAATTTATAATAAGGATTAAGGATGTCATTCATTATTTTATTTGAAATTTCAAAGAACAATTTTAGTCTAAAAGACGTCACATTCTATTCATAATGTCCAAATTGAACAATAAATGTTGTTTTATATCGATCTTTTTTGTCTATTTAACTTTGCCAAAATCATGAATGCATGTTAAATTTTGAAAGAAAAAAAAGTGTTGTAAAGTCTTTTGATTAAATCTTGTTTATTAGGTATTGAATATCTGATAAATTGAAATACCTTATTGAGAGGTTTGTAATTTATGACAAGTCTTGGTTCCCTTGTTCTATTTCTATTTGGTTTTGAACATTAAAGGTTGCACAGGACTAAGCTGACCTAACTTTTTTTAAGTAATTCATCGATTTTCTTTTTACAATACTTGAGTTGTTCTTGATTCATTCAAGTTGAACTTGATTTTGTTCGAATTTTTCTTCCATCAAAATCTTTTTTGTAGGGTAATTAAACTTATGCCTTTTTTTGTTCCAAAATCCATTAGGTAGGCCTTAACAAATGCTTTTTAAAAATAATTCTTGATATTTTTTAATTTTCTCATGATTTTGTAAGATTTTAGTATCTTTTTCTATTTTTTTATAGTATATATACTTCTTGATTTAATGAATGTAAATATATTTTTGTATTATAAAAATATTTTCGTAAATTAATTTATTTAAAAAATATGTTTGTTTATATTGGTCTTGGGGTCATAACAAATCTCAAGATTATCTCTTAGTCAAATATTTTTATTCTAATTCTTTGACTATCTACCTTGAAAGGATACATTTGAGTTAAAATGAGGATTTCTAAAATGACTTGTTGAATCATGTCTCTAATGAGCATAAATATATTTTTAAAATAAACCCTTTTGATTGCATATATCTATTTTAGATAATTTGAAGTCTTTTACCACAAGAGCCATTTAGGGTTTATGTTGTTTTTTCATAAAATTTTATTGGCAATAATCTTTCTTAAATATAATTTTGATCAGCTTTAGAGTCTAATATGACGATTGTTTTGACTTTGTATGTATCATTAATGACTAAGGTTATTTCAATATATAATTTTTTAAATTCTATCTTTATTATAGTATTTGTAAATTTTTTATATGGAATATGTGTAACAACATTATCTTGAGATGTCGGTGGTAGATCTTGGGTTGCAAAATCAACTTAGGATGAGAAGTCTTAGTTTTCTACGAGATAATCTAAATTGAATCTCAGTATGATCATTTTTTAGTTATATGAATTCTTTTTTGATTTTTTATTTCATGTTGCAAAATTTGAATTGTTGTTTGGTTCTATTGTTGGGAAATTGATTGAGTATTTGTTACAGGTTGAAAGGTTTAATCTCTTTTTACTCTTTTTCTTTCATTTAAAATCAAATATTTTAGTTTGAATAAATATACTCGCTTGGTTTCAAGATCTTAAATTTAATCAATAACTTTAATATTAAATGTTTTTCTTATGTCATGTCATTTATTATTTATTTATAAGGTCAGGTACAAACAATTGTATTGTAAATAGTTATGTCAAATAATTCTTGATCACTTTAAGCATGTTGTTGCTATAAAAAAAGGATACTCTTGTTTCTAGATTTAAAGCCTCAAAACAACACATTATAGATTTGGGTTCACTAAAATTTTATATCTAATTCTTATCTTTCAAATAACCTAAACTTGCTGTATTTAGATTTATATAACTCCGAATATAGGATAGAAACCGAAACAAGGTTTAGACCGCAATGAGCTTTTGAACATATTTAAACTTCTCCATTTCTACCATGTTTTGAACTTTAAAATGGCAAAAAGGGGTTTTGAACTCTTCATAAAATTTTTAGGTCTACATCTTAACTTTCCAGCAAGCTAAAAACCAAACAGTATTCTAGTTTGACTAGATTAGACTACCTCTTTCAAATCAAGTCTTTCTTAGTGTATATTCTTTATTTATTTTTTAGCCTTATTTTCTTGTGCCTTCATCTATCCATCCTCTCTAAATCTGGCTTCCTTTTATAGATCTCAATAAAGGACCTAAAACTCCTTCTCTTTGTAAGATTATGGCTCTTTATTCTTTAACAACAATCTTGGTCGTCCAATCTTCCATATATTCCATGTTAGCTAGTTATTTATGTCTTATGTGTGAAACAAGATTCAAGGTGTGTTTTTTTATGGATTGGATATAGTTGGTACTAGTATATTAGATTGTGCTTCGCTGCGGGTCAATATATTTTTTTTTAATGTTAAAAAAATATTAAGAGTATAGAGAATATTTTAAGTTCCTTGGGTTTGACAGTCATGGCAGACCCAAGAGCCTTGGGTCCGTCACCACTACTAGATCTAAGTTCCTTAGGTATGACATCCTCTTTCAAACCCAAGTAACTTAAGTCTGACGCCCCTGCCAGACCCAAGTTTCTTGGGTGTGGCCGTGCCAAACCCATGTGTAACTTTATTAGTATTTTTTTCCAATAGTAATAATATTATTTAAAAAATTTATTAATAATTATATAAATAAGAATAATAATAATAATAAAACTCATTTCTTAGGCATGTCATCCCCTTCTAGACCCAAGTAACTTAGATCTAGCGTCCTTGGCAGGCCCTAGCTCCTAGGGTTTGGCCGTGCCACACCCTAGTTCCTTGGGTTTGACGCCCCTATCAGACCCATGTTCCTCGGGTATGGCATCCCTTTCCAGACCTAAGTAACTTACGTCTGGCGCCCTTGCCAGACCCAAGTTTCTCGGGTATGACATCCCCTGTCAAACCCTAGTTCCTGGGTGTGACCGTGCTAAACCTAGGTATGATCTTATTACTATTTTTTTCCAATAGTTTATGTAAACCCTGGGAAAATAAGGTTGCGTAAATTGCAAGCTAACTAAATGGAAATAAAGGGAAGAAATTCATGCACAAGGTTAAATAAAATAGGAATTCAGAAATTTTTAGGATATTAATTTCGGGGCAAAATATTTCGAGACATTATAAATTAACTCGGAATGTTGAGGATTGGATAAAAATTAAGAAAAATAAGCTAAACTAAAAGTTCTAGGGTGGAGTTATAAGAAATGAAAAGCGGTATAGCTTGATTATAAGAAGAAAATAAAAAGATGTGAGGGCAAAAATAATACACTTAAAGGAAATGAGGCATAAGTACAAATAAGAGAAATTATAGAGTATAAATACTCCTCTCCTCACCAAAAATCTGCAGCAACCAAAAGGAAAAAAAAGGGAGTTTTTGTATCCATTCTTGCAAAATCATGAGAGAAACACCAAAATTTCAAGAACCCATCCAAGAGTAAGGGTTTATAGATGGAGTAAACACTTGTGGGCAAGGGATTAACAAGAAAATTTGAACAAGAAGAGAAGGAGGAGGGTCGGCTATCATTACAAAAAAGGAAAGAGGGAGTTGAAAATCTTCAACTGTTTAAAGATCGAAACCTTAATTCTTATCGAGTAAGGTGTTCTAAACATGATCTTATAATTCATTTCAAATTCGATTATGAATTGATGTCTTGATGTTGAATTATAGATTATGGTTCTTAACTTGAATTGTGGAAAAAATATTAGTTGTTAAAATTAAGCTAATTCATGTGTGGTATGTGATTGGAGGCGTGAAACCATGATAATTTACCCAAAAAATGTAGTTTGTGAATGTTATGTGTGAATGGAAGGGGGTGACGAATCTAAACAGGCTCGTCTTCTGACTTTAAGTAAGATTTTAGGAAGGAGGATGAGGGAATTGGGATCAAGTTCCCACATAGAAATTGTAGTTTTGGATGTTAGCTAACTAAGAAAATTGGTCTTGCTCAATTTGGAGTTGTAGAACCCTAATTGTGGGTCACCAACCGAGACTGAGTCGTGGCTAACTTTGTAGGGCAGCAGGACTGATTAGTTAATGAGTAATTTTGACTATCTTAGGGGCATAACTGGGTTCTCATTTCTTTAGAGAACATGTAGCTTCACATCTTACCTTTTCAACGAGATCAATCTCTCTTAAAATGAAGTTCTTGAACTCCAGATATAGTTGAAAATCTAAAGAGAGGTCGGAATGCGACCTTTGAAGACAGTAATGGTTTAAAAACAAAACAGTAACGGTTCAATACAGCAAGTTCAAAACAATAATGGTTCAATACAGTAAAGGTTCAAAACATTAACAGTTCAATACAGTAACAGTCTAAAAACAAAACAGTAACAGTCCAAAAACAAAACAGTAACAGTTCAATACAGTAACGGTTCAAGACAGTAATAGTCCAAGACAGTAACGATTTAAAAACAAAAACAATAACAATTCAATATAGTAAAAAATCAAGACAGTAACGATTCAAAACAGTAACAGTTCAAATATAAAGAAAAGAACGATAACCATGGTTGGATAAAGAATGATGATATTAATAAATGAAATGAGAGAATGTAAAATATAAAAAAAATGAATGATTGAAAGAAAGACCTGTATTGGCTGTTAATATGGTTATTATGAAATCCTTGAATGAGGATAACTTATAAGATTATGCATGTGATTACCAGGAGGGACCAAGGGCATTGTGCAGCGGTAGCAGCAGGGGAGCACGAGTAGAACTTTTACTGCAGGTAGGTGATCTGCACCTATACTTTCTAGTTAAACTCCATGATTTAATATGTTATTGATGTGAAATGTGAATTAACGAATGTTGGATATTATGTGAAAGGAGGAAAGTTTGCGTAATGATGTCGATATTTTGGATAATTATCTGAATATATGTGTATTCAAGGTGAAAGGTTGTTGTGTGAATTGCCAAGTGATGAAATTATCGCTGACAAAAGAAATATGAGAAGTGTGATATAGTGCATGGACTAGCATACATTTAGTGTATGTTAGGATCTCGAGTAAGGGGATCACTATGTTTTGACTAGCATACATTTAAGTGCATGTTAGGATCCCGAGTAAAGGGATCAACATGTATTGGCTAGCATACATTTAGTATATGTTATGATCCCGGGTAAGGGGATCACCATGTATTAGCTAATATACATTTAGTGTATGTTAGGATCTCGGGTAAGGGGATCACCTTGCATCGACTCCTATGGTGTGATGATGATACCAGTGAAATTGGTGTCGGTAATGTGTTAAGCGGAAATAATCATGGTTGATCTTATGAAATCTTGAATAGAGGCTAATAATGGAAGAGGAAAAAAAATTTAGTAGTTGAATGAGAAGGAGTTTCTAATGAAAACCAGAAGGGAGAAGTGAACAACATATGAATGCATGTTGCCCTTTTAAATTGTTAGATATTTGTGTTGTTATATTTATTGTGATATTCATGTTTCAATAATATATATTTTGTTTCAGGACCATCGCATGCACGACAAGAGTAGATCCTAACTTATATTCACTTTTTGTAATTTAGGTTCTAGGGAGCATACCCTTGTAGCTTGTAAACATGGAAGCATTTGTATAACTTAATTTGTATAATTAATATTTAAACTTGATTAGATGAACTTAACTCTGTAGTTTATATAATCATGTTCCATGTATGCGTATTTATATTTTTTTATCAATCCATAATGATATTTGTTATATAATATATAACACAAATATTGTGGTTGATATGTATGATGATGTTTGTGGATTGAGACTTAGGATGATTTGATCGTAATTGAGTTAGGAGATTCGGGTTATTAGAAGTGTAAATATGTTAAATGTCGATAATTTGGGACCTTCCGGTATAAGAGAGACTCCGTCAAAATTTCAGTAGTAGTGCATGTTAAGAAGGTAGTTCGAGTCCTTTTATGGTTTATAGGCTAAATTATATGAGTTAGGGGGTTGCCAAATCAAAGCCGAATATTGTAGGCAATAAAGCTAAAACATCTAAGGCTTGAGAGAAAGATTCGGCCACTAAAATAAAAGATAAAGTCGAGATCTCATCTAATCATAACCTTGATATTAAGTGTTTCAAATGTTTGGGGAGTAGACATATAGTTTCATGATGTCCAAACAAAAGGATTATAATTATGAAGGAGCAGGAGCATGAGGGGATTGAATCTAAAAGTGAAAAATTTAAGAAAGATGAGATGTCACCACTTGAAAAGTATCTAGTTGATAGGGAGGCTTTGGTGATTATGATAACACTTAATGTTCAGATTGAGGAGAATAATGTAGAGTAATAAAGGGAGAACATATTTCATAGTAGATTTCACATAAATAATAAGGTATGTTGTGTGATTATTGATAGTGAAAATTATGTCAATGTTGCTAATACTACACTTGTTAGAAAATTAAATCTGGACATTATTAAACATGAAAAGCCTTATAAACTTCAATGGTTGAATAATCATGGAGAAGTAAGAGTTACTAAATAGCTTTTTTTTAAAAAAAAATATAAGGATGAGATGTCGTGTGATGTTGTGTCTATGCATGCTACTTATTTATTGCTGAGGAGACCTAGATAATTTGACCAAAACAAGTCAAACATGATGGGCTTAAGAACATGTATTCTCTTGAGAATGACGGAAAGACATTCACGCTTGTACCTTATCATCTAGACAAGTGTATGACATTCATAATAATACTTTTTTCCCTTAACAAATGTGTTAAGACTATTTAAAATTGAAAGGAGAAAGCAAAGTCGAAAAAAAAAGATCAACCATGTGAGGATGTGATGAAGAGTGAAAATAAAATAAGCCAATAAAGAAAAGGGTTAGATTCAATTAAAATAGGAATTGGGGTGGATTCAGCTGAAAGATGAGAGAAGAAAGGAATGGTGAGAGTAGAAAAGGGTATGAAAAAAAAATAAGAAACATGTTAATTTTTATGCATAGAGAGTGAGATTAAGAGTGCTTATTTTTCTAACATACCTATAATTTTACTTATGTATAAGAAGACATATTTTAACACTAATGACCTTGATCTTTATATTTCTAGTGTTTGTATTTTTTTATTACAAGATTTTAAGGGTATCTTTCTTGTGAGACTCCTAATGGGTTGCCATCTATAAGGGGAATTGAGCACCTAATTGATCTTACACCTAGAGCATCCATACCTAACCAGTTAGTTTATAAAAGTAATCTCGATGACACAAGGAAATTTAAAGGCAAGTGGAAGAACTGATGATACAAGGGTATATAAGTGAGAATATGAGTTCATGTGCAGTTCTAGTGTTGTTAGTATCAAAAAAAAAAAATGGGACTTGGAGGATGTGTGTTGATTGTCAAGTTATCAATGATATTATGGTAAAATATAAACACCTAATTACTAGAATTAATGATATGTTAGATGAATTGCATGGGTCTTGTATGTTTTCTAATATTGATTTGAAAAATGGTTATATCAAATAAGAATGAAAGAAAGAGATAAATGAAAAACTGCTTTTAAAACTAAATATGGTTTATAGGAGTGGTTAGTTATGCCTTTTAGACTTACTAATACACCTAGTACTCTTATAAGATTAATAAACCATGTTTTCTGCCATTTTATAGGTAAGTTTGTTGGAGTTCATTTTGATAATATTTTGATTTATAGTAAGAATTTAGAGGAGCATGAATAACATTTAAGGAAAGTATTAATTGTTTTGCGAAAAGAATATTTATATGCTAATTTGAAAAAGTGTAACTTTTGCATGGAAAAGATTGTATTTCTTGGATATATTGTTAATGAAAAATATATTGAGATGAATGATAAAAAGATTAGGGCTATCCAAAATATCCTACACCTAAGTCAATAACCGAGGAAATATGTTTTTATGGTTTAACTAGTTTTTATAAGAGATTTGTTAATGGTTTAAGTATTCTAGTTGCACCTTTAACTGAGATAGTTAAGAAATCTATGGATTTTAAATGAGGTAAAGAACAAGTGCAAGCTTTTAGTTTATTAAAGGCAAAGTTAATTTCGGCTCCATTGTTATCATTGTCTAATTTTACAAAAACTTTTGAGATTGAATGTGATGTCTCAAAACTAGATATTGAAGTTATTTTATTGCAAGAAAAAAGACCTATAACTTATTTTAGCGAAAATCTTAATGGTTCAATATTGAATTATCCTACTTATGATAAGGAGCTTTACGCTTTGGTAAGAACTTTGAAAAGTTGACAACATTACTTGTGGCCTAAGAAATTTGTGTTCCATACCGATCATAAGTCATTGAAACATCTTAAAGGCCAAGAAAAGTTGAACTATCATCATGTCAAGTAGATAGAGTTCATTGAAAGTTTCCCATATGCAATTAAGTACAAATAAGGTAAGAAAAATATAATGGTTTATGCACTATCGTGAATATATGTACTTCTTTCAACTTAAATACTAAATTATTAGGATTTGAATATGTAAAAGATTTATATGTTAAGGATACTGATTTTGGTCAAGTATATGTTGCATGTGAACATTCGGTTTTTGATAAGTTTTATAAGGTTATGAATATTTATTTAAAGAAAAAGATTAGGTGTGCCTAATTGTTCTATGTTTGAATTGATAGTTCATTATGCTCGTAGGGGCGAATTGATGGGACAATTTGAGGTTATTAAGACTTTAGATGTTTTATATGAGTACTTTTATTGGCCTAAGATGAAAAGTGATATGCAAATAATTTGTGATAGATGTATAGCATGTAGACAAGCTAAGTCTAGAGTTTTACCTTATGGTTTATATACTTCTTTGCTAATGTCTAAGGAACTTTGAGTTGATATATCTATTACTTTATGCTAGGTTTGCTTAGGTAAAAAAAGGATAGAGATTCTATTTTTATAGTTATGGATATGTTTTCTAAGATGACACATCTTTTATCTTGTCATAAAACTGATGATGCAACTAACATAACAAACTTATTCTTTAGGGAGATAGTTTGGCTTCATGGGGTACTTAGAAGCATTGTATTTAATAGTTATGTTAAATTTCTTAATTACTTTTGGAAGGTTTTATAGGAAAATTAAAAATAAAATTATTATTTTCTACTACCTGTCATCCATAAACAAATGGTCAAACTAAAACAGATAGTAGGACATTAACTATATTGTTAAGAACTATTATTCAATTTTTTTTGAAAAATTAGGAAGATTGTCTGTTATTTATTAAATTTGCTTATAATAGAAGTGTGTGTACTACTGATTATTATTTTTTGAAATTTTTTATGACTTTAATCTTTTGACTCTAAATTTGTTTCTGTTACCTATTGATAACATGGTTAGTTTTAATAGCAATAAAAAAACACAGGTAGTAAAAACTCTCTATGAGAATGTGAGGTAACAAATAAAAAAAAAACAATTTGCATTCAAAGCTAATAAAGGGTGAAATAGGGTTATTTTTTAGCCAAATAGTTGAGTTTAGGTCCATTGATGAAAAAAAAAATTTCTTGAACAAAGAAAATCTAAGTTGATGCTGAAAGGAGATAAATCATTCCAATTCCTTAAAAGAATTAATGATAATGCATATAAGGTGGATCTACCATGTGAGTATGATGTTACTGCTACTTTCAGTGTTTTGGATCTCTCTTTATTTGATGTAGGCAACAATTCGTTGATGAATTCTTTTGAAGAGAGAGAGAGGATAATATGATCCAAACAACACCAAAGGATCTATTACATGTGTCAATTGGGTATATTACAATGTCAAGAGCTAAAAAGGTTAAATAGACACATGGGTTAATTCATGATATTTTGGCCTTATTTCCTACGAGACTTCCAAATTCAACTTATTTTCCTACTTATATGCAGATTGAGCTTATTTTTTTTTTTGTCATGCATAGTTTCATGAAATCAAGAATAACTTTTAATCTAATCATTGGATTTGACTAAAATTTTACCATAAGTTTTCAGAAATCTTGTTTTATATTAGGTTAGAATTTCATGTCAATTGGACATTGAAAAGACCTTGCAATAAGGTCTATAAGCTATTGTGCGGTAATTGTATTAGTTTTCTAGTTGATATATGATATTTTTTTTCTATTTTATTTAGAACTCTTTTATTATTTTTTCAACATCATTTAAAACATTTTTACCTAGTATAAATAATGTTATTTAGCTTGTATTTAGATTTTAAAAAATTAATAAGAGATAGATTGATTATTTAGAAAAAAAAATTATGTGAGAGAGTTTGTTCTTACTTTTGGTTTCGTATAGGATTTTTTCAAGAACTTATCAAAGATCAATTATTTTTGTGACATTCATCTTGACTTATCAAAGAATTAACCAGGCTTCGTAACGTCTTCTATACTTCTCATTTACTTCTCTTCATAAGCATTAGGTGGGGGTTCAATATCTATAGTCTTGGTGCCTTGATATAGGTTATCATTATATAAAGCTCAATCACAAATATTAATTTAGCTTTATTGGGAAAGATCAGTTTGACTGTAAGTTTCTAGATCTTTATATCTACATGGTTTGCATCACAATATCTATAGTGAGAAAAATAAATCATAAGGTCTATAGTGAGAAAAATAGTATGAAGACGGTGCATTTCAGCTTGATTTTATAGAACTAACAAACGGTATCTAGGGGGTGTGTTTTTATGATAGATTGTACATAGTTTGCAACAAGAAAAATGGGATGGAAAGAAAACATTTTGACTTGGTTTTACAATACTAACAAAGGGTACAAGGGACTATGTTTTTGTACGAAGTCTGCAACATGAAAAATAGCTTGAAATGGTGTCTTTTTTGGCTTGTTTTGATGAGAGAAAAAAAACACGAGAAAGCAAATTGAAGGGTTTTTATATTCTATTATTGTTATAACAAAGAAAAATATCGTTGTTGTTTTTTATGGTTCCACTTCTTTTGAATTTTTCAATATTTCAATCTTTAAAAATCCCCTAATATGAAAATGATAAATGGAAATGTTGAAAATCACAAAATGACCAAGAATTGTAGAATTGTGTAAAAAAGCATTTTTCTTGGAAATTTTTGTATTTTTTATATTTTAAAACAAAGTAGATAAAAAAAAATTGAATGGGGGTCAAAATTGAGTTACAACATATCTAATTAGATGAGTTAAGGAACTTCTAATCAAGGATTGGTTATATGAATATAACTCTTTAATAATTCAAAGAGTGTCAACCATGATGTTACATATTCAAAACATTTCAAGTTCGCACATGTAAATTTAGAACAATAATTCAAGAAGTGTTAGTCATGATATCACACACTCAAAACATTTAAAGTCTGCACATGTTAATTTAGAATAATAATTCAAGAAACATCAACCATGATATCACAAATTCAAGATATTTCAAGTCCAAACAATCCAACTAGTTATGTAATAATATATGTTCAATGTAACTATTAAGGCAAAACGAATTCTTCGCTGATTGTATTAGTTTCTCAAACTTATCAAAATCTTAATAAAAATATCAAGTCTTTCTCTAGACATTGTATACCTCTAGACATTGGTTAGTTAGTATGCATCCATTGATCAACTATTTGTAGCTATAGAGAGGAGTTTTAGTGGTCTTGTATGGTTATCCAGACAATAGGTATACCTTCTTGATTTTTACTGTTTATTTTTTATAAGGTTCGACTATTATTATGGTTTAGGACTGTATCAAGTTCTATATTATCATGTTTAGATTATATAGATCTTTGTATAGATAAAAATCCTCACACGGGAATAGCCCTTCATCCTCTATGCATTTATATTCATTTGATTATGATATTTTTCAAGATTTTAATGGTGAAGAATATCAAATTGCTTCAATTGAACATCTTTAAATTTGAAATATTCCAAAAGAATTAAAGGAAAATATTATCAAATTGATAGTTTTAATAGATAAATGGATTATTCCATCGAAATTATTAAATAAATTCTACAAGTTAATCCTCAAGTTAAGGTTCTTTAACTCATCTAGTTAGATCAAATTGAAATTTTTTTAAAAGCATTTAAGTACAAAAATTATTATAAAATTGGTATTTTCAATAGATAGATGGATTATTGTATCGAAACTACTAAATAAATTCTAGAAGTTAATTCTCCAATAAAAATTCTTTAACTCATATCAAATTGAAAAATATATATATAAATTTTTTTAAGGTTTTACATATAGGGTTAATCTAAATAATTTTAAATCACTTTATGATCTAGGCTTAGACTAATAAATATCACATGAAATAACATACTATATATACTATTATTTTCGTATTCTTTTGCCTTTTATTTTATTAGTTTATTTTAAATGTTTTAAAATAATCTCACCAAGTGATTTTGTACTGATTTAACATAGTTAGAGAAGTTTATTTTATCTTATTTAAGGTTTTATTAAATCTATCTTATATTAAAGAAAACAAGATAAATTTATTTTTATTCATCAATTATATGTTTTGTGTCATAGTTTATTGTTATACGTAAGATTCTTTAATTTGTAGATTGAATTTTAAAATTAATATATAATTTTAATGCATCCAATTTTTAAAATGTTTTAAATTAGAGAACATACATATGTCATGTTTGACATTATAGTTTAATTACGCGTTTAAAAGTTTTTGAATTTTTTATTTTAGTTTTATTTTAAATTTTTTAGATATATTCATATTAAAAATAAATTTTAAAAATTAAAAAATTTATTTTAATATATTTTAAATAAAAAAACTTAAAAAAATAACATATACCATATTATATTTCATGCTTAAAAAGACTTGTAATCGTCCATGGTTCCAAAAGCTGTCTGGTCACTCGTAAGAGTATTTGTTATAGGAATAGTAATAAAAATAAAAAGAGAAAGAGAAAGGGGCAAAAGTGGAAAGACAAAAAATTGAAGCAGAAAGGGTTTGTAAATAAGGGTAACCTTAACCTAACAGCACACTATACCGACCTATAAATAATCACGCAGACACGTGAACAAAGCCTCTTTCAAACTCCACGGCGCAGATCCGAGGAGTTTGGGATTTCTGATATCTCACAACATACTTCAACTTCGTACAATCTCTCCACTTTTCTTTCTAGCTATCAATCACTCGCTTACTACCAGGTATTTCCCTTTCTTTCTCTATGCAAAAAGTATAGCTACTTTTGTGTGTGTCTGTGATGCTGGCATGTATTGCCTGCTGTCATGGGTGTTTTGATTGGTCGATTTTTTGTATATTTTTTTAGCTAGGCTATCTGGGATTTTCTTTTTGAGATCTGGTATTGATCTGTTTGTTCTTTTGCTGGTGAAGTTTTGACCCTTTTCGTTATATTTTTTTTGGGAGCTTTTAGGGTCTGTTTAACTGGAAATTACAGTTGTTTTTAATCTGGGTCTGATCTTGTTGGAAATAAGTTCAACATAAAGTATTCTTTTTTTTTTAGAGTTTGGAAATAGATTCAGAGCTTTGTATCATTGAAGTTTAGTGTTTCAGTGTGTTCGTATACTTTTTATCACAGTTTTTAATACCACACGTATGATTTATAATGATGCCTTGCTGCATGTTTGTAACTTTATAAATTGAATTCAATTCGGAAGTTTTAATAAAATCTCATGTTTAAAACCCTTTTGAGTGTTAAGAATTGAATTTCAAATGAAATTTAATCTCTAAAAATACTACAAAAGTAAATCAGAGTTTAATCAATTTACAAATTTAAAGTAGAGAAATTTAATGTTAAAATTAACTTTCTCAAAATACCCATCTAGCTCTTTTAAAAAAAAATAAACTTCGAAGAAATAAGATAAAGGTGGTGAGAGTAATATATGAAACAAAATGAATTGAATTTTATCCCTTCCAATCATGTGAACTCAACTTATTTATCAATTAAATTCAAGTCAAAACACTATAGTTGAATTCAACTTCAGTAGATAATTGGTCCCAAAAAACGCATTACATCATGTTTGTAACCCTCTGCATTGAATGCAATTTAGAGGTTTTAATAAAATCTCATGTTTGGAATCATTTTGAGTGTTAAGAATTGAATTTCAAATGGAATTTAATATTTAAAAATGCTACAAAAATAAACAGATCAACCTCTCTAATTTACAATTCTAATTTATAATTCCAAAGTGGAGAAATTTAATATTAAAACTTTCTCAAAACACACACACACACACCTCTCTCTCTCTCTTTCTCTCTTTTAACATTGAAGAAATAAGATGAAGTTAATGAGAGTAATATAAGAAACAAAATGAATTGAATTCTCTTCCAAACATGTGAATTCAACTTATTATAGAGCTTGTGTCTTTGCTGTATTGACATGCCTATCTAACAAAAGTTGAAGCCCTTCTGGACTCTTGCCTTAATCTGATTTTTTGGAGGGGCGGGTGAAACAGTGTCTGATTGTAAGGATTTTTGTCCAAAATATCAGTTTGTTGTTTGCCCCTTGCATGTCTCCTCCAGACATTAAAAACAGAAGTTTAATGCTTGTACTCCTTTTTTTGTTTGGTTTGCAAGTTTGGCTCTTCTGTGACAAGTGAAATATTCATTATCTTTAATGGTGATATTAACAAATATTTTTGCTTTTCAATATGGTTGTGCCCCCACCTCAATAACTTCATGCTATGCTTGAATGCTCTCCATTGTTTCCTTTTTACTCATCTACAATTATGGAAGCATCTGATAGGTGCTGTCAGCAGGATATGATTTACTTGTTCTGCATGCATGTCATTATCCTTAATCCACAAGTGAAATATTCATTATCTTTAGTGGTGATATTAATGAATATTTTTGCTTTCTAATATGGTTGTGCCCCCACCTCAACTTCATGCTATGGATTGAATGCTCTCAATTGTTTCCTTTTTACTCATCTGATGGAAGCATCTGATAGGTGCTGTCAGCAGGATATGTTTTACCTGTTCAGCATCATGTCATTAACCTTAATCCACAAGTGACAATTGGTTTCCTCTGCGCAGTCATGGCAGGTCTGGCACCAGAAGGATCGCAATATGATGCTAAGCAATATGATGCCAAAATGAATGATCTGTAAGTTCCTTATTTGAAACTCTGGCTGTATAGCAATAGTTATTCTGATTGGAATATATAATTGACTTTCATGTATGTGTTGACAATGATGCAGGCTTGCAAATGATGGGCAAGATTTCTTCACAATGTATGAGGAGGTTTTTGAAACCTTTGATTCAATGGGATTGCAAGAGAACCTTCTGAGGGGCATCTATGCCTATGGTAGGTATTGACTGGCTTCATATCTTCACATGTTCATTCATTTGGCATCTTAATCAGTTGATGTTAAGGTATGACTGTTCTAGTTGCAGTAGCTACCCTATTCTTTAGGTTCTTTTGTTTTGCATTTTAAAAATCCAGGTCTGTTGGAATCATGATATTTGACCTATGATTACCGTTTGCTTATTGGAGAACTTCTTACCCTTCGTTTACTATGTTTAGATTCTGTTTGGTTCCATCTCTTTCTTTCTTGTTCTGATTGATGCATTGTAATTTTTCTTTCAAGGTTTTGAGAAGCCATCTGCAATCCAGCAAAGAGGAATTGTTCCATTTTGTAAAGGCCTTGATGTGATTCAGCAGGCACAATCTGGAACTGGGAAGACAGCAACTTTCTGTTCTGGCATTCTCCAGCAGCTTGATTATGGTCTGGTGCAATGTCAAGCATTGGTCCTGGCTCCCACCAGGGAACTAGCACAACAGATTGAAAAGGTCATGCGAGCACTTGGTGATTATCTTGGTGTCAAAGTTCATGCTTGTGTTGGTGGCACAAGCGTTCGTGAGGACCAACGCATTCTTCAAGCTGGTGTTCATGTTGTTGTTGGCACACCTGGTCGTGTGTTTGACATGTTGAGAAGGCAGTCACTTCGTCAAGATTACATTAAAATGTTTGTCTTGGATGAGGCTGATGAAATGCTTTCACGTGGTTTTAAGGATCAGGTTTGCATCCATACTGGCTTCCAAGTTTCTTTGCATTGCCTGTTCAGAGACTTGAGAGCTCTTAGTTGGCTCTTTTTGTTTTTTGAATTTCTTTTTCTAATAATTTTTTTTCCTGGCTGTCAGATCTATGATATTTTCCAGTTGCTGCCATCAAAAGTTCAAGTTGGTGTGTTCTCCGCTACTATGCCACCTGAAGCTCTTGAGATCACAAGGAAGTTCATGAACAAGCCTGTGAGGATCTTGGTTAAGCGTGATGAGCTTACTCTTGAAGGTATCAAGCAATTTTATGTTAATGTCGATAAGGAGGAGTGGAAGCTCGAAACACTATGTGATCTATATGAGACCCTAGCCATCACTCAGAGTGTCATTTTTGTTAACACCCGGCGCAAGGTTGACTGGCTGACAGACAAGATGCGAGGCCGTGATCACACAGTCTCAGCTACTCATGGAGATATGGACCAGAACACTCGTGATATCATTATGCGAGAATTCAGGTCCGGCTCTTCTCGTGTTCTCATCACAACCGATCTGTTGGCTCGAGGTATTGATGTTCAGCAAGTTTCCCTTGTCATAAATTATGATCTGCCGACTCAACCTGAAAACTATCTTCACCGTATTGGACGAAGTGGACGGTTTGGAAGAAAGGGTGTTGCTATTAACTTTGTGACAAGTGATGATGACAGAATGCTGTTTGATATCCAGAAGTTCTATAATGTGGTCGTCGAGGAGCTGCCATCGAATGTGGCCGATCTCCTTTGATGAGATTTTTTTGTGATGGTCGAGGAAAATGGCATCTTATTTTGCTTGTACTATTTAACGTATTGATTTCTTTTCATTCCTGTAAGGGTCGTTAAATTTTATGTTCAGAGACATCTCTGACAGTTTAATCTCACGTGGGTCCTCCATTATTACAGGTTCCACTTGTTATGAAAGGATTGTCAGGTCGCCTTGTTATTTTAAAGCCTTGTTTGAATGATGTGTTTTTCTACATGTTCTGCACCATTTTCTTCCTTTTCTTTTTAATCATTTTGGTTTTAAGATTTTGTTGTAGTTAAAATCTTATTTTATTTATGTTTCAGTCCACTGTTTTTAAAGAGAAAGAATTGACCGAAAAAAAGAACGGTGAGATAAAATGGTTGGTTGACTATATTTCACAACATATAAACCAATCACGGTCTCAATCCGGTTTAATTGACCAGAGGAGTGTTGAGGTATTTTTTTTTATTCAAGTTAATTTTAGGTTTTTTTTATTGATTAAATGGTGATGTAGAGTTAGAAATGAGTTTTTTTTTTTAGGTTTTGAAGGTGTTTTTTTTAGGTGTTTTATGGAAAAGAATTGAAAATAATATTTTTGTATCCAGGAAGTGAATCCTCAAATCTTTGACCAATCATGTAATTGAAATCTTTATTGACAGACATACTTCATTTTCCAAATAGACAAGGAGTTGCGTATCCTATTTCCTTAGAAGCTGTTTGGCTCTGCATTTAACCAAGTTTTAATTTTTTTAACTAAAATTGAGTGCGGTTTATACTTTTTGAATCGTTTTGATGTGCTGATGTCAAAAATGATTTTTAAAAAATAAAAAAAATATCATTGGCATGTATTTCGACACGAAAAGTTATTTAAAAAACAACCACTATCATACTGTCAAACACCAACGCTATGTCAGCTATCCTATTAAACATGAATCTAGGTAGATGTGCATAGCTGCCCCTACCCTTGTACAAAAACACGCATCTGACCTTCTTTTTGTTGGGTTAGATGCTTGGCCATCTATGCCATGAGTTTTTTTTTAAATGTTTAATTAAATCTTAATTATAATAAATTAATTAAAATTATATTTAAGATGTTGTTCTAGAATAACAATCAATTTGGATTTTATTTTCAAATAAAATTATAATATTTTTTAATAGTATTATCAATCCTTTGGTTAGCTATTATATATAAATTTACTATTCATATTTATTTTAAAATTTTGGTCATGAATAATCTATGAAAATAAAATTTATATTATGTTATGTTTTAATTATAATTTTTTAAATAATTTTCTCATATTAATTATTCTTTTTTCTTTGATTACTTCGGTCATGATTTTCATTTTTTTTAATTAAACTTGCTTTTCATATAATGATAAGGTTTTTTATTTAAAAGATATTTTTTTAAAAAAAGAAATGCATTAATAAGGAATGTATTTTAGATTGAATATATATATATATATATATACATTCTGATTATTTTAAATTATTGAAGTTTTTGCAAAAAATAATATTTTAATTGTCTTTATTTTTAATTCAAAAAAACATGGTTTTGCTAAAAAAATATTTTTGTAAAAGAAAAAATCATCAATTATAAAAGAATAATTTGTTTAATAATGTATTTTTTTATTAAAAAAACCAAAGTTTAAACTGTAACCTTGCATTTAATCATTAAAAAAAATCAATTTGAAGAAAATATCCTCAACATTAGGCAAGTTACATAATTAATATAAACTAAAAAAATGTTGTTTTTTTTTTTTGTGTAGTGATACAATATCTACATATTGTATATGGAATTAAAAGAAGTAAAATCAACTGCGAAAAAAATCCTTGAAAATCATGCTTCTTTTTAGTAATAATAACTAGTTAGTATTCCCACGCTACATTATTGCAGACCAGATTTTAAGTTAATTTATACTATAAGAGAGAGGGAAAAAAAAAGCATTATGAATATAATTTTTAGCTAAAGCTTATTACAAGAAGCAGAAGATAATATGCATGCAAATTTTTTACTTCAATTGTCCTTTTTTTTTCTATACATTTTTATCTATTTATCTTGAAGGTTTTATCTGGTTGTTTATCAAATTTGATTTCTATTATTATAAATGCATCATACAAATATATCTTAATTATCAAAAATTTAAAAAATTAAATCAAATTACAATAATCTCTTCAAAGTATTATGAAATTTTAAGAACTATCTAAAAGATTAATTACTATTTAAAAATAGTTAAACTAACCAATTAAAAAAGAGAGAGGATATTAATTGAAAACTAAATTAAAATTAAATTAAATTAAAAGGCTAGGTATTGCTATGCTTGAAAGACCAAGTTCACTCGAGAAGACTAAAAAAAAAGGTCCGAATGTAACTGTACTTGTAATTAAGTAATTAACTTTCTGATGTAGGCATTCTTCATTTATTGTTGGTTTTGGTATTGCTATGTCTGTATAATTAGTTGTCAATACTTAATAGTTGCATTCTTGAAAATATCTACAGAAACTAGGCAAACCAAGGATCTAACATTTGGCTGGCTCTTCATTTGATTTTTGAGTCACATATTAATATTTTTATATATTTTAATAATAACAATTAAATAAAAAATATATTAATGATATGCTTTGTTGAAAATAAATCTAAACAGATTTATATGAAAATCACATCAACAAGCATGAAGAATTAAATAAAGAAATCAATCAAGTCCAAAATATAAAGTAAATGAAGACTTAGTTTTTAAGTATTTATTTTAGTTATAAATGTATATACTTTTATATCTTACTTGGTATTACAATTAAAATTAACACATACACTACACATTGCATGCATTATAGAACTAATACATCATTTGATAAAATCTAGATTTGTCAGTTTAAGTTTTACCGGGTTTAAAATTGTCAAAACTAGTATTTTGCATGAATCGATCAACTGATTTTCCTGAACAATATGAACTACTCGATCATTTTATCTATCAGAAGAACAATAACAACTATAAAACAACTATTTTTGCTCTCTCTCTCTCTCTATATATATATATATATATATATATAGTTTGTCTAATTGCAGAATTACTTAGATAATCAAAACATATACCATATGCAAGTTATCTTAAGAGAAAAAAAACACTTCAGAATCATTAATCTCTAATTAT
>Ga0325414_1000110_pt1 | contig 48610 bp, 17 predicted proteins | sample PopdelMetagenome_8_FD_206183 | JGI IMG/M metagenome (GOLD analysis project Ga0325414, IMG submission 206183) | Populus deltoides microbial communities from Bellville, Georgia, United States - Leaf-PdKOR-R3 | ecosystem: Host-associated > Plants > Phyllosphere > Phylloplane/Leaf | place: USA... | reverse complement strand
GAAGGTGCAAGTAAACAATTCTCGCTGCAACTTCTTTTCACCATTGAATGGTTTAAACAAGAGGAGCAGTATGAAGAGAGGGAAATTTTACCCAATGATTAGATTAGACGAACATACAACAGTAACTTTTAGAAAAATGTGCATAAACTGTGATGACAGAGAGAGAGAGAGAAGAACATGGATTCGCCTCTCCCTCTCTCTCTCTCTCTCTACCTTTTTTCTTTTGGTGGGTGGCCGGGGGCGGAGGGATTTGAAAAACAACCATTACTTCCCGCGATCAGAATCTGAATTGGGGGTCAACGTCCATCGCCCAGGTAAACTTTGCTAGGAGAGACTTGTTGAATATCTGTAACAAAAGCATAAGATAAGAAACAGCTTGACTTGGACAGTCACTGCCACAGTACCAAATAGAAGAAAACGATAAACAGAAGTAAAGCATAACTGTTGGTTAAATTATTTCATCCCATAAATAATTTCAGAAGCAGTTCACCTTATCAATAGGAACTTCATGCCGCTTGCACCACGCAACTGTGATCCTAGGATCAAGGTAGTTAATCTTGGACGTCCCCAATGCCACTGTTTTCAGATCCTCTTTGGTCTTCATGGCCATTTCCATTTTCTCAATCTTTTGATTGGTTGTTGCTATCTTCTTCTCTATTCTGAAAATCAATTCCAAGAATCATTAAGAACCATCAAGTATACACAAAATACCCGAGCACAGGGGCAAAAGTTATATTACGCTTCAGGAGTCAAGCTCCTCTTTTGCTTTCCATCTGCACCCTTCAATGGGGGCTTCCCCTTTTTGGCCCTGTCTAGATCAGTTTTCAACTCCTTTAGCGTGCTCTGCAAGCAAAACATGAGTCAGCTTAAAGCATGGACTCCACAAACACAGTATGCAGTAAGAAGGAATGGGCAAAGTTTCCAATATGCAAAGGGCAACAGTATGCTGAAGAAAGAGTTGGCTTGGCGATCTACACGCTATCATAATAAATCCATGCATTCAAAGAAGAGAGAATAATAAAACGCAACCAGGAATTCCTCAAGTTAGATTTTCTCCAAATTTCTCAAAAAATGAGGGCCAAAAATTTCTGGTAGAGTTCTAAAATTAATTACCTTAAGTTCCTCAATTTTCTCAGTCAATCTTGACATTTGTGCATCATGAGATTTTGAAATGGTTCGTTGATGATTACAAATGATTGCAACCTGCAGAAAAAAAGAAGCCATCATTATAGGTGCAAGAGCTGCAGCTAAAAAACACTACCAAAAGTCCAAAAAACGTTTCTGGCCACAAACTGGCTTTACCTGTTTGTTTGCTTGGTTGTAAATGACAATTTTTTCAGCAACATCACCATCTTCTGTTTCCTCATATAACTGTTTACACGCCAAATATAACCCCAACAGCATGTAAATTCACATGCTTCCAAGTGGCCCATAAGAAGTTGATTATACAACTTCAATGTAGTAATTGATCTCAGCTTGAAACTTACCTTTTCATCCAATGTAATTGATGCATTGTATGTACGAAAAACTTTTGCTGTGAGGCCAGGCATGAGCTCTTTTAGGTGAGCATTTAGTTTAGATGTATCCAGTGAGTCAAAAAGATCATCAGTTTGCTTTTTTGCTGAAGAAGAAAAAATTGCTCATCAGTCCTGCTATAAGATTTTAGTAACCTAATCTTAACTGCCATTTACTCACCAACTTGAAAATGTCCAATTGCCTTGTACACAGGAAGCTCAACCTCGACCGTGTTTTCATATCGAATTGAATCTTTACCAAGGAAGTCAAACTGAAGGGTCAATCAGAAGCGAGTATTAATGCTAGCAATTCACTAGAAAGGTTAATGTAAGTATATAGCCAATCAAATTTAGGCAACTCAAAACCATGATACTTCACTTAAAATCTACTGTCCATAAAAATAAAACCACCATACCTTCAGCTTATTTGGAGGGATGCACTCAACATTTGCTACTTTTAATGTGCAGCAACCAACAGTATCAGCTTCATCATCATCCTATAGGCAGCCAATCACAGAATGAAGAAAATTTGATGACGTTCTCACTCAAAATGCATATATGATCAATAAAACTAATTCCTACAGGAAATCTCAACACTGCTCAGTTGGGAACCCAATAAGAAGCAAACACAAACCAGCATAACAAAATGTGTTTTTGGAAACACTTGCTAAGTTCTAACAAGAAAAATAAAACACATACTGAATACATTTTTTGGGTGATTAGGTCCATGAAAAATATTTGATGGGTTTCAATTATCCTAGGAAGAGGTCCATGACTTTTAGTGATATTCCCTTGGAATCAAATGCAATTTTAAATTCCTACAGCCTGAAAATATGTTTCAATTATTGTACAATTCAAAAAATAGCTGTTGGTTTCACTTCACCACCTCACCCTAGAAAACCTCATAGCAGAATTAAAACTAAATTGTAGACCAAAACACAAGCCTATGATCTGCTCAAGGCTGAGTTGCCACGTAGAAAGGGGAAGGTAAAAAAGAGTCCAGGCATTTTGAAAAGCAACAGTGGCATTTAAATTTGGAGGATGTGATAATTGATAAACTGAATGTGATTCAGAAAAATCAAACTAGTTTGAGGCCTGAATCCATTCTTATCATTTGGCTTTCTGCAGACCATATTCACACCCAAAGGCTGAAATTAACTTGTCAATTTGAAGCACCAGGTTCATTATGCAAGTAAAAGCCTCATTTGTCTTTAAACATTCTACCCTCCTCTGTGAAAGGAAATTCCAATGACAAGGCAAGAATACATTCTCCAAATAAAAAGGTGTTATATCCAATCTAAAAGGCCCAAATCCACTGCCAAGGGTTCAAGAAACTTGTTTTGTTGGTTGTTATACCTTCTCATTACCCGCCCTCAGAGCTAGCTTATCAATAAGATAGGTGGCCACTGCTATTTGCCGCTTTGTAATATCTTTACTTGCAAAATCCTTTGTGTAAGCTGCTCTGATGTTGTGTATATAGTCCTGCACTCAAAATACAGAAGCTAAAGACAAGTTCCTCAATCATATCACAAGTTACAACAACCGTAAGCTCATAAATCAGCACCTTCAACTTCCTTGCTTTCTCGTATTTCTCCTTGTCACTTTGCCCCTTCAAGGAACTGCTCGCAGCTAAGAATACATACTTGAATTCTTTTGGATTGATTGGATCATTCCAGAATGCCAACCATGTAACAGTATTATCATGCTTCACTTCTTTCCACCTGCAAAATTTTCACAAGTTTCCACTAACCCAAACAGTACTAATTTATCAACAGAAGCTAAAGAAGTTTCTCCCTTCTATTCTCCCCCAATTTGAAAGAGATAGTAAGAAACCAAACCTTTCACCAGGAATAGGACATTCTGGGATAGGTGCATCCTTTCCAATATTTATAGTAATGTCACTGGGACGAATTCGGCTTTTCAGCTTCCCCATCTGGTATATACCAAAAGTTCATGGGAAAAATTACATGACAGTGCAAATTCAATCATTAGCGGCCATGAATATCAAAATAAAATGTAGTCAAAGCTGAAAGCTCTATGTCTCAGTTAATCATTAGAAAAAGTCAATGGAACCTTTGGATGCTCTCCTCGTCCTCGAAATAGACCCGGTGGTTCTACTCTGAAATTCCCAACCTGGGATGAGGTGATCAGAATTGGCACAATTAATATGCAAGAGGTGAGAAGTGCGTTAAAACAAAATGCAAAGAGTTAAATTAATAAAATCTGCATTAAGAAACCCATTATTGTTTAAAATGTATGACCCCGAAGCAGAAATCTACTTGCACACATGCACATGCGCACTCTTATGCATACACATGTTCTCTATATATAACATTTCCCAAATAATGCTAATAAAAACACTTGATCCACAGATAGTTACCTTCTCTTTAACACCATTAACAATGGCCCACATGTACTTCTCCTCTTGCTTCAATTTCTCTTCTTTCAAGACCTTTTTCTCCTACATGAACAGAAAATACTGATAATCATAGAGAATCATAGAGAATGACATTAAATGAAACTTATTCTCAAAGAAAATGGTAGTGATAATTGGTAAGGGTTATTTCCATGAAGCAATTGAAACTGCCAGAATCTCCATGATTAGTGCTTGGTTAAAGATAGAGGATGGAAAGATCCCCTCCTGCTCATTGGCAGAGAAAAAGGAATTAATATAATTCCACATTTTTACACAACAATAGCAACACTTGGCAAGATTTCTCCTAAATGTAAACCAAGTATATGAGCTGGCAGGCAAGGGTAAGTGCAAATGATGTTAATTGCTCACTCTTGCAGACTAATATGGTTTTGCATCTCAATCGCACGCAATGTTGTATGTGTACCAACTTACTTCAGTACTCATTTGTTTCTTCTTCTCCTTTTCTTGCTGATGCCATTCATATATGGGGTTGAAATCACAGTCATCTAGCTTCTGTATTACATGATTTTTCCCTAGTAATTTACGCCAATCGTTCCAAAAGTTTTGAAGGAATTGTGGTTTTTGAACATAGTCTGTATCTTTCATCACTGCAAACATGGTTGCAACCTGCAGTTAAAAGATCAAAGTTTAAATGTATCTAGCACCAAACATACAAGGACAAATTTGAAAACTTTTAATGTACATAATAATAATCAACCAAACAAGGAGCAAGCAGCAGAGGTTAACTTGTCGACACAAAGGACATAATAAGGCAACATAAAATTGAATCATACTTCCTCTTGTTCAGGAGTCAAATCAATTGGTTTCCCCTTGTAAAGAATCTTAACCCCATGAGGCTTGTATGGAGGTGGGAAGATGACACCATTGTGAACTAAGGTAGTCCATTTTTTCTGGCCATCACTGGAGCCAGGCTGCACTTTTGTTGACTTTGAATATTTTGAATTTTTCATTTGTTTCTTGTTCTTCTGAGTCGTCTTCTTCAATGACGAAGAAACAACTTTTGTAACCTTTTTCTTTGCAAATGATGATTTGTTAGCTGAGGAGTCCGCCTTCTTCATTCTCTGGGAAATTGTAAGGTGATCATCATCATCTGCCTTCTGCTCAACCTTGACAGTGACTTGCTTAACTTTTGTTGTTGTACATGCATCTAAAAGTTTTGGTTTTTTAGCAGAAGAATGGTTTGAAGGAACCTTATGATCCATAGGTCTCTTAGTTGGCACCACAGAAGATTTCTGTTGCTTGTCATTTTTAGTAGAACCATTTAGCTGACTTTTAGAAGGCAAAGGTCTTATCTCACTGGATCTGATAGACTTACTACTTGATGTCCCTGCATTTGACTTCATTGCAAACCTCGAGGATAAAGGAACTTCATCATCATCTGAAGGCTCATCCTTGACATGAGCAGGTGCAGTAACCCCTTTATTGACATTGTTTGTGCTCCCCTTAATTCTAGAACTCAAGGGCTTATCATCCTCGGAATCCTCATCATCCACAATCGGTTTTGTCTCCTCCTTAACAGCATTTGAGACAACCTGTTTAGATGCCTGCTTCGACTGATCATTTGAAGAAGTGAGTGCTCTAGTATATGTCAGTGGTGACTTCAACGGGGATGCCTTGGCAGATGAAGCTGATGCTTTAGGGCTCCCTGTAGAAGATTTCATAGGGGATGCATTGGAAGATGGAATAGGCGATTTACCCTTCTGCAAATTCAAGCTTTGACCATTGGAATTCTGAGAAGATGAAGACGGTTTCTTCGCTTCAGGGTTTAATTGATTCTGCTTCGATGTTGAGTTACCACCCCTCTTGAAAACTATGGGCCCATCATCATCATCATCATCATCGTTGAAATTATTGGGAATTAGCTTTGGAGGTGCTTGAACATCCATTACAGTCCAACTACAGTCTGTTCTGGCATGTATACCACATCAATATCTGATAGAATTTACAACTTCAATTCATAACCCATAACGATATTGCCGATAGTAATCCACAACAACACATTGACTAGATTCTTAGATGCAGTAATATAAATGATAGAAAAATAAAACAAAAAACCAAGCTTTTAACATGCAAACTCAAAACTAAACCCAAATCAGAAACAGTAAATTCAACCACTAATTCAGCAAAGCTAAGCGATTGGTTTTTTAAAGAGAGGCCAAGCTAATACAGACACAAATTCTAATAAATAAATCAGTGAGCTGAAGACTATTATTATAATATTCATCACCATTTTAATTAAAAACCCGAATTGAAAATATTTCAAAATGAATCTAAACTAACAAATAAGAAACGCCCAATTAGCGATGGTAATAGAGATTCCAGAATCTCTGATATCTACTAATCTTTCATTTCTTCATTCAAATTGAACAAGAAAAAAGCACAGACAGCTCTTATATAGATATTTGAAAGATCAAAGAAAAGAATGAGCGCCTACCTAAACACGGATAATTAAACCGTGGTTGTATGTTTGTTTGTTTATAACAAAAGCGAGTGTAGCGGTGGATGAGAGGAGGCGCTGCGGAGCTTAGCAGCTAGCTATCGCAAAGTGTGGAGAGAGACCAAACACAGGCTTATTAAGGTGGATTTTTTGGGGGGGGCTTTGCAGCCCCTTCCTTCTCGGCTTTGCTGTGATTTTCTTTTTTGTTTGTTCGTCTAAAACGGCCACGTTCTGTGACTTCTGTCTGAGTTCAGTGTTTTTAATTTTTTTTTTCTTCTGATTTTAACAATCCAGGCGGACAGTTTTCTTTTCTTAAAATCACAGTTTCTAGGAGAAAACTAGGTCCTTTACTTGTGTTTCGTCCGGGTCATATGTTTTTTTTAACCCAAAAAAAATTGTATAAATAAATTCTTTTTTACATATGTTTTTGTAGTTAAAAAAATTCTACGTAAAACTAAAAAGTTTTTATATATATAATCAAATAAATCAAGAATTATATAGGTTAATAAATAAAAATAAATCATAAATATAATTAAAATTAAAATTAAAAAATAAAGAGATAAATATAGATATAGATCAAGATATTTAATTTCATAAAATATAATATTTATCCAGTTTTATTTGCTAAATTTATTTTTTAAATAATTTTTTATTCAAACAAACAATAATAGAATTTGACAAGAAGATTAAATTGATTAAATAAAATAAAAGAAAAAAATAATATTATGTAAGACTGCACATATTAGAAATATTATCTGAAAATAAATATTTTTATTTTTAAAAAATAAAGTTTATTTATGCAAAATACAAAAACAAATTATAAATATATCAGGAAAACTTCTTCAAAAATTAAATGCATACAAAATAACTAAAAAATGATCGTCATTAAAATCAGACTCTCAACAAAATAAAATAAAATGATTAGTAATTTAAATATAAATAAAATAAAATAAAATTTTGAGAAAAAAACATATAAAAAGCATTAATTTAAAAAATTAAAAGAAAAAAAAAAAATCAAGCATTGTTAGAAGCAGCAAACCAAGTCAACCCACTTGGCCCATTTCATTAGAGCCCATGCAACTGGGTCTTTTTTTGCATAGTAATAAAATTATATATATGAACAGTCCGTCCACATTGCCTTGTGAGGGGACCCACAAAGTATTTTGCACATTGAATCCCCCACTCATTTTAGATCATTACTTAACTAGTTATTTAACTTATGTTTTTCCGCGGGTTTGATATATTTTTTTCTTAAAAAATTGTATATGTAAGTTTTTTCGATGTGTTTTTGTACATAAAAAATCATAAGTGAAAATCAAAAAATTTATGTATATATCTAATTAAATAAATTGAAAACTATTTATGCAACATAATAAAATTTATAAAGCTCAATTCCTAACCAACCGAAATTAACTAATCAAACTTGTGATTCGGGTCATCGACTTAATTGGGTTCAACAAATTTTTTTTATTTCGAATAGACACCTATAAAATTGAGAATCAACCAAATATTAAGGCAATTGGAAAAAAATCAAACTGAAACAAATTATGTTGCTAATTAATAATCAACTAAATATTAAATGATGAAATTAAAAAAAAAAACAATCCAATTGTTATGGATAAAAAAATAAAAAGCAAAAAAAGACCCAGGCGCTTTTGCTTGGATGACCTAGACTTTCTAGGCTTTTTTTCTTAATTTTATGAAGGGGCGGATCATCCACCACTTAATTATTTTTAAAAAAATATCAGGCAACATGTCGTCAACCCTACTCTAATTTTGGTGATCTCTAGTTACTAGAAAATCAAGTTATGCTATTCTAGATCAAGAAAAACTCATTTTCAATTATATTTTGACCTCAAAACACCCAAAACATCTTGTAAAACATATTCATGGCTTTGAACAACCTAAAAACTAGCCCCAAAACCAAAATTGATAGCCAATTAAAGCATATTTAACTAAAAAAACACAAATCATCGTGACAATCCATAGTGATTTATCTTTGGTTGAACAGTGGCATGGAGAACCGTTTTTCCCCATGTCTTTTAGTGTTTTATATAATGATAAATTAATTCCTCTAGTTTAACAAAACAAATGAAATGGTCCTTCTATTTTCAAATATCAATGGGTCAAAGCATTTTATTGGGCTGACATTTATATTGATACTGAGTGATGAGTGCTTTATTAGGTTAACACTGAGAAACACCAAGAAATACTAAGAGAGACGAAAACTAAAATTCATTAATCTTCAAAATATATGAATCATACTTAATTTAATACTTAAATTTGTTTCAAAAACATGTTTTATTTTCTCATTAATATTTTCATATTATCAACTTCTTCCTTTTCTTCTTATATTTCTCAAAATAAAAAAAATAAATTTGAAAAGAACATAAAATATATATATATATAAACTAATTATTTTATTAGTTTTTAAAATTAGATGGACCATTTAATTCACTTTTAAAATTAAAAGAAATAATATATAATTTACTACATTTTTTAATAGGGTATTAATTAACGCCTTGGCATTTCATTATATGCCATGAACTTTTTCATTTTACTCATCAAAATTCTCTAGGACCAAAGTTTTTTATTGTATTTCAAACTTAGTTTTTTCTTTTAATTTTATCCTTTAATATTTGGTTTGTTGGGTATTTTGCTTCATAATTTGTTTTGACTTACTTTTTATTGAATTATCTTGATTTCATGACTCGGGTCACAAGTTTTGCAGATTAGTCATATTGAGTCGGGGTATTTTTTTTAATTAGTTTTTTTCTCAACTTTATCATTTAACATTGAGTTGATTGAGAATTGAGCTTCATAATTATTTTTTGATTTGCTTTCTATGAGGTTATCACAGTCTCATGACTTGAGTAGCGAGTTTTACTGGCTAGCTAAGTTGACTCGGGTTTTTTGTAAGTCTTTTTTTAATTGATTTTTTTTCAATTTCATTCTTTAATATTAGTTTTATTGGGAATTGAATTTTATAATTGATTCTTTAATATTTGTTATGCCCTTTTTTTTTAACTGATTCTTTTTAATTTTATCGTTCAACTTTGAGTTGATTAGGAATCGAGTTTCATTATTTATTTTAATTTGTTTTCTATAGAATTATCATGGTCTCATGATCCAAATTTAACAGGTTAATCCAAGTTGACTCAATTCATTTTTTTCATTGAATTTTGTTTTCAATTTCATCCTTCAGTATTAGGTTGATTGAGAATTGAATTTAATATATATTTTTTGTTTGCTATAGGATTATCAAGGAGTCATGATCTGGATAACAAATTTGACAGGTTAACCTTAGTCGATATAATATGTTGTTGTTTTAATATTTAAAAAAGATATCGTCTTGATTTTCTTTCGTCAAACTATATTTTTATTGGTCATCTAGATTATATTTGAATCTGTCAAGTCAATCATGTCACATCAAGTTAATTCCTATATAGTTTGAATATTTTTTTACATCCAAAAAAATTTAGATTTACCCATAACATATTACATCTAGAATTCACTAGATTTGTGGGCTGACACTATGACGCTAGCATGAACATTTTTTTTATCTATTAAAAAAGAGATGCTCGGGCAACACATACTTCTTTCAAAAAAGTAAAAAAAAAAATATGCAACCTAGGACATAAACCCGATTGAACAAAAAACCTAGTATAATTTAATTAGATGATAAAAGAACAAATAAGAATGGTAAATGGATCAATTTAAATAAAAAACAAATCATGGAACATGTAAAACAAATAGTCACCAAAATGAAAATGCGACGAAGCCAAGATTCCAACCAATTAAATTTTTGAAAAAAATAATTGATGTGAGCCAACCTGAGTGAGGATGTTACATATGCAAGCCAGTTCATGAGATCCGGATAAACTAACAATAAAAAAAAGTCCAATTCTAAAAAAATTCAATGTGGAAGGATGACATTGAAAATAAAATCAATTAAAAAAACACTAAACGGGCAAGCCAACTAAACTCTACAACCCATATCATTCAAATAAGATAACCAAATAGAAGAAAAACCATAAAACATTATGAAATTTAATTCTAAAACAACCAAATGCTAAAAGATGGAAAGTAAAAAATAATAAATAAAAACAAACAATTCTAAAAAGAACTCGAGCCAACTTAGGCTAACCCGCTACAACTACAGTCTAAGTGATAGGACCGGGATTAACAAACATAATAGAAAATCAAGAAAATCAAGAAGCCAATATTGAAAAACTTCAACCTTGAAGAGTAAAATTGAAAAAAATATCAATTTTAAAAAAATTCCTAACTAAATTCAACAAAGAACGACAAATGAAAAGATTCGATATAATCTGAGTCATTTTCAAAATTAATGAAGAATTTAATAGAAACAAACAAATAAAAATAGCAGAGCCTCATCTCTAATTGAATAAATAGGATAAAATTGAAAAAAATATGAGCTAAAAAAACAGAAAAAAAAAGAGCAAACATAAGCTAACCTCCTAAACCAGGGTTAATCTCCAAAACATACAACCCGTGAAATCTTAAACCTAGACTCAATCAAGAAGCTCAATTATGAATTAATTTAATATTGAAGGATAAAATACAAAAAAAAAATATCAATTTAAAAAATTTATCAAAGTTTAAAAAATAGCAATCAAAAGGATGAGACTCAAATTTGATAGGACAAAAAAATAAAAAGGATCAAATTGTAACCTGTGAAATCGAAGATCCAGGCTTAATAAAAAAACTTAATTTCTAACCAATTTAATGTTTACGAATAAAATAAAATAAAATATCAAATAGAAATATTAATGATAGTAAAAAAAAAAAAAAACTAAAGGATGATGAAATTGTAAAAAATAATAATCAAGTTTAAAAACCATCTCAAAATAACAAACCTAGCCTAATAAAAAATCAAATAAATAGAATAAAACAAACTTGACCTGAGCCAACCTGGCTTAAGCGGTAAAAATCAAAACCTTAAACATGTGATTGAGATAAACCTATATAATGATAAAATTAAAAAAAGATCTAGAAAAAGACTTAGGTCAACCTAGCTTAAGCCATGAAAACCGCAACCTAAAACATGAGATCGAGATAACCCCATAGAATGATGAAATTGAAAAAAGATCTAAAAAAAAGACATAGGTTAACTTGAGCTAACCTTTCAAACCCGTGACCTAGGTCCTAAGGCCAGAATTATCCTATAATAGGCAAACCTAAAAAAACCATGAAGTTAAATTCTCAATCAACAAAATACCGAGAAAAGAAATTGAAAAAGAAAGTCTCAATAAAAAAATGACATAAAACAAAACAAATAACAATTAAAATAATAATGACCGAATCTAAAATTAAAACAAAACAAAAAAAAAATATTAAAGGATGTAATTGAAAAAAAATTCAATTAAAAAGATAATAAAAAAAGACAATGAAATTAGAAAAAAATTACAATTTCATAAATTATTTAAAATAACAAATAGTAATAAAAAACATAACCAAACCTAGTGCGGTAATGGAGGGCAGTTTTGGTCCATCTTGATAATAACAAAACAAACATAGTGAGAACAGTAAAGAGCCCCTAAATAAGTTTAAGATAATTTGAATTTAAGGGCAATTTTATCATTTTATTGTGCTAATTAAAGTGAAAAGTAAAAAAAATCCCGAGTGCGACAATTTAATATTTTTTCCCTTTAAATGTTTTGTCATTTAAGTGTGTGTGTGTATATATATATATCCATGTATTAAGGCTATTTTTGTTTTTGTTGAAAAAGGTAAAATTGTAATTTTATTGTTTTAATCCATGATGCAAATGAATTTAGAACTACATTAAAATTGGTAGAGCAAGACCGCCCTTTTTTTTAGTTTTTTTTAATAGCATACAACACTATTTGAACATGAGATAAAACACATCGAATAGTTATGACTAACTATTTGACTTATGCTCTATCGTAGGCCATATTGTTTTTTTAACAAAAAAATGTAAACATCCAAGCTTTTGCAACGCGTTTTCTTACATAAAAAATCTTTATTGTAAATTAAAAAATTTATGTATGCATCTAATTAAATAAATCAAGAATCATCTGTGTTAATAAATAAATAAGTCATTAATGATAACTAAAGATGTAATTGGAAAAATCAAGATATTTGATCCCATAATATAGGTTATTTACAAGGTTGTGTTCAATGACGTTGTTTGTTAAAATTAATTTTTTTTATTTAATCAAATGATAATAGAAATAGACACACATATAAAATTGATTGAATAAAATCTAAGGGAAAGAAATATCACACAAGGTTACACTTATTAGAAACACTATCCAAAAATAAATATTTTTATTTATAAAAATAAAGATCATTTATATAAAACATAAAAATATTTATAGGTGAATAAGAATAATCTTTTCAAAAATTAAATATATACAAAATAATTTAAAAAACAAGTGCTATTTAAAAAGGGCTAAATTAAAAAATAAAAAAATCAGAGAGATGGGGTACTAATTTAAATATAAAATAATACACATTAAAAAGCATCAATTTTTTTAAAATGAAAAATTAGAAGAAAAAAAAACAACAACAAAAATCAGGTGTTGCTGGGCCTAGCAAGCCATGCCAGCGCATGGGCCTTTATTTAAAAAACAAAATGCATGTTGACCACCCTAAATTGTTTTGAAAAATAATAGCTAGACCCTAGAAACCCTTCTTTTATTTTTTTATTCAAAAAACTTAGAAAAGACCATAAACAACTTGATAAACTCATTAATGGCTTTAAAACAACCTAAAAAACTGCACAAAAATCAAAAACCAACCTAAAACCATAAATTTTCCCGAGCTTAGATATATTTTTCTAGATAATTTTAAGGTGAAAAAATATCTAAGTGGAACTCCCCTTATAAAATGGAACCCGTTGACATCAAGGTCAATTATTATGATGGCTTAAATTGATGTCAACATCGATTTTCTCTTTCTATCTCTAAAATCTGGTGATCTCTCTTATTATTTTGTCAAAGCAGGGATTGAGAAATAATAAAAAATAAACTTTCATAACAAAATTTAATTTCAAAAAAATTTAGGGATCGAAATGGTAGTAGGAGGACTAAATTGAACTTTTTACAAGAACTTTGAACCCGCCACCTATTTTTCTCACTTTTCCACATCAGTCCCCCTTCTTCCAATCTTGTCCTTGAGTGGCAAATTTGAATAAATTTTTATTTAATTTAGTCTTAAAATGGTGCAATTACAAAAAAAAAAAAAGGTTTGTGAAATATGAGAGTGTGAGTAGTGTTTTATAGCATAATGATTTCCCCATATAATGTTTAGAGTTCTTATAATATCATTAAATGTTGTTTGGTATAACTAGGGTTTTTAAATAGAAAACATGTTTGGTTTATTTGATATATATTTTTTATTTTATTCTTATTTAATTTTTAAAAAAAATATGAAGAGAATTTTTTATTTTTGGTTTTATATCATGGTGTCAATATTACTATTACCATTCCACCACAACTAATACTATGCCACTAATTTCATCCTCTATGACCAAATCATTACCATCACCATCATTATAATATCACCAAGAACATTAAAATCATAAGTTTCATTTTACTTCTTCATCACCACCTTCTCATTTAATATTATTGTTATTATCATTAATTTCACCATCATTACCTCTGCAATTTCACAAACATATAATGAAAAAGGTTTATCATTGTTATTTTATTGTGATTGTCGGCAAAGACAAAGGCTTGGTATCGTGCCTCTTGATGAAGTGTGTGTGTGTATGGAATGATTTAATCATAAAATTATAATTAAAAATCAAGAGTCGCCACCTAGTATTATAATTACTAGGAACCTATAGTCTGTAAGAGTCTGAGTAAGGGACTAGTTGTGCAAAGGGAAGACGCATCACCTCTAGTGCACCCTACCTAAGATAAGCTACATTGTTGTTTGATTGTCTTTCTAAGTTGAGTTTCTATTTGTTGGTTTTTTCTAAGATTTAAGGCAAATCTCCCTTTGTGAGAGAGTCTCTACCTCATCGGGTTTAATCCTAATCGTTCTAAAGTTTAAATTTTAACATCGCATTTATTTTTCACCTTGTATTTTTAATACATAAGGGTGTACTCTATTACGTAGTTTTACACCCCACAGATATTAAAGTCTACATCTTGACCCTAAAAAAGGATTGGAAAAGAGTGTTTGATATTTTGGTCAAATCTGGATCATCATAAATTGGTTATAATATCTATTTTTGGATTTTTTAAAACATGAGAAAGATGCAATTTTTTTTTGTTTTTTTATGAAAATATGCTTGGAAAAGTTTTAGGATTTGGTCATATGAAAACAAGATATTTTTTTGAATTTTTTTGGAGAAAACCAGGTGTTTTAATATTGAATTTATATTTTACAGTGTAAATATACAACCCGATATTATGCAAAATTGGTTGAAAAACACGCGAGAAAATAAAAAAAAAAATTGAAAGGATTTTTTAATTTCTCATTTCTTTTTAATATTTTTAAATAATAATATTATAATATATATTATTATAAATAAATATATACTAAATATATATGGGCTGGGCTGAGCCCATGAAAGTTGGGTTGGGTCGATCTCAGCTCAACAAATCTTTTTTTCTTTTTTAAGGTCGGGCTGGACCCGGCCCATGGAAATGGTTCTAGACCATCCCCATAACTATTGGCGAAAGCCAGCAGTGCAGGACATGAATTAATTCAAGTCCTGCATGCTCTGATTGAAGGAAGAAGAACAAAAGGCGTGCTACAGGTAGGGATTGCTGACAAAGTTCACTTAGGTGATGTTGTTGTTGGCAGCCTGATTGGGGGTGCTTGGTGTGACTGGATAAGAGGTGGTGGTTCAAGGCGTAGCTGGAGGCAGGAACCATGGTTGTCGTGGTGAAGGAGAGTTGACAAAGAAGAAGAAAAAGTTGGCGATGTGGTGATGGTTTCCGCCGTCGATGAGGAGCTGGGTTGGTGGAAGAGGTTGAGCTACCCTCAATCAGGTTGAGCTGGGTTGTGGTAGCGGCAGGAGGAGTGGTGGAGAGAGAGAGAGAGAGAGAGAAGAGAGAGAACTCATTGTAGAAAAACAGGGGAGGGTGGCTGGTTTTTTGTCAACTTTGGACTCGATTTTCTTCCTCTCCAGGCCATGAAATCCACCAAAATTTATAGGGGATGGAAGAGGGTAATCTTGTCTACACTGAAAAAAAAGTTTGGCCCTTGATTTGGTTTGGAAGGATCCCAACCGTTGGTTCAAAGTAGGCACCATGAATTGTCAAATCTGACAGTTTAAGGCTGCCTGAATTGATCACTTTAGGCCAGCGCTGAGACTTTTGTAGGGTAAATCAACCTGGACGGTTCACATAGGGATGTAGAGAAATGTCAAATGATTATTTGCATGCAAGTTTGGTTAAATTTGGTGAATGAATGAGGCATTAAATGGACTTGTAAAGTAGCCTCCCTAAACTGTCATTTCAGAGAAAACTAAAGAAAAAGATGAGTAGTAACCAAAACGACACCGTTTTAGTCAAGTTTATTTGGTCCTTCTATTTCTGATTTATCTAATATACGACCTTGATCAGATTCAAACTTTCAATTTTATGCAATTGAGTCCCTGGAAAAACATCAATTTTAACCCCGGATTGGCGTGCCATTTTCAATTCGGTCATTAGTTTTGAATTTATGCAATTTAACCCCTAATTGACCATTAAACTTTTATTTTTTTTAATTTAACCCCCAATTTTTGTCAATTAAACCCCTATAGTTCGGCACCTCTTATAAAACGATTCTTAGATGCGAATTTCTTCAATTTGACCCTAAAACTCTAATTTTCTTGCAATTTGGCCCCTAATTTCAATCAATTAACTTGATAAAAATTAAATTTGGTCTCTTAAAATTTCAATATTCTCAATTAAGCTCAATTTGGACCCCCAAACATAATATTTTACCAATTAAGCCCCAAATAAAATTAATTTAACTCATTTAAAGTATAATTAAGTCATTGAACTTAATTAAATCCTTTAATTGAACCCAAATTAATTCTTAAACATAATTAAAATTCAATTTGTCCCATGATTAAATCAAATTGGCATACTAAAAATTTAATTATGTCATTAAACTTATTTTTTATGCAAATTCATCCAATAATCATTTAATTTGACCTTAAATTTGTATTGTTTCTCAAATAATGGGGTACAATTAAGCCTTGAATTTCCTCTAAAATTACAGTTGTATTTCCCGACCTGTTTTCTTCACGTTGCCAGCCTTTATTTTATTATTTTATTTTTATTTTGAAAAAAAATAAATTTTAGAAAATAATCTAGAATTGGGTTATGACAGTGATCGCTCCTATCATATCATTATTGATATCAGGATGGTAAGGATAAGGTAATAAATATCATCTATGATATAGTTAGATAAAGATAATTTATACTCATCACTTTAAAGCACAAAATTAAAGAGATATAAATGTAAATAATCCGCCACTCTAAATATACAAATTAAAAAACTATTTTAGAGATACAAAGTCAAGGGATAATGATTCACCACTAACAAGAAAATACATAATTAAATAAGAGGTAAAAATACCTAAGTAAAAAACCTTCAATTCAATTTCAATATAAGATACATAATATATGATTGAATATTGAATATATTCTTAAAACTACTATTCAAGTCTAAGAATTAACGAGAATGACATAAACTCATAATAGCTTGTACATGTTTTTTCTATTAATTATTAGACAACTCCAAACATGCATATATTGGGAATGTAAACAAACATATAGTAAGTATAGATATGATGGTTTTAACTCAAACTTTTTTTCCTATTATTTTTCTCAAATTCAAGTTTTATTCTTTCTCTAGAATTGTTCTCCTTCTTTCTCACCATGCCCTTCTATTTATAGACAAGTGAAAAGGTCATAGAACCCTTCTAAGTGGAACAATCATGTTCGTTGATCTCATTAGGTTGATCTTGACCATTCATCATTGTTGTACACTTTGTACAAAATGCTCAGGTTTGCTACTTTGACACATATGTTTTGTCACATCATAGAGGCATTGTAGTGGGTCTTTGTCTAAAGATGAAGTACAAATGCAGGGGAAGAAAGGGGTGTCACTCAACATTTAATGGCCACATGAAAGAAAAATTTATGCCTAAAGTTGCTAAAAAACACCTTAAAAAAGAAGAAAAGGAAGCCAAAAAACAGTCATGCATACGTGAGGAGTTGAACCATGCCTAAAATGGCACCTTATTGATGCCTAATCCTTTAATTACTCATGATGCAACACAGTTAGGCTTATAAGTTTTTCTCAATTTTCAAACCAATACTTACAGTTTTAATTTCATCATTTTCAGTCAATTTTGATTGATTTTCCAAGATTTATTTCAATTAAGCAATTGGTGACATTCAAAATAGTTCTTTAATATTGGCATATTTTATAATATGGTCTTTGGATTTTTAATTTGAATGCTTTTGCCAAATTGACCCTAAATCTCAATTTTTTCTTTAATTATACTCCTAATTGAATTAATAGGATCTTTAAATTTTAGTGTCTCTTTTATTTTGGTCTATGACCCTTTAATTCTTTATTCTTTTTTTTTGGTCAAATTGACTCTAAATTTTAATTTTCCCCCCTTTAATTATGCCCTTAAATGAATTAATAGGATCCTTAAATTTCAATGCCTCTTTCATTTTGGTCCCGAGTTCTTTAACTCTTTCATTTGTTATATCAAATTAACTCTAAGTTTGAAATTTCTTCTTCAATTAAGTCCCTAATTGAATTAATAAGACCTTCAAACTTTTCCATCTCTTACATTTTTGGTCATTGACTTGCAAATTCAACCAATTTTGACATAAATTCCAACCCCCCCTTAATTAGGTCCTTCAATTACTTTATGTGACCAATTTCATCATATTTTTTTCAATTTTTCTTCAATTATTCCCCAAATTGCTTGCCTATATTATTTTCTGATCAACTATAAATTAGATTCTTGCCTGATTATAACCTAAACTGTATTATATTTTTGTAACTTTTTCTTTGAAGATTTTTTTAAATGATTTTTTCTGTGAAAATACTTTTCTTTAAAATTTATGAGGGTGTAAGAATTAGGTTATGGTAGTTGCTCTCTTTTTACAATGTTTATGATATAAAGTCTTATGGAAAACAAAGCTGTGTGTGATAGGCTTTTAAAGAAAAGATGGTGTTTGTGAAAACTTTTGAAAAACCACGAAAGTCTAAAAGAAACTTCACTAGGGAATCTTGAATTTTTGTTCCATGGAAAGGCGACCAACCTCTATTTTTGAAATGTTCGACTTGAGAGGCGACCAACCTCAATACAACATAAACCAATCAAATAAAGTGAATGAACTAACTTAAGATTCACACAAATAATAAGGGATCATCTTGAGATCCACATATTAAAAATAAAAATGATCATCGGGGATCCATCTAGATATACATGTAAGGGATCATCTTGGGATCCACATAATTAAAAATGAAGAGGATTATCTTGAGATCCATTTAGATAAACATGCAACAAATCATCTAGAAATCCATATAATAAAAAATAAAAAGGATCATCTTAGGATTCTTTGATGCAACCATATTATTCGATAGTTTCACCCACATTTAAGTAGTGTTTAGCCTATGTTTTATATATAAAATGCCTTGATATTCTTTGTGTTATGTTTTGAAAGTACTTTTGGATGAAAGATACAAAAAGGAGTAAATTGGAGGTAATTTGCAGATTTGATCTTTAGTCGATGTTTTGTGTAGACAGTGAGCTCTAGAGGTTGAAATGAAGTGATTTTAGTGGCATTATAAAGCTAACATCCATACCTTTCTGAAAATATAAGGCATGCAAAATAAAAAAAAAGGAAGAGCATGGAAATCATAGCCTTCAAAGTCAAATCTCGCAATCTGCCAGTGTTCACCTTCGACCATTTCGACTTAAATCTTGAGCTACAAAAGTCCATTTGATGCAAAATCAATTTTTTTGGATTCCTGACTCAAAGACTTATCAACGTACCAAAATTAAGCTACAAATGATCTCATATGAGGAAGATATGATTTTTCTAAGATGACAAATGAATTCTGCCAGCAAACAGGTTTTGTAAAGAAACGAGTCCAAATTACATCGCGAAGTATCCAAACCGACATCCAAGTTTTTTTTCCAGCAATTTAGCTCTCTAATTCAAAGTTTGAAGATTTCATGCAAGAGAATTTCTCATTTTTTAGGAAAATTGTTATTAAAGTACTTAAAAGAGGACTATTTTGTAAAATAGAAATTAGGGTTTCCTAGGGTATAAAAATAAAGAGAGAAGGAAAAGAGGAGAAGAGAGGGGGATGGCCAAAAGAGAGAAACACAAACCCTTTCTCCCACAAACCTGAATTCATGCATTCTTCTTTCTTTTTGGTTAGTTGTTCAATTGACAAGCAATGCTAAACTCTTTTTCTTGGACACAGAAACCTTCAGATTTCAAGAACTGTGAGATCTATTTTACCTTTTACTTTCAGTTTATATGATGAATGAATATGTTTGTTCTCCTATGCTTATTTCCTATTATTGTTTATTTTAATTGCTAAAGTGGACTCTAAGTTATTATTGTGAACAAGCAAGGCTAAACCGGAGTTGTGGTATATAAACTTGTGAAGCAACTGAGATTAATAGTTGTGGCAGATCTAGATTAGAAATCTTAGGGAGAACATTCGATTGATCAAATCAAACATGGATTGCGGACAATTATATTGTCTAGAATAATCAACTCATCTAGTTTTTAAGGCTACCATTGAATTAAATTACTAGTGTGGATATTATGATTGTTTAATGGTTAGGATTAGTTATACAGCGGATATGTTAACTATCAACATAAGAAAATATAGATATTCATAGTACAAATTGACGTCTCGTTTCTATAATTAGTTCTGATTTCTATAGGTGGATTTTTGCTTGTGATCAAGATTTTTTTTTTGATAAATTTCAGTTTTATTTAATTTTTGCTTGATTTTTTGATTCTATCATAGTATAGATAATCACAAACCAAACCCCCTAATTGCATAACGTAGAATATAAAAATATGACTTAAGCCTTTCTCGTGGGATCAACCCCTTGCTTGCTATATACTATCTTGTGTGTTGTGTCTTAAGCTAGGGTAATTAATTTGTGCGATCGCGACATTGCAACATTCTTCTAGGTAATCTTAGGATATGTCCAAACATATATGAAAATGGATCATCTTAGGAACTATATAATTGAAATAAATAGGATTCCGCCTTGATTTTATAGTTAAGTTTGACTTACTTGGCTATTAAATTCGGTTGATGATGCTTTAATGGTGACTCAGTTTGAGCTTTCTAATGATAAGGTTTGAAATTTTCTAATCACAGGGCTTGCACAATAAAAATAGTTTAGAATCCTCAAAGCTATCATTAGTAATCGTGACACTCATTTTTGTAATTGTTCAATGGGAGCATTACTATGCAAATACCATATGACTCATCGAACTTCCATAACCTACCATCCTCAAAGAAATTGCCAAGCTAAAATTTTAAATCGAGAAATTAAGTTCATTTTAAAGAAGACAGTGCAACCTAACCGACGAGATTAGAGAATGCGACTTGGTGATGAACTCTGGGCTTACCAGACTACTTACAAATCACCTACAGGAATGTCACCTTATAAGATGATTTACAGGAAAACACGTCATCTACTAGTGGAGCTTAAATACAAAGCTTTTTGGACCATTAAACAATGCAACTTGGATTATGATGTTGCTGGGACTGCAAGGAAGCTGTAATTACAAGAGTTGGAAGAGATACAGAAGGATGCCTTTGAGAATGCAAGGATTACAAAGAAAAGACCAAGAGTCTTTATGACTGAATGATTACAAGAAAGAAGTTTCATGTTTGAGACAAAGTCCTTCTTTATCATTCACATTTAAAACTTTTTCCTGAAAAATTACACTCTCATTGGATTAAACTCTTTGTTGTTTCTAATATTTTTTCTTATAGTGCAGTTGAAATTACAAGTTTAGAAATAAATAAAGTGCTCAAGGTCAATGGGTATCAATTGAAAACTTTCTATAAAGGTTGGACGGTAAAACTCTCCGCTTTCGTGGAGTTAGCTAAACCAATCTATGAGGCATGAACATGCGACATGTTGAGTCAAACATAAAATAAAAGCACTTATTAGGAGGCAACCCAACAAAAAAAATCAAATTTGCTTTATTTTTCCCTTATCTTTTATTTTTCACATTTTACTTTATTTTTGTCATTCTCTTATATTCCTTTTCTTTTATTTCAACATTGAGGACAATGTTGTATTTAAAGTATGGGTATATTGGAATAATTTTGGTTTTCTTTGTTTTTTTATGTAGAAAAAAAAGTCTAAGTTTTATCTTTCGAACTCTCATTGGTTAATGAGTATTATGTATGAGAATTAGTTTAGATAGATGAAAATATAAATTGAATGAATGAGTATGCATGCAAGTTTTAAAGTTTAATTAGTTTAGGGATTGACTTTGAAAATATATCATGTTGACTTTATAGTGTTGTACCAATGGAAGCTTTTGAGCCTTCAACATTATATTCTTTAATTGTGCATTCTTTCAATGATATGTATCTCTAAAACTTGCTTCATATCTTGTTGAGATTACATTCACATTACATGTGTACATGAAAATGATACAAACATTACAAATTTTAACCACTTGAGCCAAAAAGTCAACCTAAAACATATTATCTTTAGTGAGCTCTTTTGAACTTGTTTATCTTTTCTTTGATTTACCCATGTTATAAGCCTTACCTTTTTATATGTTTTTCTTCTCTCCTGGCCAAAGATTAATAGAGCATATACTTGTTGATATCTCATGTGATTATGGTTGTAAATTATATGAAAAGAAAAAAATAAGTGATACTTGATTAAAAGAATGAGCAAAGTTGCTAAAGGTAGACCATTAAAAAAAAAGGTGTTCCATTGTATTCTTAAAATTTTATGTTGATGGAGCTTGAAAAAAAAAAAGTGAAGTATTGGTGCTTAAAGATGGTAAATTTGTTTGCTTTGATGAGATAGATATCTTGTTTAAAAAAATCATTGTTTATAAAATGCTCTACTTCCTTTGGTTTTAGCCTTTTCTTTTCTTTTGTCATACCTCATTTTAACCTTAGCCCAATTACAACAAAAAACTAAGACCTTTTTATTCATGCATTGCTTGTAATATTTTAGTAATGAAGATGAAATTGAAGAGCAAACTTATGGTAGAACATATTCATTGATTGAATTTGAGAGATTTAAACACATAAGCTTTAAGCACATGAGTGTTGAAGTGTATATCAATGAGAGGACCTATCACTTTGGCATGACATAGATTTCATTTAAATCCCAATGGTTAATTGAGTTTTAAAGTTCGCATGTAAATAAATTCATGAAAATTTATGTTTTTATCCTTTTATACTGTATTCTTGTTTATAATGCATATACTCGTGAACAGTGATGGGAGATTAAGAGATTAGTCATAGTTATTTTATTTATTTAACTTAATTTTGATTTTATCTCTCCTTTCTTGAGGACGAGCAAGACCTAAGTGTAGGGGTATTTGATGCAACCATATTATTCAATAGTTTTACCCATATTTGTCTAGTATTCTTCCTATGTTTTATATATATAATTCCTTCATATTCTTTGTTTTATGTTTTGAAGGTACTTTTGGATGTAAGATTCAAAAAGAAGTAAATTAAAGATAATTCAAACCATGTTCTAGCCTGTGTCGAACATTAACAGATTTGATCTCTGATCGATGTTTTGTGCAGAGCTTAAGCTCTAGATGTCAAAATGAAGTAATTCTAGTGGCATTAGAAAGATAACATCCATGCCTTTATATACATATATGGAAAGAAAAATAAAAAAAATAAAGAGCATAGAAATCGCAGCCTTCAAAAACAAATCTCATATTCTGCTAGTGTTGACCTTTGGCCATTCCGACTTGAATATCTTGAGTTAGAAAAATCCATTTGATGCAAACTCAATTTTGTTGGATTTCTGACTCGAAGACCTATCACCCTACATGTTTCTACAGAAAAAGAACAATATGAGAGAGATATGATTTTCCTACCTTATAAATTCTACCAGCAAACAGGTTTTGTGAAGAAATAAGTCCAATTTACTTCCTAAGCATCCAAACTGACATCCAAGTCATTATTTGGGCAATTTAACTTCTTTAAGTCCAAATTAAAAGCTTAAAGATTTTATGCAAGATTATTTCTTCTTTTATAGGAAAATAGTTATTGTACTACTTAAATATAAATTGTCTACTTAGAAAAGGACTATTTTGTAGGGAAGTAGGGAATAGCGTTTCCTATCAAATAAAAAAAAAAGAAAGGAAGGGAGTGACGACCAGAAAGAAAGAAAAAATCTACCCTTTCCTCCTATACTCGAAATCATGTATTCATATTTTCTCTTGATTAGTTTTTTGATAGACATGCAAGACTAAATTCTTTTTCTTGGTTGCAAGGACATAGAAACATTTGGATTTCAAGAACTATGACATCTATTTTACCTTTTCTTTTCAATTTATATGATGAGTATATTTGTTTTTCTTATACTTATTTCTTATGATTGCTTAGTTTGATTATTAGAGCGGACTCTAAGTTATTATTCTAACCAATTTATTGCTAAGTTTGCTATGAAAATCGGAGTTGTGATATCTAAACTTGTGAAGCAACTAAGTTTAATAATTATGGAAGATCTATGTTATTAATCTCAGGGAAAACATTCGATCAAATCAAACATAGACTGCAGATAGTTACGTTGTCTTGATTTATCAACCTATCTAGTTTTTAAGGCTGTCATTGAATTAAATTGCTAGTGCGGACACTGTGGTTGTTTAATGGTTAGGGTTAGTTACACCGTGGATCGGTTAACTAACTAATGTTAAGAAAGATAAATATCTATAATATAAATTGATGTATCATTTCAATGATCAGTTCTGATTTTCGTAGATGGATGTTTACTTGAGACTAAAGTTTTCTCTCTTGATAAGTTTCAGATTTATTTAATTTAGCTTGATTGTTTTATCCTATTAGCCTAGATAACCTCAACCCCCCCTAATTTCATATCATCTAGCATAAAAACCTGAACTAGACCTTCTTCATAAGATCGACCCCTTACTTGCTCTATACTATCTTGTTTATTTAAGCTAGGATAATTAATTTTTGTGACCGCGACATCGCAACAGTTATAATTATAAGTAAGTCTATTTCAGGTCAAAAGATCATAAAAGAACCAAGAAAACGTCAAAATATGTATAATTGCCAACATGTTCAAGTAGCCAAAATGGATTGTCCATTTTAGAGAAACGGTCATACCATTTCTACGAAGACGACTAACAATTTTGAAAATGGTCAAACCATTTTCTAGAAATTCCAAAAATTCTTGTAAATCCTAATAATCTTTAAAGCAACACATTCTATATATAAGGCATATGTTATAATCAAGATTAAAAAGTATGCATGCCTTATATAACATAGTCATAACTACATATGTATAACATATTCATAACATTATATCAACATTATAACATAATATGCACACACAATTGATCATAATTCATCATAGTCTTATAACACAAAATGCATATACAATCCATCATTATTCTTCACAATCTTCTCCCTTTTGTATGGCCGAAGCTAGACGAGCACAAAATATATGTGCTTTTAAATCCCAAATTTGCTTTTGTTTCCCTCTCAATGTGATCATGAGATTGTCAATTCATTGATCGAGGGAGGTGATAGTAGGTCAAGGGATTGGGGGTGTTTCCACCTCGTAGACGAAGTCACTCGTGTCTTCATCCTATTTAAACAAGTTTAAGAGGAACAAGGCTTGATTAAGATTGAACCTGAATTCAATTGAATTCTCTTGAAGGTTTATCCCTTTCACATTGAAAAATATTATGAGAAATTATCCATAGATAAGAGGAGAGTTTGGAGTCTTAGATATATATGTCGCACCCTCACAGAGGAGCGCTGCGTCGCGGCGATCCTCGATTGATTTCGGGGTCCTTTTGTTTTGTTTGTGTAAAGGGAGTCGTTACCTAGTATTTTGATCACTAGGAACCCTAACTGGTCTTTTAGAGATTCTAAGGCAAGGGACTGGTTGCGTAAAGGGAAGGTATTAGCACCCCTAGTACGCCCTACCTAAGGTAAGCTGCTTGGTGTTTGGTTTGCTTTATAATTGCTTTGGTGTTGGTGTTTTCTAATCCCATCAATTTTTCTAAGTTTGATTCAAACTAAATTTATTAAGATAGAAATCCAAGGAGATTCCATGTGCTTCGAAAGCTCATTTTTCCCTTAGTATTTCAAGAGTTTGCGACTCGTAAATCGCAAGGAGGAGGGACAAAAATTTAAAATCTAGGGCGCTTTAAAAAAACGTATTTTTTTGCCTTAGTGTTTTATACTCTCACGGCTCGTAAACCGTGGAGTAAAAAATTGAAATGTCCTCAATTATAATCAAAGCTTCTTTCAAGGATGTGTGCGGATTTATTATTCTTAGAAAATTATTTTGGATATTTACCACTCCGGGTTTCTTTATCCAAATATTAATAGTGAATAATAACAAATTATTCCCAATAATATTTTGGATATTCGTTCTTTAAGGATTTCTTTATCCAAACATTAGCGGTGAATAATAGATAAATTCCCCCCAAAATAAGATTTTTATATTTTTAGAATATTGGCCAATACCCTTTGAAGTTTTACAAACATGTTATAAAATCCAGAAATGTAAGAAAATAATTTTTTTTTGTTTAAGAAATCCATGCAAAAACACATTTTTCAAAACTTCCAATATTTTTTTGTAAAAAAAAAGAGCGTTCAAAACATGTTAGGATATTAGCTGTATGCAACACACAAGAAAACAAATTTTGATATATATGTATATTTACCGCATTGCGTCAAAAATCAGGTATTCTAAATACGAGATTTCTATTTTTACAATACAAAAGAAACACATAAAAAAATAAATACACATGCCTTGCACGGTTATTGTTCAAGTGAACAGTAACAAGTGAATTAAGAATGCATGCAAAAGCTAGGAATAAAAGACAACTTACCTGGTCTGCTGGGGATGCCTTTTTTTTCAGTCCTCTGTTGTCTGCGTTCGTCTGGCGTTCTCCTATATTGCTTGCCTCTTTCTCCTTTCTTCTCCCTGTTTTCTTCTCTTCTTTTTCCCTTCTTCTCTGTTCTGCTTTCCTTTTCTTGAAAGCTGGCACTGAGACGGATGAAGACGACAAGTGCTGAAGCTTCTGCACTTAGCCAACGGTTCCTGCTTCTGGGGACAGCGAAAGCGATGGCCACGCCGGTTTTGGTCTCTGTTCGTTTTCTCTCTTTCTGCTATTGCTTTCTCTCGAGATGATGGCGATGAAGGCGTGTTGTGCTGGTAGAGTTGTTACCCTTGCCTCTGTGTTTTCCTTGCTTTCGACAGTGTCGTTCTTATGGCTTTCTCTACCCTGCCTCTCTCTCGTTTCTTCTTGTCTTTCTTTTCTTGTCTTTCTTTGTTCTCTCCTTTATTTTACTGCCTTTTTTTTTCCTTTTTTCTCTTTTCACAGTAACGAACAGAAACTCCTATTCTCTGCATTTTATCTACACGTCTTTGGCTGTTTTTTCTGCTCTTTTCACTCCATTTTTCTCTTCTTTTTATGCTCTTTTTTTCTGCCCCCCTTAGGTCATTAGAAGGGCTTATATATAGTCTAGACATATATCTCTATTTAGGAAAGGTTCAATGCATTAATTCTAGGATGCAAATCCGTACCGATTTGCAGTTAAAAAAAACACAAAAGGGAAACTTAAAAATTCTGATTCTGATGTATGATTTCTTTCTAGTTTTTTAGAGGATGGTTTGGCTTCTTTCTTTCCTTCCATAGGGCCAGCTGCTCCCTTTGAAATGAGGCAATAAAAACATGGTTGCAACTCCAAAAATCAGGCGTGATGATAAAGAAAAACAGCAGGAATTTGTAGAGAAAAAAAAAGAAAGAAATTAGATGGGTAAGGGTGCATGCTGCAAAGTCTTATTTTCCTTATTCGGTGTGGTAAAACTCATGTAATTTATGATGATATAGCCCCCCTCTCCAGCTTTCAATATCCTTCTTCAATTCAATCCCTCATTTTAGCACTTTTCAATTCAGTCCTTGGTCCAAAAAAAATCCTTCGAATCAGTCCCGCGAATTTGGGCAAAAATCCTTCTCGTGGCCAGGAATCCCTGTTTTCACACTAGATATTCAAACGGGAATATCTTGAGCTTCTGATATCGAAATCAAGCGATTCAAAAGCCAAATTTATCTACGCATCCAAGACTACAACTTTGATGAAGGAGTCGAATTGAGATAAAATTGTTTTAAAGAACAGAATCTGGCAGTAATCTGGTTGATCAACAAGGGTCTCCTGATCTAATTCAGAAACTAACAATGCCGAGAATCCCGATATGACTGAGAGTATGACCTAAGAACAAATCATCAAAATTTGCAAGGGAAATAGATTTTTTATTGCAAAACTCGGGTCAGGATCCTTCTCGCGGCAGGAATCCCTACTTTCACACTAGATATTCAAACGGGAATATCTTGAGCTTCTGATATTGAAATCAAGCGATTCAAAGCCTAAATTTATCTACGCGTCCAGGAATCCAACTTTGATGAAGGAGTCGAATTGAGATAAAATCATTTTAAAGAACAAAATCTGGCAATAATCTAGTTGGTCAAAAAGGTTTTTGATCTTACAATGCCGAGGATCCAAATCTGACTAAGAGTCTGCCCTAAGATCATTGATCCCTAAGACCCAATAAAGGTGTAGGTCAAAGTTTTCAACATGTCATGAGTGACAGAATATAGCTAGGATGGTCAGATATCGTACGAAACCAAGTCAAAATCAAAGCCTAAATTGGAACAAAAAATTACGACAGCAGCAGAACCAGTTTTTTTAGTGCAAATTCTGAGGGATTTATCTAACCTTAAAGACCAGATAAAGAAAGAATGAATTTAGCATTATGAAGACTTTTGATCAATTTAAGAAAACCTGATGATTTTGGCAGCAAATGGGAAGGATAAATAGAGTAGAAAACAGCTCAAACAGGGTCTCAAAAAAAAATATTTCTTTCTCTGCTTTTGTCAATCTTCCAGCAAACATGAGTTAAACTCCTACACTCAGTTCAAAATAGATATACACTGTCTCCAACACGTGGGGTCCAAAAATGAGTAACAACAATATATATGATTTTTTTAAGAATAAGAGCCAAAAGATTAATCTTACAACAATTCTTCAAAGAAACCATTACCCAAATAGTAAGCTAATCTAGATCATTGTATGGACTTTCATAAGGAAAAAAACAACCTACACATGATTTTATATAGGACTCAGGTTGAAATACTTAGGAGATTTCCTGATCTTGAACCCGTAAATATTACCTCTTGATTTTGTCCTTAAATAATTTTGTATTACTCATTTGGGGGAAATGTCAAGTCCATATCCTTTGGACCCTCTTCTTGTAACATATCCTCCCCACTTAAAGGCAACAACAATTACATGCCAACATCATTTACGGTGACTGTGGTAGGTCTTTTTGTTCACCATACTTGAAATCTAAATGACCTTGCTATTAGAACTTAATTTTGACTCAAGATTGGCTTAAAATTACCTAATATATCAATATAGATTTAATTTCTTTCATTAACCACAAGATTATGCCATTATATATGAATCACTAGCTATCTAACATTAGAAAGTACTCCTAACTCATAAAGAGTCATTTTGTATCCTCTAGTGAGATTTCTTTAATAAAGTATTTGAGTGTAATATTCCTCACTTGAGTTTTGATTTATAAATAAGGATCTTGGATAAAGGGGATTATTTTCAAAAGGTATATCATACTTGAAGAAATGATATTGAAAGCTTGGTTAGAGAAAGCCATGGAGAAGGACAAAACAAATGCTTAGAAAAAATGAGAGCTTTGTGAAGAAAAACAATCTAGAAGAGAGAAAGACTTTATAAAGTTTTAAAATAGGTAAGTGTTTCTCTTTTGAATTATACAAAAAACATGTCTATAAATAACATTTTACACATTGAAAGAATAAGTAAATTGTCTTGTGATTAGACAAATGAATGAGAGCTTGCTTGTTGAAGGAGATGGTGTAAGAGTAAGCATGTTTTGTGTAAGAGAGGGTAAGTTTTATATAAGTAGATTTAAACTTGATAAGAAAATATCATGCACTCCTATGTAATAGGTAAGTTTAGTTCTCACACATGTTTCTTCTCATTAATTGAATGGTTATTTCAAGTTGACAAGATAAAAAATTTCAAAGACCACCAAATTCCTTTATCCCTAAAATACCATTCAAAAATTAAGCCAAGCATGAAAGAAATTGAGCCAAAAGTTTATCTCCTTTATTTCTAACTAGATTCTCTTCTTTTGATCAAAACTTAAGTATCCAAGTATTTTTCTCATTTCCAAAGGAGTAAAATGAAGTTTTCCCTTCCAACTAAGCTTATTTTGTTATACGTAATCACAAACTCAAGAGTAATATCACTTTTTTAAACATGATTGTGAATAAAATGATGTCTAATTTCAATGTGCTTTGTCCTAAAATGTTGGATCAGAATTTTAGTCAAATTGATTACACTAGTATTATCACAATAAATATGAATATGGTCTAACTTTAGACCAAAGTTCATAAGGGTTTGTTTTATCCATAGTACTTGGGCACAATATGATCCAACAATAATATTCAACTTTTATAGTGGAATTTGCCACTAAATTTTGCTTTTTACTAGACCATGAGACTAAGGCATTTACTAAGAATTGACAAGTCTCATTAGAGGTTTTTTTTTTAATTGACTATGCAACTAGCAAAGTTACTCGTCTGAAAGTACCAAAGACCCAAATCAATTGTGCCTTTTATATATCTAAAAATGTGTTTGATGGCACAAAGGTGTAACTCTTTAGGAATAACTTGAAAATGTACACATAGTCAAACACTAAACATAATATTTAGTCTCCTTGCTATTAAATAAAGTAAACTACCAATCATACCTTGATATTTCTTTATGTCCACATCTTTTTCATGTTCATCTATATCGAGTTTGGTGGTAATGTTCATCGGAGTTGGGCCTGAACTCATAAATTCTAAATCAAACTTCTTGAGAAGCTCCTTGGTATATTTAGTTTGTCTAATGAATATATCATATTTTTCTTGTTTGGTTTAAAGTCCAAGGAATAAGGTCAATTCTTTCATTATACTCACCTCGAACTCTTTATGCATATAATTTTCAAATTCCTTGCACAAAGACTCATTAGTATCACCAAATAAAATATCATCAATATAAATTTACATAATAATTAAATCATTATTTTTATACTTTAAAAACAATATTGAATATATTTTTCCTATGTTAAATCCTTTCAAGACAAAAAGAATTTTCTTGCTTGGTCTCTCATACCAGGCTCTAAGTGCTTGTTTAAGACCATACAAAGCTCTTTTTTTTTTTAAGTTTAAAAACTTGATTTGAAAAATTATAGCTTTAAGACTAGAAGGTTGCTTAACATAAAAATTCTTCTTGGATATGAACATTTAAAAATACATTTTTGACATCCATTTAAGAAAGTTTGAAAATCTTAAAACATGCAAATACAAGCAACAAATTAATAGATTTTATTCTAACTACGGGGGCATAGGTCTTATCATAGTCTATACCTTCTTCTTGGTTGTAGCCTTGTGTAACCAATCGAGCTTTGTTTCGAACAAATTCTCTAGATACATCAAGTTTGTTGTGAAAGATCCATTTAGTTCCAATAATGGAATGACCTTTGGGCTTAAGGACTAATTCTGATACTTGATTTCTTTCAGATTGATCAAGCTACTCTTGTATCAAGAATATCCAACACTAATCACTCAAGGCTTCATCACTAATTTTAGGTTCAATTTTGGAGATAAAAGCAACATTACCAATTTGATTTATCATAGAGGTTGTTGTTCTTACTCCACTCATTGGATCACTAATTATAGCATCTTGTGAGAGTCCCCTTGGTCGTTGGATTGCTTTAGAAAAGCTTTGAGAAGGCTCTCATTGCTTATATTGATGAATTTGTTCAGGTGTCATAATTGAATCTTTTTTTATATATATCATTATTAGTCATGGTGTCTTCTTGGTCTTTATTTAGGTTTAACCTATCAAAGACAACATCGACACCAACTTCTTCATTTTTTTTTCTTTTTTTGTCTTTTTAGGATCACAAGGGTTAGAGTTATCAAATACAACAAGCATATATTATTCAATTACTAAAATTTTACAATTATATATTCTATATGCTTTGCTAATTGAAGAGCAACCAATAAAGATGCCTTCATCATATTTGGAATCTAATTTTTCTAAATTATCTTTGGTATTTAAAATGAAACATTTTGAACCAAACATCCAAAAATATGACATGTTGGGTTTTATTTTAAACCAAGGCTTATATGGAGTTTTATACAAGATTGGTCAAAGCAAAATTCAGTTTCAAGCATAATAAGAAGTGTTTATGGCTTCCATTCAAAAATATTGAGGCAAACCATGCTCATTAAGCATAATTTTTTTCATTTCTTGAAGAGTGCAATTTTTTCCATCTACAACATCATTTTATTGTGGAGTTCTAAGAGTTGAAGATGCATGCTTAAAACGATTTTCATCACAAAAAATTTCAAATAAAAGGTTTTTAAATTCTCTACCATGATCACTTCTAATTTTTAAATCAAGTAGCCCTTTTTATTTTGAACTCTTTTATAAAATTTTGAAAAGGCTTTAAGTGCTTCATCTTTATGTGCATAAAATAGAACCCATGTAAACTTAGTATAATCATCTACTATGACAAATGCATATTTTTTTTCCACCAAGACTTGAAACATGCATAGGACCGAATAGGTCCATATGAAGGAACTGTAGTGCTTGATTTGTGGAGACTTGATTATTGGCTTTGAATGAGCTTTTGACTTGCTTTTCATAATGGCAAACATCGCAAATCACTTTTTTTTTAATACTCAAGTTTTGAAAGTCCTCTCACAAGCCTTTTTTTTTTTTTTACAAACTTTGAATTACTTCCATATTGGCATGACCAAGTCTTCTATGAAAAATACAAGGTGAGTCCACTAAAGCATTAAAACACTAAGCATCATAATCCATATAATTTAAGTTGATCATATAAGTGTTTCCAAGTCTTTTTCCAATAAAAATTATTTAATTATCAATGATGCCAATGATCAAGCAATGTAAAGATTCAAAGATAATATTATTGCCTCTATCACATAATTGACTAATACTAAACAAGTTATTCTTTAACCCATCAACAAGTAAAAAAATTCTCAATAATAGAGAAATTTCCAATATTACTAATATCTTTTACCTTTCTCTTGGTGTCATCTCCAAATGTCACATGTCCCTCATCCTTCTCTTTAAACGAAGTGAATTTGGATTTGTCTCCTGTCAGATGTCTTGAACATCCACTATTCAAATACTATTTGTCATTCTTTTCCTACAAAGAAAAAATCTTAACATGTTGATTTTGGTACCATAATTTTATAGGTCTATTTGGTTAGTAAATGTGCATATTGGCACCCAAATATAATTAGTTTTAGTTGAGATATTCTTATCCATGCAATATTTTTCATGAAATCATTTTTACTTAATGCTTTAACAAAGTAGTTTGAGTAATAAAGTTTTAAATTTTTTTATGATTTATAACTCATATCTCTTTTGTCAAAAACACATCTTTTATTACCTAAAAGTCTATCTAGGTTCTCTTTTCCTTTTGTAAATTTACTCAAAGTAGAATTTAAATCAATAACTTGGGTTTTCAAAGTCCCATTTTCTTTGACTAATTTTTCATTGGAAATGGATGAATTAGATATATTTTTCATAGAATCTAATTGCCTTTTAAAACCAATGTTCATTGTTAATAAATCATCATTTTCTTTTTGTAAAACATCAAAGCCTTTTGAAATCATATCAACTTTACTTTAAAATACAACATTTTTCTTATGTATTTTTTTTGTATTCATGAAACAATCATCAAATGCATCTTGCAATTCATCAAAAGTAATCTGAGGTTCAAATTCATTTGCCTCGTCAATGTCGATGTTCTTATTTGCCATCATGCATATCTCTTCTTTAGTGATGTCGATGTTAGTCATTAAACATAAATTGGCTAGTACCTCGAATTACATATCATCATCATCCAAAGAGATTGCACTATCATCTTTGTCATCCCAAGTTGATGCCTTTAATGCCTTTTTTTTCCTCAAAATTTAATATTTTTTATATTTGAACAATCATACTTCACATGACCCAACTTATTACATTCATAACAAATGATAGTATCCTGATTGTTTGTCTCTCCCTTATCACCCTTTTCTCTTCTAAAATCTCTTTGATTTACACCATACTTCTTAAGTCTCAAATATTTGGTGAAGTTTTTTGTCACTAAGGCTATATCTTTATCATATTCACCATTGTATGTATTTCTATCCTCATCTTTATTTAAGGCTTTTAGAGCTAGAGATTTCTTTTTGATATTACTATCATCAATCTCAAGCTACTTAATTTTTCTTCGAATCCAAAGAACTCAATAAAATCAAGAGTTTATGTATGCATTTTCTTTTATGTGAAAGAAGACTTAAAATATAACTATTTAAAGCATTTTTAGAAGCTATGCTAATTAATGTTATTAACTTTATCTTTCAAAAAAAAAAGTTATTAACTAACATATGTTGTTCTTTAGGTGCGCGTGGACCAATAAAAAAAACTTACTCAAATTTCAATGCAGTCAACACCTAGCTTCCAAGCTTTTGCAAACCTATTTAAATTTTGAATTGCACCTTCGTATATACACACACACTTGATGAATATTCATTTGAAATTCTTAATTATAATTGATGCTTTAAAAAATAATGAAAGCTTAATGCACCTTAAGATGAATTTGATACAATCTAAAATACATTTTTCTTGTTTCATATGTAACACAAAAATATATGATATATATCTTAAATAAAGTTCATAATACGATATTTCATTTAGTCAAAATAAAAATAATTAATAATAACAATATTGTACAAAATCCCCATTCAAAGTTTTTTTTGTTGAAAATTTTTTCTTTAATTTCTCTCCTTTCTTTGCCATGATATGAAGAATTTTCATGTGCATGGCTTTAGCAGATTGATTATTCATTCGACTTAATTCACTTGTCAAGATAATAGATGCTAATGGATTTCGCTTATGTTTTATATATAAAGATAGAAGATAGATAGATAAACATATATAAGAGTAATGTTATACAAACAACCTTTTTATTTTATTGCTGATACATCAGTTTCCAACAGAATTTAATATGAAAACTTTATTATTTCAAAACAAAGATTAATTGACCCTTGGTCCAACATTTAGTTTATTAAAAAATAAAAAGCAATTAATATTACGATAGCTCGAGAGACTGTCATGTGTAGGGTTGAAAGAAAAATTATTGTTCATGACTTGTTTGGTTTCATTATAAGTGTATCTCTTATTAGCTCTTATTAGCTCTAGATTTCTTTCTTTTATTTCTAGGTTTTTCTTTCCTTCTAACGGCTCGTAGTATTCGACTCAGCAGGTGATTTTTATTTAATAATGGTTTTTTTTTTCTAGTTATGAGCATCTAGAAAGGCCCAATTATTGGTCTTTTTTTTTTTAATTGCCAGTAGCCATGTAATGAAGAGGTAGAAACTGGAATGGCACATGCATTTCAGGCTTGCAGCATACAGCACACAGCTTGAGGTCGCTAATTTTTTTACATCACCACTTCAAGGAAAAGGCTTCCGACTATATCAGTATATCTACTCATTTAGCCAGCCTGCTGAGTGGTGTGGGTAAGGATGTTGAGGACCAGGAGCAAAGCCCATCGAATCAAACCGGTATCCAGCTCCCGGTGCCCTAGGATCATAACTGCCATTTCTATTCAGCATGGATGGCTCGGGACCCAAGCTGCTCATCCTTGTATGGTTTAATTCATCTAGCCGGGGAGCGTATCGCTGCATCGCTGACATATTCATCATATAGGGTGGTTCTGATGCCGATCCCATATGCCCATAAGGGTTAGCTGGTGCTGGTTCCATATGGCCATATCCCAGATATCGCCCACTTGGATAATTCCACCGAGCAGAATCAGCACCTTGTAGCCCATAAAGGTGAACTTGTGGCTGTCTAACAAATTCTGTGCCGTTCATGCATCGTGTAGATTGCTCCTCCATATTGCCACCACTGGACAATCCATGGATGTTGAGTGAATAAGACTCGTGAATATTAGTGCAGTGCCTTCTATTCATGTCATCATGATTGCTGGCCCAGCTTCCGCCATAAGGTGTTGCATGCTGCTGCGAATATGAATCAGAAAAGCTAGGGTCCAAATGCTGATAAAAATTTTTGCCTATGCCAGCCTGTGATTGCTTTTCAACGGATCTAGATGAACCGTCCAGCAAGGATCTACCATCAATATTGGGTGATGGTGAAGGACGATGCACTCCCTTGCCTGAATCACTTGGAGAAGGCTTCTTTCCACCATTCTGTCTGCCCTCCAGTGATTTCCCACCCGTTCCTCTTTCAACCATTTTTTCACCTTGCCTTTTCTTCCTTGAAGTCTCATCAGAATGGCTCTTCCTAGGGCAATGACTATCTTGGCTTTCTCTATCACTGTTGTTGCATTGAGACCTTCCTTTATGACCATCATTAACTATTCCAGAATTGGATTCTTCTGGCTCTTTACTTTGCAAGGGAATATAATTTGGAAGCATCGATGCACCAGCATTGTTATTTTCTTCATTAACAGGATCAGGGGTTTTTGTTTCAAAGTGGTTTTTGTCCAAATTTGATATTTCCTGTTGCCTGAACGGATGACCATGCTTTTGAGCTATTGCCTTGTGTTTTGCACTCCACTCTTGCCGGCTCCAAAGATAAAGAGGTGGGGCAGTCACATTCCACTGATCCATTTGCTTGTCATTCTCATTAACAGACCCAGGCAGATAGAATGACTGGAAAAAAAAGGGTCATAATGAAATAGAACATCCAAATTGATCCAGAAAGGAACTGCAAAATGCATATCATATACCTTCCCTGACAAAAAGTGATCATTCTCCCAGACTAAATCGTATGGTTTCTTTTTGTCCAACCTGATCAAAGACAATAAAAATAATGTGAGAGACAGAGAAAGATGGAAACAATTAAATGCAAACCATTACCTCTCTGTTTCTGGTGGAACAATAAGAATAAGGAGTTTGGGTTTAAACTGAAGAGCCTTGTCAATGAACTTGTTAGCCAAGGCTGCTTTAACTCCAAAAGGAGGATTCAGTCCCATAATCTGCTTAAGGAAAAAAAAGATCAATCAGACCATTCATTTAAAAAGCTCAGTAACCCAGGTTACTTATTCTTTACTCAAAAGGGAACAACCGTTCCTACCAACTGCGAACCCTTTTTTGGCAGTTCATCTGGACAAACAGTCATCCAATCCCTCTTCTCAAAATTAAAGTCATTCTGCCAGACATAAGAAAAGATATCAAACAGTCAAAATTTGGAAAAGCACTTAGATGCAAACACACATAGTTCAGCACCAATGCTTGACAGCAAAATACACTAACAGTTTGATGTAGACAAAAAAAAGAAACAAAATGCATATCTTTTTGTAGACAAAGGTATTTCTGTAATTTATATATTTGCTGGAAAATCTGGAAAAATTGCCGAAGCCTGGTTTTTATTTTCTGTTTAGCAATCTATTAGTTCCAGAGTAATTATTTTTATTAGATTTTTGCTATTCTAAATAGACTTATAATTTTCTTATATTGGAAAACAAGTCCTTGTTAGACTTGGAGTACTAGCAACTTTATATAAAGGTATGCAATGCCTTATTTTCATAAATCAGTTTGGGAAGAAAATTTCAGTAACTTTGTTTTTGATTATGTGACTCAATCTTCCTTTAGGTGTGACTCCTAAGAACCTTGGAAGTGATTCCTAGAAACCCTATTAGTGTGACTCTAAACAGTTTCTACAATTTCCAACAACTCAAAACCTATATTCCAAACATCCACACGTTCAAGCCCCATCAATCCTATAGCTATTAGTCATCAAAAGGTTAACTCAAACTATAAAATTACTATTGACATCCCTAAACAGCCCCCCTGAAACTCAACTCCAGAACAGCACCAGAAGTTGCCTGCATCATAGTCCATATAGCAAACTTAACCACAACAACTCCATTGAGTGACAGATAGCAATTTTTAGGCAGAAAAAAGGGACCAAAGACAAGTTCTTTTTATCAGCAATTTATTCCCATAGATTATTGGAACAAGTAAAAGACTAAATGCATAACAGCAGGCCCTCCAATGTTCTAGCTTGAAACACACTAGGGTACTGAATGATGCAAGCATTAAAAGGTTGCACTTCCAACACCACATTTATTTCCCTTCCAATCAAGGTCCAGCTGTGAGCCTCAACTGTCAGAAGATACACAACAAACTGCCTGATATCCAAGCATTAAGAATTTCCCCCCTTCCACAACATAAAATCACCGCACTAGGATTGTATAAGATAAAATGTTTATGTTAATATTTCTAGCACAAGCATGCTTGTGCCTCCACATAAGGAAGACATCAACCGTACACAAGAGGCTCTGCTGGAGGTTTATAGAAAATTAGAATGTTGCAAGCTACCTCATGTACCAAAGAAGGTAGTTTGATCAAAGAAATTGTTTTGGGCTTTGGTTTGTGGCTCATCCAATTTTGTCACTTCCCTCAGAATTCTTTCGCTTCGCTGGAATCATCCTTAAGTATGATCTAATGGGTCTTACACTGAGTTTCTATTTTACTTATCTAGTTCATATCCGTGATTACTAGTTTCAAAGTTGAGATCCTCACCTGGGTTAAAGGAAACTTCACTAGATTACAAGCAAGCATTGATGACATCACCAGGAACTCTCAGTTCATCATTTTGCTGATTTGAAAGTGATTTCTTGTTAGAGATTTTGTTAGTTTGTGATTGATTTCCCTTCTTCATGGTTCTTGTTCTTCTTCTTTTTTTCTTTTTCTTTTTCTCTTTTTTTGCCTTTTTTCAAAGACTGCTTGCCATCATTTACATCAATATTCACCTCCAATTGAGGAAAAAGCCTGGTTCTTTATTTCTTGCTTTCCTTGAACCTTCAAACCTCGCTATGCTGAGTGTGTTCAGCAACCTACAAACTGCCACCAAACTTTGGCCTAACAAACCCCACAAGTTTTTTCTTCTGATTTTTTTTTTAAAATTTTTGTTTTTTATTATTTTATTTTATTTGAGGGGGAGACCAGAGACCTATGAATCTGCCTTAATATATTTTAAATTTTCTCAATAATTCCACTGGAAAAAATGTCAAAACTATCATAACCTCGAACCTACCTCTATTATCCGGTGCATACTTCTGTTATAAAACATTATTAGACATAACACAAATGTATTTATATACCCCCAAGCCACTTCTAAGGCCAACCCATATATGTATAACAAATGAATTTAAAAAATAATACTAATAAAAGCCAAGCCAATACACAGATGATCAAATATATGTAGGGCTTGTTATCCTGCCCACTATTCAGGTAGGTAAAGCTTGATTTTTTTTACTATAGGGGAATCATTGAGAAATTAAAAATATATGGGTAAATTTAAAGCTTGTTATCAGATTAAGGCAAAATAATTTCTTATAAAAAGGTAACAGTTACCTTTGGCTGAATAACATCGTAGTTTTTGTATGAGCACTTCTTTCCCATCTCTTCAAGCTTCTTTTTCATAATGCAACTGAAATCATTAGCACCACAGCAGAAGTCGACAATCTGTCCACGGGAGCTAACAATTACCAGCTAGTTGCCAAAATAAGCTTAAGCATCATCTTTTAAAAATGACATGAAAAGTTACAGTTATTCCATTGGAAATGACGTTTTTAATGTAAACATAATTCAAAACAAAATGCATATGCAGGTCATCAAATTATGTTACCAGAACTAAAACATAGAAACAATGAGAAAAGGATTATTAAAAATAATTCAACCGATTTTCTTTGGTCCCAAAAGAGGATAGATAAAGGAAGATGCTTTGAATATCTATAATAGAAACTTTCCTCATTTTAAGCGTTCAAGTTTTGTGCCAAGCTTGTGCTCAACAAAGAGAAACAAAGACTTGCCAAGAGCCATGATGAAATTAGGAAAGAGTGAATCAACAGTTTCCAACAGGATGGAGATTGAACAAATCACTATACAATCTTTGGATCAAATTAATAAGACGGGGGATTAAAACAGCTCTAGAAGATAGCTGATATTGAGGATCCTCCTTTATGAAAAGTTCAAGATGGAAGAAGAATATAAACCAATCATCAGCTACAAATACATCTATTCTAAGAATCTGCTAGAACAAAACCAACAGGAAAATCTATTTACCAACATCTATTTATCAGCCAAAACAAGATCCTTAAGACATTAGGAATACACATTTGATAGTAATGTCTAGTTGAAATTTTGAAAATTTGCAGCTCAAATTTTTAAATTTCAGGAAGGCATGTAAATATATATAAAATTGCACATATAGGCATATATACATTTTATGATCAATGTCAATTTGAAGCATATCCATGCCAACAAAACAAATTATTCCAAGCAACACGTAGTTAATGTCTTACCATATCGCCATTTTCAACATACCAATGGAGAATATCAGCAATCTGCACATTCAGAATCTGGTTTCAGAATTCTTTACATGTGATAGAAGCACGAAAAACAAAGCAGTACTCACTCCATTTTCCAAACAAATTGAAATTATGAATTGCATAGAGCAGTATATATTTAATGCATCCCTTTGTATGCATGTATGTGCATACAATTATACCCATGCTGCAGATTGCTGTCCTTAATTAAAGGGAATATTAATCTTTTTCCTTTTCCTTTTCCTTTTCCTTTTCAGTCACTAATTATGATTCTGTCTACAAAGAATTCCCTTGTCATTTGCTGACATTCTAGAATTAAACACAAATAAGCAATACTGGAAAAATAAGATTGACTTAGCAAGTATGAAGGCTAGTTCAAATAATCAAGAAATATCTATTTATCATTCTATGCTCCCTTCTCCACCACCATTTTCCCAATGTATGCAACTCTAATATCATGGACCCATAAGCTGAGCTCATCTACAGACTCGAAGGGTGGCTTAAGTTGGAAAATGGAAAGGAAAAAAATCAATACGGTTAAGAAATTAAGAAGAGGTGGACTTGGAGTGAAAGAGCAAAGGCAACAAAATTTGGGCCAATTCTGGTTTTGCCAAAATCGAACATATTGTTCATTGGTACTTGATCATTCTATAGACTCAATATCTTTATCTAAAAAATATCATCCAACTAGTTAAAACTACTAGATTTCCCGGTTAAAATAAAAATTTATAATCTTACCCATGTTGATATCACCTTTGTCATTCTTGTTGTTTTTGGCACGCTTGCTTTCTTTCATCATGGTCTTTCTCTGTGGGTTTAATTTATAACTTGTTTCAGGTAGAAATAATTATCAAAGAAAATTGCTTTAAGTTGTTGTCATCCATGACCTCTAGACTTAACATTCCTATCCTTACCATCTTCTTTAAATTTATGAATTTTACTTCAGTTTTCCATTTGAGTTGACTTGTAAAATTCAACGAATTGTACCAAATCAAATCATGACTAAATCGCAAGATTCTTATACATATGTGATTCACCCCACAATTTGCATCATTTCGTACGTGAATCAAGACAAATTGTAAGATTCTAACCACCATGATATTAACCATAATCAGACTCCTTAAGTCTTTGGACTTGCACCATGCAACTTCTTGTTGTATGCATCATGAGAGTGGCCAGGTTAATATCAAGGGCAGCGATGCAGACAGTTATACCCAACACAATGTGGCCACCACTCCAGGTTCAAGTAAACTTGTAAGGAGGCTTGTGTAAGGATTCATTACCCAACTCAACCATGAAACAATCACAATCTGTTTGGCTTTTCATTCTCATTTCTTTCATATTGTCTAAAGCTGGTACATTACCTCAAGATACATGGTGGAAAGCTTTTTTGACACATCTTTTAAGCAACTTCAAATCATTGATGTTGAGCTAGAATTTTATTTTTATTACACACCCGCATACTACAGACTCTAAAACAAATTGATATTTATAAGATATTGCATTTGAAATCACTAGCACATGGTGTAGAAAAGTACAAAATAACAATCGAAGATGGTGCATATCATTGCAATTATTGTTAGAAGGCTTATGGCATTAGATAATTAAAAAATAAAAACAATAAAAATAAATAAATACAAATTTACCTCCACAAGTTTCTCTACTTTTGTAAAATGGCGACCAAAGGATGTATAGCGCATGCCGTACAGAAATGGTGCAAGATACACTTTCAGCTTGTTCTAGAAGCATCAATCAACAGGTTAATAAACATCAAGTACAGCACTGTTAAAACTCATTCAAAAGTAACAATCTCTAATATTCCAAGCATTTAGTTCAGGAAAAAAGTAGCACGCATCACTAGGGATCTTCATTGATAGAAAACAATCATTTCTCTAAATGTAGCATCACTAAAATGACAAATCAGTGCAAAATTCACTCTTAAAATCATATAAATTGCAATGCAGAACCTGAGGGGAATAATGCCCACTGTATACAATGATACAACAGTTGAGAGCAGGATGAGAAAGAACAAGTACCTTCCATTTAAACACCTGGTTCAGAACATCCGGTTCACAAACAGCTTTAGCATCTTCAATGCTGCATTTTTCTTCCAGCTTTTTTAGAGCTGTCCTAACAGCCTGGATGGAGTATATAAAGTATAATTACTTGTGGAGAAGTAAACAGGTTGACAAGATTACTAGCAACTTCTATGGAAAAAAGACCTAATATAGATAAAATTATTAATTACAAGGATTGATAATTAGAGGGTGACAACCGGTACCTCAACAGTACCCTCCACCTTTCCCAATGTAATGTTTTTGTCCACGACATTTTTTGAAGAGTGCACATGTGTAGATGGAACTTCATGCTTTTTTATAACATTATCCAAGGTTATTGATGACGCAGCCTCTTTCACTAAAGCTAAAAGCCTGCATAGAATTCAAGTCTGAGACATGGTTTAACATAAAAACAGTAACTTTGAATCGTCATAATGTCCTTGTAATTTAATAATGAAAACAAGAGTAGAAACAAGAGATTGCGTAACTATTTCAAACAAAAATATGAAAGGTGCAACTATTCCAAAGTGGAAAATTTAAAAGGTCACCTCCTTTGTGTATCGGCATCCAATGAAGGCAGTTCACTGGTTAACTTCTTTGCAACAGACTTAACAGCCAAAGATTTATCAAGTTCACTGCCAAAAATATCCTGCTTCCTGAGCTTTGCTTTTCCGGACTTGATAGTCATGAAGGCATGTAACTTGTCACCCAGTGAGGTCTTGTTTACGTTGGCTGTTGTAGACCTCTCCACCTCTGATGAAGCAGACTTTGTATTTTCCCTTAAAGACTTTCTGGATGGATTATTCATTCTCATTTTCCCCAATGAATTTGATTCAGATGATATCTGTTCACTGTCATTGGTAATTTTAACGATTTTAGCAGAAGAAGACATCTCTTTGGATGCTTTAGTACGAAATGTTCCTGAAAATGATTCTTCTGAGGTAAGCCTCTTTTTCTTTGACAAACTTTCCTCTTCATTTGCAGGAAGCTCAGATGTCTTTCTTTTCTGTACTTTAGCAGCAGTATTCTTTCCTCCAACATCAGGGAACCGTATGTGACCTCTTACTGGAGTTCCAATTTCTTCAATTATGTCATGTTTCCTTGTCCAAAACAAAAGGAAAAAGAGAATGCAAACACCCCATTTGACAAATTATTCCCAACAAAGTATAGGGCTTGTGTGTGTTCAGAGAGAAAAGGGGAGAGAGAGCAACTAAACAACAACACTTACAAGCAATAAATCAGTATACGGTTAGGTAATAGATTCTGCCAGGCCCTTGCTATAGTATCTTCATCTGCTTCATTTTCAAAAGCTATCTCTCTGGTAACAGCAATATGAATATCACATCAGACACATATTTACACTGCTACATGAGAATGAAAAGTGATATAGAAAACCAGAAACTACTTTGGCAGGCATTTCTGGTGGTATGATGTTGGACACCGCCTGCACACAGCAAACTGCAAATCACTTTTCTTCTTATCCTCTACTTGTTTACAAATGCAGCACTTATGAATGGGACATGCAAAACTTTCCCCAGCAGCAATCTTTTTCCGAAGTTCCTCAGCAGCAACTTTGTCCTCTCGATGGAGCATTGTTGCAGCACAATGCGGGTGATAAAAATGGCCACAGGTTGCATTAGCGCATCGAAAGACCTGACAAGTAATTGATTGAGCAAGTTTGCAGTATAAAATGTAGATATATATATATATATATATCATTATTAAAGAGAAACCTGGAAGACTATATTTCAAGATCTCAAGAAAATGGTACTGGCATCCCAAGATATCGACAGAAGCCATAACCAAAAATCCATTTTAACACCCTAGAATATATGAAAGCATGCAACAGTTTGGATTATTTTTTTAAAAACAAAAAAAGCACTTAAGAACTGGGAAGGAAGAACGAAGGTTTTTGACCTAAGAATCATCTTGTAGGAAAGATGCCAATGAATCAGATTAGCTACCAGACAAAACAAAGAGCTAGGATGTGAAGTGAAAAGTCTCAAATTTGGAAGGCATTGCTACTCACATTATAAAGGAATGAGTCAAAGATCCCTTCCAGGAAATCAAATTTTAGGTGGTATTTTATCCTTTGAAGAGTATATGCTCCTTAACTTCTTTTTTTCTTTCTTTCTTTCTTCTTTTTTTCTTTTTTCAAGGTGCATGTTGCTAATAAAATTTAAAGAAAATCTGATAACCGTAAGAAAATAATAATTCTAAGGTGTGAAAAAAAAACATTGGAAATATTTGGATGAGAGGTAGGCAAAAAAAGTAGAGTTCGAGAAAGAATATTAACAGGAAACATATGCACTTGCAATGATTTTATAAGCACAGCGACACTTGTTCAAACTCACTCTACATTGACTAACAAATAGGAAACAGCAATCTTAATGGACACAATAATGTGTGCCTCAGGTGTGAAGTGGATTTGCTTATACCCAAATTCCAACACACACAGCAAAATCTGGAAATGAATATTTACATAAGCAAAAAGACACAAAAAAAGGAAAAGAAGAACTCAATTGATATAATTAGAAAAACTAGTGGTGTGAGAATAAAAAGAAGCAACAGATGGTAAGTCCAAAAATTTAGCATAACCAGCTGGAGAGCCAAGATCAAGTTGAATGAAACTGAGTCCCATTATCTTCAAGCATGGTTTGTTTAATAATATAGCTCAAACTTAAACAGAGTTCAAAAAGAAGAAAAGTTTCAGGGTTTCAAACGAGCTTGAGCTTATCATAAACACTAGAGATCAGATAGATGTGAACAATTTCAATTCACTTTAACAATGCTTTTCTTTTTCTCAGTAATGTATACTTGTATTGATTTAGATGTCACAAAACCAAGTTACTGATTAATGTCTACTTTACAGTTACTATTTATACAAATCCAATCATATCTACAAGCCAATTTTTCAAAAGAAAAGTACAGCAGTATGAACATTTCTAGCCAAGTATTGGACTGGTCAAGTTTTTTCATGAAAGTTGTGAAGCTTTAAATTTCTGACAAGGTCACCTTGTTTGGCTAAAAAAAGAGCTCAAATGAGTAATTGAACTTGAATGAAGCAGGAGTAGCTGGGTTCATTTTATAACCTAGCCAGTAGAGGATGACACCAAGAGAGAGAGAGCTACAGTGATTCCCTGCTAAGCCAACCAGCCAAGAGAGCTAGCTAAGAAGAGCAATTGTAATCTTGGCCCCCTCTCCCAGCAACCCAAAAAAGGGGCTGCATGAAATAGCAGCCCTGTGAAAAGATATTGGACAAAAACAAGATTTATCATCCAGCTTCAGCCTCTATGAAAACATGCAAAATGGCATAACATATAAGAAAGAAAAGGTACAAAGATAAATGCAAGAGTCAGGGCTATTGAACGTGAACCATCAAGGGTAAAGTATCCAAAAAACATTTATGTCATGATGCTAATTGAATTCACCTCTAAAATGGAAAGAGGGAAAAAGCTCCAAACATCCATATCATCAAAAAGAAAAATAAAATAGGCCTAGAAACCCTAGTGGTTAAAATAATTTGGGAAAACAATATTTTTGTCAATGCAGGACTGGCTACTGTAAATCACAGCACGCTAGAATGGAAAATAATATAATGAACATATGAAATGGGAAACCTATCCATTCTCTTACACAATCCATACCTCAGCACCAGAAAATTTATCAGATGAACCTAACTTTCCACAGGCAAAACATTGATGCTGCTTAAATTTGCAATTCTTACAAAAAAAACTCTGCATTGCCTGCCCAAAGAGAAAAGACATCAATGCTGAAAGATAAAAAAAAAATACAATCACTAGACTAAAAAACAATAAGAAAACTGAATTACAAAGAAAAGAAGTAATGGCTGCATACTTCAACTTCCCTATTAGTAAAGCCAAGAGATTCGCAAGCAGATTCTTCACCAGCCTCTACAGTTGCATGAAACGACCTCAAGCAACTCCCTTCACAACTATATAGTATTACAAATCAAATGTGCAACTGATATCAGAGATCAGAGACAATGCTAACACAAAACAACACCAAGTTGAACCAACAAGCGTAGATATTCAAATTAATTCATCCAAGTATTAATTCTATACCAAAAAAATAAAGGAGTGCAGCACATTAACATCTTTAAGAGAAGATGAAGATTCATCTAAAATAAATATGGTAACTTCACATTAATAACAAAATGTAACCAAGCTTCCTTGTAAATGTTAACAATTGTATCCGGCATGTTGTAAGCCTTTTATACAGTAAAATGGAGTGAACTACACAATAAAACAAAGAGTGGAAAGGATTGTAATAACACATATAAAAAGAAGGCCATGGATACAAAAAAAGTAATTTAATGCCACTAATGTGTTTATTCACTCCAAATTTGTTATTCCAACCACTGCCTTAGAATTGTCAACGTTTAAATTTTTGTATATTGTTTGTATTCATTAATGATAAATTGTGGTTGAGGCATAGCTAGGTAGATACACCTCTTGCTTGCAAAGTCGGTTCTAAATTCAAATCCCCTTTGGTAAAACAATCAACCAAAAGATACTTGTGTTAAAAACTGAAAGGAAATCATCATTTTTAAAATCATATTACAAAGACAAGTACAAGAACTGCAATTGAAGTATTTTGATAATATTTAGTATATCAATCTTGTAACCTAAATTGTTGTTATACTTCCAAAAAACTCGCCCCGGAGTTATCTGTTAAGAATTGAACTCTTCCACTCCCAAGAAACAAATATTTCGAATATAGCATTGTAGCCAATATATTCACAAAGTAGCATGTTTTTGACTCGTGAACTTCAAATTTTAATTTATGATGCGTGCAAGCTAAAGAAAAATTCCTATTTAAGATTATACTTTTTGTTCTTATAAAGTCCACTTGTAGATCCTTCCCACATTCTTATACTTCATGCTTGATCTCATCATCATCTAAGACTTCCAATACTTCAAACTTTGTATCTAAAGAAACTTCAAGATAATCTTTCATAATATATTTAGAGGAATTGTCAAGAAGTACCATGTCCTCTATGTCCTTGTTTGCCATATCTTCAAAATCACTATTTAGGAGCTTTATTGATTTCTTCTTCACCATTTGTACAATAAACATCGACAAGTATAGTAGTATTTGCAACGGTGTTGTTGTTGTCACTGTTGTGATGTTTAAACTGTCTACTTTGAATAGACAACCCCTCCTCCATAATTTTCTTATTTGCTATTTTAAAAGGTTGAACAGAAGGCAAATAATAACAATATTTGCCTATGATTGTCTACCCAAAATATAAAATCTCTTCATAATCATCTTGTATAAACTCCAAATTAATGATTGTCTTAAATCTTGCCAAGATGGAATAAAGACATACCAATACAAGTTCTGAAGTCTAGAAATTCAAACCACCATTTTCTAGCAATATAAAAAAGTTTGCATGCGACAAGTCCTGCCTTTAGACGATAAGGAACTTTGTTGAAATAAAAGTAAACTTCCAACTTTGTCAACCAGTTAATTAGTTTTTTCTTCGAAAATCTCCCATCATAGAATGGAATCTCATCAAATTCAAGAATAGGTCTAAGGTTTGGCCTGCCTCGAGGTAGGTCTCAAGGCAAGTCCCTCTTCTATTCACGATCCTTGTTTGCATTACCCATTAGCCAGTTAGATTTGCTATGGCTTGCTCTAGACAATCCATTATTTGTTCCTAAGTTTGCTCCAAACAATCCAGTTTCTGATCCTATGCCCGCACAATGACCTAGAAGGCCTCCAGTCCTACATGAGGAGTGGCTTGCTATTGTTTGCTTCCATCGAAGAGGCCAAGCTATTTTGATACCAATTGACGTGGCTTATAGCGTGGATAAAAGCTAGGGTTCTCAAGCCCCAAGGTTTAGCGTCATTGTAGAGGAATAGAGAAAATCTCTGATATTTTATTAAAGTTCGAATAGTTTGAATTTGAATGTTTTCAAAATATACTAAACATCCCTATTTATATTAGTTCTAGATCTAAATCCTTTATAGTAAGGATTCCTAATTAAAACTTACCTACCTAATAGAATTCATTTAGCATTAGGATTCCTAACTAGTAAAATTCTAATTAAATTGAAAGTCATAATCTAAATAGAAAAAAAAATCTAAATACAACAAGGTAAATAAAGATAATCTCGTACAGTAACTTCCAAGCCTTATTTGAAAACCTTCACGATCTCCGATCATCATGAAATTTTAACCTGCCTTCATAATCTTTTGTCAAAATTTCAAATAGATGCAATAGTCGAATTAAAAGTTATACTTGATTTACTAAATTGCATCTTGGACTCTTCTTAAACTCTTTGAAACCTAAAAATCTTAATCATTAATGAAATAATACAATAACCATTATCATGCCAAGATATTGATGAAATTACCCCCACAACATTTGCAATGCATGAGCAAGTATGACTATCA
>Ga0325414_1000109_pt1 | contig 48684 bp, 24 predicted proteins | sample PopdelMetagenome_8_FD_206183 | JGI IMG/M metagenome (GOLD analysis project Ga0325414, IMG submission 206183) | Populus deltoides microbial communities from Bellville, Georgia, United States - Leaf-PdKOR-R3 | ecosystem: Host-associated > Plants > Phyllosphere > Phylloplane/Leaf | place: USA... | reverse complement strand
TTTTTTTTTTTTATATTGAATCATGGTTGGGCTATCACCGGATCTTTCCGGTATCTAAGTCATGACCCAATGTTTGAATGATGTGGTACAATTCGGCATATATACACACACTTAAATCCCTCAAGGGAATTGTTTGAATTGATTTTGTTTTTTGGCAGAAGGCCCAATAAGCCATTCAGTTTCTTTGTTATTTGTTTTTTTTTTCCCTTTTCTGTATGGATTTGGAATTGAAATAACAATGCAAGTTGCATTTTGTAGATCTTATCCCTTATTTCATATTTCTTAAAGAAAATTACAGGATAATTACTTGGAAGGTTTTGGCTTATATGCAAGTGTTTTTGGCCATGCATATATGTCCCTTGCCAAGTTTTGCACGCTGTAGCAGATAATCAAAGGGGTCAAATTTATAGATGCTAGCTGAGCGACTACTAGTAATTAACATTAGTCGGCAGCGTTCAATCGTCAATGAGTTATGCTTCACGTACGTACCCTAATTGTTATCCAATTGCTCTAAGAAAGTGAGGACCGTAAGCGGTATGTGGTGGATAAGCCTTTGCCAGCTTTTGCCTGATTGTCATCTTATTATCAATCCCTAACCGTCACATATAGTACATAGTTATCTCCCCCTCGACATAAAGAAGAGAGAGCACTGTCTGCTTTTGCCTCCAGGGTCGATCTGTTGAACACAGAATATGGCTATTAGGATAGACAGGATCGTGTTCTTGATCATTGCTGTGGCTTTACTAGAGGGAGCAACCTCAGGAACAAAATACGAAGTTGGAGATGATTATGGTTGGAGAGTTCCTGAAAATAGATCTCACTATGAGAACTGGGTTCGTGGTAAGAAATTTGAGGTTGGAGATTCATTAGGTAAGCATATATATGATTCTTTTAATTTTCTTTGGACACTAAATTAGTTTATTTATCTTGGAACTAGTTCAACATTAGTTTTATCGAGCTTGATTAATCGTGTCATGTCCTCATTAACTAGCTAGGGAAACGGTGATAGCTCATCAATGATTATGAAACATACAGAGAGTATTCAGAAATGTATGGATGGAAAAATTATTGAATTAATCTTACATATTTTCTATGCTCTATTACATGCACCTTCATACTATATATATGCAACTTACCTTTTGCTTCTCTTCTTCAACTGGGTTTCCGAGTTGATGCTAGTAAATTAAGTCATTGGCTTAATTATCATAAAATATTTATTTTGCGTGCTCTCTGTCTGTTGTAAATTGTATAAAGTGGAATCAAAGATAAGCTTTGTGCTTTTTCAAAAGTTAAAAGAGAGAAGAAATTGTCTACCGAACATCAGTGCTGGAGAATTTTCTCTCCATTCTTAGAATTAGATAACTCCCATACTTTTTTTTTCTAGTTCATCAGGACCACCTGAAGGGACAGATTGAAAAGGTGGTCCGGGTGGTCCTGGCCCTCTTAAAAGTTGAAAAAAAATATCAAAATCCTCCCTAGAACTTGTAAAAATTAAAATGTCGTAAATAACTTGCAAAATGATTCTTTCTAAATTGAAATTATACTTTCTGACCCTTCCACTTTACCAAATCTGAATTCGTCCCTGGCCACCTCTTCTATCTTCCCTTGTGACACTCGTTTATTCTTATACCATAAGCTTGAAGGGAGACAAAATATCATTTTTTTAGCTGAATTCCGGGCCATGACCCGTCCTTTGAAATTATGGAATATCATATAGTACGAATCAAAGATGTAGAGAAATTGAAAGATTAATACATAATCTATTGCTGGAAAAAAAATAAAAATAAAATCTCTTGGCATGCCCTTTCATGTTTGACTTTGGCCACACAATTAATATTTCAAAAAATTAATCAAAGTTACAAAGTCAACTTATTGCAATTAATCAGTATATGTAACTTTTGTATTTGCTTAGTAGCAAATTAAGTTCTAACTCTTTCTTTTTCAACGCCTCAGAATTCAACTGGACAGACACACATAATGTCTTGGAGGTAACCACAAAGACCGAGTACGATGCCTGTGTTAAAACAAATGGAATACTTAAAAATATCAGTCCTGCAACCTTTGATTTAACAAAAAATGGAACATATTACTATATTTGCACCATTGCATTACACTGTGATTTGGGTCAGAAGGTTACCATTGTTGTTGGAAATGGAAGCTCAAGCTCTCCTCCAATATCTATGCCAAATAATCATGCTGCCTTATCTGCAGTTCTATCCACCATTACCATTGTTGTTGCCAGTCTAGTTCATCTTTGTTCTTTGTTGTTGTACTAACAATATTTTGTGGTTGGTGTCTAGTTTAATTATCCATCTTAATTAGCCTCTTCCGTTATGTTTACTGAATTTGGATTTATAGCTAGAATAAGTGCAAGGTTTGTACTATTTAGTAGCTATCCAGTTTCAGAGCATTTTCATTGTATGAGGCGATGTTTCGAAGTAGTGTAATAACTTATTTTGTAAAATTATATTAATATTAATAAGACGTGTTGTAATATTTTTTTTTAAAATAATATCGTTCTTAATCTGGCTTGCCAGATTAGAGTTTCTTGCGCGATTAACTACTTTTTGGTTCATTGAAAGATCTTAAAGATCGTAAACTATAAAATAGAGATAATTATCCCTCCTCGTATTATAAACAAGTGTTTTGGCTGATAATACACTTATATATTAGAATATTTGAACACTGCAAATTTTTATGGTAATTCAAAAAGTTATGTACGTGGTGTTTAGGTGATCATTCTTTTAAATTAGAATCGTTTAGAATAATATAGGTGAAAAGGATAAGAATTTTTTTTTTATTAATGAAAAAAAATAAGAATCACCACTTAATATTTTGATTACTAAAAATTCTAATTGGTTTTAGAGTCGGGATAAATAGACTAATTATATAAAAAGAAATTAGTTACACCCCTAGTATGTATTATCTGAAATACGCTACATTGTTTATTTGTCTGATATAAACTAAAAAAATATTATTTTTTTCTAACCGTTAGTCTATCTAAAGTTTAAGAAAAGTTCTATTTAGTAAGGAGGTCTTTATCTTATCAGGTTAAAAATCTAACCATTCTAATGTTAATATATAAAAAAATTTATCTTTTTCTTTAATATAAAAATATCTTACATATAAGTTTATAATTTTGTATATGAAAAAAATAAATTTATTTTTTTAATTCTAATATCAAAATATATCTTACATGAAAGTTATAATTCTACATATTAAAAATGTTGCATATCTAATATCACGGTGATCTTTAAAAATTTTAAAGAAAAAGAACAAATGAGCCGAGCTGCTGACCAATCTAGGCACTGTTGCATAGCATTCGTGAATTATTCACGCATGCTTGCAACAATGAATGAGAAGGCGAGGGAAAACATGAGCTTACCTAGTGCAACGGGGGGGTGAAGACGATGATGATGGTGATGATCACGTAGCTCTGGCCAGACGATGTCCTTTTCTCCCTCTTCGTTTCTTATCTGTCTCTTGCCCTTTTTTTTGTTCTCTGGGCTCTCTCTGTCTCTCCGTTCTTGTTCTTCTTCTCTTTTTTTGTTCTTTCTGTTTTCATTCGTTTTCTATTTGTCTCTCCTTTTGATCCTTTGTTTGTGTGTTTGATTTGGCTGAGTCTGCAATCTCGTCTGAGGAAAAGAAATAGGAATTCCCTTGCCAAAAGTCTCTCTAGCTTTTCGTGTTTTCACCTCCACCTCCTATTCTCTCTTTGTCCTCCGGTCTCTCGGTTCTCTCTTTGTTTATGTTCGCCTTCTTTGTTTTTCTTTCTGTCTGCTCGTTCTGTGTGTCCTTTCTCTTGCATTTATAAAGCCAAAGAATGCCCTCTATTCGTGCCTCTAGATGATGGGGGATGTTCCTTCCTGTTTGAGGAAAAACAGGTGACTAACAATCCTGCCATTGCAGGACTACTGGTAACGACCTATTTGAAAATGCATCATGAGGGCGAGAGGGATAGAGGGCAGCTGATAGGTAGGAGACGTGGCCCACGAAAGATTTTGCTGCAATTTTTTTCTTCTTCTTGCTGAATCGGTAGGATGAAGGAGGAGGTGATGAACAATGATTTTCAAAACGGTGTTGTTTTCTCGACTGAAATGGCTATTTTCAATTTGCCCTCCTGAAATTCTAACATTTAGTAATTGGACCCTTATTCATGGAAATCTCTGTTTTTTTTTTTTTAATTTTGCCCCTGGATCAATAGCACAGGTCAATGGACTCGTATTAACTCAAACCGGTCAATTATGGAGACATAAATAGAGCTACGGAGTTGAAATTGTTCACTCCTTTTGACCTAATAGTAACTTCAGTTTTCAGTAGAGTTACTCATGCATAAGACTCAGACATCTGGTCAACATGATAACATCAACAGCCAAATTAAACCAATCAGGTATGCCTGGTTAAGTTTGAATTCAGATAACACAACAATAGATGAACGAATATTCACATGCAAGAGTAATCAAAGAGAATTTGCGTTCTTATGTCACAAGTAAAAAAAGCAGAACATAAACACTCTTGAATATTTATACTTGTACAATTATGTAGCTTACATCCACTGCTATAGAATGATTGCCAAGAGCATGCTATGAAGAATCCTACCATTCTTTCAAAAAAGATCTCAGCACCTACAATAAAAACAGAAGCAGCTCCCAACAAGTTCTTTTCAGCTAATCAACATAAATGCCCACGCTGAGGTAACAGGGTAACAGTTGAGTTGCTAGGCATGGAAAAGGAAAAAAACAGAAGAAACGAGTGAAGCAGTAAAAGCTGAAATGGAGAAAGTGGGACCAGGCATTAAGGAATTTCATGCTTTGTTATCTTTAAATCACATTGCTACCATTGCAACATCTGGGAAAATCTTAAAATCTTACCATATTAGTTTCAAATTAACAAATAATTGTAGGAAGTTGTTGACAAAGCTTAGATTTTTTTTATCACTATTGTTTGGAAAGCAGCATGACGAATGATGGTTAGAAGCCTATCGTTTGTCGCAAAAACAGTGAACTCTAAGTTCCAGAACATATAAACCACCAGAAAAGGAATCATCCATTTTTTTGCTGATGTTAAAGGAACAGTTCAAGAAAGAAGTCAATCACTGCCTTCACACCGCCAACTGGCCATTGCCGTTTAAGAAAAGATTTCAAGACAATTCTTTAATCCTGAATGAAAGGAGCATGGCATTATTGGAAGGTCTATTAATCTTTCTTCCATGAAACATTGAAGACATAGAGAAAGGACCAAAATGATATCTTGATAACTCCTCCGATCCACCATTGAACTCTCAGCAGTTGAAGTTTCACATACAGTAAACTCAAATGCTCAATTGAACAGCAAAACAAACTTACGAACAACCTCCTATTTTATGTCACTGCTCACTTAAAACCACAAAAAGTTATACTCCTGTCTTCAAAGAGATCCCTGCTACAGAAACCATATAAAAGTAACCTCCTGAATCATTCTCAAAAGTGCTGAAGTAACACCAGAAAATTATACTTTATACCCTTCCACATTCTTAGCATGTCTTCTTAATTACTATTTATTTCTAAGGTAATCCACTCTCTTTGTCAAGCCAGTTACCTTCAAATGCTCAATTGATATACACAAAAGGAATACAGGAGCATTATTCACATCATAATTTTGCGAGTATACCCAGGGGATATTGCCCTAGCTGACACCTAATAATGTAAAATCATACAAACAAAAACAGGGCACAAAATTATCTTTCTTCAGACAATTATACTAGGAAACTGGTCATCACTAACCCCATCCTATACAGAACAGACTCACCACAAAAAAATATCCTGAATTTTTTTTTTTTTTTGATAGATGAACTCATAGAGCTTAAGAATAATGACCTACAGCTAACTCACAGTAACTGTTAGATTCACTCCTGAATTAATCAACATATATGCATAATCGTTTAAGTACAGAACATTTACCTAGAAACTGGAGAAGTTTATTCTAGCATGGTAGAGTAGCCATTCATGAAGAGGCCCCTCATTGTCATACCAGGACATTTCCACAGACTGGTTTCATTGTGGTTCAGTGCAGTCCTTATTAGTCTTAAGTTTCTCATATATCCTCCTCCCACTGTGTAAATTACTTTCCTTTCTCCAAAATGCCTCCTAAAATCTTTTTTTTATGAATTCAAGATTATTCAATGCAAGGTTGAATGAATAAATGTGTGTGGTGCTAAACTGGTTCCCAAAATACCTACTTGGATTTTGGTAGTGGCTAGACGTCTCAATTTTGCAAAGTTATGTCACTAACCAGTATAGTTTAGATCAAACTCAGATTTCATATACAATTCACCTTTTCCACTAAATCCCAGGTTGCAATCTCGCTGTTGGCGTGTAAATCTGTGATCTGAACTACTACATAGGAAAATGAGGTTGCAAAAAGGAGTGACCAGCATAATTCTAGCCACCTCAAATTTTTATGCATAGACACTACAACGGGAAAAACAATGCCTACAAACCTGGCCCTTCTATTCGACCAATGAACATGTTGGACTGCCAGCAAAAATGTCCATCCTCTGCATTGTCTCTGAAGGGCGCTTTGCGCTTTCTGATGGTTGTCTCCAAATTCTGATCATCACCCTCTGAAACCCACTTAACCGAACAGGACCCAGAGGGATCCCTAGTACTTGTACCAGGAAAAAAACAGAATTCCTTGTTTATTTGTTGAGAAAAAACACTAAACTTGTCTCTTTCTTGAAATCTGCTTGAGCCAGCATTTTCATTTTCTTGAGCTTGATTTCTTTCTATGCTCATGCCCGGGTCTGAGTATAGACCCAGCCTCAAGGATAAATCACATTGTGTGCCAGTTGGCTTGTCATGGGTATTTCTGAAATCTGCTTGTGTGATTCTCGTGGAACCAACTTCAGCACTGGAACATGAGAAAACTGTCGGCAAGACACCCATTTCCCTATGTGGTGCAACAGATGTACCAATAGGTTTGCCCACAAATATAGTGTTGGATTTCGTCTTCATCGGAAATTGGGAGACCACATCAGACGCTTCCATTTTATATTGATTTCCACAATACAAGGGATAAACTGAACCAAAGTTCTGGTGCATGTCGGCTTCCCTTGTTGTCAGCTGATTACTGCCAGGTGGGATATTCTCATACAAGAAAGGGTAACTGTAAGCAACATTACTATTCTCAGCCAAATGATGATTAGACTCTGAAACCGAAAGATCTGGATTCCCAGTTGCCGTGTCTCTTGCAATATTCAATTGATTGATAGAGTGAACTGGCATTAACTGAAGGCCTTGTTCATCATGAGTTCTATCTATAGCTCTAGGAGGTACAGACGCCGATTCTTGTGTTCTCGGGCTGAGGTAGCTCCTGGGATTGCTGTGTCGTTGACTTCTTGAAGCTCTCTCCACTTTGCATCCCAAATTAAGGGCAGCTAAATAACATTTCAACAAACTAGACATGATACAACACCTCCGCTACAATTATTACAGACAATGTATAATTGCAAATTAAAACAAGCCTGAGTTACACAATTTAAGCTTAGATCAATGCATGCTTTAAGAACTCGGCATGCTGCAATCTCAAATACAATTGTTACAAAGCAAATTGAAGTCTTAAACTTTGATATTATCGAGAAAGGGGGAGAGAGGGGGAGAAAGAAGTCTGACTCTGAGATACAATGCTACCAAAATGAGAACCCAAAAACATAATTTCAAAGTTGGATCCAAGAAACATGAGCTTGCATAAAGAAATCAGTACCTTCAATACAGGGAGGCAAAAGATCTCCAGTTTCAGTGCTCTCATCTCTCCTAATAATGGTGTTGATGGCATCATTTACTCTGTCCCAAAAAGTGTCTTGGTTCATATACTCAGCCTAAACAACAAAAACCATGTAATAATGAGTTCAAAAACACAATACAAACCTAATAAAGATCCAAGAATCTATAGACGAAAAGAAGAACAAAAAGTTTAACCATACCTCAGAGTTGGCTTTAGAGTACATGATTTCCTCTGCTTTGCAAACCACAAGAAGAAGCTTATCTTGCCACTCCCTGTTCCCTTTAGTTGCAGCACTGTGAGTGTCATAGGCCATCCTAATCAAAACACAAACTTTACAATCACAAAATGCATAAAAAAGATTCAATCTTTATTCAAAATAAGCAAAAATAAGCAAGACCCAGAACCTTAAAATTTGTCCAATCATGGAACCTCGGATGGGTTTGTGCCTATCACTATGCCAAGCTCTTCTCACACACTCATAAGGCCTTGGCCCTGGCCTTGGCATCTTCCCTTGCTAAACACACACTCTCGCTCGCTCCAAAAACACACACAAAACCAATACCACTGTAGTAAAAAAAAAATATAAAGAGAGAGAAAGAACGGGGAACGGGGAAGATGTTAGAGGGTTTTAAATAAGAGAGAGGAGAGGACACTACATGGGTCAAGGTCACTTCAATTCTTTCAAATCAATTTTTCCAGTTTCTCACTTTTTTGTTGGCTGGGGAGTAGCACAAAAGACTAGAGAGAGAAAGAAAAAAAGAAAAGGAGTTGCTTTCCCATAGTTTGCCTGCCCTTGCTCCAATTATTTTTGAGAGGTTACCAAAAATTTCTTTTTTATATAGTGAAAGGTTTTGTGGGTTTTTTTTTTTTGGAGCTCATGCTCATTTCTTGGGAAAAAGAAAAAAGAAAATAAAAGAAAAGAAAAGGCGAAGAGTGGTTTTGACGTGGGTGGGTGTCGAAAGAAAAAAGGTTGGCATTTGCCACTAAAAGTCTCTCTCCCTAGCATGGGTGTCCAAGTCTTACTACAGGTTGCCCAAGAATGGGCACAAACAAAAATGACATCTTATCTACACCACCCCCCAGAATCCAATCCTATGTAATCATGACAGTAAACTATTGTCATGCTGGCAGAATTTAGTCAATTAGATCACGTCTTAGAGTTGAAAGTTGACCTTGTTAGCTTTTGTCAAAAAAAAAAACTTACACATCTACATATTGCGAGAGGAGTAAAACATAAACATTCTACATTTTGCAAATGATTTGGGTTGGAAGTCGTGGGCTTATCTACTTTGGATCGACCTCGTTCATACAAAGCTTGTCTTGTTTAAGTTTCAACACTAATATAGGTATAGTTAGGACGAAATCCTTTCATGTTTACACAACATTGAATGATAGAGGTTATCAGATGCTATAACTTGGTAAAACAACTGTTCTATGTCACAGCTGACTATTTTGGGCCTAAACCAGACGTGCATGGAGGTGTGTTCTAGGGTTATTTTATGTCTGCTTCAATTAATAAGATTTTGTATTTCAAAGCAGCACTAATTCTAGTTTGAACGAAAATACTGTAATTTTATATTTAAACTATAATTCTAGACTTGTAATTCTAAATTTATAATTATGTTACAAGTTTAAAATTTTATGCTCGTTTTATATACAAAAAAGCAATAATTGTAAATTTAAGAAGTAATTATATAACTTGAATACTTTGAATTTAAAAAATAATTCGAGATTAAAGATGTTATATTCATGGAGTGATCTTTAATTTGATTACAACCACATATTAGAAAAATCCTTGACAATAGAACATGGATTGATATGTATTTTTATTATTATTATTTTAGGGTTTTTTTTAATGGAAACTAAAAACTTACTCGATTACATGCATATAATTATAAACCTATTAATTATTGTATATATATTATCTATCTATAAATTATCAACCTCCGATATTACAATCCTATTCATAAATAGGTATTTAAGATCCTACAAACTTAATTTAATAGCAGAACAATTATTATTATTGATTTGTTGAATTGTTGTTATGTCTTTTTTCTTTTTTATATATTTTTTTAAATAGAAAATTCAAGATAATTTTCAGTAACTAATCACTCATTTTATTATAACTTATGGTAATTACGCATTCATCATATTTCATTCATTGTTTTATGGATCTTGCACCGTCTAAATTTTTTATATTTTTCTTTTATCACTTTCATTATTATAATTTGCCCAGAACAACTCAAGCTGCTTTTTTAGTTTGTTATTAAATGTTTGTGGTGGCATGTTATTTATGTAAATATTTTAGACTTTATATATCAAGTCTGAATTGTAATTAAGTTTCGTTTTTCTTTTTTCTAGTCCAAAATTTATAACTCTTGGCTTAATTTTAGTAGACGACAGGGTGTAAACTACAAAAAAAAAAAAAAAAAAAAAAAAGGGTATTGGATGATATGGATACGGAGGGGAAAGATGGAAAGGATGAGATGCTGAATCCATTTGGTTTAATGGCTATATATCCAACGAAAGAAGAAAGGAAGGGGATCTATTCTTTTATAGACCCTCCAATTTTCAATCAAGAAGCCCTCTATGTTTCTTCCTTTTCTTTCTCTTTTTTTTTTCTTCTTTTTAACATGAACAAAATTCACTCCCATTTTGCATAATACGAGTAGAGTTCCATGGTTTTGATCACTCAAAGTACCAGTCTGGGAGTTGGGATGCATATATCTTATCTATCATAAATAGTCAACATCTCTCTCTCTCTCTCAAAAACCATTGAAATGAACCAAAAATCATATGGGGAGCCATAAAGTTTTTTTAAAAAAAAACATTCACATGTATTTTACCAAGGTTGAGCAACAAATGGTGGGCCTATTGAATTACTCCAACCACCCATGCCCAGACAGAGTAGAAGTGATCAACCCCTTATATTCTCCTCTGTTGTGTACCATATATTATAAATTAGAAGTGCTATAAATTCCAACATTTATGTTTGAGAAAGGCTTCACACTGCCCTTGACATGTCCCTAACAATGCATGGGTTCTCCCACTCACAAATGTCATATACCCACTCTTGATAATGGCTGTGCAGAAGCCAGCACTACAGGCTGGTTTGCCAAACCTTCTGCTCCTGTTTTCAAGTGTTTTTTATATTTTTAACTTTAAAAATATTAAATTGATTATTATTTTTAGTGTTTTTTTAATGGTTTTGATGTGCTAATATTAAAAAAAACTGAAAAAAAATAATTCAAAATAAAAAACTATTTTGAAAAACACTATGAACCATGCACAATCTCAACCAAGACAATTTAAATGGTCTTGGCTTCCATGGTCAAATCTCGTGGAAAACAATGATGCAGATTGCAGAAGGTAGGAGCAAGGGTCCTCCAACAACTAGCAATAAAATCAAGTCCTGAAAATTACTCGAGGACGAACCAAAGGATCACTGCTAATTAATTAATTCAGTTGCCTGCATGTCACATGGCAATTGAAAGTACACGCTTCCTTCAAATGTATTGTCACTGAATCGATTAATTAAAGCATGCTGTGAATATTTTTATGTGACTAGATAATGAACCCTCCTCGTGACAATTCATGGAATATATCTTGTTGGGTTACAGTTTGTAGTATAGTGAGTCAGATTCTGAAAGAGATAGCAGTGATACATTGCCACCAGATATTGATAGGGAACTGCCGAGCTTGGTGTATTAATTATTTCTCTGATATGCGCAAGAAAAGAGACTAAAGATACTATATATTCTAAGTGTGAATACCATTCCAAATCTAGCCGGAGAGGAAAACCACCACATGCAGCAATCTAGTCCGTGAAAGCTGAGAATTCGCAATAAAAGACATAAAAAGAAAAAAGCAAGCAAGCAAGCAATTAATGTTGTTGGCCCCAAACCACTGCTCGATCAAATCACCATCTATTTCTCTAAAAATAAACACTTTTTTAACGTAATATTTAAGTTGTTGTGTGAAATTTTTTAATATATCTTTTTAAATAAAAAAAATTGAATTTAAAATTTTCATAACTCGTACTATTTTATATTTAAATTTTATCAAATAAAATAAAAATAATAAAATTTAAAGTTATAATTACATATGTAATCTATAAAATTCTGATAACATATTAAGAAACTATCTTCACATGCCAAGTTGTCAAGTCGCCAGATACACTCTCAGCATACTTATGATTTATATAATTCTGATATAATTTCTAGCTGGCATGTTGATGTTCTTTGAATTCTAGGCTAACAATAGCCAAACAAGCAAATGTACGAAGAAAAACAACGTTGCCCTAGCTAGCTTCAGCATCAATCAACTTCACATTCAAGGACGGAGAAGATTCTCCTATCAAGTCGATCGCTGGAAATGGTCTTGACCCTTGTGAGTCTATTTCATTTGAAAAGATTACTTTCATACCTAAGGAGGTTTCGTTATCTCTTTCTTATTCTTTTTTGTTTCAAATTTTAGGATTGACATGCAGAATAATCTATAATAAATATTATATATATATATATATATATATATACATATAGAATACCTTTTTCAAATTACTTTAAAAAAAAAACTTAATTTTAATGGGACGCAAATTCAAGTCAAAATGAAGTCTTCATACACCTTCATTTGTCTCAATGCTATCGTATATTTGGCTATTTGCCAATACATTGTCTTATTTGTGTACATGTTACGCAAATATTCATGAAAATTATAAGTACAAATTTTGTTTTCTTCTCTAAGAATATATTAGAATGAAGAGGACATCTCAGAATATCTACAACATGAGAGACATTGCAACAATGCATCAGTCATCGGATTTTCTGGTTTAGTGACTTGTGTTAATCTTTGGAACTTTTTTCCATGCGTTGTTACTTGAATCATGAAAAAATGCAACTACGGATGTCCTCTCTTTTTTTATGATATATCAAATTCAAATGAAGAGGACTTTCCAAAACAAGTTGAGCAAATTATTAATGATTAGATTCCAAGATATGTAGACTCGTGCTCAATTGTGGGGTCGCGTTATAATTTTTTTTTAAAAAAATAATATTTGGAAAAAAATTAAATTTCTTTATAAAAGAAAGTGATCTCATAAAAAAATCAAGTCAACCCGAGTTAACTTTTCAAATATACAGTCTAGGTCATGAGGTCGGATAATCTGATAGAAAAGAAAACGAAGAAGATCACAAAGCCTATTTTTTTATCAAAAAAACAAACTAATATTGAATGATAAAATAAAAAAATATGTCAAAAAAACAAATGATCAACTCGCATTAACTTTTTAAACATGTAATCTGGATCATTATATCGAAAGCATCCTACTTAAAAAAATCATGAAACCTAATCCCCAATTAATCAAATGTTGAATGATGAAATTAAAAAAAAAAAACTATACAAAAGAATCCAAAACAAAAAATAACAATTAAAAGAATGAGGATCAATATGAAAATAAAAATAAATAAATTAGAGGACATCTAAAATTTTTTAATTGAAGAGTGAAATTAAAAAGAAAAATCAATTTAACAAAAAGATAATTTAGAGAATGAAGATCAAAATTGAAATAAAAAATAAATTAGAGGAAAAATACAAATTTTTTATTGAAATGTAAAATTGAAAAGAAAATAAATTTAACAAAAAAAATAAAACAATAAGAATTAAAATTAAAACAAAAGATAAATTAGAGAACAACTATAACTTTTTTATTAAAGGTTGAAATTGAAAAGAGAAATTAATTTAATAAAAAGATAAAAAAAATATCTAGCCCGCGCGTGCTTGGCCCTTTCAATTTTTTTTCATCTCATTCTTTTACACATTTTATAATTTCTTTTTTTAAAATAAATTTGTTTAAACTATGCTTAAATAATTACCCAAATATGTCATTATTTAAAAATAATGTCAGTGAATTTCATGGTAATATTAATAATGCTTTTCGAATAATTATATATGAACGTAATATGTATAATTTTCTAAATTTAGATAAAATAATTATTTTTTAAATATTTATTGTATATTTTTATATAATTTCTATCAAGTTTATTACATTTGCATTAAAATTACAAATTTATTATTTTATTTTTATTTTAAACTTACTTTTAAGACAAGATAAATTTTTATTCAGAAAAATAAAACTTCAAATAAAAATATTTTATCAATAAAAGCGCCATGTTGATAAGGGAATTGGGTTTTGAATATAGAAATACTCTTTTTATGTATATTTCATATTGTTAGAATTTTTTTGATATTGTTTTTAATTTCTTATACTTCATATGCAATAAAAAAACATATCTAAATATATATTTTTTTGTTAAAAAATAAATTAATAAAAAATAAAATTAATTTATACTAATAATTATATTTTTTTCAACATAATCTAAATTATTATATTTGTCATGGAAATTTGCTTTTATTGCCATCTAATTGAATTAATTGTTTTTGAAGAACACCCCCGTATTATATTATATTATATTAGGAGATGAAATATCTCCATGTTCATCTATCTTTCAGCTTTTTACTTTAATCTTTAGTTAACATTAATATTTTTTTATGATTTATTGATTCATATAATTTTTATTGTTTTATTTCATTAAACATACATATTAACTTTTCAATTTTCAATTGGAGATTTTCATGATACAAGAAAATACTGCACAACATCTTTACATTTTTCTTTTATGTTAGAAATTAATTAACTTAGAATCATACCCACAATGTAATGCGGCTAATTAAAAAAAAAACTAAAGGAGAAAGGGTTTTTATTGTTTTCCTCCTAAAAAGCATTATTCATTAGAATAGTGCTGTGTTTTTATTTTTTCCAATCAATGATTTTTTTTCTTTAAATTTTATTATTTAATATTAGATTTATTTTTTATTGGGTTATCTCATTCTCATAACATTGATTGCAGGTTTGGCGAGTTATTCCAGTTGACTCAAGTTTTTTTTTAATTAACTTTTTTTTTATTGATTTCAACCTTTAATATTGGGTTGATTGGAAATTAGGTTTCATAATTTATTTTATTTGTTTTCTATTATGTTATTATGGCCTCAATACCCAAGAATAGTGTTTAATCGGTTAACCCGAATTGACTCGGGTTGTTTTATATGTTCTTTTTTAAACAAATTAATTTCATTATTTAATATTAAATTAGTTGGGAATTGCACTTCTGATTTGTTTTGATTTGTTTTATATATGGATATTTTGGTCTCATGATCAGGGTTGCGAGTTTTGATATTTTAACCTCGGTTAAATCCAATCATTTTTTTTAATTTTTTTCTAAGAGGTTATCTCAGTTTTATGACCTAGATCATGAGTTCTTCAACACTAGATTTTATTATTATTGGGTTGTTCTCATTTCATAACTCAGATCGCAAGTTTAACAGGATAATCCAATTAACTCAGTTGTTGTAATTGACTTATTTTTTTTTCAATTTCATCATTTAATATTGTGTTTGACAGAAAATTAGACTTTATGATTTATTTTGATTTGCTTTTTTATTAGGTTATTGTGAAAACGCGCTAAAATATAATCTGAGTAAAATAAATAAAGTACCGAATAGATTAAATAAAAGGATTTCAAGTATTGTAATTGGATATAATAGAATAAAATATAAGATGTTAAGGTGAGAATTAAGTAAAAAGAAGAGTTGAGTGGCAAAAATAGAAATGAGAAGAAATGAGGGCCAATGTGTAAATAAGTAAAAGTTAGATTATAAATGCTCTATTTTTTTCTCTTTTAGCCGTGAGCTTCAAACAAAGAGAGGGGGAAGAATTGTGTGATTTTTTTCTACTTAAATGCTCATTGATTTCACTAATTAAAGTGAGTAATTAGAGTGAGTAACTTAATTAAACATAAAGAGGGGGTTGATTTTAAGGTGGTGAATGCATTGAAGGAAGGATTTCAAGCTAGGGTTTGAAGAGGGAGAAGAAGAAAACTTGATTTTTCTTGCATTCTTTCCTTAAATCCTTATCAAAGTGAGGTAAATAACATGCTCCAAATGATTAATTCTTTTAATTTTATGTTTGATGAAGGATTATGCAAAATTATGATTATGTGAAATTGTGGAATTTATGTTATAATTTATAGGAATGATGCAAATTATGTTTGAACCATGTTAGAAAGCATGAATTATGATTGGGTAAGTGTTTAATTTTAAGTAAAAGAAAAAAAAATTATTTTTCCTCATTTTAATTGAATATTTGGTCAAAAAAGTAATAATTTGGGGGAATTGAGGTTAAATACAATTATTTGAAAAATATGGGAAGATGAAGGTTTATAAGTGTTGTTATATGAATGAAGTAAGAATTTTTCAAAGAGAAAAGAAAAATCTTCACTTCCTTCCCGAGGTTGTTTTTGGCTAAATAGAGAAGAAAAATTAGAGAATGAAGTTTAAATGATATTATTGAGGAGTTTTTGGCTAAATGAAGAAGAAAAATTAGAGAATGAAGTTTAAATAATATTATTGAGGAATCTTACCAAATTAAAGACAATTGATGTTGATAGATTAAATTGTATAGGGACTTTTGTGAACAAAAAAAATAAGTAAATGTTTCATAAAGGAGGGTTTTGTCCTCCTTGAATTAAAAGTCAATTAAACTTAATTAAAGGTGTTGGATTTAATCAAAGAATATGTAATGGGTATTAGAATTTTTACCGGTTCGAATGAATGAACAATGACAAAGTAATTTTTGTTGGTACAGAGGAGGCTGCAGGACCTAATCAGCAACAAGAGATATCTTCACGCGCACAGACACCAGGTAGGTGTTCGACACCTTGGAGTAATTAATTAGTTTATATATTTTTTTTTTATTATTGTAGAATGAATTTTTATAGATTGTAAATTCTAGTGTTGGTTAATAGGAATAATGCCCTGGTGAATGGGCAAGCCTTGAAAAATATTATTTCCTGGTTACTGAAAATAATGCCCTGGTGAATGGGCAAGCCTTGAAAAATTATTTCCTCGTTATTGGAAACAATGCCTTGGTGAATGGGCAATTACTGGAAATAATGTTCTGTTGAATGGACAAGCCTTGAAGATCATTTCCTGATTACTGGAATTTATGTCTGATTGCATGATCATGTTAAGAAAATTAATTTACAAATTAATGGGATAGTCACTTGATGTAAAATAAATTAATTGTAAAACTTTGAAGTTAAATATGCTGGTTTGTGGGAGACACTCTTTGTATTTTTATTTTAGTAGTTGTATCCCTATGTCTAGAAGAGAATTTATGAAATTAGAAACTTCAAAAGAAAATAAGACAATTTATTCTATGATATGAAAGTCACTTTAATGTATATGAATAATTAGTCCTTAATCAATTACTTATTGAAATGTGCAATTGTTTTAATCATGTTTTATGCGATAATGTTTTTAGGTACATCACATCCTCGATCTGGAAAGTAGATGCTTGGATAAATAATTTTGTTATGTGATTAATGTAATGAGAAGAACTAATATTTTGTTGTAATATACTTCCATATCTAAAAATGTAATGTTTAACTTATTATCTTATATATGATGTAATTTATAATGTTATTGTTATTATTAAGTTGAATTATGGTTGGTTGTGTATATTTTTGAGCACAAATTAAAAAAAAAACAGAGACGATGCATGTTAAGAATTTATTAGTTTTATTATAGTATTCTATAGAAAAATAGAATTGAGATATTGAAATATGCTTGAGTTTTTTGAAGTCCAAATAATGGGATGAATATTGTGATTGATGTTACAGGTTGAGAAATGATTGAGTCGATAACTTGGTATCTAAAGAATACAAAGGAAACTCTGCCGAAATTTTAGGAAAATTATATATATATATATATATATATAAATTGTAGCTATGAATATATATCATATATTTTGAGTTAACAATTTGAGATTGTTACAGTTATCCTGGCCTCATGACTCGGAAATAATGCTTGACGAGTTAACCCGGGTTGACTTGGCTCTTTTTTATTCATTTTTTTAATTGATTTTTTTATAAATTTCATTGTTCAACATTTGATCCGATAAGATCAATTAAAAATTGAGCTTTATAATTTATTTTGATTTACTCTCTATAAGGTTATCTTAATCTCATGACTAGAGTTGCGAATTTGACAGGTAAACCCGAATTAAATCAGGTCATTTTTTCATTATTTTCTTTCTGTAAGGTTATCTCGGTCTTATAACTCGGGTTATGGATTTGGTGGATTGACTCGAGTTATTTTTTATGTTTTTTTATATTATTTTAAATCTTATCCTTCAATATTGGGTTGATTAGAAATTAGACTTTGTAATTTTATTGATTTGCTTTCAATGAGGTTATCTTGGTCATATGACATGTATCGCGGGTTTGACAAGTAAACCTAGTTTGTTTTTATGTCTTTTTTTAATTTATTTTTTTCACTTTTATCCATCAATATTAATTGATTGAGAATAATGCTTCACAATTTATTTTGATTTATTTTCTATAAAGTTATCATAGTTTCATAACTTATATTGTAGATATGACATGTTAATTCAGGTTGATTTAAGTCAATCAAGTATGTTGTTATCTTAACATAAAAAAAATGTTATTTTGAAAAACAAATTGAGTCAAACTATATTTTTAAGATTTGTTCGCTTGTTTTTGAACCCTTAAATTTAACTATGTCATATTAAGTTAATTTTTATATAATTTTAATTTTTTTCACTAGAAAAAAATGATAATAATATTTAAATTTTTTTTTATATTCAACAAAAATTTAACTCGAAATATGGAAAATATCACGAGTCAGTAATTTAGTTTTATCTATAAGGAAACCTTAAATAAAAGGGTTAAGAGGAAAAATCCTCGGAGTAGGGTCTACGTCCTGCACATCACCATCAGCATTATCACCGTACATTTGATCAAGAACCAGAACCAATCCCATTGCAAAAGCACCATCAAACCCTGGCCTTACACTAAGCCAAAAGACATCCTTTCCAAGCATCACATGAGTTGAGGGGTCCACTTTTCTTTTGATCACAGCCACCGGATCTTTTGATGAATTCTCCGAGGAAGTGTTCAAAATTGTACAGCATCTCTGAGAATAAGAACCCCTGATATGGTACTCCTCACCTGGATCACCAAAAACCTGTACGGTCAAGTTGGACCGTCCGATGATACTAGATCTGCAAACACTAAAAACTGGTTCTTGATGATCTTCCTTCCTCTCTCCTAAGAAGCCTTCCCACCGTTGATGAAGACTTGGCTTCTGTTTTCAACAAATCAAAGAAAACAAGAACCATATTAATTTCATTTTTCATTAATAGAACAAAGAAGTTTATTTATTTCTTCTCTAGAACCCTGACCATGCAGAAACTTGAGGCAGGAACGTGTATACATTATGGGGGAATTTTTATATGAAACTTAGTTCGTTAAACTTACAATATTGATTTATTGAAGTTTGAACCTAGCTAGAAATTAATATTTGGATTGGATTGAGTTAGGGATGACAATTTCAATTGAAGCTGATGAATTCTAATTCAAACCAATCTATATATGGGGGGGGAGGGGGGTGGCGGCGACGCTCTATCCCTTCTCCAATATCCTAACTTCCCTTCCCAGCAGCTGACAGCCCTTCCCTCATTCTCCAACCAAAAACAATTACAATCGTAGTAATTTTATTGAATGATGATGAAGAAAGTGGTAAGTTAATGAATACTTTTTTTACTCTTGTTGTTCAGTCGATAATTTAAATAGATAGGAGGTGACTTAATTTACTAAGGATCTTAATAACTTCACGGTGGATATTGGTGTTAAAAGCTAGAAGAAAATTTTTAGCGTGGAGACTGGGACTTCTTTTCAGTGTTTATTAATTAATGTAACATCTGAGTTGCATATCTTCTGTATAGATTTATTGACATTTGCAGTTAAACCATCTTAATTCTTTGCTGCTACTTCCTAAACCCGGTTTGGTGATTGACTCAGTCTAAAGCCTAGGTTACAGAGTTTTGATCGGGTCACTAGGTTATTTGGATTAACCCTAATTTTTATAAATCAAAACAACATCATTTTGGTTTTTTTTTTAATAGTCAATAGATTGAAACCGAGTTTTTAACTAGGTTTTACTGGATCATAGGATCAATCCGTCGAGTCACTCGGATTTTTGATTTTTTTAAAAAAAACCTAACCCGATTTTAATTTTAAATTAGTCAGGTCTTGGATTAACCTGCTAAACCTGAATTTTAAGAATATAATTCTTACTTAAGATAAACACATTTGAAGTAAATTGTTGCTAGCTTTTAATCCCTAGATGGAGGGATAAACTTTATCAAACAGTACTAAAATGCCAAGGTTCGAATCACCCTTTGCCACGATGGAGGGAATTTAGTTCCTTGGAAGTAAACTATTCCTTAGTCCCTGCCTTTTGATTAAATTTACAGCTTAGCCCTTCTTTTTCTAAGCCTATATCTAAATCCTTTTTTTTTTCCTTATGAATCCAAAACTAAATCTTTTGACTTGACTTGTTAAAACATGTATTCTTTTTTTTTCTTTGATCTAAATCCTCACACTACGTTGGTATTACATTTGGAATTTAAGAAAACTAAAGTATAATTTTAATTGGGCAACAGTCAACAAGAATCGAGGGATTAAATTATAGAGTTTTCAGAAAAAGAGCTAATTTATAATTACATTAAAAACCCATGGACTAAAAGATAATTTACTCCTACAGGTTCAATAAATGCCGGAAGAACTGTCAGGTTTTTCTATTAACTAAAGTAGTATCGTCTATCATTTCAAAGAGATTAAATGTCACAGTAGTTGAACCTTGAAGTATGGAACTAATTTTCCAAAGCGAAGCTTGAAAGACCAAAAAAAAAAACAAGCAGCAGCTAACCTTTCGACGAAGGGTGAGGAGGCCCTTGCCACCGGCATCCATGAGAACAAGCTCATCTTTAGGCTCAGAATCAGGGCCATAAGAATCAAACCGAAAGATGATTTCCCTGTTGGGATCATAGACGATGAAACCATCTCCTGGGAAGAACACAGAGGTCTTATGAACTGTAAGGTTCGTTGCCTCTTGGAAACAAAATTTCTCATCCACTATCATCTTTAAGCAACAGCTAGCAACAATCTACGAGGATAAATTAAGATCCTGATCTTTAACTTCAAATCTTGAAAGGAATATGAGGGGAAGATTATGTTGGTAGAAAAAATTCAAGAGCAGAAAGAGAGAAAATGGGTGTTATTAATTGAAGTGGTGTGGTCAGTCTGTGGGCCTATTTATTCAATTTTTGTGATTCATGTCTACGGCATATAGCACATGAGATTAACGCAGGAAGGTAAGCCATACATTTTAATTATTTTATAGTTTTATCCAATTGAAGTGTATAGTGGAATACGACTTGACGATTGTATGTGTGGATGCTGTGGAATGCTTTGCATATGGGCAATTTGTGCGTGCATGGCAATTGCTGTTTGAGGTGACACGTAAAGATCAGCTGTGGTGGGCTAGCTAGTCGATGGGAATGGATGATTAAGATGTTTGATCACCCAACGGGTTGTTCAGCTGACAGGAGGAGATTTATTTAGACAGACTATCGACAGGGGTAGAATTAGGATTTTAAGCACGGAGGTATTAATAAAAAAAAATAGCATGATGCGCAATTGTAAATAAAAATATATAAATAATGGTTATAGAATAATAGGTGATTTTTTGAATATTTTCTATGAAATAAGTTTTAAATACAGCGTTATATTTTAACGAACATAAAATTTTAGGATTAAAATGATAATCTTGTCAAACTTTGGGGATGTCATGCGCCTCGTAGCCTTTACTAATGGAGCTGGAGTGATCTAGCCATTAGTTTTGTGCATATATAGTTGGTAAACGTGACTTAAATATTGACTAGAAAAAAAGGGTTATTGCATTAAGGTCACTATTGCAACTTCAGTCAATCATTTTAATTAAAATGATAATACTTTATTTTTTTTATTTTTATAATTATTGATGTTGATTTACTTGAATTTAATGAGGTCAATTGGCTTGTTAAAAACTCAGTCGGGTTAGTTAAATTTTACTAGTTTAATGTTTTATCTAATTCAATTTAAAATTTAATTTGAATCAAACTTTGAAGCCCTGGATTTTTTAAATTAACCCACCAAACTAAATTGGATTTACCAACTATAGGTTTGTGGATTAAGATAGTTTTTTAATCACCCAGATTGCTATTTAATTCTCAACATCCAGCTTTTTTATTCATCATTTATATGATCACAGGAACTTTTATTATTATAAATGATGAAAAAAAAACATGATCAAAATTCCTCCAAAACCACTACACCACTGGAGAAAATGTATTTGATTGGTTGTAGGTGTGGTCGTTAGCACATCACAATGGTTAAGACTGTCACAGAATGGATCCCATCCAGCCACTAGTGATGTTGTTTCCCATGTATCTGGGTTGGGCTATTCTTATGGATAATCTTTGCTCATCACTTCAATCTTGCAGGGCCGAGTAGTTGTTTTAAATTCTTTGTATATAATTTTAATTATTTTTAAGTAGAACTGGTGATCATATCCAGTGTTCCAAAAGCTAACCTGTAATTCACCACCAATTACAGAAGTAACAATACCAGAGATTGTAACCGTAGCTGCACTTAGGGAATTATTACAAAAGAGGAATGAAATGAATTAGGAGTTGCGAAGGCAATTAAAGATGGCAAGAAACACGATGAAGCAAATGGCAGATAAAAAAAAAAGACAGAAAAAACATTCATTATTGGAGAATGAGCGTATTTAAGGCTACAACCTTGTAGAAAAACAACAGTAGCTTTAAGAAGATATATGAAGTTGAATCCACATTACTTTGGTAGCTGTAGTGACCAGCAACAACCAATGTACACCCAATATTCCATGTTTCCTTAATGCAGTAGTATCTTCAGCAGTTCCAGTAATTAATGACTCAGGCAAGATGAAGATAAATCTTGTGGCGATCTTGGAATAAAGGATTATAAAGAAAAGGGGTTGTTATTTCTAGATTTTGACATGCATTTTTTAGGACAATAATGTTTACAAAGGAAAGGCATTGTTACAGCAATATATAACATGTGTAACGCGAGCTGGAAATAATGCAGAGAAATAATAAAAGCAAGAAGAATGGCGAGAAAAATTGTTATAGTTAGTTGGAATAAGAAAGCATTTAACACATGATAATAAAAATTGTTAAAGATTGTAATAAAATTAGTTAGAATCAGTTAGTTAGTTAGTTAGTTAGAGTAGTAATATAAAATATAAATAAAACAATGATGTAAAGAAGATTCAGTTTTTGAATGAAATAACATTTTTGTACACTGCAGAAACTCTTTCTTCCTTCCCAATTCTTATAATTCTCATTCCCTTTCCCTTCACTGAGTTCTTTGTTAAGATTAGTTATTAGCACCCAGCTTTCAATTTCCAATCTTGACCGCTCTACAAACCCTAATTTCCTCTTCTCTGTTCATTTCTCTCTTTGCAGCAAAATTCTCCAATAATACAAGATAATTTGAAAATCCAAAGCATGCCCACTTAAATTCACACCAAATTATCGAAAACCTCTCTGCAAATTTTTTCTCTTTTTTTTAGCTTGACTTTCCTTTTTTTTTTTTTTGGAAAATTCAATCATCATGGTTGTTGCTGCAATTAGATGCAAACCCACTAAAGTAAGTGCTTCTCAATTTTGATACTCCGTGTTCAATTACATGAATGCAGTCGCTTGTCTAGTTCTCAAAGTAAGGATGCTCTAGCTAACTCGCCAGGGTTGAATCCAGAGAATGAAGATGTCATTGCAGTAAGAAAATTGGTGCATCTGTGCATAGACTCCCAGCCATTTTCTGATAATTAACTGAGCATGCCATCCATATTAGCAATGTTTCTCTTTGAAGTGATAGTGATGCCCATTTCATAGGGTGATAATTGCCAATTGAGGACCATATCCAGGTCAAGTTACCCTGATTGCAGATTCAAATCTGAAAATTGACATGGATTCCTTTTGGTGATTTGAAATCAGAATGAGCAGAGGGATCCACCGGTCCATTTAAACACTTCCAGTTGAATAGCTTCTGGTAAAATTGCCTGGTGTAGAGAAAATCACTGCGAGGGCTGATAATGATGTTGTAGCTCATGTTAAGAATTCCCACAGTATAGAATATGTGAGTTTCGGTAGGAATACGCAGTAATATAGCAGTTCGTTCGTTCGTATTGGTATTTTTGAAAAGCAAGGCAGAGGACTCGCTTTAGAGGAAGGAAATATAACAGATGTTTTTTTTTAGGTTTATTTTATTTGAAAATATATTAAAATAAAATTATTTTATTTTAAAAAAATTATTTTTGATATTAATATATTAAAATGATTCAAAAACATATATAAAAAATTAATTTATAAAAACAAGGTTTTAGCCGTGCTTTAACCAATGTATCAATAATCTCAATAAAATAAAATAAAAACTATAAGGCAATCGCTAATGGGAAATTTCTCGCTTGTACATAAAAATGTTGAGGCATCGCCTCAGATATAGGCTGGCAGCTTTTTTGCTACCGATTGTGAATGGCTCATCTTTCTCATTTTTTGCTTTGTTTGTGACTTGTTGTTGCCCATCTTAAATGACTGACACAAATTCATTCGAAACCCACAGCAAACCGTACTCGTAAGTGATCCAAGAGCTGTTTTAGTTCGATCATGGAAGTTTCACAGATTGGGACTTTGATCATATGACCTCTATCGTCCCCATGCCATGTTCCAAGGCCAAGGCACATAGCTTCACCATGTCACAGTGATGACCATAACATGATCCATCAGGTTCTGGCTTAAGAAGTAGGCCAAGGTTGCCTTTCACCTTTTTTTTTTAATTAATATAGTTGTTCGGTAACTTGTGTACACCTCGACTAATTCTATGAGTTTTAAAGTTAACGACCATGTAAGCCTCTAGTGACCCTGAGATTTGTGGGACTCGAACTGGTGATCTCTAGAAAATAAATTTAAAACCTAACCAGTTAAACTACACCCCTCAAGTTCTTTCACCTATTTTTTTATCAACAATCATGCATGAAAAAGCTCATCGGAACAAAGGAGAGACAGCTATCAACTGCTGCATTTTCCTTTTGAGTGCTGTTTAGTTCTTCCCTAATTGGTAGGAAAATTAACTCAACATTACCTCTAATGACAATTCAAAAGGTTAATAGACTTTAGTATCCTTTCTCTATGAAACAGCATATCTTCACAAGTAAAGAAACAAAATACCTTCAATAGTTTTGGTTCTTAATGAAAGAATCTCGATTCAACTCAGCTTAGTTATTTGGCAAAATCAAATTCACAAACTCAAGGCCATTTTCAATATCTTAATAATAATTAGAGGAGTCGTGCTTAAGAAGTAAATAAGACTGCATAAATCGTGTTTGCTTCATTTTGATTAGTTTCTAGTAGTAAAGGAAAATTAAATAAAACCCATCTTGTAGGCCATTACGGAGCATAATAAATAATATCTTAATACCAAAAGCAGCATGAAGGGCGTGGTCATGATCATGACAGGCTAATTGGACCGGCAACCAGTCCTTGACGCTTAGGACTCAATGGTGACGACGACCATAAATCGAGAGAATCAATGTGAACTCAATGCCCCTTTCATGCTAGTCATAGTTGACATGTTCAAACATAAAGTTCAAATTCTCCCAGTAAGGAAATTTTCATCAGTTTGAAACGTGAGAGTGGAAAATCAAGGCATGAAGCAGAGGTTCTGTAACTCCTAAATTCAGACGGGGTTGCCTTCTACAAGAAATTTAGAGGCATGCCTCCTGAAAGAACTTGAACAACAATGTAAGCTACCGAGAGACATAAGAAGACACGTACGACTGATGGTTTCATTTCTGTCTGAAAATTCGATGGCAAAAGGAGGAAATAAATAATGTCCATATTGATTGTAATATTACACTTTCAGAATCTTGTCTCTCCCTGCGATGCAACTAATTACTAATTACATAAAATAATCACAATGGCCAGCATTATTTACTTGCAAAAAATCTTCACAGATTAATGCAGATCAGGGAAAAAAGTATGATAGTAATGTGCATCATAGGAAATGCAAGCAGTTCATCGAGACAAGCGACTTAATAGGACGGATAGTAGTACCCTCCCTGATGCCCCATGCCATTGACTGTGACATCCCATAAGGCATCGTCATTGGATGAGGATTAGAGCCATAGAAACCAGAGGCACCATTAATCTTGGTCAAACTCACTTGACCGTGCATCCCATCCCTTCCGTAATGTTGCCAGAGCTTCTGTTCACTTGCTAGCAAATGGTGCTTCATCTCCATGTCTGCTATCTGCACATAGGAAGGAGGTGGAACTGCAAAGGAAGCAGCAAATGGATCCTGGTTTCCGACTGGCTGTATTGTCTCATCAGGAGCAGGCAATGCCAAAACTGGTGTTGCACTCTTGCCCACACCAGGCAATGCCACACTACTTGCACTACCGCCAGTCAGTTGCCATGTGCTTACATGTTGCCTTACTAGCCCCTGATCATACATTCCATTCAACAGCAAAGGATCAAAACCACCTCCTAAAGTAGCTTTCTGTTTCCATAGATTGCTAGCAGATTCCACTAATGCCATTTCCCAATCTGCTTGACCACTCTGAGCAGATGGGTCTGCCGTGCTGAAGTTACCTCAGGCTCTCCATCTGATGAGAATGCTACCCACGCACCATTTGTATTTGTAGTTGGGGGTCCAGAGAACAAAGCCAAATCCAATTTGTTGCCCTGCTCATCTGCCGAAATGCCATCATCCTTTAGATTTATGAAATCTTCTGTCACCTGTTGAGGCTGTGGCTTAGGCTGCAGCTCAGGAGGGGGTGGAGGTGTGTAACTCTCTGGTGGAGGAAGAGCCTTGACCTCATTCATTTCGGGTTCTTGTTCTCGCTTAGCCGGAACGTTCTCCCCTATACTTCTCTCAGGATTCTTAGTTCGCCTATTCGTCATTTCTTGCAAGAACACCCCAAGGGTCCCCAAAAGATTTTCAGTAATCTTCTTCACTTCAGGGTACTCGGATGATCTTCCAATTCCCATATCCTTGCACCAACCATAAAACATCACCAGCTCATCAATTATCTTGGCTGCACCAGCATAAATATCAAAACCTTTAAGACAATATGCATACTCCATCTCAGTAAATCTATCCAACAATACCCCCAATGCCTCACAAATCTCAGTGTATAGCCCAAAACTCTCCTTCGCCATCTGGTAAAGGGCTACAAGCACCAATCTATCATTCTTGGCCATTCCTGTTGGTCTACAAGCCAAAACTCTATCAAGGATCCTCAACTGCTGGCCCAGTATGCCTAAGAGCCTCTCCGGCTTCATTTCCCTAATTGGCGTTACCTCCTTCTTCTGTTCTCGCTTAACCATATCACCATTCAAATCTCCATAAGACCTCGATCTCCTAGGCATCCCATACTCATAATCATTCCTATTCTCTCTACGTCCAAACTCATCATCACCCTCATCAAATTTTCTCTCGTCCTCTCTCACTTTCCTCTCAAAAACAGCAAACTCAACCTTCTCATCAAGATACATTGCGTAAAACCTCACAAACCCCGTATGATCCCATGAGTTCGGATGCGCCTCGTCTCTAAAACCCGACATATTCAAAACACGCATCCCTCTCCTCGTGGCGTACAATATCTCCTCCTCAAATAAAGGGTGTCCATCAATCAAAACCCTATGAACAAGCATCAAAGCCTTTAAAGCCACAATCCAATCACGGGTTTTACGTATCCTTTTCGATATAGTAGCCACACAAGCATTCACATAACCACTTGAACTCGAAATAAGACTTGTAATCTCCGTGTAATACTTCTCATCAGCAGGATCCTCATCATGACTAGTAGCTTTAATAACCAAAACCTCAAGTTCTGGTGATGCATTCGCTGCCACTTTCGCTATACTTATACTTGTTTGATCTTTTACAGCCCCAATTGCTTTACGTAGTGCCATTTTCTCTTTAAGCAACAACTAACTCAGTACCTTTAACATAAAAAAAGAAAAAATAATCGAAGTCTTAAATCTTTTTAGCTAGTGTTCATATCAAACAACCCTAAACTACATCTTTATCAATAAAACTACAACTGGAGTGTTTATCATATAACCTTTCTTGATCAGTCAAAATCAGATTAAAAAAAAAGGAAAAGACAGTACCTTTGAAGAGATTGCTCTGGAGGTGGAATGAGAGATCTGTGGTGATGATGGCTACTGTGTATATCCAAGAAGAGATTGACACTGTGGTGAAAGAAAGATTCCTCTCTTTTTCCTCTCTTTGAGAGCTGTTTCTTTCTTTCTTTATTTATTTTTTTTCTCTATTCGTGCGTGCTTGTGTTATTTATTAGAGGCAACAAAGGCGGGCTTTGAAAAAAACGCTGCGTTTGATGAATTTGATTTTTCGTTTTTGAAAAAGCAATTTCTTGTAACGCTGGGTTTTTTTTATTATTATTAATTATCTTGCACTTAACGGATTAAGAGGGAGGGGAAGATTTCTTTTTCGTTTTAATTAAGTTATGAGTTTGAAATCTTTTTCAAAAAGTATATGCCACCCTCTTCCTCTGATAGGATTTGCCTTATACGTCATTTATCAAAGGATGTGAGATGTGATTTGATTTGAGGGTATATATATATACATACATATATATATATATATATATATATATATATGATCCATTGATATAAGGCATGTGTTATGGTTTTTTTTCTGAAATGTTAATTTGTGTTTGATAATGCTAGATTTATTTAATTCTTTTGTTAAATAATAAGATAATATATGGTTAATGATTGGCTGATGCATTTTATAATAATTATATTTAATTACATCATTAAATGTGATCAAATTCACATTCTATGATTTGAAAACTTTCTTTTCTATAACAAATATCACATTGGTAAGAAAATTAAGTACCCCAAGGATTATCTGTTTGTTTTTCAAATATATTTTACCGTTGTGTTTTATTGAGTAATCATGGTTAGTTAGGAAATGATTACCATTGTAGGTATAAAATGCTACAATAATATTTACGCATGAGAATTCACAATGATGGATTTATTCACAATAGAATGATAATTAGCATAACAATAAAGTCGATATATATTAGCTACCATATCAACATTCTTTATTTTTTAATACGATAAATTTATTAAATTAATTGTTATAGTAATTAAATACATGGCTTAACAAAGAAAAGCACATAAAAGTTTAAAAAGGACATGAACTATCCAACAAAACTAAATTCACAATTGAATCAAGTAAAAAAATACTTATAAAAAGAAGTTCTAACCAAGCAACTAAGTCATTTTCTCTAAAAACTCCTTGTTTGGACAAATGATTTCTTTTCTTTATAGACATGATTAAAGCACAGAATAAAATCTATTGCATGCATTAAAAATATTATTGAATTATGTTAGAAGATGTTAAAGTCGCATAGTATTTTTTTTTAATTCAAGTTATTGCAATGTAAAAGTCTGACTCCACAACCCATTAATTTGTAAGAACATAGCAAAATCAATACTCAAAAGTATAGTTTTTCTAATTGCCATTACATCAGCTTCATTAGAATCCATATTACTTTTGGAACAAAAACAATAGAAGAAATTCACCTTCATGATCTTTGAGAAAACCACCAATTCCTAAAGGTCTTGGTTTGTCATTTGATGACGCATCAACATTTCACTTCAGCATACCTATAGCCAGATGTATCCAAGATGAATCATTTCTTTTATTTGTTCTAATAGTCCACACAAGGAAACCATCTAAAGAACAAAATAAGTTTGACCCACTATAGTAGAAATTCACATCATTGTATTTCATCCAACTAGCAACTCGATGAAAAAGGAAATAATACAAATCATCCAAACGTGTTTTTTTCTCATTAAAAATCAAGTTATTGTGAGCATTTCAAATAGACCAAACTATACCAAAAAAGAACAAATATTTTTTTAATGTAACAATTAATATATTAATATGTTAAAAACCAATATAATCAAACCTTCAAATGAATCCTACCAAAATATCATAGTATCTTGTATCAGCATCACTATTAATGTCACAATCATTATAGATCTATAAGGTAGTGTTTGGTTACTATCCTAGGACAGAATAGACGACGACAGTATAGACAAAAATATGTTTGGTTAAAGAAACAAAGACAAAGACGTAAAAATAAATTTGTCTCTAGGATAATTTTGGAGTGAATTTCTGTACTTCCAAAACAGGAGGTATTGAGGGGAAAAGTCTTCAAAGACAATATTTATTATTTTTATTCCTAAAATATCATTGTAAAAAACTTTCAATTCCAAAATTATCCAACTAAGACATGTAAAAATAAAAATAACTATTATCATAGTTTTAAAACTTAACTCAGAGGTCAATCCAGAGCAAAGCCCGGATCACTGATCGAAGCCCAGGTAATGGGTCAGGTTAACCCGAGTTAGTGTAAAAATAAAAACAATTATTATAATAGTTTTAAAACCTGATTTGAAATTCGATCTAGGGCAAAGCCTATCATAGTTTTAATACTTGATTCAAGGATCAACCTAGGACAAAGTCTTGGTCACGGAACTGCTGAGTCAACTCGGATTGACTTGGGTCAATATAATAATAAAAGTTATTACTATCTTAGTTTTAAAACCTGACTCGGGGGGTCAATCAGCGCAAGGCCCTGGTCATAGGTTGGGAGGGTCAACACGGGTTCACCCGAGTAAATATATAGATAAAAATAGTTATTATTACAGTTTTAAAACCTGACTCGGGAGTCAACCAATACAAGGTTCAGGTTATGGGTCGGGAAGGTCAAATCGGCTAACCTAAAATTTTTAATTCTTTTTTAAATCAATGGATTTTTTACCAATATTTTATCTTGAGTTGACCTGAATTTTTGACTGGCTAAGTTAAGTCAATCCTTCCTTTATTTTTTCTTAAACTCGGACCAATTCAGACCCCAAATCAATGTATCAAGTCAATCCTGGTTTTATAACTAGGTTTATTTTAATATTATTAATTTCAACACTCGATATAAACTAAAGTAAAAAAAAAATTGAATTATATTTTTTAAATATGTAAGTTTGATAACAATGCATATTAAGACTTTTTCATATTTTATTTATTTTATTCATTCCTGACAAACACCTCTCATTTAATGGCATCATACCCTAGGATCTAACCGTTAATTTCCCGCCAACCTACATTTCTTTATGTTTTATTGTTCTCCCTCTACCCCAACCTAATTTCAATCATTGATCTAATTCACTCCAAAAAAAATGTTCAGCCTCTAAGTTCACTCAGTAAACATCAACCATCCTTCATCTCTCAAAGGAATTACATTCATCTCTTCCACCAAATTCAATAAAAGGGAGGCATTTTATTACAATTTATATGAAAAGTAAAGGTTATTATTATAAGTTGGATTCAACAAGATTAGCAGGAACTATTTATAAATAATTCATATATTGAATATGGCAGTTAACAGTTAAAAAAGTAGTTAGAATAGTCAAGAAGTAGTTAAGATTGGCGGGAGAATTAGTTAGTTTGTTAGAAGAATAAATAGTTTGTGTATATAAGCATTGTAAGAATTTTCATGAGGGGCAAGTAATAACATAACATAAATACATTCATTTCTTCTTATTTATTCTTTTCTTTCTCTTTTGATTTATTCTTTTATTTCTCTTGTTAGGCTTTAAGCCTAACATATTTGAAATCTATATTGAAATGCATCACATAAATTCTCACTCTCAAACCCTAACTTTCAATCCACTTCTCTCTTCATCCTCACCATCCCCAACTACTTCAAAGACTTCGTCAGATTATACGGTTACCACATTGACTATGTCCATGAACTCCTCTTCATCAAGTGCTATCAAAAACCCTAATTTATCATCTTTGTTATTGAAAGCGCTAATTTTTTACTATTAAGAGTAGAAAATTGAATTATTATTATCAAAAGCCTTAATTAGGTTGTACTATGCAATTTTTATTTAGGAATCATGCAATGGAAGATAGGAACAGTGTTAATAAAACTTAATATCAAGTAACGGCTGATAGATTCTATAATAGTTTCAATGAGAAGCGATTCTCATCTTCTGAGGTTAGTTAGTTTGAGATTATGCTTTTTTGTGTGCTAAGTAAATTATTGAATATATACATGGTTGTTTTATAGTGGTGATTTTTATAGGCAAAGATTTTCCTCATTCCATGGAATACATGGGATTTACAAAGATAACTAGCACTCTCTCAAAAGAATTCACTGAGTTACCTACTTGTCCAATTTTTTTTTTCCAGTAATAGATTTGTTTTTTTTTCCTTTACCCTTTCTATTTTTTTTTAGATGGCGTGAGAAAGTGCTGCTATATAAGATCTGTTATATGGTTGCCTTTGATTTATGAACTTCTTATTTGGCATGGATTCTTTTTTCTAATAACACAATGATATTCAACAAATAATAAGGCAATAAGAAAAAGAAACAGTAAACATAAAAGATTTGGCAAAACAAAGTTTTCAATTCAACGTTAGAATCTGCTAACACAATACATCAACAAAGCATATGTTTACCAGACAAGTGAAAATGGAAAGCTAGGCCACTTTGTCATTAGCATCTTCATGCAAAGTGGATAGCACTTTCAGATTCCTTAAAAGAGAACATAGGGCAGCAATGGGGAGTCAAAAAAACACATGCAAACAAAGTGACAGATTCTAGCACTAATAAATAACTTTAGTTAGTTTTGATTTAATTTTTGTTGTTTTTATTTTATTGAAGCTTTTGTATTTTATTTGGTCATGTTTAGACCATTAGCTCTTTAATTTTAAGAAGTATAAATACCCTTTTGAAAGGGAATGTGAAAGGAATTCTAGACTTTTGATGAATAAAATGAAATTATGTGTTTGAGAGGATTCTCACACTTTAGTTCTTGAATGAACTGAAAATCAACTTATCAAAAAATAATTATCTACATAACATTTTTTTTATACTTCTCGTTCGTGATTTTTTTATAATCGTTAGGTGGGGGTTTTATTTCCAATAGTGTTGGTGCTTTAATTCAATATAGTTGTTGTGTCACATTTTATATACTTAAATTTGATTATTAGCCTTTCCAGGTTTATGTCAATATTCTTTGTGGGTTACATGATTGCGCGATCATAAGATTCACATCAGAGCTTCTTAAGGATCTCACTCTCTTTTGGAAGGTGGTTAGGAGTCTTATCTAACTCATCATAATCAGGTCTGATATCTTTTATATTGTTCACATTATCAACAAGTTCATGCAAACCCCCTGACATCTCCACTTCGCTATTTTTTATTGCATCATTCAAAACATCCTAGACACATTTAGTCATGGCTTATTCTTCCCTAGTGGCTCTTCACTCCAGTTACAAGCCTACTGTGATGTTGATTGGGTTGGTTGCCCGTGAACTGGAAAACTCACTATCGAATGGTGTTTATTTCTTGGTGATGCTTTTATCTCTTGGGAATGCAAGAAGCATGATTGTATCTCCGAGTCCTCCACTGAGATAAAGTATCGTGCCATGTTTGTTGCCTACTCTAAAATCATCTGGTTATGTGGTCTCCTCATAGAGCTTGGTTTGTCTCAAGTTCACCCTACTCCACTACATATCGATAACACTAACACCATCCAAATTTAATATCAAACTCGTCGACCACAAGTATATATAGCATATATAGATTGATTGTCACTCTATTGGGGAGGCCTTTGACCGCAAATTTATTACCCTTCCATATATCTCCACTAATCTACAAATCATGGATATCTTTACCAAAGCCATGACATGTCAACAACATCATTTTCTTGTTAGCAAATTGATTCTTGTAGATTTACCAGCATCAATTTAAGAGGTGCGTCAAAGGAAAGTTAGTTGGTCATTTAAAGCCCAGCAGATTTTATACCTTGTATAGCTTTTACAACTAGTTTCTTTGTTTGTAAATCTTTCCTTTATTAGATATACTAGTTGTGGGTTAATTGTATATGATAGTTTCAATATTCTAAAGGCTAGAAATTAGTATGTACAGATTTTATACTCTTGTACTTTTTTTATATAATGAAAACTCTCCATTGAGAGAAAGCATTTTTTCCGTAAAAGCTCTAAGTTTAATAGATATGTATGGTTAAATAGCAGTACTCTTTTATATATACATATTCGATAACTACTTACATTTTTTTTATTTTTTGACTAGTTTATGGAACGACTAATTTTTAGTTATTGAAGCAAAAGGTTTCCGTTTCTATTTTATTCAACAAGGTAAAAATTCGTTTTCACTAGATTTCACACAAAGCTATACATAGATGCTTAAATCAATGATCATTCCCCAAGAATTAGTAACCGTTCTAGAAAAGAAAACGCAAATAGCTAAGAAAATAGATGTCCTAATATTACAGACAAATTCCCTTCTTGGTCATTTGATTTTCCTTCAAAAACTTCACCAATATTTTTAGAGTTTTTTAAGAAGTGTGTCTTAGACATGTGCTACTTACATAGGTGAAGACAAATATCATTACAAGCTATAACACAGTTTGTCCTATATGGGTTTGAAGGAAAAGTTTGGGCCACTATTCAATTTTACTTGCACTTATGTGAACTTAGGCTCGGTTTATATGGACTCAATAATTACCTTTTATTTTGACTTTTAGACAAGTACTAGACTTGTGACCCAAGCTACGCCGTGAGCCTATTAAATTTTTTTAACGTATAACTTGGATGTTTAGGCAACGATATTATTTGTAAAGAAGTAAGAAAAACATAATACTTGAGTCATTAATTTGGCTGGATCCGAATAAGATGAAGTAATGTAATAGTCTGATTTAAACCATAGACAATGATAACAGAGGAACCAAACAAAAAATAATGGTAATAAATAACTAAAACAAATAAGCAGTCAATATCATACCTGGAAAAAAAAGAGATTATTTGAGACTCACTGTCATTCCATTATGGACGATGCCCACAACTAGAGTACCTTGCTAAGAGTGCATGACAACATTAAAAGAAGTCATATGGGTCACTAGAGCAACACCGCGGAAAAGAAAACCAAGAAAAAAGATGATCACCCGTCTATATTCAACAAATCAATTCTATTTAACTTGAGAATAAAATTTATCTATAAAAATAAAATTTTAGAACACCAACATTAAAAGGCCCCATCGCCAGTTAGTTTTTTTTTTTTTTCATTCTAAGGATAGATAGGTTATTTTACCGTGTATTTTTTATGAAAATAAAAAAATAACTCCAAGTAGAAACTAAAAAATTATTACTTTAAAGGGTAGTGATGTAAATTTATAATACAATTAAAACATAAAAATACCCGTCATATCCCAACTCACGTACTTTAGAACACCAAGATTATCCTAATCTAAAGAGTATTTTACTCCTAAACAATTTTCAAGAGTTTTTTTTTTCTTGGTACGTTGAACAGTATTTAGGTGAGCACTTTTAGTTTTTTTTTTAGTTTTTTAATTGTTACGGACTGCTAACGTTCCAGGTGGGCCAAAATAATCCAAACAATGATAGCATCTCAACCACATAAAATGATGTTTAGAATTGACCACTCACTCACCCGGCTTTATCCAGAACAGGAGTAAATTAATGAGACTTGGCAGCGACCTCTTTCTTTATCTTGAACGAGATCATTGTTCTTATTGACGGTGCATAACATTAACAGACAGGTCCCCTCTCTTTTTCAGAAGACAATAATTAGAGATCTTCCAGCCCATTGAGACATTGATTTGCTAAATTTCCCACCAAAAGCACCAATGGAACTACTACGAAGTGACGGTTATAATTGTAGCCTGAATAATGCATTGAAATAGACAGGAAAAAAAAAAAAAAAGCAAAAGACTGGGACGAAATTGAACTGGGAGAGATCGGACTGATTACTGGACACCTTGGGAACATGTTAAATTTCCTCGTACTACGTCAGGTAAACCAGCTCGGCACATCCTTGGCGGACCAAATATAAAAAAGTTTCACGAGAGGTGGCCTGGGCAGGCAACATTAAGCAAGGGAGATGGCCCGTGCCAAGCCAGGAATCTAAACTCTTGATAGAATCAACTATGGAGAAGGGTCGGAGAAAACGAGGTGCAGAAAACACATACTTGTAATAATTAAAACGAGATAACAAAGGAGTCCAAACGCCACGAATATATTCGGCTCGGAACTAGAGAAAAATGAAATTAAATTAGATGACCATCCCTGAAACTAGATAAAAATGGCAGATAAAACCAGTTCCCCTGGCCAAACCAACTCAAGTTTCTCCCTAAAAATAACCTTTCAGATTCTATAGTCGGACCTTCACCTTCAGTTTTTCTTTACCTTTCTCTCTCTTCTTTTTTTAGTTGACTTTTGAAATGTACAGCCATAAACCCTTGCTTCTCCGGTCATTTCTAATGAGGGCAACTGAGAACATCATGCTCTTCTGAGAAGCAAAGTGATTCCACTGGCGCTTAAACGAACTCTCTCTATCCTGGATGCAAGTATGCTAAACCTACAGTAACTAATTTCCGCAGCTTCCCCTTGAAAATCACATTGTGGTGGGCCCAGGGAGCGGGACTGCATGGAAGGCATAGACAATAAAGGTCCTTGTTGAAAGCCGTGCGCACATGACTGGCTACCTTTGAGCTTGTTCAGAACCAGCAGCGCCAGCAGTTGCACTAGGGCCAGCACCATTTTCAACTGGAGGCGAGGTCCCCCATTTTCCTTCTGACTCCAATGGTTCAAGCACATGAACTCCACCATCTGTTAGTCCTAATGCGAATTGATCAGGCTCGGAGGGATGTGCAGCAATGACAAGAGGATATACTCTTAAGCTGCTAAAATTACATCATTGGACAGAGCAAACAAGCAAGAGTATTGAAATAGTTAGAATCTTCAAAAAATCAAGAAACCAAAAAAGATGGAGGGGAAAAAAGCAGTAACCTTGGATTAGGAGGTAAATAAGCAGTAGAACTTATTCTGCATCTCAATCTGAGTGTTGAAGCAGTGAGAACAACCACACTTCCATCTTCAAAGCTAACAAATATGGACTGGCTATCACAGGAATATGTAGCATGCGTGATTGGACCGCTTGCTTCTTGACGGAACCACTGTATTAAGAGGATACAGTTTCATAGAAAAGAATGTCAGGAGCTTGGGAGACAAAATTCCCAAAACTAAAAATTATCAACAAATATTTGCTACACCATTTCACTATATGCATGCATAACATCATCTCGAGTGATTAGAATCCAGGCGACACTTTCCCACTTGAAAGAAATGATATAAATTGTATGAAATAACAAATGAGTGCAACTGTAACATTCCCAGAAACTACACCAAACCTGCTTTTGGCATTCCAATTTAGGTGCTTCAAATATAGCTATCTGTGTTTCATGAACGGCAAGCAAATGTATCTGGTCAAGGTGAAATTGAACACGCGTATCTGCAAGAGAAGGTGCAACTCGTCCAGAAGGAATTTGCAAGAATTTACTAGCTTGCTTCTCCCAAGCATCTGTGCTCCAAACACACAACTGTAGATGGAAAACACGTGCAGATCCGAGTGAGTAATTCCAACATTGAACACTTGATGATCATACAAGCTGCTTTATATGAGCCGATCAGATACACAAGGGGATAAAAGATCGCAGAATTCTATTATATAGAAAGCCTCATAACAGAAGCATTACAAAAGGTATATGAAATTAAAAAATCCAAGAAAAAAAGTTTCCAGATAAAGCTCAAATCGTTGTCACTAAAATGATCTCAAGACCAACTGCCACAAGACAAGCCTTTCCATGTTACTGCCAGTTACTACATCAGTCCTCTAGACTTCTCTGAAATCCATGACCTTAAATAATAGGGCTTAATTGCTTATTCCGCGGTAACAGACACACAAGGACTTACATTACCAATAATTCTTACCTGAGAGTCAGCTCCAGAAGACACCAGGACATTTAGAGAGTGAGAGAAGGCAAGGCCTGTAATTCTTTTCTGATGACCTTTTAACTTTGTTTTGACCTGTGAAATGGAATATTTCAAATTGTTTACTCATGCTTTTCTACCTCCAATAAAAAAAAATTAAAATTTTGAGGTATCAAAGCAAATACCTCATCAACCCTAACGTTATAAATTTGTATAGAAGAGTCCTCCATGCCAATAGCTATGATATTGTTGTCCTGAGGGTGAAATGCTAAAAACGTTGCAGCTGGTGGTGGGGCCATGAATGTTGTCATTGTCTGCAATCAAGAAAAATGGATAAAAAAATATAACAAGGACAGAACAGAATGTATAGCAAAACTAGTATTGAATGTGTTGATAACAAGTCTCCACTTAAAAAGCCACCCTTTTCATCTGCAAACTGGTAATTAGCCCTAAATATTTGTTTGTTCCACAATTTAATATGGAAATATAAATAGCAATAACTTCATCTGGTATATCTTCCAAACACTTTGGTTTTCCAAAAGGAAATGTCAGTTTTATGTTGCTAAAAAAAAAAAGTTAAGGGTACAAATTTAACTGCAACGAGCATCATATACCATTCATTGACAAAGTTCCCTAAATCATGCTCTTATGGCATCACACAAAAAATTCAATCAAGCACAGAGAATGGAGCTTAAATAGAGAAAATAGTAATAGAACATTTACCTTAAATGTCATCATATTGAAAAGAGAAATTTTCCCTCCTGAAGCAGACATGACATAAGAATCATTCTTCGAAAGTGCAAAGCATGGAACAGCATCTTCAGGGTTTGTGTCGCTAATATCATTAGTCATCAAAATTCCACTGGAAGGCTGCCATAATTGAGGTGGTACACTGGCATTGGCCTAGAACAGGAAATAAGAACTTTTTTAAAGGCAAGGTTTTTAAAATCAACAGAACAATATAGACATGCTACCTTCCACCAAGTAAATTTAAGTACCTTCAAAGCACAAACCTTCCAACATTATTAAGAAAAAAAAGCTGACACGATAAAAATACCTTCCCAGACAGATTTCGATCATTTCGCTGCCACTTCCAAAGCTTGTGCACAGCATTAGACGCTAATGCCAATATGGCAACTCCTGAATTTGTATAAATTAATCTAGACACCTGAAACAATTGTCACCAAACCCATATAATTACAACTTACAAGTCGTTAGCTTCAAGAACATCACATACAAAGCAATCTCAAATGCATAAAACTTCAGCTGCAGAACAAGTACAAGGAAAAACTACCAAACAAGTTACGAGTTTCAGCTGCAAAAAAACAAAAATTAAACAAAGAAAGTTTAAAAATTTGACCTACAGACAAACCTAAACCATAGCTGCTAGTGTTTGCCACCAAAAAAGCAAGTGTTAACATGTAAGAAAGTGCGCATCCAGCATAATATGATCTAATTATCTCATTGCATTTAATAAATTGTTTCACAATTAGTGATATGAACTTGCATGTCAACTTATTATGGCCCGCCACAGTGCCACAAAATATTCACATATATAGACAGATCAGAAGGGAGGAAAACAACGGTATAGCAGCAAACTACTGTGTTAAGTTTTCAGCAGTATTATTCAGGAGCACAATCATTTTTCTAACATGAACATGACATGAATAAATAGCATATTAACATCCTTCTAATAAAATTTGCGAAAAGTAAACCATACCCTCATGGAAGTCAAGCTATCAGGGAGCCTCAGGGAGCGGCACTGTGATGGTTCATTTATTTCTGTTAATTTCCAGATCCTAGATTTCTCAACTGATTCATCTTGAATTTTAGGCTTCACATCAACTAAACTTCGACTGTCACTATTCTGTAGAAACTCAAAACAAAAGGAAAACATCAAATCATTGAATGTGCAAATAGATCCTTTTGCATTGAGATGCATACATGGTAATTTGATAAATGGGATTATTCTACAAGGACAGGTAACACCTACCATTCCAACCATGGGTGCTGCAAGAGCAGCTTGATCATCGCCACTGGTTCCAACTGGGGCACTGGCAGGAGGAAAATTGCCTATTGGGGGGGGCTGCATACAAATCATGCATTAAGATAGTTGCCACGAGACGCGGCATGTTCAGATATAATTACTTTCTAAATGCATAACTCTAGAGACATAAAGGTCCTAAAAATAATTTCCATGCCTATAAAAGTTTTACCTTCACAACAGAAGCAGAAGCAGCTCTAGAAGCATCAAATGTACGATTCTCCACTGTTCGGAGCAGCCTGATCCCATCTGAATTTGCTAGAATTTTGATGCTATTGTCATTTGTTGAGACAGCTAACAGCGTTCCTTCCTTGTTAAATCTAATACAAGGAGAAGCCTGAAAATTTATGATAACAGAGTTGTTAAATGTGAGTGTACTAGTCAGATTTTAAAACAGCTTATTTCAGGTAGAAAATTCATAAGTTAATTATATTTTAGTTCCTTTCTTTCAGTAAAACTATTGTTAAGTTTTCCTGTTCCTATTGGATTCTAGTTTCTCCATCTTATGTTTGCCTATATTGCCACATATATATAGCATCTTAGCTGCTCAGGATAAACAGAATTTTCAGAGATCGGTTCTCTAGGGCTTTTAGGTTTTTTTTGTTTACCACTTGATTGTACATCATAAGGGCTTAATCAAACAGATTTGACAAGAAAGGACCATCAGAACTTTACCGGCAATCCACCCTCTGCATCAATACTTGTTAATACGTTGATGTTATCCATATCCCAAAACTTGATCATGAACTCATCTATAGCCGCCAAGAATCGATTCTTAGTGGTATCAAACTTCACAGCACCAACAGAATGCTTTGCAAGACCATTATAGGTACGCTTCACAGCTCCTTCGCTTTCATTCCACTCCACCAAGTGTGATTCTCCTTCTTTGTTGGTCCCACATGAGAATAACCTGCAAGTTGTCCATAAAGATGAAATGAATATCTCAGTCGAAAGAAAACAGAATAAGAAATAGCAATCTCTCATCACTGGCAGAAAACAGAATAGCAATAAAGAATGTACACAAACCTTGTTCCATCAGCACTGTATGCCATTGTGGTAGACGAATTCCCTGGTGCATCATAGTCAACTCTTGAACCCATGTTATCATACAACCATGCCTTTATCTTTCCATCAGCTGCCGTTGAAAAGATAAACTGGGAGAAGGTAAGAAGGAAATAAAATTAAAGAAGAAAAGGGATAGATACTTAAAAAATTGAAGAGGAGCGCCTTTCTCCCTCTTTAATACTCTTTAGCCTCACTCTACTCTCTCAAAAATAATTTTACCATTTCCATGCTTCTACAGTATCCAATTCCCCCCTTTATCTCGCTGATATCCCCTTTCAGTGTTTTTTTTTTTTTTTCAAACAGTTTTGGTGTGGAAAGTTCCCAAAATATTTCATCTTCTCTGCCTCTGTTTTTACGCATATGTCATTTAAATATGATTTCAAAAACCTGTATTTAATTTAAAATTTGACTCAGATTTCTATTCATAAAATTAGAATTTAAACTAGCAATGAATCTCCATTTGCCAACTGCTCACAAACAGATTGCTAATTTTGTTTTAGCATTTATCAATCAGAAATAAGTAAAAACTGGAGGTGGAGAGGGTTCAACTAACATCCTATATATTACCTGAATATTTTCCTTGTGATGTGGGCACACAGAATATACAGGTGCCTCATGACCTACAAAATTGAACAGTCTAGTCCCCGCAACCGCATCCCAAACCTGCAGATTCACGAACACTTAAAAAACACCATTATGTAGATGCTATAAATAGAGATGTAAGAAACATACCCTGATGGTCCTGTCATCGCCACAAGTGACGATCGCAAGTTGTTTGTTTGGGTAAGAGAAAGCAAGATCATTGACACTCCCATTATGAGCATCAATCTAAAACACAAGGAAAATTGACAGTAAATTTCAGTTTGTATCCACAGGATTGCAGCATGATAAATGAATACTGCTAGTTTTTTTAATCCATGTATTGAAGATAGATGACATTATCTAGAAATGGAAAGACACTGGGCTTCAATGATATCCACTTCAGGCACAAACCTGAAGGTGATTTCGTATGTCATCACCACCATGATAGGAGTACACATGCACAATGTGCTTGGAGTATGCAACACCTAGAAAAGGAAGAAAAAAATAACATATCTGGCAAGTTTCCTGGTTTCCATTCAGGAAAAAGTTGTCTTTTAGGTTGAGCAAGCTAGAAACATAGCATTTTAACATACCAAACAAAGTTCCATCGGGACTCCACGCCACACGGTTAACTGATGCTGTATAATCACTGGACAGAGACGCCTACACGATAATCAGTCAGTTAAACTTAACCTGATATAACAGCTCCAGAAAGTATCATAATTACTTCATATTCCATTAAACTTATTAAAATGTACCTGCGGAGCCCTTGAGTTATGGTCCCAAACCTTGAAATTCTTCCAACCAATCCTTTCTCTGCTGCCCAACTCCCATACCATGACATCACCCATGCTTGTTCCAACTGAAACAGTGAAGCAACAAATGATACAATCTCCGAAACAACTGGCGAATTTGCAAACAGTATGCACGTGCACGCACGCACGCACACCGGTAAAGATGGGAACAGTTGTTCTATATATTGAGGCTGCTTACCAAGAAGAAGAATTTGTTGGAGTGGATGGAAATCCATACTCTTGACAGCAGAACCTTGAGGTAAAGTCATGACAGGATTCTTGGGCAAGTCATCAGAAGAGTAAGAGCTTTGGCCGTGGTTCTGACTCGTATAAGCAATAGGCAGAATGTTAACTGGAAGATTATTGACCTGATAGAATATCCAGTAAAGAAGAAGAATTAGGATAGTGTTAACAAATTAACTTTTTTTATTCAGCCAAATCTTAGCTCTATCATGAGAAGCTTGATCCCATAATATTTATTGGAATGCACATGCACACACACCACAGTCCACCTCCAAGCATGAATATCGAAACAGTTTCAATCTATATCTGCATCCACCTAAATCATCCACCTTGGCATCTCAAAAATCACACTAAAACGTATTTCCAAATTCATAATAGCAAAAGGCATCAAAGATCATATTAAGGCAAAAACGCAGCATAGGAATGTAAAGGACAAGGCCAAGTTTCAGTTGATACCTCATCTGATAATCCAAATGGTCTTGACCTCTTCAACACATGTTCAGAGTCTGCTGTTTGATAGTCAATAGCTGGGTTATTGGTAGGGGGACTCCTAGGACGCTTTAAGAGTGCTACTACAATGAAGATACAAAGAAGAAGTAGAGGCAAATTAGCACACAAGAAACCACGGAAATTAAATGGAAAAGTAGTGTGAAGAAGAGATTGAATCACCAATCAAATTCTCTGCTATGAAATATGAACTCGTGATCATTTAACAAAATATTGTCAATAAAATACTCATACTTCTGTCGAGCCGATAAGATCCTAATAGAATAGTGCATATTCAGTATATATATTTGTTTGCATAAAATGCAAACAATAAGAAGTCTAAACATTCCCCTTTGCTAGGGTTATGGTTGGATTAAGGTAACCATCAGGTAAAGATATGATCTTTGAGCAGTACCAATTACCCCTTAGTAATGCATTTCCTCTTCTAAATAAGAGCACATTTCTACTATCATTATCTATATTATTATAGCTAAGACTTCCTTCTTGAGTTTGTACATGTGTGTTATAATAGATTCCAAGGATGTTTGTCAAAGACTGTAAGAACATTAAAAACTATCTAAAGAAGCTGGTTCAAATGTCTGATGTAATCTACCTGCATTATTAGGAGCAGCCAAGCCCATGGGCCCAGCAGAAGCAGATGGGTGAGGGACAGTAGATGGATTCGCCATCCATCCTGCAAGAGAAGGTGGAATAGTAGGCGTGGGCTGAAATGGCTGCAAGCATGAATATCCAGAGTCATGTAAGTTCATAATTCAAAACCAGCATAGATAAACAGGGTAACTCCTTTCAGATTTGTCACTTACTCCATGACCAGTTATTGGAGGAAAACCCCCTGCCTTAGGCACAGCATCCATTAAGGAATTAGTGACAGGGGATGGGGCCCGTGCGCCATTTGGTTGTCCACAACTGTGGTCAACAAATAAAGTCTTTATATCAGGATTAGACCTTGGAGTCTTACAAAGCTGATGTTGCCAATTTAAACTGCAATTCAATGGCAAGGAAAGTGAGTAACAAAAATAAAACATCAATACAAAGAGTCAACATAAAGAAGTAAGACAAGAAATTCTCAATAACCTTTGATTAATTAAAGTCCGCAATCTAGAATTCTTCAAAGTAGGAAACTGAAGCTTGTCACGGAAAAGAGGGTTAGCCTCTATCAACTTTTTGAGTTCACCAAGCATTATACCCCTAGCAGACTTGGTATCTCCATATTTGGATAGCTGTTCATTATCTCTGCAAATTAAAGTAAACAAACACAGGATATCCAGATATCATCAATAAATTAGGTACAATAGAAAAAGACTAACAATTAAAATAAAAATTATGTACCTAAAGTTTTCCAGCGTCAGTAACTGCGTAATTTCTTTAAAAAGCTCTTCATTAAACGCTGCAAATACTTTCAAGTCCTTCACTAAAATTTCCACTGCCTTCGCACGATCTCGCCTGCATTTTTTCACCCGTGCAAAAATTAACCAATGCTTCAAAGTAAATACTGCTACATAGACTACTCCCAGTCTATGTACACCAGACCAATCAAATTAACCGCTACAGTGGCCCCCACTGAGCACAGTGGGCCCATGCAAACAATTAGTTCAGCCTATGTCACGATTACTCGAATCAAAATCATAACCCCCAGAAAGGAAATGTATTAAAAACAAAATCCATATTAATTAACTGTATAGAAAAAGCAAGCAAGCACATACTTGTCCAAAGCTTCAAGGTACTTTTGCTTCCTAATCTCGAAGAAAATCTTCATCGAATATCTATTATCATCAACTTTCGTAAATCCTGACAAATACTTCTCCACTTCATCCCACTCTCCATTTGTCACCATTTCCTCAAAATACCTCATGTTAAAGTAAAACCCTGACTCTTGCTCCAGTCTCCACCCATAAAAAAAAAAATTGACACAAGAACAAAAAAAATTAACAAAACAAATTCTCACCAAATCCAAATCACAATAACAAGAAATGAACCACAAAAAATAAATCAATTTTATCAAAAAATAAATAAAGTGTAAAATTACGTACCTGTGAACAGTTTCCTTGAATTTCTCTTCCTCGAGAAATTGAAGTATGAGAAACACAAGCTCTCGGCTAAGCGAAGACATAATCACAATTCTTCCAAAAAAAATTTTAAAAAAAAATCCTTTAACCTGCAACAAACAAAAAAAATCAAAAATTAACTAACTCATAAAGAGATCTAAAACCTCACAAGAATTAAAAACTAAACATACAGAAATCAAACATAAAAAATACGTGAATTTCCAGAATTCAGAGAGAAATGAACAAATTTCCATACCTGTTTCCAGATCGGAGAAGAATTGTTGTTGAGATAGAGAGAGAACGGACGATATGTCGTTTCACAGCTTTTTTGAACTTTCTCTCTCTAGTTCAAGTTGTTGAATTTTGTGGTTTCTCTCTCTATGAACTCTACTGGTATTTATAGAGAGAGATAGGTTTTAGGGATTTGAGAGGGAGGTATAGTCAGACAAATCAAATACCCGTGAGAGGAGATGAGATGCGATAATTGGACTAATAAGGTCAGTGATAAGCTCCTTTGTTTATACAAGTGATAGGTTATTCTGCCTTTCGGATTGTTTATAAGTCCACTTTCGTATCAGGCGTTATTAATACGCTGAATATGGACGTATTTCAGCCTGAATTTGCGGGGATTTCCATGTATAACCACTGAGTTTATTTTCAGTGTTTTATTTACAGGTTTGCCACCTAACCTAACATCTCATTCTGAGCTATTATTTCTTTTAATTATTATTTTTAAATACCAATTCGTAAATATTTTAATATTAAAATAAAAAATTATAATCAATTTTTTATCTCCAAATCAAACCAATAAATTATAAAAAAAATATTGCCTGTCAACTTTTTCTTGGATAGGAAACCACAATACCAATTAGCATATAGATTCGCTTAGCGTGATGGCAAAAGGTTTGAGATCTGCACAGCAGATCTCGAGTTCGAGTCAGGACGTGCATCTCTTATAAGAACCTGGGACAGCCGGGGTTTTACTCCCTCATCTGGGCCCACAAAATGCGCTTTCCGAGAAGGTGAGGTTTCCTCAAATCCAAAAAATATATATATATAGATTCGCTTACCATATAAGTTAAACTTCAAAAATAGATTTGCAAAAAATTAATGCGTCTTTTCTTAACTCAAAGTATATGGCCCTAGCTTTTCTTAAGTTAATTAGTGAATAAATTAAACTATATTATCGCATATATTACTTCTATAAAACATATTCATAATGACAGGTCCAAAAAGAATGTTCTAAGAAAAATAGCATGTTAGTTTAACCTTTCTGAATAAAATTTAGGTGAAAATTTTTTTAATCCATGATTGGTGGCAACAAATCATTATTACTCGATGGTTTTTTTTTTTTCCATTCATTATAAAAGGAGTAGTGTTTATTGATAAATTTTATGGTTATCTGAAATAATTAGTGATATTTTATTAGTTATTTCATACACTTACTTAAAAAAAATATAAGGGAAAAAAATCTTAAGTGAAGATATTTTTATTATTTTTTTGTAGTTTATAAATTATTTCTTTTTGTTTGTTTGTTTTTAATAGTAATTCATCAAATAACTGATAGAATATTACTACTTATTTCATGATTGCCATGAATTTTTTTTTGTGTTTAAATTGTCCAATTATAACATTGACGGTAATAATTTGGTGAGCATTTTCTCTCTTTCCTCCATGATTTGGCAATGTTTTGGTCATTGCTCGTGCACATTCTAAAAGCTGGCCCTTTTTGTATAAATTGTTTTATGGAAATAAATTTAATTATTATCCTTTCAAAGGGGAACTAATTAACCAACTTTTAACATAGTCACTTTCTTTAAATTTGGTATGTAAGTAAATATATTACTATTTTAGGTCCTAATCGTGGGCAACGAGATTGCACTATTTATTTAGTGGCGTTGGTGAACCAACCAATGTGACAACGAATTGCAATCAGGGAAAGCAAAGTTTGTTTGGTGAATTGAAATTTCGAAATAAAAAATAAAAAATAAAAAAAGTCTCGTGCCTCACGCGCTTAAAGATAAGGTTTGGACAACAGCCAAGCAAACACCAATGTGACCCTGTCGTTTTCTCCTTGGAAGACAAATCATGCTCGGCCACAAACCTCGTGCCCACGCAGTGTAAAACATGTTTGCACGGTCGCTGTTAACTCCAACCTGGTTTTACAAGTTAATTTGAAAACTTTAGATTAACAACCAAACACAAGCTAGTTGACCCAGTCAAACTAGTTCGACCTCGCTAACTCTTTTGCAATTTACGCCAAACTCCCGGGTCGACATAAAAAAAATGAAATATTATTGTTTTGATAAAAATAGTTTATCCAGTTATTCAGGAATTGACCTGATAATGGAAGTTTTTTTTCAAGTTAGTCCTTTAATTGAGTGTTGCAGCTAATACTAGATTGAAAATTGCGTGCCTGCTAGGGAGTTGGACGTGGTTTAGGAGAACGGTGGATAATCTCCATCGTTATAAAGACAGGATAGTGACTTGTAAATATCCTTAACATTTGATGTAGAGATGAGAGGACTTCATTTTTAAAGAGTTTGTGAGAGCTGCTGGATGCTTTGTTAAAGAAAAAAATTCATTTTATTTATTTGATAAAAAAATAGATATAAAATAATATAGACATGTATAAATTTTAAATTCAAATAATTTTTGCTTGAGAAGATATATTAAAAAATAATATATATATATATTAAAATTTCATCTAACAACTTAAATTTTTAAATTAAATTAATTTTTTAATAATAATTTAAAAAAAGCATCCAAGAATAAGTCATGGATGGAATATAAAGGGAAAAAGAAAGGCCAGTAGGCTACTAGTGTCTCTCTCTCAACTTGAACCAGGTTGTTTGGATGAGGTTTCTAACTTCACAGATCTGTCCAGAAAAGAATAACTGGCCTGAAGCATATTTTGACACCCATGCCCTTCTTGTCCTCCTGCAATTACCGGATTTATAATTAAGTTTCTAGAAGAAGTGCCCTGGGCCTGTTTTTTATAAAATTAATGGCGCACATCATCGCTAAGTGCTCCCATCAATAATTTTATAGATTTTCTTTTTCTGGCGAATGCTCCAAAGCTTGATTGGGCCATTCTTCTGCTTGCTATAAAACATGATCAATATATCCATGATATAAATCTTATATAATTATTTACATGAACAGTGCAGGCCGTCTTTGTTTTATAATTGCTCGTGTTTTTAAGAATAATTGAATTTTTTTATTTTATTTCAAATTATATTTTATTATTTTTAGATTGTTTTAGTATATTGATATTAAAAATAAATTTAAAAGAATAAAAAACCTAACAAAAATAACAACAACTTTGCTTGGTACCAGGAAAAAGAAGAACAGGAAGAAGATCCCTTCGTTGTTCTAAAAAGGTCAAGGTATATAATATTATTTTCAACGAAAACAAAAAGGGTGACTCAAGAGGTAAACACGGAAACGAGAAAGAAACGAGCTGTCCATATCATCTGCGTAAGAGCTTGAGTAGTACGCAACTATGCATCTCTTTCTACCTAAATAATCAAGCAAGTTTTTAGTTGCTTGTTAAAAGCACATGTCCCAACGTGTCATGACCTTAACATGCCTGATCCTAGACTTCCTGGCTTTAAATTGACCCCTCGACGTTTTATCATATGATTAATTATATAAATCCTCTTGTAATTTATTTATTTGCTTTCATTTTTTTAAAAAAATTATACTCATCAGATTTA